>Ga0209728_1000295_pt1 | contig 45315 bp, 59 predicted proteins | sample RifGroD1_FD_183997 | JGI IMG/M metagenome (GOLD analysis project Ga0209728, IMG submission 183997) | Groundwater microbial communities from Rifle, Colorado, USA - Groundwater D1 (SPAdes) (version 2) | ecosystem: Environmental > Aquatic > Deep subsurface > Groundwater | place: Rifle, Colorado... | reverse complement strand
GCAGGAGGGTAATAATTGAATACATCAATGGGATTTTCGCAGAAATGGAATCCTCTCCGGCAAGCTTTAGCCTCAGCCTCTTCGTACTCGCCACCTACTTGGAACTGAAAATCTCGGCATTTGAGATCTTTATCAAAACCTTTGAAACCATTAATCATTTCTTTTCCTCCTCTAATTTGGTATAATTTGAGTTAAGATAATTTTCCCTAGTCCGTTTTGTGTTGGCGCACTGACGGACTTTTTTCCGTTTCTCGGAGTAATACCAGCACCAAAGCCAAAAGGTAATTGCCATTGGAATGCAGTGTCCTAGGAATACGGCTTGAGTGCGACTCATGGATCTTTCTCACCTCCTTAACTTGATCTAAACCACAATCTCCATTGGTACGTCTTCGCAGTTTTCATTCCAAAGCTGATTAAGGCTCTGCCCTTTTTTCCACGTATGCCCGATTTTTAATTCTGCCTGAATCCACTTCTTTGCTTCTGCTGGATGATTCCGCATGTTTTCAACGGTATGTCTGTTCGGCATGAAGATACAAAACATACAGCTGCATCGACTCACATACTCGTAACAAGGATGCGGATCAATACCCAACCCCTTTCCGTACTCAAACATTTTCCCTTTCTCATAGTCCAGGACTGGGCGATACCAATGGGCTATAAATCTTCCAACCCGTTCGGTCTTGAGCGTTGTACTATGCCAATCTAGCTCAGGGTACTTCGCTCTGCGTGGACTCTCGTCTCTACGCTCACCTGTAATAAAAAGCATCCGTTCACCCAAGATGTTCCTATTTGCACGAATCCATTTATCCGTTGCTCCAGTTTTCAAATAAGATGTACACCAACGATTTTTCATATCCGGCCACATCTGGCGTGCTAAGAGAAGATCCATGAAACTCTTTTGATTTTGGATTAGAACTGGAATTAAGGTGAATGCTTGGGCAACCTTATAGAATAAACTCAGGTTGATATCGTATTCCATACCTGTATCGCAATATAGCAGAAACTTTTTAGTAGTCTTAGGTAACGTCTTGGAAAATGCTAGTGCTTTGGCCAATGCTCCCGTTGAATCCACGCCGGTTGAATAGCTAATGATAACGGCCGTGTAATCATCCCGAAGTTCCAATGGACCAGTTATTCTATTACCTTCTACCTCTTTCACCTCCCTCGATGGGATGGCTTGTCCACCTTACATTGAACTAAAAACTTCCTTGAGCACATCTAAGTGGTAAGTATTGACTTGACCGAATCTTGGATCAGTGACCTTGCCAGTATTGACCCCATAATCCTTGCTAAGTTTTGTAGCTTTTCGTCCCAGCAAATTCGCCTTACTTACATCGACCTTAAATCCGCGAAGACTTGCGTAACCTGATATAGAGAAATAGTCTTTGGGATGGGTTTCGATTTTAGCCTGTAGCAGTTTGATCGATTCAGCTTGCTGTAACTGCACTACTTCCTGAGCTTCCTGCTTGAGCCTGATCTCCTTCATGGACTGAGCCTGGAGAATGATTAGGTCTTCGATGCTCGTGAGTTTATTCTCAATAAAGGCTGAAGCAAGAACGTCTTTGGCGTTCAACTGGTAATCTACTAAACGATCTTGAACTTCTGGATCGTTGATAATGTTGGCGTTTATTTTTGCAAGCCAAAGGGGGAGGAAACTTAGTTCTAGACAAAGAACCTCTTGATTACCGCCAGTTGTAGGGAGGATGATTTTTCGTCCCCCTTTGGAAAGGACCACATCTTCTTGAATTTTAAGCAATTGCCCTTTACGTTGACCTTCGGTTAACCCTAACCCATCGCACATCCAACGGACCCCAGCGTTTAGTTTGCCATCCTCGGTTTTGATTACCATAATTTCTGCGCCATTAAAGTTAACTAGCTTTTGTTCGATTGGAATTAAATCGCTCATGGTTCCCTCCTAAATTAATTAGCCTTACATACATTAGCTTGATCCAAAAACCACTGATCCAGAGCATCCTTAGGGATAACCTTCTTTTCCTTGCCGACTAGGATTGTCGGCAACTTACCCTCGGCTGCCATTTGATAAGCTAAAGACCTTGAAACTCCAATAATTTGTGCGGCTTCTGGAATGGTGTACGTACGCTTTTCAAAAACTTCTTTTGCTTCTTTTGTGTTGCCCATGTCCTTCTCTTCTCCTTATCTCGTACACACTGTACGCATTTAATGGTAAAAAAAATAGATTACCGCGCATTTTAGCCGTAAAGTATTTGTTTTTTGCGGCATGTATATATTTTCTGGGCTTGGTTATAATATAACATCGTACACATATGTACGTCAAGTACATTTTAGTACAGTTTATAATAAATAATACTGTACGTGCTAAGGTGATGCCTATATGGACAAAACTGTACTAAATGTTATAATTGATTTAATGTCAATTTAGAAAGGGAGTTTTAGATGGGCGCTAAAAAGGTGGCGATGCTTATAGAGGGTATAAAAGGGGATAAAACGTACCCCGAGCTACAGGCTGATGTCGAACGCATAACAGGCGTAAGGATTGGCTTGAGTTCGTTCCAGAAATATATCTATGGAACACGTTTTCCAACTTATGATACTCTCATAGCACTTGAGTCGTACGCGAAAAAGATAGATGCGAGAGTCCCGAGCATCGAGGATATCATTGAAACAATGCAGGACGAGAGCATTTCATCGTTGCGACGTCTTCATGCCCCTAAAATAGTGCCTATGGACGGGGAAATAGAAATATACCAAATACCTATTGTTGGGTCCGTACCAGCTGGTGGTCCTGTATTAGTCGATGAGAACTTAATAGGCCACGTCCCCATACCTTCCCTGTTTCTAAAAGATAGTCGAGACATATTTTGCCTAAAAGTAAATGGAAACAGTATGATTGATCTCGATATTGAAGATGGTGATTATGTTTTAGTTCAACAGCAAAGTACTGCCGAAAATGGGCAAACCGTTATCGCTAGGATAAACGGGGAAGTAACGGTTAAAAGATTCTACTTAATGAAGGATACCGTAAAGCTTGAACCGGCTAATAAGAAATTTAAGGCTATAAGTTCGCGCGATGTGGAGATAGTGGGCGTTGTTATTAAGGTTATTAAAGATATATTTTAAAGGAGTGACATAAGGTGGCCAAGACCAAGGTTGAAGATGAGGTTAATGCTAAGGAAAAACCAAAAACTAAGACCAAGCACAGAGGGCACCAAGAGGGAAGTATTAATAAGCGCAAGGATGGGAGATGGTCAGCACGCATCCAGATAACTGATCCTATAACGGGGGAACGTAAGAGGCCGGAAGTATACGGTAAAACTCGTGCAGAGGTTAAGGATAAATTAACCAAGATGATGTCCGATCATCAAATGGGTATCAATATAGCTCCTGATAAAATAACCTTATCGACATGGATTGAGCAATGGTTAAATAATTATGTTAAAAAAGATGTTCGACAAGGGACTTTCGAGGGATATGAAACTTATTTTAGGAACCATATTAAAGACGAAGAAATAGGAAAGACATTATTAACAAAATTAACAACAAACGATTTACAGAAGTTCTATAATAGTAAGGCTGAAAATGGTAGAAAAGATGGGAAACCTCTATCAAGAAACTCTATCAGATTAGTACATTTCGTTATTAATTCGGCCTTAAAACAAGCTCAAACAGAAGGGAATATCCCTCGTAATGTCGCTGAATTTGTGAGACTGCCCAATAATGATGAAATCAAGCAAAAAGATATGCGCGTATTATCGCCAGATCAAATAACAATTTTTCTTAACGGAATCCTAAATGAAAGACTTTATACTGCCTTCCATCTTGAATTAGGCTCTGGTATGAGAAGGGGCGAGCTATTAGCTTTACGTTGGCAGGATATTGACTTAGAAACATGCGAATGCAGAATAGTCCGTTCATTAGTAAGAGGGGTTAGCGGGATTGTTCGTATAAACGAGCCTAAGACTAAAAAGTCAAAACGTAATATCATTCTTCCCTCTTCCGCGATTGATGCCTTAAGGATACACAAAGTAAATCAAACCAAAGAGAAAATGGCTAATCGAAAACACTATGCAGAAAATGATTTGATTTTCTGCGATGAGTTAGGTGATTTTTTAAAGCCTGATGGATTCGTTAAGTCATATAAGAGATTATTGAAAAAATGTAACCTTCCGATAATATCTTTTCACGAGCTCAGACACTCTGTAGCTACTGCATTATTGTCTAATGGAACGTCGGCAAAAGAAGTACAGGAGCTTTTCGGCCACTCAAAAGTCAATACAGTCCTAGATATCTATAGTCATGTTATCCCTGAAATTAAAAATAAAACTGCCGAATCACTTAATAATCTATTGCCGAAACAGGAAATAAAATGACGCCATTTGACGCCATTTCTGACACCAACCCACGTAATATGTATTGGTATTGACATGGATGAGCTGGACAAAATGGACAAAATAGATGAAATTGCTACTAGATAATACCCTATTTCTAGATTCGCATTTTAGAGGCCAGCGGTTCGATTCCGCTTACCTCCACCATCTTTTAGACATTTTTCAAAGTAGTTTGACACCATCTTGACGCCATCTGAACAAAAAAGAGAGAACCGGAGCATTACGCTCCGGTTCTTAATCTTTTCATGGACGGCTTTGGGTATTCTGTTATTCTTAAGCTGTCTCCATCTTCAACTACCATACAGTCATGTCCAAGTTTTAATTGTGCTAGGCAGAAGTTCTTATATAGAAGAGTTTTTAAACCACAATCGAGGTACGCACTATTTATTATAACCCTGGGGCCACTAGATTCAATCAATCCTATAACTCCGGGGTCTAGATTTGCAGACTCAATTATAATCAATCGGCCAACACTATCCTCTCTCTATTTATTTAAAATAGCTAACTTATATATTACCACTGTTTAGTCGGAATTGTCCAAAGCAAAAGACAGAATAAACAGTGAATCGAAAAATAATATACTTAAAATTTATCAGGGCCAATATCATCCCCCTCGTTATGTATCGGTTAACCTTTATGCTATTTTTATACTACACCTTTTTTGATGTCGAAATCGCAAGTAACTTGTCCTCTACCCTATTTATTTTAGGAACGATCATTCATATTTATAATGCGTTATGCTACTTTTCTGATAGAAGGAATTCAAGATTATACGTGGAATATTTTTCCTTGGTGATGAATTAGTGAATAAAATACGTGAGATCCTGAAGGCAAGAGGCCTTAAGCAGGAAGATTTGCAGAAGATGACAGGTATTGATCAAAGCACTCTGAGTAAGATTATAAACGGTAAAAAGGAAATAACCTTGACTACAGCAAAGAAAATATCGTCCGCACTCGGTTATTCTATCGAGTATATCTGGCCAAGCTGAAAAGTTAGGCCAGATTTTATTTTATTTTTTAATCATTTTTAGGTATGATCGTTCATATTATTTATCATCCATGGTAACCCACCGTTCATACGCGATAACCCACCGTACGGCCACAGTAACCCAACGTCTTCCATTATACCACTCCGTCCACTTTCCTGACACTCGAAAGGAGGCTATCCACACGGAAAAGAACCCTTTCAACCCCCTTACTCTCAAGTTTACCAATAAAAAGAGACCAGCAAACACACTCCTTGAAGTGTTATACTGGTCCCCGTTATTTCGGCAAACCTTCATCAATGTGGTATTAAGTTGTATGAATTATATTAGAATTGTTCGCAAAAGTCAACACCCAAGAAAATTACGCAAAGGAGGTGATCCCCACGGAAAAGAAGCAAACATTTTGGGCAGACGAACCGATCAACGCAAAGCTCGCCGCCATCCCGAGGAGCGAGAAGAGCACAGTAATCAGGATGGCGCTGCGTCAGTATTTCGGGATAACTGGAACTAGTAGGCCGGTGGAACCCATTACCCCGGATGATGCTCGACTCATAGCCCAGGAACTAATGCGCGAAAAGAAAAAAGAGCCCACCATCTAAAGGATAGCAGACTCTTACGAACGAGCATTTTAAATTAAGTTAGCCCTCAGTCTTACATCTTTGAAAAAGCTAAAAGCGCTGTTGCTATTGTAAAGATTAACCAAGTGGGCATAGCGAAATCCCCCCTTCTTAGTCACTAGTTTAACCAAAAAGAGAGGATATATTCATGGGCGCAAGATCTCTAACTGCTGATGAATCAGCTTATGCCCGGGTACGCGCAAATATGCTATTCCACCCGAAAGGAGCCGTAATAATGATTGAATTTCTTATTTTTATCACTCCTGGACTCCGGATCGCCGCTATCATCGCCGGACTGATAGCGGGATACACCTTCATTAAGAATAACAAAGGGGGAAACAAGAAATGAAGAAGCCTATCATTGTCATTGATCTAAGACCTCAAAGACTGGCGGAGAAAGCCACTGGAGTGATTCAAGACGGGATACACACCCTACGTCGAAAAGCTGTCTGTGGTGAACTCAAGGAAAGATGCGCAGCGATTGCTGTAACTGCAGCCATCACAACGCTCACTCCATCCGCAGTTTTTGCCTACGTGCCAGGTACTATTATGATTAAGGCTCAACCGATCATCCAAGTCCTTAAGGACGCGGCAGAGCCGTTAGCCTATGGAATGTACATATGGTCGGCAATCAAGTACATCCAAGGGCAACGTGGCGAGGCTAAAGAGATTTTCAAGGCTGTGACGTTTGGATTTATCGCAATCCAACTTCTCCCGTGGGCCTTTGATATCGTAAAAAGTGTTGGAGTTACTCCCACGACTGTACCTATAACTCCTCCCCCGACTATTCCACGATAAGGGAGGGTTATCATGTTTAAAATGCTCACCTACCAAATTACTTCGAAGTTCGGGCAAATCGATAATTTTCATCCAAAACCACACTCGGGAGTGGACTTCGCCGCACCGGCTGGGACCTCGGCTCAATCCGTCACAAATGGAGTTGTTAGCAAGATCACAACGAACGATCAATGGCTGGGTAATTCCGTTCGGATAAACGGAACAGACGGCAAAGAATGGGTATATGGTCACCTCTCGAAGATCAATGTATCACAAGGACAGTCTATCAACTCAGGGGATATCCTAGGGCTAACTGGGGGAATACCGGGAACGCCGGGAGCTGGTCACAGCACAGGGGCTCACATCCATATTAGTACATTGGTAAACGGTCAGATAGTGGATCCGACACCAGTATTAACCGCCGTTGGACAGACGGATAGCACTTGGATTGAGCGGCTTGCCACTTCCATAGTCGATAAACTCCTGCACGTTTTAAGCGCTCCTTTCCGGATGATGTTCGACGGCATCGGCAACCCGTTGAAAGACTCCTTAGATCCGTTCTTTATTATCTTGACCATAGTTTTGATTCTTCTTTCGATGTTGGGATCTCGTAGAGCCAAGAAATATACTTATTGGTCGATAAGCTTATACATCCTTACCAAACTAATAACTGCTTCGCTTTAAGGAGGATTATGAAGATGATCGTAAATATTAACGGCAAAGCCTTTATCACCACTTGTCCCGCCTTACCAGCTATCGAGACGGGAAACCCGCTTAAATGGCTTAGGGATACTCAACTACCTACCCTTGATCTTAATGGTATTAAGGACCTGTTTCAGGTCGTTCGTGACCCCATGGTCACATTACAGATATGCCCCGACCGAACCGTCTTTACAGGTAACAAGCACGGCCTCGATGATCTTGGTCGTGCCCTCCATGAACTCTATGTTTTACCGCAAAAACGCTTTCAGTTTCGCAAATGGCGAATTACTTATCGTCCTCAAGAGAACATTACCTTTGATATTACGTTCGAAAAGGACTCTATCCGATTTTGGCTCACCGTTCCGAAACGTTGGGAGTCATACGCAAAAACAAAACTGCAAACGGTCTGGCCAAAAGCAACAGTTAAGAGCGGGGAGATCCCCGCCGTAGATCCACATAAAGCTACCTGTTCAGTCCTCTCCCTTAAGAATCACAACCTATACTCCTTGGCTATTAACAAGAACGATTTGAAGCCCCTCAATAGTTTACTGGAAGTCTCTAAGGATATCCAAGATGGTGATCTTGCGCGGATCCAGGTTGTTGCCGTCCCACGTGATAGGCAAGTATGGGAATATGAAGCTCAGAGAGTGGCCAAAAAACATCGTATGGGAGAAGTCCTTATGCGTAATGATGTAAGTGCTGGAAATTTCTTCGATATACTCCTAAGGTTAATGGATAAGGCCTTTTCTGAGGTATTCGAAACCCTAGGTGGAGTCACTAGTCACGACGGGAAAGTGAAACTTGATAAAAATCCTGACAATATATTAGCTGTGCTTTTGGAGAAAAATAACCGAGAACTCAAGGAGGCGACAATTCAAAAGATCAATGCGCCGATCTTCGAGGGAATGATCCGTGTCGCTGCACAATCAGACGATGAAAAACGCGCCAAGTTTTTAGTCAAAAGCATTTCTAATGCCTATGGAGATCTTACCTCAGAAAACGAGTTTAAGCGTAGAGATTTAAAAGGTAAAGCGGCATCCCGCGAAATCAATCAAATCAATTCACATAAGGCCCCCATTAACCGCCTCTCGTATTCCGTTTTTTCACACGCCGAACTTGGTAAATTGCTTCAGATTCCTGGGGCTGAACTACAAGATGAATTCAAAGCAATTGATCAAGTGCCGCTTCGTGAGAGCAATCTACCCGAAAGCGTGACAAAGGGTGGGATAGAAATTGGAAGCGCCAAGTTCCACGGTAAGGAAATACCGGTTTATATACCGACAGACAACATTGAACGCTTATGTTTACCCCGTGTGGTGATCGGTGGAATGGGAACAAGCAAGACGACCGGGTTTGCTGTTAATGTGGCACTCGGAATATACCTAAAAGGTGGTACCGCCATAGTAATGGACCCGGGCAAAGGGCAGGTATATGATGAACTTTCAAAAGTAGTTCCTGCAGAGCACCTTAAACGTTATCAGATTGGAACCGATATCATTAGCCTTGACTGGCGTGAATCTCTCCACAGTGAGCGCGGAAGAAATCGTTTTGCAAATGCCCTTGTAGGATACATCGATGCAGCCAGTGATGAGGCCGGTGCCCAAACTGTCCGTTATTGCCGCGCAGCTGCGAAGGCCATCCCTAATGGAAAGCTTGACGAGATAATTCAGCTCTTCCTAGACAAAGGTTATAGAAAGAGCCTGATTCCCCAAATGCGCCCACACGAACAGGTCCTCTGGAAAAACTTTGACACCTTAGGAGACGGCCGTCAGAATCAAATATCGATGCCAGTCCTGAATCGCCTTGATATTATAACCGGTGATGACTATTTGATGGAGTGCCTGGAGGATCCGAACGCCATCGGAATTGATTTCGTGGAAGAATTCGATACCCCAGGGCAAATCGTTATCATCGACATGCCTCTCCAGGAACTAGGTACGGAAGTCGTTGATATCGTGGGATCCCTTATTACGAGTAAGATACAGCTCGCAGTAAGTCTAAGGAAAAAGGAGCATCCCGTCTTTGTTATCCAAGACGAACCACATCAGTATATGAGAGGTTATAAGACTTGGAAAAACCTCGCAGTTATAAGTCGGAAGTACCGGGTTTCGTTCAATTGGTTGTTCCACTCTTGGGAGCAGATCCCCAAGGATCTCGCCGTAATCATCAAGAGCGCCTTGCCCCACTATCATATCTATACTTCTAGCCAAGAGACATACAAGGCTCTTGCTAAGGAAATTGCACCGTTCACCATCGAGGAAGGGCTTGCTACCCCGTTCTTTTGGGCGATCAATGTTATAAGGGATAGTTCCGGGACAGTCGCCCCGTTCTTGGCTCATATGATTCCTCCACCAAGTAAGCAAAAAGGTTTAAAGAAACTAGCGGCAAAATAGCAAGGTTGGACTAAAGGAATATAACAGGAATATTAATAATTATGAATACTTATCGTGAAGAAGGAGGGATCATATGTCTTTTAATAAGTCGATACTTCTTGGGATTGTTGGTGTTTTATTGCTACAGGGTGGTAAGTCATTTATCTCATTGCCCTGGCCTCAGTGGTTGATAGGGATGACTATGGGGATAATCGGCCTTGGATTACTTATTATTTGGCTCTTTATGGCTGCACTGCGATTAGTAAAAACCCTAAAATTAAAATTCAAATAAATCTTGATATGAGGGGGTTAGTCTTATGAACTATATTTATCACGACGATATTTATTTCGATGAAATTAAGGAGTCAGTAGAAGCCAAGGAACAACGGTGGGTTAATCTAATTAATGAATATCATAATAGAAGATGGACGATAGATGAAATGCAAACTGTCATGGAAGACATTCAGGAATATTTAAACAGCGAATTCCCTCGTGAAAAGAAAATGGATATGCACGAATTCAAGTTTGCATTTGACCTTTTTGCAAGGGCAGCACTAGCAATTTTTGATGCTTATAGAGGAGTGCAAGAATTTGATGAAAGGTATATCGCATCGAATTTGGCAGCTACCTTAATCCATTTAAAGCCTAAGGATTAATAATAAACAAGCTAAATAACAAACTCACTACCCCCTCCGCTCTGGCTCCTGCGGGCCGCGCTATGGGGGTATATTTATGCCTATTTTCGAGGGGTATTTTAATTAAGAAAAATGGGGCAAAAAGGGTATATGTTCCCGCGTCAAAAACGAGTTTTTTTCTATTAGCTCAACGATGCTCTAAGCCATGGCGCGCAAGGGTTTAATAGTTTTCCAAGAGTAGATTAAGGCGTAGATTAAGAACAAAGCTTAATCTACGCCTTAATCTACTCCTTAATTTACATTTATGCGATGGTCCATGGCGAAAGTCGGGGGCTGTTTTTATGCATAAAGAAAGGCCCCCATCGCTGGAGCAACGATGGGGGCGAAGAAAGAGAAGAGAAAAGTCATTGGCTAATATACTCCCCAGGTTCCTACATCTTATACAGATACCACTTGCAAGTACCCAGCTCGAATTTGATCTCGAACGGCTTAAGCTCTCTCTTGATCTCGCTCTGGCATCGGAAGCAGGGCATTCGATTGCCGGCGAGCTTCTCTTCGGTAACTGAGAGGACCTGCTTAATCTTTAGGGTTTCGCCATTGAGCTTGAAGCGGAGTGGGTGGGGCGTGCCGTCGGTTTCGAAGTGGGCTAGGACGGAGATGGGGGTTGAGAGGATTTTCATGGTTTGTGGGCTCCTTATATTAATCTGCTCGTCATACAATATAACCATGATCTTTTATCTTGCATATACTTAAACTATACCATAAAATTAAGAGCATACGTAATTGAAAGTGGTGTTGTCGATATGTTAAGCGATAGAGATATAAAAAAGTTAGCTCAAGAGAAGCAAATTATTGTGCCCTTCATTGAATCTAATTGCAGTGGGGCTACCGCCGATCTTACTCTCAGTAAAATTGCAAGCATACAATTAGAAAGTAAAGATATTATCGTACTTAGTCAAGATATGAAGGAATTTTACAAAGAAATTGATATTAGTTGTGAAGACTTAATATTAAACCCTGGCTCATCCGCCCTAATCCAAACTCACGAAACATTATCCGTCCCAGTCAATTTAAGCGCTCGTATTTTTCCCCGTTATGGCGTAACAATGATGGGGCTCAACATATCAGAGGTTTACTTAAATCCCGGATACAGAGGAATACCCTCGTTCCTGATTACAAATCACAGCAAATCACCAATCCAACTGATCGCTGGATTAAGAATCGTGCAGATTTGCTTCTATAGATTAAGCTCTGAATCAGATAAACCTTATCCGCTTCAAGAAGACGCAAAGTATTTGGATGAAAAAACCATCAGTACCCCTAAAATTCATCTAGATCGTGAAGTTAGGGCTTTTCTAGAGGAAAAAGGAGTGACTAGTATCGGGCAAGGTGTAGTTAAGGATCTAAACGAATTCTTAGTTAAAGAGATTGATGATTCCTCCAATCGACTTGTGCAAAAACTATTAGCCAAATTTGACAATAGGAGCACTTGATGGGAGCAGAGGATTTTGTTAAGAAAAGCATAAAAGAAGAAGTTATTAAGTCTACAATTCAACGCTATACGCTTCAAGGTGGATTGAACTTAAACTCTGATGAACTTATTAGTTTTTTGCAATCTGAGGGTAACATAGATTCTGAGGTTAATGGAGCTCTCTCGAATCTAAAGGCAGAGTGGAAAAGCCAATATAAATTAGATAATAGACGAGATATTAAAGTGGAAATCTTCTTTCAGCTGATAATTTTGTTCTGCACCGCTATGCTATGCGCACTGATTAATGAAAAACTCTGGAACTTCGTAGCGGCTATTATATTTCTCCAAATACTAATACAAGCATTCTATTTACTTCGATTATATCATAAGGATTAGGATAATAATCACAAACCAATAAACGCCAAAAAAGCCCTCCTACCATTTCTGGCAGGAGGGCTTTCGTATGTTAATCTTGCGCAATAGGAGAGACTTGGTCGTTATCCGCGGATGCGCTGGGCTGAGGTGTAATAATAGGAGGGCTAACGTCAGTCACTTGTGCTTTATATATAATAGGCTCAAAAGTATTGAGGGTAACGGGTATAGGTTGCGTCGAGCTAGGTTGACTAATATTATGCGTCCCGGCTGCAGTAATGGCGATCAAGAACGAATTCAGCACGGCAAGCCCTATCGCCTCAACCGTAAAATTACCTGCTACGTACAACGTAAACGACTGGATCGACAACGCGATAAACACGGCCAAGAGCCTGATCCACCAGTCACTAAGATGCTTCTGGATCGGTTCCTTGAAGAACTGGACTAAGAGATAGGTCATGGCCACGAGTCCGGCAAAGCTCCCCAGGTATGGCGTGGTAAATAGATCTGATGGCATATTGGTCATCTCCTTTTTCATTTTGGCAAGCGCTTGCCGATTTAATCTACCTCTGGTAATTCAACCGTCTGCCCTGCTAAAGCGTGAGCAGAATCACTTAGAAATTGGATTTTTCCATCGGTCACAAAGCTATGGCAAAGTGTCTTTACTGTGGCATCGTCCCCCCTAACGCCCCGGACTAGAATAGAAGGAGAAATAGTTGGCTTTTCTAAATTGCCATTCCATTGCCAGCCACCAGGAGTATTGACCGTGACATTATGCCATCCCTTACAACCAGGGCACATAATACTTAACGATGGGTAGACACCGTAAGTCCCTTCTTTAGCTTTCAATAATCCTCAACTCCTTTAGCAAGATGTAAATTCACCGTTATGGAGAAACCCGCGATAATCTTTTACCCCAAATACTTTCCAACCGCTGCAGCCGTATCGAACTTTGTTTTCCCCGTCAGCAACGTTTCGTTCGGGTGCCCCGTAGTAGCCCCACCGATCACGATCAGGTGCTTTGCTTTCATAGCGTCTGTCGGAATAGTTCGCGTGGCGCCTTGGCGGGTAAAGTTCGCCACGCCACCGAGCTTAGCGTCGATATCCTTTGCGGCCCACTCGTCCTCCGCTGAAAACTTCAAAATAGCTACTTCTAACACGTCGTTCTTCCCTTCCAAATCCCGAAATAACCTATCCCAAGGAAATCCTGCGCCTGGGCAATTAGCCTTGTTAACGCTATCGATCCGGTAATGCCCGATGATGTTATCGCGGGTCACAGGTATACCTAACGTCTCAATCAGCCACCGGTGCAAGGCAAGCGTCGCCTGGTACTGTGGCTCAGGCATTACATCCCCCGCGCGCCCTTCGTGTTCGATGCTGACCGTGTAATAGTTAGGATTCACTCCTGTAAGCAACGGCCAGTCAGGTTTACTGACTCCACCATTTGCCCATGCAGGATTATCTAGGCTGACGTATTGATGTATGTCTCCATTTTTACCCACGCCAAAGTGAGAGCTAACTTGACTTACTGGATTGGCGAACCATGAGTCGGTACCAGCTAGTGTCCCCTGCATGATGTGGTTGACGATTGCTATGGTTTTCAACTTTTTAGATACTGCGCTGAAATGGGGAGATCCGATCCATTTAATGTTAGGCTTATTCATTTTTATCGCCTTCTCTCTATTTAATCATCGCCACTGTTAAACCCACGATCACACCGGAAACAATAGGTAAAACAATAAGCAGCCACCCAGGTACTTGACCTTTCGTAGCTGCTTTTAGCTCATCGAACGCTTTATCGTTTTCGTTTTTGTATTTCGCAAGATCCTCTTTAGTAACGTAACTCCCGGCTATTAGGACTCTCAAATCATTTACTGCGTCCCATATCTTGCCCAATGACTGGATTATGTCGCTTACGTCTTTGTCCGACACTGGAATCACCTAACCTTTCCACCTCTTTCGTTTGCTACCCATAAAAAATAATCGCCTCGTTGGCGATAAAAATAAACTCGAAATGCGAAAGACGCTAAAGATTAAACTTCAGCGTCTTTTTTGTGTTCCAGGAGTTCTCCGATTTCTACGTCCAAGTAGTTACAAAGTTTGTCTAATGTATCCAGGTCAACCCTCTTTGCGCGTCCGTGATACAACTCCGCCACGGTATTTCGAGCAAGTCCCGTGCCCTCCAGAACATCCGATATCTTCAGCCGCTTCCTCCCCATTACCTCGCTCAATTTATTTTCAATCAATGCTATCACTTCCTCAAAAATAATAATAACAAAGTTGATTAAATCCGTCAAGAAGTTAATTGTTTTAGTTGACTTCTTGGTTTATTTCCTGTATATTATAGATAAGAAGTTGTTTATTCCTAATAACAAGTTGATTAAAGCAGAGGAGGAAACGAAGATGACAAACAAAAGTTTCGAGGGGAATGATTTCGTGATACAGGTTATTACTAAGGGTTCGTTTGTGGACAACGCTGGAGGTGGAAAATCATTTCTGGTAGAGGCAACCACCATTCGACTGAACCATGTTGCTTTGAATGCTTGGATAATGTCGAATACGATGAACTGCCGCGAATGCTATGACACTAAAGAAGAATGGGAAACATATGAAGCTGAGATTGCGGAACGTCGCAAAGCCTGGACAGCGCAGATTGTCGAAGCGCTTGAAATCAATTCATCCAAAGGTAGCGTCAGTATCACTCAGTCGCAGTCGGAAGTGTTCACCGTTGTGCATATTAGCGAATGCGCTAAGGTTTACAAAAGAAACGGAATGAACTGTGTTGATCTCAATGAAACTCACACATACTTGCCTAACGATCTAAACAAGGTGCCCGGCCAGTGGGTTGACGGAGAATACTACAGCGAAGTTGCCGTAGTCCAAACAAGCGTGTAAAACCCCATAAGGCCAGCCGGGGCCAATACCGGCGTGAAGGAGGGACTATGACACAATTACTCAGCTCAACAGCCGAAATCTTGCTCGAGCAGATTCTAGACTCCATAGCATTTTCTGGCCCAGATATGGACATGCTCGAGCTCCAACAACTTATCTCCACTATCCTGTCACAGTACGACGTTAAACCCGCTTTAGTCGCCAGCGGACACCCGGATTTATGGCAAAAGATTAAACTATTCTTGGCCGGGAAAAGACTCGAGGGGCTCAGCCGGTCAACGCTTAAAGGGTATGAGTTAGAACTCCGGATATTCTCCATGCACGTCCTGAAAGCCACTGACGAGATTACCACTGGCGATATCCGCATCTACCTCTCAGAGTTTGAGGCATCTTAAAACATCGTCATTATCAAAACGGTTGTCAGTTTTAAAATCCATGTTTGGGTGGCTTGCGAACGAGGGTATAATCCTTAAGGACGTGACGAAACAAGTCAAGCCACCCAAGAAAGAGCAGCGGGTACCAAAATCATTAACGATCGAAGAATTGGAGATGATTAGAGAGGCCTGTGTTACACCGCGTGAACGCGCGCTCATGGAAGTCCTTTATGCCACTGGCGGACGTCTATCCGAGATACAGAAAATGAGTCGTGGGGACATCGACTACCAGGCTATGTCAGTCCTGGTGATCGGAAAGGGTAACAAAGAGCGACCTGTCTATTTTTCTTTTAAAGCCATGTTCCATCTTAAAAAATACTTAGCAAAGCGTACCGATGACGATCCTGCTCTGTTTGTCTCCCAACGAAAACCTTATCAGAGGTTATCAGACAGGGGCATCCAGCGAGAGATTAAGGTCATCGCGGATCGGTCAGAAGTTACAAAAAACGTGCATCCGCACATATTTCGGCATACTTTTGCGACATTGATGCTTAACAACGGCGCAGAACTGGTAGCTGTACAGGAATTACTAGGCCACTCCGACCCATCGACGACTTTGATCTATTCGGTTTTGTCCGAAGAAAAACGAAAACGATCACACAATCAATACCTGGTGCAGGAAACGCCCGCTCTCTACCGTGTTTCATAATGTTCAAGTAAACGCCTCAAAAGGCGTTACTTTTTTTGTCCAAATCTAGTGAACATAATTAGTCCAGTCTTCGATATATCTACAAACCAGTCATACTAAGGCTTTCAGCGTGTTTTCAAGGCTTAGTATTTGATTATCCGACATAAAAATGCAGGTGGGGAATGATCTTCACCTTACATGAAATACAGTCACTTAGCTACTTATTCCCTACCTGTCCGCTTTTCTCAAATATTGCAACATTCTGTCGATTACCACATTTTAGTTGTATTTTAGTGTAGGATGGAGAACGGAATGGAGGTGAATAATAATGCCGAGACCAATGGAAAAGAAATGCCCTTATTGTGGTTCTCTTGATTTTGACAAATTAACATTACCACCAAATCAGTCTCATGTAATTACGCAAGTTGATACTTCTACCAATCCCCCATCATTTTTAGCTACAACTGGACTACCTGTTGACCTTTACGGTTGTGTGGATTGTGGTAGAATTGTCCCTCACTCCCTATCATTAAGAAGACCTTAAAAATTGGAAATATACAACTTAACTGCTCTTCAGGGGCAGTTTCTTTTTTTGTTTTCTTCCATTAACTTACTTCATCCCTTATCCAAAGGAAAGACACCCCGTAGGGTGCCCTTACCTTTTCTTCTTGTTCGCTGCCTTCTCTTCTTCGGCTGCTCGTTCCTCTTCGATGAATTATTTCATCTTTGCGTTAACCCAGGGCGATACTCTAATACCTTTTAAGCCAGCGTAATTACAAAACTCTTCGTACACTCCTGGATCGATTGTGATGTTTAGGGATTTCCTTGTCACATAACCACCTCCGATAAGGTGATTATATACCAAATAGTGGGGCTTAAGTTACTTGCAAATAGTTATGCGCATAGCCGCGCACTAATGAGGATAATGGGTCAACTACGACACTAATCACAACAACTTCATATATCCATTTGTCTTTACAACGCCAATATAATCACTCCCCGTTGTTACAACAAATGCTCCGTTGGTAATTGTTACTTTGTCTCCTGCGACAGCAACTAAGGCAATATCCTCTAGTTTCACATACCCTGCATATTTAATTATTCCAGAGGAATTGTTTAAAAAAGTTTCAAAGGTTAACCCATCGAATAAATTTTGTGAATCTCCATTTACCATTGGTGTTATTCCACCGTAGGTATCTAGTTTAATAGGGGTTCCTCTCGTAATTGTTGCTCCAGATACATTTCTCGCTAATCTCGTTTCCTCATTTAAACTATAACTAAATTCCGTTGTGTCGTATTCATATGTTATTAAACTATTTCCATAACCGCTGAGTTCAAATTCTGATTTCTCTGCTGATGCCGGATAGCCAGTTCCGTCAAATTCTCGCCTAAAGTTTATTGGGCCAGATATGTCACAACCAATCAGTTCAACTAAATTTCTTACACCACTACCCATGGAGCCGAATCTCATTGCAGCAATATTATAATCTTTGTTTATAATTTTACATCGGTTAAATTTATGGAATGTTGGTGCTGTAAAATTTAAATTATTATGCGTTAACCAAGCAGCACCATTTCCAACGCTTTGAATCAGGCAGTCCTCGAACTCCGAGTGTGAACCACTAGAACATCCTTCGCCCCATGCTGCTGTATACTGCCAAAAACCTGCTGTATTTCCATAATGTATAAAATCACAGGTTTTACAGAATCTATTCCAATCTTTATATAGATTCGCACTTTCATCATGAACAGCATATCTCAGGTTTTTGGCAGTAATAATTAAATTTTCAAGCCTATTACTTTTCTTTACATTGAGGGTTGAATGGTATAGCACAAAATTTGCGTCAGCACCAAGATAGTCACCCTTTAGAATTATTTTATCCTTTTCGCCGACACCTATAAGGTTAACGTAATCTGGTAAAACCCATCCCTGCGCACTTGATACTAATTCTGCTGCATCTAAATACGTCATTATGTCGTATATCCCCTCATGGATATAGATATTATATATTTTATCTTTGCTTGAATCAGTTATTCCCCTTGTTGCTAGAACAGGATTTAAGAAATCACCAGTACCGTCGGGTTTTACATTAATAGTAATAGTTGTATCAGGTGGAATTAAATCTTGAATATCTTGAATGTCAGAAGTATACAACTTTGCTCCATAGCTTAAATAACTTGTAACCGCAGTACCTAGCTCAAGTTGAACGGCATTTATTTCTGTGGTAAAACAGCTCAGCCTTACATAAGCAGCATTTGCAGGAGTATTCACACTATTAAATGCGACAATATGAGGAAACCCACTAATATACACTTTACTTGCAGTGTAAAATGCTCCTTGTTGAGCTGTGCCACTGATTCTGTATGCAGTTGACGGGCTAATTGGTATATAGTCCGATGACGTATAGAGAACGTTTATTGATAGATTTCCAGTAGTATTATTAACATAATAACCAGGTATCCCTAATGTTTTATCAAATAAATTTTTCGAATTAGCACCTGTTACATATGGTCGGTCAAGGTTTTTAGGTAATATTGATTTTTCAGCAATACCAGAGCTTTGATATAAACCTCCATCTATCCAAGCACTACCATCCCACCAGTATCTATGTCCATCAGAGGTTACATAGCTATATATATTACCATCAGGAATTCCAGCTGTAAGCAATGCTAAAGTGGAATAAGTTGTTCTAGGTGTTCCGCTTACCACATTTGCTATTTGTGCATTAACAACATCTATTTTAGCTTTTGTAGCAAGTTGCAACGCATTATCAGCCTTATCCGTCAGACGAGCTGCAACTTCCAATGTCAAATCAGTCTCTAATGTATCGACTCTAGGGGCTAATATTGATGCATCGCTTTGTTTAATTATTTGTCCTGTTGGCATTTATCCTACCCCCTACACTCGACCATAACCGTAACATGCTACTGCCCCAGTGGAAGCAATTGCGATTACGGTAAATGGTAAAAGTCTTTCGTCAAAATACTGAGATGGTTCTAATGTGAAGGTTTCACTGTTGACAGTAAAAGTCATGTCAGCAAGACCTTTGTTGTGTAAATATAAACTGTTTTGAGTTTCTGAAAAAGTAAATACTCCGTCAACTAGGTCTGCTTGGGTAAATGGCTCATTCGCTAAACTCCCAGTAATGGAAGTTTGGATCACCAAAGGAAACCACGCAGTCCCGCTAAACTTAAATTGCTTACCACCATCCGACTCTGTAAATATTGCACCTGCCTTGACATTAGTCGTCGGCTTCGCATCTGTTGATAATCCCATTAGCTCCTGAGTTGCCGCTCCAGTATTGACCTGCACAACCGCCATCAATGATCATCCTCTCTTGCATAAAAATAACGCCTCTAAAGCGTTCGGTGGACAGGGGTATTTTACACACCCTCTGTGATCAGTACATCCCCCGGCCATGTGCTGATAATATTTATAACTCCTGTGTATAAATTGTTATTAACAGCAGATATCTCGTAACTTCCCCCACCAGCATTCAGACGTATTCCTTGGTTATTCACTGCAGTTTCCCCTAATTTTATATATTGGTCAGTCGAGCTATCATTCACCAAAAGTGCATATTTACGATTCACGTTGGATGCTAAGGCTAGACCGGAAGAAGATGTAACCGAGACAACAGTATGCGTTACGGTTGTTATGCCACCACTAATTACAACCGTAAGGGCTTTTGATAATTTATCGTAGATCCCGCTTAACCATCCTAGCTTACCAAGCCCGCCCGTTGGGATCGTGATCCCGGTTGCTCCGGAGCCTGCGTCATTGTCCTTGCTGGGCAATGGATTTGCTACTGAAACTGGCACGTAAACACCACCGCTTAGGATATACTGCTCCGTTGGTAACGCTAGATTACCCTCAGCGTCCAGGTTCCCTATGTAGGGAATTCCGCTATTAGTCGGAATTGGTAATTTCATATTAATCCACCTTTCTGGATTTAAGGCATAAAAATAACGCCGTCGATGGCGTTCGGTGCATTGAATACTAGGTAGCGTAGATGTCCCCGGTGATTTCTAAATACTGTGCAGGGGTAATTTTCCCGAAAGAGACATACCTTGCGACTTGTGCCTTCGTTGCCCAACCCTTATCGTAGTACATCTTAATGCGTTCAAAATCCGTCACCTTACATTCCTCCCATTAATAGACGTAGGTCGATGTCGACAAGTTGCTGGCCTAGGACTTGGTTTTCCTGTTGCAAGTCGAGAATCTGGAGATCTTTTTCGACGAGTTGCTGGCCTATAATATCTAATTCGGTTGGTTGCGCCGTCTCTTCAGGTTCTTCTATTACCTCTTGAATTACAGCAATTTCAACATCAATAACTTCGGAACAATTCGTACAGGTTATAGAGTTTGTATTGGGAACATAAAATATTGCACTACTACAATTTGGACAATTTACCATAACAGGTATTACGTTCATATTTACACCTCCACCTTCTAACGCTACATTGCTACCAAAGTTACTCTGCTCACATCAATTGCAATACTATAAGTCCCGCCGGATGACGAATAACTCTCTAAAAGAAGTAAATATATTTCAGCAATACCTAAGAAAGCTGAAACATCATACGATATAGTTACATATGACGCTCCAACTCCTGTCTGTTGGTAGTAAGATGGGGCAACACCCATATTACTAGTTTCAAGAACAGGAATACAAATTATTCTAAGGGCATCAGAAGCCATATAGGATGTGGATGCTACCCTCATTGTTACGTCAATACGTTTCACTAAACTTATATCATAATTACCAAACGAAACTTTAACAGAGGCACTCCCCCCCGAACTTGGTACAGATACAAACATTGTCATACGGTCTGCGTTGAGTGTTAAGGTATTGAGAACACCACCACCTTGAGCACCTAATGTTGGAGTATATCCTTTTGGAAATGTGTTGGCATAGTATAAATCGCCAATATATGAGAAAAATCCAGAGGATGGATATGCGGTCAACATACTTAGTAGATCAACATAATATTTAGTCGATCCGATTTTCATTTGAAACTGGTTAGTAAGATAGTTGCTTAATTTCCAGATTTGGTTTGTCGGAATATTGCTTAAATCAATTGATCCAGAATTGTACTCTGGGAGAAAGACTGACGCTGTTTGAACTATCTTTCCACTTGAATCGAGTGTCGGTATCCCGTTCGCCACCCCTTTTTGAGTAAAAGGAATAAGTAAATCAGTAACAGCCTTCACCCCTGCCGGATGCACAGCCTTCGTATTATCCGTTCCCGCTGTCGTCTCATCCGCAGTAGCTAACTCAACGTGTGCATTAACGGTCTCTGATGCACTTACCTCTGAATGTGTAACTAGATTACCCTGCACGACATCAACCTTATCCTGCGCCCCCACCGGAGTCTCAAATGAATCCTGAATAACCGACACCAATGCAGCTAAGTCTCCATCACTTACTACTGCCCCCTGATTAGCTATAAACTGAGCAATAGCCGCCACCATGATCGAAACCTGCCTAAACAACTTGTTATGCATCTTCGTCTTAGCTATGCCATTCGTTAAACCACTCACCCTCTGCGTTTCACCCAAATACTCGCCATCGGACTGGGCTTCTAGAAAACTTTCATTAAAAACCTTAAAATTACTGCTTCCCGGCAATTAAGCCACCTCCTTAAAAATACTGCGCCCAGTATCCCGATCCATAGCCTTTAAAGTCGTCAGCATCAACCCCGTATGAGTAAAACGGATCACCAAAATATACATAATTTACAGCCACACCTTCAGGCCTCGGGATAATATAGCCATTTGTCATTAAATCTTTTTGAATCTGAGACGAAAGGCCAGAAACAAAAACATCCATGGTCATGTTTTGATTATCCTTCACAGTGATGTGGGCATCCGGAAAGATGGTGTTCCACATTTCATATAAACTTGGTAGAGTTCCGTCCCAATTATTCTGCAAGATCTTAGCTTTTATAATTAATCTATACATATCGTCATCGAGCACTGGGCTTGGGTCAACAAGATATGGAACCCCAGTAACGCCAAGGCTGTAGAACGAGGTTGGTTGAAACGTTAATGTCCTTGATACTCCTATTATTTGACCTATAATATCAAGCTGGGTGCCAACCGCCCTATCAATATCAAAGTACGAGTAGAAGCTATTCGCCAAGATCGCAACATCATCAAGTATGCTTAAAGGATTAGACAGCCACGCTATAAACTTAGGCTTATTTTGATGCTGTGAGGAGACTAAATTAAGATACCTTTGTATATCAGCCATGGCTTCCTCCTACGTCACGTTAATGGTTAAATAGTCCATGTTTCCTCTCATGACTTCGTTAAAGGCTGTTACTACGTCTGCTGTGCCCTGAGCCTCTCCGTGTCTAGCCAATGTCAAAGATGTAATCGAAAAAATAGGCTTGCTCAAATTCAGCATGGCCGATAAAGAGCTACCCCAAAGGCTCGATGCAGGAAGATCGTCACCTATCGACAAGCTGTTCAAATAGTTCACGAGTGCCTCTTTTATTGAGGATGTGGTTGCTGTGGTATATCCTGCCAACGCCTTTACGTTATCAACCACATCAATGTCGATGTAGGTGGGCCTGTAGAATCCGATCGGCAATACCTGTCCAAACTGATCGGTAACGTTTACGACGGTTGTTCCGTTGGTTAGGCATCCAGGACCTTTCTTAAGGAATATTGCTTGAGCGATATCGGCATCAGATCCGCCCTCAACTACGGCCGTTATACTGTGGGGAGGAAGACCGTCTGAGTCAATATCATTTGTGGGATTTTCGTAAACAATAAATCTAGTGACACCACTGACCGCGGCGATAGCACCTTTGGTCCCTTCTAATACAGTCCTACTTGGTTGAGCTGTACTTATTGCTTGGCGAGACCTTATCTGGGAGTCTGTTTCGACTGCAACCCCTAAGGTTGCGGAACTGGTATTTAATACGGACGTCCATCCATATGTTGGCGTCACGATAATACTTATATCGCCTGAATTAGCAGCGATAGGGCCTACGGTTTGACAAGTTGCCATAACGCTAACTGTTCCACCCGTACCTATTGCTACGCTCGCCGGGAGATTCCAGTAATATCCGCTTGAGTCTTGCGTTACCCCGTTGCTTATTACTGTTCCAGGTGTTCCAATGAGGGTAACAATACAAGTCGAAAATGTAGCAGAACTACGCCGTATTCCGTTTAGCTTCACGAGGATGTCGAGGCCTGATCCTATTGCTGTGCCGGGGCCTCGTGAATCGTAGGCAAACTGGATTGCCTGTAGAGTGTCGTTCATTTTTAACGCGAAGGTGGAAATGTATTGGTAGTCTTGCGAATCCGCTTCGAGATAGATATCCTGCCCAAAAATGTTTCGAGCCTGCTGAAGCTGGTCAGCAAGAATGTCTTTATAGGTTGGGGTGTGGAATCCAGTTTCGTCCACGAAAGGTGCGAAGTATGCCATTTATAGCGTCACCTCTACTGTAGTTATTCTCCCTGTGGTAGTTCTTACCATGCAGGATATTAAGTAGTTTCTATCCCTGCTTTCGTATACGCTTTGGAAATCCAGTATCTCTGATACGCCCTTTGTCTTAGAGATACGCTCCCGCACGAGTAAATCGGCAGCGTTTACGTGATTGGGTGTCCCTGGTCCTATAATACTTTGAAACAACGGGAGGCCTTCACTCAAGTCCTCCCACCACTCACCCTTAAAGAAGAGTAAGTTTGTTTTAATCGCTTGGGCTACCGCATCGGTATCGGTAATGAAGTCCTGCATGTTCTTGCCGAAGGAATAGTCTCCATTAGCATCGATCTTCCTGTATTTAATTTAGCCCACCCCCTCAACTAGGACCACTAGTCAATCCTTCTGGAGCCATGTGCACATGATTACTAAAATCAATACCATTAATCTTCACAACGCTAGATGTGATATTGATTTCATTGTCCTTAATATCAATAAGTGATGTTCCGGTTTCAGACTTTAACTGAGCTGAGGTTGTGCTATAATTCGTCACTCGTCGCGGTTGGCTCCATGCGCCTAAAATAGCAAATCCATCACTCAGGTCGTGCCTTCGCTTCTCTGCCTGTACCTGCACTCCACCCTGAGAGAACCACGTATCGATACACATGTCGGCAAAAATTACTAAGCACTCATCACCCTGCTTTATGGGCATCGTTAAAGCAAATCCTCCAGCCCGTGGGAATACGATGGGAACGTCGAGGAGGAGAGGGAGATTAACCGTGGTGATATTCCCAAATTGGTCCATGATGCGTTCCTTGACCGCCGGTTGCACGGTCACTGTTTGCTCAACAGGGTCAAAGCTCTGCACGATCCCTGGCATTGCTACCCTCAGGTCTATTGCCCACTTATCACCCATGCGCATAAACATTTCGAATTCACTGTAAGTGCGCTCTCCAACGCTTCTCAATTTATCACCTCCTAATAATGGGACTGACTGCTGCTTGTGAGCATAGCAGGTATCTTCCCCGCCTGCGTCACCGTCTCGACTTCTGTGTACCAATCATTACCGCGTGTATCTCCAATGTGCGTAACCTGCACAACTCTGTATATACCGTCATTATCGAGCGAATAAACCACTTGCCCCTGCTCAAATTGCTGATTCCGAATCAGACTATTATCGACATGTACCATGGAGTTTATTTTAATCTTAGGATTTAGTAGGCAGCGAATGGTCACTCCGAAGTCATTTTGTGCAGGAACACCGATTAACCCCGATTCCGGGGACAACTCTATGATCTCACCCTCCGGCACATCTTCAGCCTTAATGATATTTATTTTCCCATCTTCCATGTAAAGTGTCGCGTTTTCCGACTGTGCTATTTGTCTTAGGTAATCCCTTGTAAGTCCAAAAACTACCTTACCCCTCGTTAACTTCGAGTCAGACAGGGTAGCTGATATGTTTCCAAGGTCTGCTGGGATCGTCGCTTTGCTCGCACAGCCTTCGATAACTGTTCTGGCATTTTGACCCTTGACCATCGAAAAGTTCGATAAGTTGTAGTTCATCCACATGTCTCCATCGGCGGCCACGAGCGTTAGTGTATAAGTGGTTCCATCTTCTTTATTTCTAATGCATTGCACCACATTGCCATCGAATATAACACCATATTGACTTCCTTCATAACCAGCCTCAAGAACTACTCTATCACCTTCTCCAATGATAGCGTTTTCAGTTTGTGGCGACAGATTGTAAATTACTACGGTTGAGAACTGGGGTTGAGTTAGAATGATTTTCAAACAGTTAAAGGTGCATCTGAGTTGTGATACATCTAAAGCTTTCTGCCCATCTGGGCTGCTTACAATTATGCGATATCTTCTGCCATAAAGGATGTCGCTAGATTGCTTGCTCCCGGGAATAATCCCAAAGTTTGTTTCTGGGATCTCTATATTAATAGCCGTCTGGGTTGGTGGTGTGGTAGCCGCGAACCCTGCCGATCCGGTATTATCATAGTTCGAGTTCTGGTATTTATTCCAGATGTTCTGCCGACGTGTAAAGTCGGACGGCGGGATTGCAGGACCGACATAGGAATAGGTAAATTTTGACCAGTCTCCTTTTGCAGATTCCCAAAATTTCTTGATACAGTTAACCGTGGCAATCATAGAAAGTTGATCATTCCCTAGCACAAGGGCTGTTAGTGAAGGGAGATCTGAGGGGATTGGGATACCGAGTCTTCCGCCAGCATATTTAAAGCAGTCCATATGCCACGAAGGCCAAGCTTGACCATACCCTAGTGCGTTCCCGTTATCCCCTGTGATATTTCTACCGCCTGTCTCGGCTTCGATGGTCGCAAGTACGATAGTCACTGAACAACCTTGTATGTCTGCTTCTTGGGAGGCTATAGTTTGCCAGTCGCTCATAAGGTGTTACCCCAAATCAAAATGAAATCGGTGCCCAAATTCGTTGAATCAGGACTATCCATTGTACTATTGCCAACGTTTATTATTGCAGCACTCCCTAGATTCAGGTATTCGTATTGTCCGAGAATGTCCGTTCCCGTAACCAACGGTATATTGTCCAAGATTGAGTTACCCGTCTTTGGATCCATTATCGATAGAGTCCAGTAGTTTCCTGCTGTATTGAAGCGCACACGTAGCTTGAGTGTGATGTTTTTATTGTCCACAGGGATAGTGCAGATGAAATTCTGATCCGGATCAGATGTTAAGGGAATTTGCATGAAGTTCACGGTAGAGTGACACCTCCTTGAAGGAATCCAAAAGAAAAAACACCCGGAGGTGCTTTAGGTGTTAGTATGGAGCCTGTTGGGGTTGTTCTTGGCTATATAATGGTGTAATATATTCTCGTTTTGCATATATAATTCCCAAGCGACTTTTAACGGCACTTAACTTGTCTTTAAGTGCTTTGTAATCCTGCGGAGTCATACTATCTTTCAATTTCCCAGCCTTGTCCGCTTCGTAAAACAAATCTGCCTCTGCCCACACTAAAGCATAATTGCCGTTGCCATAAGCGAGATACGTATCAATATCATGTTGAAGCGCAAACATAACTTGACCTCCATTTAGATTAAACCTTAAGTATGCTTGCCTCCAGATATCTTTAAATTGACTCTTTTCGCCCCATGTATAATGCTCTAGATCATCCTGAGCTATGCTTAACATAAAGTTTTTTTGATTTTGTAATTCCTGTAATGTCTTAACCTTATTTAATTTTTCTACAATGTTTGACTCACTTTGATTATTATCAGGGTTTTTATCAGTACTTTGGGAAGGCGAAGGATTTGTATTTTCCAATTCTTCATTAATTAATAATCTAGTATCAGGCAACATATTGCTTTGTGTTACTTGCTCAGTTTGCAGCTCGCTAATTTTCGGCTTTTCGTCAACTTGATTAGTCATCTTGTTTTTAGCCAAGGAAGCGTAGGAGCCCCAAGATACAGAGAGCGCAACAAAAAATAGTAGTCCCCAGAACCATATATTTTTATAAAATTTCATTACGAGTTCCCCCTCTGCGAACATAATAACATATATTCACAAAGATGGGCATTATGTTCCTTGTAATACTCCCTTTAAAAAAGGGAAAAGACCTCCAGCTTGAGATAAAATACTCTCATCGACCGGCTTGGGATTCACAACCCCCCTATCAGCGTTGTCCGTAACCTGCGGCCTAGCGCTTATCTTCACAGTACGAACCGTAGCGACAAGAACTTCCTTCATAGCAACCGTAGCCCTTAGACCGTATAACGTTTTGTAGTCATCCGGAGCCGAGATGGTTTCGATAAGCATATTCTTATAAATCTTCAACCTCGTTGCAACTTGTAGTGGAATTCTTTGTCTCTGCAACTCCTGTAGGATTTGGAATGCATTAACTGACCTACTTGGTCCTTGGGCGAACTGATCAACAGAGAGCGCGTGAGCAGCATCGGACATCCCGATCTGCATTGTTAATTGTGCAGGATTCACAAACGCATGGTCAGATATGCTTGCACCTGTCTCTACTGGATGTGACGTGATAGTCAGTGAGCTTTCATGGTCCATTTGTAGGAAGGCATCGAAGAAATACCCAGCAATATTTGTTGCGACGTAGATCGTTTCAGGGGTTGTCACCATTACTTAACCACCCCCTGGAACGTTCTTGTTATCATGTCTTTATTACTACGGTGAATCGTTGTTACTACTGCGTTGGGGTTTGTTGCGCCGTAGATATTATAGGTTGGGCTCATTGTTACATGAGTTGCACCAGAGGGGTTATTTTGTGGATACATATACGACATTGGAGATATGCCAGACTTAAATGAAGATAAGGAGTGATTACTAAAGAAATCTGACATGTTCTTGAAAAAATTCTTCACTGCTTCATCCATGGGGAATACCTTGCCGTTGTCTTCCGGTTCTTGGTTACCATATTTTTTGTCAACTTTACCACTCAATATATCGAGTATGCCGATGTCTCCAGAGATAAAATCATTAAGAATTTTGAGTTGTGCGTTAATTGATATTAGAACATCATCCAACAATTCAAGGGTTGAAAGAATTCCAGTCTTAATAACCTCCGCTAGTCCTCCTTTTACACCTAGCTTTTTTATTAACTTATCTATGGTTTCCCCTAAATCGAAAGCGCTCTTCGCAATATCTCCCAAGTCCTTTTTGAATTTTTCAAACGTCAGACCGTTTTTCTCTAGCGATTTACCAATACCATCAACCCATTCCCACAACGCAGGAAATGCCGATTTCCCCTTGCGTCCATGAGTTTCAAAATCATCGACAAGTAACAATAACGCCATCATACCGAATATAAGTGCCCCTATAGGACTAGTCAGCATGCTCAGTATTTTTCTCCCAGCTAGTATTGCGGCAACGGCCAAAAGCGCATCCTTAATACGCCACATCGCCACTCCCAACTTACCAACCCAGCTCACAACCATCGCAACCTTGGCTGTCCATTCAGGCATCTTCTTTTGTATCGTTTCGTTTATGTTTCCAAGCCAGTTCTTTAAATCTCCCAACGGCCCCGCAAGATACTTCGTTAGGTAATAACCGATCCACTGAAGGGCATACGTTCCTTCAAGCTTCAACCTTTGAAACTCAAACGTTATATCTCGAACTCCCTGCATCTGCTTTTTATACTCGTCGGCTGGGACTGCCATTCCTCTGGCTTGGCCGTTCAGGGATAGGTATCTCTGTAATAGTTCGGGACTTAAGTATAGATCTTGCAAGCTTACACCAAGCGCGTCTATTGAGCTTGTGAAAGCCTTGGCCGCGTCGGCATTCATCCACATCCTTCGGGCAAACATTTCATTCTGCAAATCAGCCTGCGCCAAGGATGACATGAACTTCGCCAAGGCTATATTAGCTACTACCACAAAAGAGGTTACTGCTGCGCCGGCTTTAGCAAAGTTCGTTAGGCTTGAGTTCGCAAAGCTTGATACAGAGGATTCGGCTTCACTCATAGCCCTCCTAGCTGCATTCAGGGAGGCATTATCTACGCTAAATCCAAGTGAGACTAAAAATTCCTTAATTGTTTCAATCATTGTCTTTCCTCCCTGCTTCGCTCGCTCGCCTTTCGTTCTCGTACTTTACCGCGAGTATTTCGTGCGCATCCAATAAATCGTCAAAAGTAAACACATTTTCGGTCAAATCCCTATGACTCCATATCCCTGCAATTACCGGGAAAAACAAGAACTCATCTACATTTTCACAGTGGACTGGATCATACTCAAGGCTTCCCCCACCAGTCCAGCCAAGGGGCTTCCTGAGAAAAAACTTGTCACATTAAAGATTAACGCGTGCGCCGTAAGCGCCATCACTGTCATAGTGTCGTCCTCAAGACCAATAACTCCGAATGAACCGTTTTCGTTCAATACTTTTGCTGGGCCAGAGTCCAACGTTTCAAAACAGACATTTAGGCACTTATCCTGAATGTAAATGAAGTCCGCTTCTGACAGAGTTGATAGGACGGATATGACTCCTGAAATATCAATACTCGGTAACTTATCACCCTCGGACTTGTCGACCTTAAATTTAACCCCTTTGAACACCGGAGCGAGCAATCCAGTTACCTTAACCAACATAAACGAACCCGTTCTAGCATCGAATTTCCTGATCGAGAATTCGCGATCTTTTATTTTCACTATCTTCGCGTTGTCGTATCTACTCATATTAGGCTACCTCCTGCTGAATGTCAGCTGCCATCAGTGCCCAAGTTCTCTTTTGGCCCTGTGCTTGCCTTACGTTATCTGGGATCTTATTAAACGAAACACCTGTACAGATATCTAACTCCTGCATCATAGGGGATCTCACGACTACAGATAACTTAGCCCAATCGGCAGACTTAGCGGATTCAAGATAGTTGTACGCTTTCAGGAGCCATTTATGAAGGCTCGAAGTTTGCTGAGCTTCAATGGAAATTGTCCCATTGCGACCTTTTATCTTAGAAACCATAACAGTACCATCGCTCGCTATATCCTGAGTTGTGCGATCAGTGCTCATACCTATCGTAATACTTCCGAGACCTTCGCCGTTGGCAATATACTGCCCTATGCTTGGATGAGAGAATACGACAGAAACATCCCCAAAACTATATGTCGTGTAACCCATCAACTTATCCCTCCTTACCTGTTAACTTGGACTTGGATCACAACGTGCTCGATAGCCCCCGCGAGCTTGATTGGAACATAGATTGGCGGTGCGATGCGACTTGAACGATCCGATTGGCTCTGACTATCGATAGTCTCCGAAAGGATCAGGTAGCCTTTTGAGAGCATATCCCTGGTATTCAGACTGAGGATCGGCGGAGCATTCCATACGCCAGGTGCTATGAAATCCATGCTGACCGCCTTTTCACACGGTCCGGTTATAGCCAATACTAAGAGTGTTACACCGCCCTCGGTTTGAGGTATTTTAGGCACCGATACTAATGAATCCATAACCGCAAGCTGGATGTTATTCGAGAGCATATCAAGGTTGATAACCTCATCGAAGTGCGTGCCGTCGGACATGACTCCTTGTTCGAATAGGTTGTAGGTATTGCCGCGGTTGATATAGACGTTGCCATTTAGACCCTTTATGGCCGTAATTTTGGTTTCATCAAGATCCTCTGGCGTAACTCCGACTTCCTGCTTATAGGCTAGGGTGTATGCACTGTTGGCAAGGCCTGTGTTAGCCCCCATAGCGTAGCCCAATATAGCGGCTATGGCATCATCGTGTGTGGAATACTGACCGAAGGTTCGACGATATTTGGCCGTCTTAAGAGTCGCCATGACATTACCGGCAGTATTAACCGGCACATCAGCATCGGCCGTAGTGTAACCAAACACTGAGACTGGTGTTGCTGTTTCAATGTAAGGAGCGATTAGTAGGATATCAGCTTTAACAACTCCGCAAACCGTGCAGGCATACCAGTTATAATTTACTGCACGACAGGCTTGTACGGCTTGCAATGCTGTCTCGGCTCCGGTATTATCCCATCTACCAATGGCCACCCGTGTTGGTGTAGGATTTTGCGAGAAATATAATTGCGCCGCCATGTATTCTGGCATCTCCGAGGTAAATCCAGCCTCAAGCATGTCGTCGGTACCTGTGTAAATCTCAATGCGATCCGATGCTGATATTACCGCACTTGTGCCGATGATAAGCCCAAGATTAAACCCTGAACGGACGGCAGCTGTCGGAGATACCTGCACTATAACTCGTACTATGTCGCTAAGTGGTAGGGTTGACATTTTCAGTTACCCCCTCCTCTGTTTTGATTTGAATATTAACGCCTTGGATTATCGGTACCGTTGACCGGCGCGTAACTTTTTCGTTAAAAGTTGCTGAAAAATCTGAGCGTTCCCACCATTGACCATTGAATAGCTCAGGGCAACGCACAGGCACAGGAACATCAATCATGAGGTATAGGTTTGACACAGCAAGAGTACTTCCAGCCTTAAACAGGCCATTACGGATCTTCTCTATGTTGTCGAAGCCGTTTGGTCCATAAAGGGTCCAAGATACTGCATGCGGGAGAGTGTATGAGGTTATCTCATTGGCCTCAGAATCGCTGTTCGACGTGTATTCAGTGTCGCGTAGCTTTGCGTATTCGTTGCCCACGGAGCGAACCCTCAGAAACGTTACAGCCTCAGATATCTTCCACCCAGGTGCGCCACCGGTAGGCCAAGCAATGCGGACTTTGGAGGCGTTTACCGGATCGACTGGATTAAGTCCTAGAAGTGTGCAGGTAAGATTTCTAAAGATGTCCTCTAACTGTTTGAGGGTAAGTATTGTATCAGCCATTTAAGTTCCTCCCATCGAGGTTCCAGCTACCCGGTAATAACCAAAATCAGACCAATCTTTAAGCTGGAATAGCCTGTACCGCTCTCCATGCCACTCGATTTGGTCCGACGTTCCCTTGCCCTGCACATCATCGTGGGTAACGAACAGCGGGAGAGTGCTATGAAATACCATGAACTGTGACGTTCTATCTCCCTCTGGTACCTGGATGATATCTTTGGTCCCCGCTGCTGTTACAACCCCGTCCATAGGGATAGCTGTCTCCATTTCCTCGAAGCGTCCTGCAACCCAATCACCTGTTTTTCGCCAAACGGTGAAAGGTTTTGGTTGCCTTAACTTCGAGCTGTTAATTACTCTTCCGACATTTAACATGTCATCACTTCTCCCGGATTACATAAGTTACTGCCTTACGGAGTTCATCCGTATCAATCATAGGTCGAGTCATACCTTCCAACCCGGTAATATCCTCGAGCTTACCCCCCCCGTCGACGTACCTAACGGCATCCTTCGCAATGGATGAGTTTGTTTTCCGTAGTTTAGTTAAAACGGTATTAGGGGAGTTTGGCGCCCAATTATTCTTAGGATTAGTGAACCAGTCTCGAACTGCGTTTTGTCCCTGCATTCCTGCCCTGACCAAGGACCTACTCATCGCATCGGTGTTGCCATCGAGGGCAGATTCGGCAGCTTTTCTTAGTTCGACTGAAATCATTTCTTGGTTTTCCGAATCCTCAATTGCAGGCTCAACAAAGGGCCTTGGCGGTATCTTATTGAGTGGGGAACCGTTGGTATGAATGAAGGCAAGCTCGGCGTTTGTGACCTTGCCCCCTTCACGACTGGATTCCTCCTCAGGTACGCCGACTAGGACGTCGATGCTTGAGAGGGTTTTTAGGGCTTCAAGGAATAACTTAGTTCGGTCTTGGGATACAGATACGTTGACGTTGCCTCCGATCATGTCGTCACCACACCATCATTCCACCCTTACCCATCAGTTTCCCGATAGTAGCAAGTTGTTGGCCGTAGATTGTTAATTTCCATGCTGCCCAACCGTTTAAATCGTTGGCTATCGCGTTATAATCTGTGCTTACCGATACTCCGTCGACGGATTCCGAAGTAGCAAGGCCCTGTGCCCTTCCTGCCTCCAGTACCTGACCCGCAGAACTACCTGGACTTGCAGTTCCCTGCAAATACAGCGTGGCGAAATGAGCTACGAAGAATCCCATACATAATACCCATGCACCATGATAACGGGCTTCCTGTATACTAGCATTTGCAAGATCAATATACATTTGCAATATAACCGTAGGCACAAGGTAAACTCCACCGCTATCCGACCCAAACTGTGGATACATAGAAAGATAATCCTCCAAAGTATATGAAGGATTATCCCCTGTTCTCAGATTTGAGGCATTGGTTATGATACCAATTACGGCTATATCTGTGTCGTCTAATGGAAGTGGAAGTGTGTTAGACATGACTCCGCCTCCTTATTATTTAATTCCGGCAATAGTTTCGCTCTTAACCTTATTCCCCTTGGTCGTCGCTCCCAGTTCAACCGATTTCTCGTCAGCCTTGCTCTGAATAATCTCGAGGTCGCCGTCCTTCCTAGCCCAACCAAACAACGGATCACTTTCTACCCAATCCGGTAAATCTTTAAAGGCCAAAGGTATGGTCGTAGCCTTTTCAGCTACGACCATCATTCCATCCTTTAGCTCGCGTTTTGTAAACTCAAATGCCTTCTTTGCAAATACTCGCACGGTGTTTCACTCCTTAAATCATCTATCGCTATCTTACCGTCCTTAAATTCCATCACCATAGCGAGGTGGTTGAAACGCAAGGAATTTAACAACTCCCAGCTGTGCCGCATAAGCCGTCAAATAAGCAACATCCTGGACGGATGGCTGGGTCATGATGCGGCTAAGGGGTACGGGCAAGTCGAAGTACAGTCTGTCCTCATCGTTGACATAACAAACCATACGGTCAGTTCCGCCAGTGCCCGAACCGATACACCAGCGGCTTGGCATAATAGCTAAGTCAATTCCTTGATTCTTGCCGATGTTGTTTTCGAGCAAGAACTGAAGGATTGACTGATTGCCAGCTGTAGAAATCTTTGTCGCTACTAAGTAGGCGTATTGTGCAGGAGGGATCAAGATATGGTTTGGCATACCGCTAAGATCATATTCACTGGCGGCCCAGCCAGCGACCATGAGTTGATTGATGTCGTTCAGGATTTCATCAGGCGTTTTGGTATTCCACGCAGTTGTTGTGCTTGCCCCAGCTGCTACGCTTGCCGCAGTTACGTTAGGATCGTTAACTAATCCTGTAGTTCCGTATTCGTCGAAACCTTTATACACGTTTTGGTCAAGAGTCTTATTGTAGTTCAGGCGAAGGCCCTTATCTAAGATGTCATCCAGGGAGCGACCGATGTTTTGCAACTTAGCTTGATCAACGAAAGGGATCTTTAAAATGTTAGCCCAGCTGAATACCTTATAGATATCTTTGCCGATGTCAGCCTGCATGACGGGGATAGCTGTCGACTCTCCGCCGATGATTCCGTTTTGGTTTGGCCCAGCGGTCGCATACGACACGTTCATTGTGCTGGTAAATTCTACCCACCCGCCGCCTGTTTTGGCCACGATGTCCCGCGCCCAGGTAACGGCGGTTAATGGTTCACGAACCTTGGGATCCCTCTTTTCAAGTTCACCAACTAAAAAAGCCATGCCTCCTGCCGTAGCCGAGTCCATAGCCATCATCGAAAATCTTCCGCCGCTTGCGACCATTGAGTCAATTGTTTTTACGTCTTTAATCGGGTAAGTTTGTACTCCAACAGACATTTTATCATTCTCCTCTCATGGGATTATTCATTAGGATTGTTTATTAGGGATTGTTGCGGTTCACGATGCACAACTCAGTTACACCGTTGGCATCCTTTAGGCCAGTAGCCCATTTACAGTTTGTGAGCGCGATAGTGTTAGTGCTATCCGCAGCGGCCTCAAGTCCACCGACAACTCCAGTCGGGATTGCTCCATTTGCGACAACACGAACGTAAACAGCTCCGCCGGATGTCGGAGTACCAACGTTACAGACAACAGATACATTACCACGTTCGATAACATCGCAAGATGTTCCAGGAGCATAAACTCCACCGGTTGCAGTGTAGACGGATGCCTGTTTTACCTCTCTGACTGCGATACCAGCGAATTTGGCGAGCGTACCATCTGCACCGAATTTACTGTAGGTATTATCGGCGTTCAAAATGACCGGGTCACCGAAGGAAGGACCGACTGAGTCAGTGGATTTTATAGGGCGAGCCATAACGATACAGTCACCGTTACGGGCAAAACTCCCGGGATAACCATAGTTCATTGAGGTTCCAATTGCTCCGATAGGCATGATTATTTCGCCTCCTTGTAGTGTGGATTGTATTTCTTGGCAATGTCTTTGCCGAGTTGGGCCGGATCTTCGGCTGTAGGTTTACTGTCCTGTGCCTTTGATGCTGCAGATTGTTGGGCAGCGAGGATACCTGCATAAGCACCTAGTGAGCCTGCTGGCTGGAAGTTAGTAATGACACCGAGCTGATCACGGAAGGTCTTGGCCAGCGCATCTGAGGCCATTTTACGCTCTCCGGGGTCTTTGATGTTCGCTATAACGGGCTTAATCGCCTTGATAGCCGAGAGAATGGAATTCCGGTCTGCACCTGGAATAGGATTTGTCGGTAGATCACCACTAGGAGCAATGGGGGCGCCATCGACCATTTGTTCGGCAGGGATGGTGACAGAGTTTCCTTCTCCGGCTTGCTCTTGGACTCCGCTTCCTAGTTCAGCGGTTAGGGCATCTAATGCGTCAGGTGGTGCCGTTTCGGCTACTTCAGCAGATGCTAATTTGGCAACGATTGCTGTTAGTGCTTCAACTTGTTGAGTCAATGCAGCAATAGCGGGATCAGCAGCGGGTGGTTGGTCGTTGGCTTGTGGTGGAGTAGCTGGTACAGGCGCAGACGTAGGGGTTACCGTTGAGTCCTCCGTTGGTGCCATCTTGGCTGCTTCAGCTAATTCCTCGGGTTCGGCATCTTTGGCAAATGCAGAGAGCATTCTTCCAAATAAGGTATTTTTATCTCGGTAATTTTTCATGGGCTTATTTCTCCTTTCGATTGGTCTTTCTCCTACGATTGGTTTCTCATCTTTTATTGCAACTCGGTCACCAGCGCGACCTGCACTTACAACCGCTACGTGGTTTCCTCGAATTCTAACCTGTTGATACTTACCATCACCAATGGGTTCGTAATCAACCTCATAGCCACAAGATACTTCTCTCTTGCCACCATCTACCTCTGACATAAGAGTTGGGTCCTTAATGATAAGGTCTGCCAGTAGGCAATTATACTCGGCCCCGGTGCCCCTCCTGACATTACTCACGACACCTTTTTCAAAGGATGAGTAGTTGTCAGGCCTCACTTCTGAGCTAGGGTGATTGTCCGTTACAGACTTTCCTTCAAAGCTAGCCATAGCAGCCGGGGCGAAGACTTCTTCGGGGCTTTTGTAAACCTTAACTATTTTGTCGATCATGTCGTTGAGATTAAGCTCTTGTCCGAGGTAGTCAAACCAACCTGTTCGAGTGATTGGGACATTATGACAGACAAGGAATCCCTCAGGGGTCTTCGTCATATTAGGAGAGAACCTGCTTCCGTAATATGCTTTCGTTTTCACCACCACCCTTCATGTTGGAATAAGTAAAACACCTCATTTTCGAGGTGTTTTATATGGACTTCAGTATGTTTCCGATACTCTCTATCTCGTTGGGGTAAACTTAAATGTAGCATTGCAGGTCCCCGTTAATGTTGGCACAAACTTTAACCTATTGGCCTTAATACCTGTGACCGCATAGCTTTTGGATGTTGAAGCCGTGCTTACGATTGCAGGATAGTCTTCATGCCCCGTTCCATCAGCCTTCATTTTATCCATTTGCACATAAACTCCACCGGCTACCTCATGAGTCATGACGGCAATACTCCAAGTCCCTGTTCCACTATTGATTGTTACTTCTAGGCTTCCACCATCTGAGTTAGTCATGTCGATCTCAGTCGCATTCGGTTCGGTAACACTTGCTGCAATAGCACCAGCAAACAGGGTCAATGTTGTATTCTTGATGTCCTCTATTACTGGCATAGGGTTTGCAGTACTCACGGCTACACCGTTTGCAATCATTTGTACATTTTCACTAATCATGTTTTCCCTCCTAAATTTGTTCAAAGTCACTTCTATTCACCATAGATATTACTCCATTCCGGTATACCTTCACGGGGAACTTCACATAATCCAAATTAACAACTGGCTCAGCATAGCACCTACAATTCCATACACATCCCGCATGGTACGGTGCAGGGGCATTCTTTAACCCCTCTAGCCTCTCCGGCGAAGGCGGGTCTGTCCATTTAATCAGGACTCCATTCATGAGTCTATGGCTGTCCCGAACGCGCCCATCTTCACTGCTTCTCCACCTATACCAAGCAAGTCCAACATTCTCCGCTCTCGCCTGCGTCAACGCGGTCGAAGTCTTACTAGCTTCAGTTCGTGCGATCAACTTGGCTTTACTTTTTGTAACATCAGGAAACCTTAGGATTAGATCTTCCGCAATCGCCCCGGCTCTGCGCCCTTTTATAGTTTCTTCACTGATATAATCAGTGATCTGCTTTGCGATATCCAATGGTAACGATTTAATTATTTCTGCATTTCTCTGAATCTGAAAGTTGACTGATCCTCCGACAGGACCTTGCAGTTCTCTCCTTAGGGCATCATAGATCACTCTCCCGTTTGAATTCTCTCTTGCTGCCAACCTCCATGTCTTCTCCCCTGCAGAGAATAGGCCAGCGACCATTTTCGTTGCCATTTCATCAGCGTACCTGTGGAACACCATGTTTTTGAGCAATGATTTAACCGTGGCAAGGATATCAAATGGATCTGTTAATCCTTCAATTAATCCCTGCGTATGTTTACCGATTTCAATCAAGGCATTTTGAAATTGAATTTCCAAACGCCTTTTGGGTTCCCAATCTTTATGGTCCATTTGGGTTATCCTTAGGAATGGCTTCCGCATGGTTAGACATGGATAAATTTGCGTTAGGATCTAGGGCAAATCCGAGCATATCTCCAATACCCTCGCCCGGTAAATTTACTGTGTCGTCAGCCTTTATAATGTCTTCATCGGTAATATTGCTCCATAATCCTGTTACGTCTGACATCTGACGGAGTTCCTTTAGTGCCGTTTTCTGGGATACTATGCCTGAGTTGAATACAGCTGTTACGGTTGTTGATGTCTTGCTGGCTATTTCTGCCTTTTCAGTCTCAGTTGACCGCTTAACTGGATTGAACTTGTAATCTAAGTCACTCGGTATTTCGCCAAATTCAGATAAGCATAAAATCGGTAAAAGCTTGTCGAGGACAGGTCTTAAGTATGCTTCTTGTTTTTCTTCAATGGTGTCATAGTAATTTTGTAGATCACTTTCACCTGTAGCGTTCATCCCTGCTGGACTTCTGCCAAATAGCTTAGTGACAGGCATTTCTGCCGCGCCTGCGACATCCATCATGATGTTTTCGTAGACATCGGACAGGCCACCGAATGAATATTGCTTAGTGTCAAAGTCATCTTCTTTATCGAGAACATACATGCTGAAATTATTCATTAGCCAGTTTTGGGATTGAATCGTATTGTATAAGTCTTGCTGTGCCTTAGCGTTGCCCATTGCAAGAATAGTTGCCGCATCAGCCATTTTCAACACTCTCAGATTAGCTGCGAAGACAAGATTTGCGATGTTCCAGCTCGTGTTATCCCGTTTCTTGAGTTCGTCGTAAACATGTTCAATTTCCGAGGCTCCCCAGTAAACTTCGGCTTGTCTCTCCCAAAAAGGCAACTCCCGGCCAATAAATCGGAGTAGACGGCTATGGTGTATTTGGATGGTCCCTTGAATTGTTTCACTGCTTACTTGGTACATCTCTGGAAGGCCGAATTCAGGGTCTGAGGGATCAGTGACAAGACCATCTTGCGGATATATCCCCGACCATCGATCAACAACTATAAGCCCTTTAAACGATCCAGGCATAATCATGTCGTAGCTCAACGGTTGGCTAAGGATACCTTCATGGCCAGCAATCATGATAATTGCCGCAGCACCGCCATATAGTCGACCCCATTTCATGCCTTCGAGGATTTTTCGCCTGACTCCAGTTTGCCTCTCCATCCTCTGTAAGCGATCAACATCTTCGGGGCGCATTTGGCCTAGCAACGAATACCAATTTTTACACATATCTTCCGGGATAACATCGATAATTCGCCGCACGATCCAATGGCTACGATACAGGCTGTTCATGAGTTGGTAATTTTTTGTTAGCCTAGTCATTGGGTATTCAGCAGCCTCATTGTGACTAGGTGTCCCATAACCCATGCGAGCCATAGAATTCATGAAGGCGTCTACGGTTTGTACATCAACCGTTTTGGTATCGATAGTATTTACTCCCTTTGGAGGTCGAGGTCTTGGCTGTTGACGAGGGTGTTTTTTGCTCAACTTACTAACCTCCAAGGTTTAATCTTTGTTTTAACATAATACCTAAGAGCATTCGGGCAATTATCCTTAATGCTCAAAGGTTTTTCTTCGCCGCGCTCAGACGCTTTCTCATCCCAAACATAACCCTTGATTTCTTTTTGAGTATAAACGCAACTAGCGTGGACTTTTATTAATCGTCTCGAAATCATAGCAGAAGTCATTCTAAGGCCGTCGTTGACCTCGTCAAAAGCATCCCTTACCCTAAATCCTCTTTGCCTTAGCTCAGCCTTAAAGCTAGCTGCTTCAGCGTGTAATATAATATCGTCCGGAGGATCTTTCCCTATGAATTCCTCTATATCCTCCGCGTACTCATGGTCTGCTTTTTGAATCCCTTTTTCATGAGGGTCCCAGTAATATTCCTTCATAACCCAGAGAGTACGACCATCATCGTAAATGTCGAGGAATACCATTGGGGTTGCTGTACCATGACTAACCGCAATTGATCTGCTGCACATCCATTTGAATTCAGCAGGAAGCATATCATCATCAAAGATATTCTTCTCATCACTCCATGCTGCAAAGATTGGCATAACCGACATTTTCATTACTAAGGACAAGCCCATCTCTAAGGTATCAGGACCGTCATCGTGTGCGGCCTTGGGCCAATTCTCCAACTGCTCGACTAATAATGATTGAGAGCGATCAAGCTTTACGTAGCCATTATTGACGGTTGGCTGAATGGATTGTATACGAAGTTCTTTATTACTGATCGTTTTGACTTCTCGTATGTTAAGGTAAATCCCGCGTTCTGCTGCTCGCTTGGCAACTTCATCCTTAAAGAATTGTTGGAATTGAACCGTCTCAACAGCGAACTCTTTATAATTCCATCGTTTATGCTGCTCAAAGATTGTCTCGATGATCCGATCGGGATGCATTCGTTTTATAATTGCATCCAGGACATAAATAAAACCCGTAGAAAGATGTTTTCCAAGGGTTAAGATGGCCGTATAGTCCGCTCTACTCGTTTTACCCATTGATGGGTCAACTGCTCCTACGATGTACAGTTCATCCAGCGGAGGAAGTAAGTCGTAGTATTGGCACTTAAAGAGTCTGTCTTCAGGGTTGATCGGTTCATTCTGGAGTTCAGAGTTAAACGATGCTTCACCCTCAGTTATCTTCACCAGCATTAAATCGTAATAGCTTTGTTTTTCAGGCCAGAGGACTTCCGTCCCTATTGACATTTCGTCTTCATGGTTCTTGTAAAAGTCCAGCGCATCATTGATACGGTTCGGCCTAGATAGGTCAACGACAATCGATTCCCACTCATCCCAAAGCTCATACGCTTCAGAGAATGACATAACAGCTCTGCTAATCGTAGGTTTCCATACCGGGTTTTTTAATGCCCACATAAAAAGGCTGTCGTAGTGAATAATGGTCCCTACATAAACAAAATCTGTGTAGGAATCACCAAGCTTTAAGACAACCTTTGTGAACCAATTCTTAAGCTTTAACCGTTGTTCCTGTGTAGCTGTATTTTCGTCATTTTCTAAGTCATCAAGTAGGATTAAGTCAGGCCTGAATGCACCGTGTCTTCTACCGCGAATCTTTTGGCCAGAACCGGCACATTCTAATTTGATTCCGGTTTTAGTCACACATTCGGTAGAATTCCACGGATTACCCACGATACTTCCGAAGTCCTCAAGGATACGGTTATTACCTTCGAGCTCCCCTTGAATATCGGTTAGGAATTCGCTTGATTGGCTTGAGGTATCCGAAATTAAGAAGATGTACTTCTTTTTCTTATAGAGAACATTATAAAGGGGAAAGATAAGGGTTGAACGAGTAGACTTTGAGTAACCACGAGGAGCTGCTTCAGCTCGTTTGTGTCCGCCTGGATTATCAGCAATGATTTGTAGATCCTTATAGCCTTGGCTATGAAAGGTCGGCATATCACGAAATAAACGGTCCGGGAAATAGGCTCGGGCGAAGTATTCCATGTCAAGTTCAGAAAGTTGACGGCGAAGTCCCTCGGGCCCGGTTAGTGGTTTTTCCATGAGCGAATCTACTTGTGTAGGGGTGAAGTGTCTGTTGATATATTCGTCAAGGAGCCTAGCTTCCCATCGTTCCATTTAACGGTATTACCTCCTTTCGTTCATTATTTTATCTGGTTATTTTGTTGGTGTTGGTACAGCATCGTAGAGCTTGGACAACTCTGTTACCAGCGCCGCTATCTCTACTGCATCTGTGATTAGGTTTTGATCAATCGCTTTCTCCATTTATCAAGTGATTTTTCCATAAGACTAATTATTTTTGATTCCATTGGCTGATTCCTCCTACTAAGTTTTAAGGGTTCAAAATTTGGCCGAAAAATGTGAAAGGAAGGACCGTACCCATACCTCAATATTTTTCCATTTACACTAAATACCCGGGTGGGGTGGGGTGGTTATATATGGTATTTTCCATCTCCGGAAACCACCTAAAAGTCCACCCCTCATGGACTTTTTCTGTTTATTGGTATTACCCATTATCTAATGTCGTTGAGTGCCTACTCTCCCAAGGTTTTCAGCGTTTCACCGAATGTTACACAAGAGATTTGTGTAACATTCGTCTAAACCTTCTTCAACGCGTTAGCTCTTCCCATTCTTCTGCCTCGCTCTGTTCTTTTAGTTGCTTCAATGTGTTAACACCCCCAGCTGTAGACGGAACAACACTAACCTCGTTCGAAATACGCTCTTTGTACTTTTCCGGTTTAGCGCCCTTGAGCAAAAAGATCAGTAGCGTATCTGAGTACTCATTAACAACGCCACATTGTTGGCCCTGGTAGAATACTGGCTTCTTTACGCCTTCAACAGCTCTCCGCCTAGCCTCTTCTTCTAACCGTTCACCGGCTTGCTCGTACGCGGCTTCACAGGCTTTAACATAATCTGGGTCATCCTTCATCCATGCGTAATGAGTGCAACGCTCTATATTAGCTATCTCAGCGGCTCTGGTAATAGTACCGCACTCAGCATACGCCGATATGAAGGCCCTTTTCTTTGGGTGTTTGATTTCGTTTGACAAGGCAATACTATCTTCCATTCCTCACCGCTCCCCCTAATACAATATTTACTACTATGCGAACTTATCCATGTCTTATCTGCTTAATCCCGCCATGCTCACGACGAAAAGCATCGTGACGCATTAAGTTCTCGATCTCCCGGGTATCTTTTTCATGTTTCTGTACTACCTCGTCCCTGATAGGTTGATTCTCTCTATTCGATTGGCTCTTCTTGCGTGATCTTTTATTCTTGGACACTGCAATCACCGCCTTTTAAGCAATAGAAAAAGCGCCACCTTGCGGAAGCGCTTTTGTGCGTTTTCGTTTCATAAAATTTGATACTAGTATTATAACACGGCTGATTTACACTGTCTATTCGCACTTTTTTCACAGGGTTGTCAAGACCCTGAAAAAACCCGCTAAAGCGCTAACCGCAAGCCATCTACTCCAAAGATCATAACACTTAACTCTTCAATCATTTCGTTTTTCCACTTCCAAACTGATGTTTCTCCGCAACGAAGTTCAGCGGCAACAAGCTTATTTCTTTCCATCCATGGCATTAAGCTTTTAACAGGGTCTAGGTATAGCTTTTCGATAACGGCGTATTTCTCAATTTGCCCTTTATCTATCATCTTTGTCCTAAGTTCTGCTAAGGATACTTCTACTTGCATAACCATGATCAAGGTTCTTATCCTGCCGCGTCTAATGGCGTAGATGATGACATCCTCCATATCTGATTCCTCGAAATTATACTCTTTTAGGTCCTCATCCGAAGCTTTATCTTGTGCGAGCTCAAGATGTTTGATTAGGCTTAGGTATTTTTTAAGCAGGAGTTCAGTGTTGTGAAACCTGTTTTTCCTCGCTCGCTCTCGATCTTCGTTCTTTTGAATTTTCAGCGCTTCGACGGCAGCTGCCGTGGCTATTTCGTGGATGTTAACTGTTCCAAGCTTTTTTCCCATGAATCACATACCTCCTAACGCAAGCCTATTGGCCGCCCGTGGATCCGCTGGCTCAGTCTCGCTAACTTGCTCTGTCTAATCATCCCAGTATCTATCCCTAACATAATTTCAATCTGATCAAGCATGATACGAACGTCAGCGACTTCCTCCGCGATATTGGGTAGGTCATCCTTCGCGATGGCCACGATCAATTCACCGCATTCCTCGATAGCCTTTGTCATTTGCCGTTTTAATCCGAAAAACTGAATGGCTTCGTACAAAACGCGTTCCTTATCGTTTATTTTTCCAATGCTCCAACATGCTTTGTTTTCTCCGCACTCGCTCACGTTTCTTTTCCCCCTGTTACTTTCTCAATTCTCGCCTTGACTGCATCCATCAAGGCATCCTGCCCTGCAGCTTTTCGTTCCAAAGCATCCACCGCGTCCTCATCCATCGTGCCCTCTGCCACAAGTCTCATTACCACGATGCGCCGCGTCTGACCTTGTCTGTGTACCCTTGCATTCGCTTGTTGGTCCTCTTCTAGGCTCCATATCTGGTCAAACCAGACAACCGTTTGGCAACTTGACTCTTGGAGGTTTAAACCATGGCCGGCACTCTTTGGGTGTAGTAGCAGCAAGGGTATTTTATCGTTGTTCCAATCGAAGATATCTTGAGTCCCATCTTTCCCTTTTCGCAGGATCTGCGTTTGTGGAAAGCGCTGCTGAATCCTGGATAGGGAGTGTTTAAAGTTATAAAACACCATGACGGGCTTCCCGTTTGCCGCCTCGATGATATCCTCCAATGCGTCCAACTTGGCATCGTGGATCAGCTTGACTCCTCGCTCCTCGTCATAGACTGCGCCCGATGCCATCTGAAGCAGCTTGTTTGACAGGACCGCGGCAGTAATAGCGACTACGTCAGCGTCCATGTATGGCAGCAACATATCTTTCTCAAGCTTCTTGTATAACTCTCGGGATTGATCGTTCAGCTTGATTGGGACGACCCGGTCAATTCTCTCGGGTAGTTCAAGCCAGTCCTCGGACTTCATGCTGACAGCAATATCGGATATAGCGTCATAAATCCGCTGCTCTGCCTCCTGCTTCTCTTTCCACTCATAAACTACGTGGCCGCTTCTGGCCCTTGGTGTAAAATACCGTTCCCTGTATCCTGTGATCGTTTTACCTAAACGTTCTCCTTGGTCAAGCAAGTAAATCTCTGGCCAAAGATCCATCAGGCTATTTGGGGCTGGTGTACCGGTCAATCCGATGACTCTTTTCATCATTGGCCGCACTCGACGCAAAGCCCGAAATCGCTTAGATTGTCCATTCTTAAAACTGGATAACTCGTCAATTACTACGGTATCAAAGTCCCACTTGGTTCCTAGCTCACCGACCAACCATTCGACGTTTTCGCGATTAATCACGTAAATATCAGCTTCAGCTTTTAACGCTTTTCTCCGTACATCTGCGCTTCCCAGTACTTTACTGATCCGCAAATGATTTAGGTGGTCCCATTTCTCGGTCTCTCTGGCCCAGGTATCATCTGCTACCCGCAATGGTGCTATAACCAACACTCGGATAGCGTCGAAATAGTCATTCAAAAGCAAATCGATTGCGGTCAACGTTGACACTGTTTTGCTAACCGAGGCCCATCTCTAACAGTAACGCGATATAAGGCGTGTCCAATATTCGCTGTGTTGCATAATCCTGATACTGGTGTGGGATGAACTTCATTTCGGCATCACCTCGTTTATAAATTTATCGATATCGTCGTTGGAGTCGATCTTGTAAACTTGGTGCCCCATGTTCCTCAGGATCTTAGCCCATCTAACCTG
>Ga0209728_1000292_pt1 | contig 45446 bp, 62 predicted proteins | sample RifGroD1_FD_183997 | JGI IMG/M metagenome (GOLD analysis project Ga0209728, IMG submission 183997) | Groundwater microbial communities from Rifle, Colorado, USA - Groundwater D1 (SPAdes) (version 2) | ecosystem: Environmental > Aquatic > Deep subsurface > Groundwater | place: Rifle, Colorado... | reverse complement strand
TTCAAGTCCATGACTTATTATATCATGATGTAGCAGAATTTATAAGTGGTGATAGAGTAAATTTGAAAATAATTATTTAATAAATAGTAAAGGGTATTTTCTAGGGATACCCTCGAACCCTTGTAGCATGGCTGTTATAGCTTATACGGCCTTTTGCATGGTCTCAGTGTCTTTATTAATGACAATTATATTCGATCTAACTTGTGTCATCTCAAAAGTTCCTGATTCTAATTCTTCCACAATTTCACCATTCAAATTCTCGAACCATTGCCGGAATTCTTTTGATGATTTGTCATTGGCAAAAGTCCAATGTGGTGAAGTAATAGCAATGAGTTTCCCGCCAGTTTTTAGTAAATCATAAGCATGTTTAATATGGGACTGTTCTGTGCTGAATGGGGGATTCATAATGATACTGTCGTAATAATTGTTATTTTCATACTTCAAGAAGTCAGAACCAACAACATTAAAACCTTTGAGAGTTAATAATTCAGAATAAGAATACATTTGTTCACAGACATCAACATTATCAACAAATTTTTTGATTTGGTCTGCAATATTTCCGATTCCGGCTGAAGGTTCTAGAACTCTGCTGTTATGGGATATATCGGCTAATTCAATCATTTGAAGAGCAATATTCGAAGGAGTAAAAAAGGTATCTCCACCTTGCGTGAATTTTAGGCTTCTTTCCAACTCTTTTATTTTCTGTTGAGTTGGGTCAACTGAACTTTTGACAGTCCTATAATTAAAATACTCCCTTAGATATGCTCTCAACTCTTCGACTGATTCTATACCCATTCTTGCAAGTCTCCTGCGCTCTTCAATTGCTGTTTCAAAATATTGATTGTGCAGAACATCAGTATTTTTATATATTTTGTCAAGTTCTGCGTCATAATCTGAAATATCAATGAGTGGGTCATGGTGTGGATCTTTTTGCTTTAGTTTTGCATTGTCAATTAGTTTTTGCAATCTATTAGCAATAAGTTTGAACCCGTCAGTATTGCGAATATCGTTTATGATAGATTGAAGTTGACGCAAATAAATAGTGCTTGAGGGAATTTCTGCGAACCTGATAATGTCGGCTGTTATTGGGGTAGCGTGCCAGACATTATAATCAATATTTTCAATTGACTTATATCTCCAGTTCGCACGATTAAGAATGCTTTCTAATGTGTCAACCTGTGCCCTTGAATCAATTTGATTAATAAAAGTTAATTCATTAGATTCAATAGCATTTGCAATATTGCGTAAGACTCCTTGCATTTGTTCTAATGTGTCTGCTTGCTGTTCTTGTCCTGATGCTTCTCTAGCTCTTTTAGCGGTGTTTGTTTTTCTGTCTGCTCTTTTGTTGTCAATTGTGTTTTGCATGTTGTCGGCTACTTTTCTGAGTTTATCGCTGTTATTGCTTGATTGGCATTGTGTCTCGGTTTGCTCTGCTTGAATTTCTTCATATTGTTCTCCGAATAATTTAGAAGTTGGGTCATATTTGAAAATAAAACCTTTCTTGAATCTTGAATAATAACCATCAATAATTTTCATTTGATCCGCAATTGCTTTGTATTCATCGCGTTCAACTTTGTTAACAAGTTTTACAACCCATAGAGGGGAATTGTCGCGTGTATCCGTATCGGCTGTTATGGTGTATTTCTCATTTGATGCAGAAATATTGGAGAGTGCTTTTTCTGATTTTACTTGCTGTTCTTTAATTCGTTTTTCAATTTGAGAGATTGAATAAATAAGGTCATAGCGTTGTTGCTCTTCAATTGTCAATGTTTTATCTTTCCGGTAATACTTGACGTTTTGGAAATCTTCCAATGTCTGAGGATTTAAAATCCCTTCAATTACTTCCTTTCTTTGTGCTGTTCTTTCTTCCTTCTCAGTTTTGTTCTTAATATATTGCGCCTTAATCATTTCATCAGTGGCAGAATCAAGAATGGCCTTGATTGCTCTTTGCCTTGCTCCTTTGATATCGGTAAAATCCATTTCATAAGAAAGAGTATCTTTAACATGATATACAAGAGCTTCTACCATGTTATCATAACATTCATTCGTTAATTCCGCTTTAGTATTTGCGCGTTTCCGTTTGTGATTTTCTGAATTATTAAGCATATCAAGAATAACCACTTTTACAGAATCAACATTTTCAATAAGATACACATAATAGGATCTAAGTTCCTCTGCTGTTCCTTCGCCACTTTTGAATTTTGCTTGCATGGTATCAAGATAGTTTTTGGTTTCGATTGCTTGAACGTCTTGAATTTTATTTTCTGCTTTTACTCCTGGTGCGTTGGTTTCATAGTTTTTGTTTAAGTCAATATGTAGCGCATACCAGAGGTTAGAATGAAAGTGTAAATGAATTAAAACTAAACCTTTTTCTACTTTGTAGAGTCGAACGTCAATAGAGTCATATTCCTTGTTAAACCATTCAACAGGGTTTTCGATTATAGTCCCCTTGTGGACTTCTCTTCCATCGTAGGAATATGCAAGTTCAATTTTTTCAAATTCTCCTGCGTTTACAATGTTTTTAACAGTGGTTTTTGATAATCTTTGTGAACCCTTGGTAATGTTGGTTTTTAAAGTTTGAAGTGATTTAGACATTAATATTCCCCCTTAATAATTTTTGAATTCTACAACCTCGAATTATAGCAGGGTTTTGTTATATTTATTCCCTGCCATAAATCCATATAGTAGAATTATAATCCTCCGTTCATAATTTCATCATGTATTTTCCAGCTAACTTCTTGAAAGTCCTCTCCAGAAAAAATACTTTCAGGATTTATACCTTTGCTACAATAGTCAAGAATATATTTGTCAATTGCCTTTTTGACTATTTGCCGAACTGCGATAATGACACTAACACTATCGGGAGATATTTTTTCTAGTTCCTCAATAAATTGATTCTTAGTATAGGAATAAAGTTCTTTTGCTTCTGCTTGACCTTGAGTATTCCAGTTTTCCTTTACTTGTGAATGTTTAACTTCTTTGTATCCTTCGTTTTCATAATCCTTTTTAAGTCTTTGAACTTCTCTAATTCCTAATTCGTTTTCAACTTCACCTAAATCGAAAATATTGCAAGTGTGAAAGTAGAATTCTTTTAAGGTCTCATTAATTACGAGGTTTAACCTTTGACCATTTGTACCAGTTTTAGAATTATATGTTTTAATCATTTTAAAAACACTTCCTTTTATTTTAATTCGAAAGCTAGGGAATACACTGTTATTGTTATTCCCTAGTCTCCAACTAAAATAAACTACTCGTTAATATACTCCACTTCGCAAACTGGATGACCGTTCATATCGTTAATGCTTTCCGGTTGTCTTCCTGCTTCAATTTTGTCTGCTAGTTCTCTAAGTATTCTAGCAACCTCTTGTTCTGTGTAATCCTCAAAAGCTGAATTGACTGTTTCAATAGTGATAATTAATTTTTCCATTGTTTACACGCTCCTTCATTTGTTATAGGTCATTTGTTATAAATAGTATACCATTTTAGATATAAAATTAACATAGGTTTTAGGCTAATTCCCAAAATAATTATTTTACAATTCAATATACCAAAATTTCTGGAAAGATTTCCTTTAATTCATCCATAGTTATATTGCCGTTATTGGCCTCAATATATAGATCATTGTCAACATGGTACTCTGTTGCTTCGTCTGTTGTATTCCCTTCAGAATCTTCAAAAGTTTGAAAGGTTAGGCGCGAATCATCGAAAATGTTTCCTTTTTGGACTGTTTGAAAGTCAATGTAATTCTTTTCTAGAATCTTTTGAACTTGCTCCTTGATTGTTTCAGGGTTAAGGTCTGAGATAATAACTTGTTTTGAGAATAAAGAATAACCTTGAATAGTATCGCCGACACATCCGGTTTCTAGATCATATTCATTTACAGTTTTGAGAACGCTAACATTTAAAACATTTACAGGTTTTTGCATTGTCTTCACTCCTTCAATTAATTTTAACTAAAAAATCCCTCTTGATACATATTACTAAATATACCACGCTCCCACTGTCTAAACTCATAAATCATACCATCATTTAAAACATCTAGCCAGTTATCAGGGAATTGAGTTTGCAACCTTTCCAAAAACATATTACTTACAGAATAATGAATTCGCTTGTCTTCATGTTCAATTTGAAAACCAATTAAACTAGATCCTGCATTCATAAATGATTGATTTAAGGCGATAAAATTAGATTGTGGCATGATTTGACGTTGCTCCCATTTGTTGACGTTGTAACGCTCATAATGTGTTAAGAATTGCATTTTGTGACCTCCTTAGAGTAGTTTATATACCCTCGACAACGCTCCAACCATTTTTGTTATGGCTGAAACGCTCTGAGAACACATATACAACTAATTAGTTATTAACTCGATTCTTTTACATGCTTGATATCCACTAAATAACTTTTAAGATTTTTAGATACAAATAAAAGATTACCTTCTTGCTCTGTGACTCTTCCACCTTCAATGTTATATTCTTTTATAAATTCTGGTTTGATGTGAATATATTTACCTTTTAACATAATTTATTTTCACTTCCATTCTTAAAACCATATACAATTAAAACATGATTTAACTGTTTCTAATTGCTCTTAATTGTGCCATCATTATTCTGTCGTATTCGTCATAGTTTTCTTTTGCTACAAACAATGGAAGCATATGGCTTTTATCAATTGCTTTTCCATGAATATCTAAAGTAAGTTCACCTATTTGATATTTAACATTCTTCAGTTCTGATAAATCTCCTCCAGTTGGCGTATTACCAACAAATATATAACCTTCAATTTCCTCTGAATATTTTTTCATTAATTCCAACTCCTTTTAAATTTGACTCGACACAAAATAGCGAATCTATTATAAGTTCCGCTACCTTATGACCAACAAACTACTAAGGATTATATTACTTGAACACTAATTCACTGTTAATTCTGTCCTGATTTAATTCAGGATGTTGATTAATAATCATTCGCCCAACTTCCTGCCAGTCTACTCCTTGTGCCATTGTAAACACCAAATGCCTTAATACCATTTCGTCCCCACCATTTTTTAACTGAGGTAAAATGTATTTACTAACATAAATTCTCGCTTGATCTTCAGTCATTTTTTCATTGCTCATTTTAACTTCACTCCTTTGAATTTTTCCGAGTACACAAAGGGTTTTTTAATTCCCTTTGCATAATAATAAAACTCTTTAGGAGATTAAGCAACCTCATTGATAATGTTTAGAATGGATTGAGCGTCTTCTTGATTTTCTTCTGCATCGTCCAACTCTTCAGAGGTCACTGTTATAGCAGGTTCAAGGTTTTCAGTTTGCAAAGGTTGTTCCCATTGTTCTTCTTGCTTAATTACTTCCTCATCGTCTTCAGTCTGTTCAAACGAACTTAGTTTCCCCAATTCTGAATTAATAGCATTCAACCGCATTTCTACACGTTTTAGGTCAATTACTTTATCCTGCAATCCTTCTTTATACTCCTTTGTAGGAGCCTGAAAGAATTTATATGCCCATACAGAAAACTCTTCAACGTCAACATTATTTTTCAATGCTGAATGTGCTGAGTGCATCAACATAACCGTGTTAGTCTTATTTAACCATGTATACCGATAAGTTGAATAATTTTTTACTCTTTTGCTCCCTTCTTTTTCATCCTCTTTCTTTTTGTTGCTAATCCAAATTTCTGTTGCTTGGCTAAGATAATTAGAGACATTTATCATATCATCCTCAATTTCTTCCGGTAATCCTAATTCCCTAAATCCATAAATTGCCTTGTCAATATTGTCTTTAGATAGTTCAATAGGGCCATTGTTATGTATTAGCGTGATGACTTGAGATAAAATCTCATCTCCTGCATTGCCTTTTGTTGCTAGTGGTGTTAATGCGTGTAAAATCCAATCACTGTCTAAAATTGATCTAAAGAATTTTCTTGTATCGCTCCCCATTGCTGCTTTGCGAATCTCAGAAGGTTTCAACCCTTTAGCTCCGCTATTCATTTGCACGAATGCTTTTTCAGCATCTTCCTCGGTGCAATTGTTCATAGTTGTTATTCGTAGTTGATAGATTTTAATAATGTCCTGCCATAATTCCGGCAATTGGGAAAAGGTTTTACCTTGAAGTGTCTCATTTGCGCTGAATTGTTCTCCCTCAATTGTGAATTTAGGAAACATGGTTTTGGAAATGTCAAGTTTAAATCCATCATTGATAAAAAGGTAAATACTTGTAAGTCTTTGCTGACCGTCCACTGTCTTGCGATATTGGCTTTTATCATCGGCTCGATACACTGTTATTTCAGGGATAGGATTTTTAAGAAGAACAGTCTGGATTAAATTTGAAGCTCTCCATGTTTCCCAGACATAACCTCTCTGAGATTCCATAAATTCGCGAATGGTTTTTAGTTCCTTGCCTTCAGCTTCCTTTTTTGCTGTTAGGAAGTCCTGGAGGTGCTTACCGACCGTGTAGTATTGCTTTTCGATATGCTCCACTAGAGTTCCAATGTCTCGTTTTTCCGTGGTATAGGTAATTTCCTTTTTTTCTTCAGACATTTTACAACACTCCTTTAAATTAATTCGACACTAGCAACAAAATTGTTATGCTGTTATTTTGTTTTTGTTGCTAGAGGCAAACAAACTTTAAGGGTTAACCATTTTCTTTAGTAACCATAATGTAAAACTACTAAATCATCCCATTCAGAAGAATCAAACCCTTTTAATAATCTTAATATTGGTTCAACTCTTCTATAATGTTCTTTCGTGACTACATAGTTTTCGAGGTAGGCAATAACATCTTCGATACTTGCTTCTTTCAAAGAATCGCCATATCTGTCTTTTGTTATTTCGGTATTACCATCATCTGCATAAAGGTAGCAATCTGTTTCTTTCAAGAAGATATCATTGAATGCTCCAAATTTACACATATTGAATACCGCTATAACTTCAGCCCATTGTTTATTAGTCTCGCCACTCACATAACCCCTTTTATTAACGACATATAATCTGCTTTCATAACCCATTAAAAACACTCTCCTTCTTTGAGGACTTCAATGTCCTTCCTCTAATATTCAATTATAGAATACTAGAGAAAAGACACTTTACAATAAATTAAAATGTCTTTTTTAATGGGTTAGGTTATTACTCAAAGATCCACACTTTCATAGTTTTGTTGTAATGGGCTATACTGTTATCTTTTTGCATAAATAAACTATTCGGGCATTGTTTATACCCTTCAGCTTTTAGTATCTTTTTACCTGTTGCCAAGCTTTCTTTCATAACTTGTAGTTCTTTGCCTGTTGCAAACTTAAACTTTTCAGTTATCAAAATGGTTAGCACTCCTTTCTTAACTCGACATTAGACAATAATTAATAATACTTACTATCTAATGCCCAATTAAGAATTTTTTAATCCCTTCAGCCTAAGTATAGACAATTTAACATTAAATTACAACAACCTGCATTTTAATTTTGTTATGCAAGTTTAAAGCAATTGTTATGATTAAATTATAATAATGAATAAACCGAAGGGATTTTAATAGAATGTTTTTGGTTAATTCTCTCTTTTTACTTCTCTTGTTCTTGTGTTTACCCTCTTAATTTATCATTCCATGTCTAAAATTTTAGATAACTGAGGTAAAAACATTTTAAAATGCTCATCTTTTATAATTGCTTTAAAATTTCCTAAGTTATAACCGCATGATTTAACTTCTAGGTATCCGATAGAGTGACTATGTACACGATAATAATAATTTTTGTTTTCGGAATAAACTTTTAAGATGTTTTTGAATTCTCTCCCAAATCTATTTTCTTTTTTAGGGAAGAACTCTATTTTAATACCTGTTTTCTCACTCCATTCTTCAGCATCTTTTAAACAAATTTTAATGGCCTCTTTTGTGTTCTGATATACGTTGTGTTTGCGGAAACAATAATTAGTTATCCATTCCATATTTATTCCTCCTAAATTTTAAGAGGGTAAACACGGGGACAAGTATAAGCAAAAAGAGATTTTCTTTTCTCTCTTTTATCCCCTTAACAATTCAACCTGCTTTTAGGATCTTATATTTTCATGCTTTTTCCGGCTGTCTTAGACCATCATTCGGCTAAGGGACGCTATTCAAAAGATAGAAAATATAGAGGAAACATGAAGCAGGATAAATTGTAAAAGAGATAAAAGAGAGGTTTTAAAGACTTGTTTAGTCTGCCTTAGAACATAGCATAGCAGGATAGTTTTAGTTAATATCTAATAATCCGAACATTGAATCCTCATTGATTGTTACAATACTACCGTAATAGTCACTTAAAATTTTAACGTATAAAGCAGATTTGATTTTATAACTTTCAGTTTGTTGATAACCTTTAATAGTATCAAAATTCATAGATTCTTTTAAAATACTTTCTTCAATCATTTTTGCAACATCTTTCAATTCGCTTTTAGTAAAATTCATTTTAAAACAACTCCTTAAATTTTTAATTTAATTTGTTGCTATGCTCTAAGCTAGACTAAAAAGTCTAGTTGCCTTACTACCCATAATAATTAACCTTAATCCTTTAGGCGTTCATTGAGAGTTTAGCAAACTTCATAACTTTTTGCCAAAAGTCCACGCGAGGAGGTTAGTTGGGAAAGGCTGATGTTTATTAAATTTTCAAAGATCGTTACAATGTAGTTTGCCTAGCGTCTTCACTCCTTATGTATATTATTTTTAGATTCAAGTGAATGATTGACTTTTCTAAGTACTAAGAGGTTTTTGTTTGCTCCCTCTTATGTTCCCTATTTTATAGCATAGATGTAATTACGTCAACCCCTTTTGAGACAATTTTTAAAATAAATTTTATATCTATATTTATTGAGCAATTATATAGGTTTTCAGCCACAATTAACCCAATTTTGATTCTGAGACGTTTAAATTATGCTATAGGTAAGATTATAAAGGGCAATGCAATCTGAGAGCAAGAAGGGCTGTTTATGTGCGTGTGTTTTTAGTTTGTGAAGGATTGAAATGGGGAAATGAGTTGATCCGGCTGAATAAACATAAAAAAGACTAGAATTTTATTTCTAGTCTTTAGGATAAAAATGGATTTTTAAAGGGTAGAGGAAAAGAAAAAGCACTATTTCTAGTGCTCAGAATTTATTACCTACTTACAAGATCAAGACTTTCCACATATTTTTTACTTTCTAATTCAGGATTTTGCTCCAAGATTATTTCTCCGACCTCTACCCAATCTTTAACAGTAGAGAATATAATTGATCTTAGTATGGCTTCGTTGGTTTTGTTGCCGTGAGGTATAACGTATTTGCTGATATAAATTTTTACTTGTTCCTCGGTTAATGTATTTTCCATAATATGTACTCCTTTCAATTTTCAAAAACTTGATTATGATTTATAATATCACAGAATGAAGTAAAATAGAACTACTCTGTAAAAATTATTTTAGTGTTTTACAGCCTTATACCTATATTCTGATTCTAGCAGACTTAAAACGTGTTAGAGTAGAATTATATAGGGATATAGAATCTAATCGCTTATAGGTGGCATTACGTGCGTGGTATTTGGGATAGTGAGAGCCGAAAGGAGGGATATTGTAGATTTTATTTCTAGACAAAAGAAAAAGACTAGGTTTTGTGTCCTAGTCTTTTATATCCTTTCAGGCTATTTTGCATCTTGTGAGTATTGTTTGTTTTGCTCCTGCGTACTCGCTATGATCTTTTATTGTGCCTTTGATTTTAACTGTTTCGCCTTGATCGACTTCAATGTATTTTGATGATTTCCAGATAAACACGTTTCCGTTTTGATCTAAAAATTTGTGAATATGTCCTGCTCCCCATTGTGTTTCAAAAGAGAAGGTATTTATATAGGTTAGCTCAGTTTGGATTTTCTCTCCTATTGATCCGATATACTGAGATATTAACTCTTGTTTTTGTGCTGTTTCCCTTTGCTCTTTAATAATTTCCTTTTCCATTTGCCGAGTAAAGCTGGAAACGATTGAAGCAACAAAACCTAATTCTTTGTGAGTGATGGAAGATTCTTTTGACAAAAGGTTGATATTGTAAAGGTAGTCGTTTTTCAAGTCTGTAAGATTTCTGGCCCATTGAATAGCTTTCTTTGCAAGTTCTTTGTCATGGTGGGTAGGTTCGGGATGTTCTATTAAATTTCCTCTATAATCAGTATGAGTTTTTCCAAACCATTCCATTGCTTCACTTGCAAGACCTGCTGTAGTTGGCCCTCCTTCTTCATTTGCTTTTGTTCTAGACATCCAACCTTCTTCACGTATGCAAGCTGCAACGAATGTTAAATAATATTCCGTGTCAATTCTTGAGACATAACCAGAAGGTAATTCATCATAATCTCTTTCTTGAAAATCTGAAATATATTGGAGCATTTCAGCAATAAAGTTTGGATCTACATGGCCCAAAAAATCTTTTAAGCAGGATTTTCCGACCATTTTGTATTCGTTGGTTTCTACATTGCGAACAATAAAAGTGTATTTCCTTTTTCGGTCAGAATTACAATGCTCACAAATTAACATGTTTCTGTATTTTTCGGGATAGGTTTTTTCTGGTACTGAGCGAATTAATACTCCGTTTTCCATTCCTTCACAACTAGCTATTAGCTCCCAACCTGCAATTACAGGAGCAACGCCGGATATAGTGACTTGATTATATCTGACAATTTGACCTGCTTCTTTGCGGTCAACCGTTTCGACTAAGGTTAAGGAAATTGGCTCACAATTCAACTTTACAGCTTTTTTATTCAGTTTGGAAATTTTAGTTTCCAGTGTAGGAAAATTTACTTCAGGGATCGAATAAACCTTTAATTCAATTGTCATGGTTTAGCCCTCCTTTAATATGTACCGTTTATTTATTATAGCACAAAATAAGTAAAAATAGTCATATTGAATAAAATTATTTTTATACTTTATAGAGGTTTAAAGGGTTATGTTTTGCCAGTGATATTAATCCTTTAAATAATATAAAGCCCTTAGAGTGCCATTTCTGACGTGCTAAGGGCATAATTTAAGGATTAAAAGCGTGTTTTTATCGGTTGAAGGGAAAGAAAAAAGAAGGTTTTACCCTTCTAATGATTCCGCAAATTGTTTAGCTTGTTTTAAACTGTTGAATTTATTTATTTCCGCATTGTTTTTCGTTAGTGTCCAAGCATTTTTTCTAAGTGAAAAGCTATTATTTACGATTCGAAAATTACCACTGGTATAATCATGAGGCATAAATGAATTACAATTTTTTTGTGCAGGTTCGCCTGTTTCTTGATTAATTTTTGTCCATTTCATAGTTACCAAACTCCTTTAAATAATATGTAATTACTTATTATAATACGCCTTATTATGTTCTCTGTCAATAATTATTTTCATATTATTACCCGACAAACTATAGGTTTTATTTGGAAAGAAAAAGAGCCTTTTCAGACTCTAGTTAACCAATTAATTTCTTTTAGTGCTTCATTATATTTTTTAGTCAATACTCTAAAGTACACATTTTCTTCGCCTATTCCTAGTCGATTGTATTCTTCTAGACCTTCGGAGTATTCTTTTAATTCTGTTTGTAGTTTATCAAGTTTTTCCTGATTTTCATTTTTTCTTTGTTGATTGTGAATGTCCTTATATTCTATAGTCAGATATCCTGCCTCATTCATTGGACTAATATAAAGTTTGACTAAATACTGATTGTTTTCTATTGATCTTGTATTAGTCCATTTTCCCCCTTCGTTTGGATGTTTATCATGCACAAATGATTCTTCGCTTGGCATGGTATTTTTTAGCCAATTTGATTGTTTAACAGATATCCAACGACTTTGCTTTTCCTTGCCCTCAGTATTTTTTATAAATAGGTTAGCAATCTCAAAAGCATTCATAAAAATCAACTCCCTATTAAATTTTATGTAATTATCTTATTTTAGCAAATTAAATTATATCTGTCTATAGTTTATAAATAATTATTTTCTTATCATTTAATACAATAAAATGGGCAATTTGGGAAAAGAAAAGAGAATCAAAGTCTCTAATATCCCTGTCTATCTTTCATTTTATAACCCCAGATTTTAAATTTTTCATTCTCATTTAAAGGTTTGCAGTTTTTACATTCTTCTTTTTTATTATCTTTCATCCAACATTTAGTAATATAATAATCTTTTAAAATACATTTTGACATTTATTCACATCCTTTATTGTAAATATAAAATAATATAACTATATTCTCTTACATCTTCTATAAATAATGAATAAATTGTATACATATCTTCATCTCGTATACATTTTTTAATCCACCTCCTTAAAATATTATAAAGAATAAAATAGGACTATTTCTAGTCCTTAATTTTATATAAATTCCCAAATGTCCTTAAATTCTTCTGATTCATGAATAAAAAACGTCTCTTGATCAAAATTATGAGATATGATATTTAGTAAAAAATCTGTGGTTTCTTTTTTGTTGGATCTATAATCACCTATTTCATAATATGACCCATTATCATCTTTAGTATAAAAATGATAATAATATTTAGATTTTTGTTGTTTTTTCATATATACCTCCTATTTAATTTTATAGGTAGTGTATGTAATTTGATCAAATTCCCCTAGTTTTGTATTTCCTACATGCCCCATAGTCCCTAAAACATCAAAGGTATTTTTATATGATTCAACATGATTATTTGAGATTAACCAATTGATAGCTTTTTTAACTTCGTTTATGTCAATGCTTAAATCTCTTGATATGCTTTTGATACTAGGACAATTTTGTCCAAATCTCCTAATATAGCGATATACTGCACGATTAACATTTTTCTCTTGATCAAATTTTTGTTTAATTTCAGCAATACCTTGCAAAGTGTTTTTACGTCCAATTTCTGCGAGTGCGGAATGTTGTGTACGCGCCATATTCATCCAACTCCTTTTTAGATAAAATTGATTCCCTCTATAATATATCAAAATCAAGGCCATTTGTCTATAGGTAATAAATAATTATTTTACGCTTATTACATACCCATAAATTGGGCATTTTTTAGGAAAAGAAAAAGGAAGGTTTTACCCTTCCTGCATTACTTTAAATTGACTTACTATGCCTATTTTATCATTCCCTAAATTCCATTTGTAGTCTTCAATTTGTTCTAGTTCTGAGAGATATAATTTAGACTTATTAAAAAGAATGTAAGGATTTTTCTTTCCGTTTACTTTTATCATATGTTCTGTACGTCCGTGATGCCCATATGGCTTATTGCTTATTACCTGTACACGGTTTGATCTATCTGTTTTTAATTCCATTATGTATTCCTCCTAAAATTTGATTATAATGAATTATAGCATTAATAGAGATATGTTGCAAATATTATTTTATACTTTTACTATAGCATGAAACAAGAGATTGAAAGCATTGAGATAAAAAGAAAAGGAACCTCTTTAGGCTCCTAGCATGTTAATATTCTACCATCTTCTGTAATTTTATAAATATATTTATAACCTATTACCTTCCATTTCATCCCTCTTGTTTTGTGGATATTATATGTCATTTCTAATTTGATTAGATATTGATCATTGTAATTAACATTGTGTTCAAAGTCTCCTCCAGTTGTCTCTTCTTCCTGCTTAAGTTTTAAGGTTAGGGTTCGCATGTTAATTTCCGAAATAATGTCATTAGGTAAAGATTTTTTATCTATATACATTTTATTAACCTCCAATAATTTATATTTGATATGTAATTAATCACTAGTATAAAGGATAGATATCACATTGTCAAACTAATTTATATTATGATTATAAGGCCCAGGATAGGGATATAAGCGGTTCAAAATTAGATAAGGGTAAATTGTAGCAGGGAAAGAAAAAAGAAGCTTGTTAGGCTTCTTAGTGTAGTAATTTTATTTATCTAAATCATAATCATATAATTCACTTTTAGTTAATTCTCTATCATAAGTGCAAGATCCCCAGTAAGTTCTGTCATTGTGGATAACCTTTTCGCTATTCATTTCTAATAATCCATTTTTTGGTTGACATCCAGGAGAAGGAGGTCTAAGTCTGTAATAATATGTAAAGGTATTCTGCTCCTTCTTCCATTTTTCAAATTCTTTTGTAGCATTGTACTGAGCAATGAAGGATTTGTATAAGTCTAGTTCCTTCTGCTTTTCTTCCATTGCTTCAGTGAGTTCTCTATTGTATTTATGAGTCTTTTCAGCTTGGAGAGTATCTTTAAAGCATTCACACTGCATTGCATTGTCTTCCATAATCCATTGACCATTATTTTCTACTAAGGTGTAAAGATTAATATTATACATGTTGCGTTGTCTGAATTGGAACATGTATTTTGTCATTTCTTCTAAGTTATTGCAGTCAATCTTTTTGACGTTGGAAAAGTCTTCTTTAATGTCTTCGTCCTTTTCAGTGTATTCAATGTTGTAGGTAACTTTAGCAGAGTTTTTGAGTTCTGGATGTATAAACATGTTAATAACCTCCAATTAATTATTTTAGAATTATTTGAGAAGATAAATAAAAAACCTATGCCAACATTATAGCATAGGTTGAATAGTTTTGGTATATTTCATCCATATTTATATCACAGTTTGTTTTTCATTTTCCCTGCTTTCTGAGCGTTCGCGTTCTGCCTTGATTACCAAGATAATTTTATTTTAAGATTTAGTCCTCTAACAATCCTAAATCAATTATTTTGTCATCAGTAATAATTTCCGGTGTATTATTACTGTCCACTGAGCATTAGAAATAAGCGACATGTATTTGCTGCTTTTTGCATGTCCAATAACATCCAATTTAGTTTTCTTTACAGAATCTTTAATGTTTGTGGCATTTATAAATATTAAACTATTTCCTAATTCAATATTATCATCTATATAATTTCCCTCAGCCCTTCTTTTAGTTCTTTTACCTTCTTTATCATTTTTCATTCTACCAATGATTTTAGACTTTTCTTTTACTGCTTTTTCATGTCTATTTTCTGCATTTGTGATAGTTCTATCAATTACATCATTATTAATAAGATATTTGCTATCTTTCTTTTCTTCCTCAGTTAATTCACATTTACCATAAATATCATCTACTGCCTCTTTGATATGTATTTCATTAAATAATATCTTATACGACTTATAGTAGAACGCAATATTTAACTCTTTTAGAACTATATCATCGACTTTATTTTTAAATGTTTCCCACATTCCTAATTTAATTACTTTTTGCTTACTATCACAGCCTAATTCATTCATTGTATCTTTTTCTATCTTTTTTATAAATGCTTTTTCCTTATCAGTCCCTTCTCTATAATTTAATTGTATTTCATCATCAGCGCGATATTTATAGTCAATTTGCTCCTCATTGTATTGATCTATGTATTTTCTTTTTATAACTTCCGTACCATATTTTGTGACTTGTGCCATTGGTATTGCTTCAGCTACAGTTAACTCTTTATGCCATGATATAAGAGATTGATTCTCTAAACTATTTAATGCTTGTTGGAGATTTCTTTCCAACATATCATCATTTAGATCATACCATTCTTCTACAGTTTCTTTGTTAATATTCATAAATTTAGATAATTTTAATATTCTGCGCTTGCAATATACATAATTATCATTAATCATGTTGAATTCTTTAAATAATTGATTTTTGGATAAGAATACCCTCCCGAATCCCTGCTTATTGTTTCCTCCTTGTACTAATAAATCTAGTATTAAGTTTTCAATGTATTTAGTGTATTCCGTGACGTTGTTTGCTCCTCCTTTATTAAATATTCTATTATCAATTTTAGGTAATACTTCAAGGTATATTTCATCAATGATAAACTTATTCCCTTCTTTGTGATATTTAAAATATCTATCCATTTCCTTATATTGCGCTTGTTTACTATTTGTGCTTGCTTTTACGGGTATCCCTAAGATAGCACACAATTCTTTATAGTTTTTAATAATTAATCCAACGTATAGTTTAGATATGTCCATTTTATTTTACTCCTTCTTCTAGATTAATTAATTTTCTTTGTTTTGGATGTCTGATTATTATTTTACCAGTGCTTCTTTCAATAATTCTCATGTATTCTTCCATAATCATTTCTAAAATTATAGAATCATTGCCCTCATATAATTGTATCCACTCATGATATATAGTATCTGGATTAGATTTTAAGGAATATTCATTGCAATATTCTAGGATGTATTTTAGGTTTAGTATTTGTGGTTCCTGCTCTTCTTCTAGTCCATTAGGGCCATATGGATTATAGAGCATATCTAATATAGTTAATTCAAAGTCATTATATTTCATTTTTAATATTACCTCTTTCATTAATTTTATTTATATGTTCCACGTAGAACATTTTATATTATGGTTTATGGTTTATGGTTTATGGTTCGATGGCTGAATGATAATAGATAGAATAAATATAGTTACGTGCAGCCAGTGCTATGTATTTGTACAATTTGTATTATTAGTATAGTTCGCTTAACTCCTTCCTTTAAAATTTATTTTGTATAATTGGGTAAAATTAATTATAGCATGATGGGATATGATATGTCAAATATTTATTTTAGAGTTTGTTTTTGTGATCGGGAATATTAGAGTTGATTAGGATAATAGATAATTAATAGGATTATAGGATTATAGGATTTTAGATTTGAGATTGAAGCGGAATATGGTTTGATATGCGCTAGGATTGATTGTAAGAGGGTTAATGTGGATTAGGTGAGGGATTATAAGGAGGAATAGAAAAGAGACTCGTTAGAGCCTCTAATTGTTTCTATTGTCAATTGCTTCCATGTCTGAGGTTATTTCATAAATGATATTTCCTTTTTCGTCTTCAACCTGAACGCCAGCGAACCTCAAACCTGTCGCATATCTTTTAGCATGTTTTATAGCTTTATCTAAATCATTAAAGTTCTTTGTAGTGGTACTCATTGCTTCACCTTCGATTCCATGAGGATAAAAATATCTAGTAGTTGTAAACATGGTATCAACTCCTTTTAATATGTATTTGATTAATTAATTAACAGTATAATTGTATATGTAGGTAATGTCAATGGAGTATTTTATATTTGGATTTGAAATGGTATGATTATATACAAAAAGAAAAAAAGAGACTTATTCAGCCTCTTTGTACAATTTCTTTATTCTTTTTACTTCTATATTCGCTTCTTTCTCATCGGTTGCATAAGTTAATATTCCTACTTGCTCATTAGATTCATTTGTAACTTTAATTACCCATAATCCAATATTAGTTTGATAAAATGTTTCAACTTTAACATTCAAATGTATTCACCTCTTTTAATGTTAGATATCTATAGCAATCATAACATAGATTCTTTACGCCGGATTCATTAATTTTATACTGCTCTTCAGCGCAATGCTCACAGATAAAAGTTTCTCCTTCAAAATAGAATTGATCATCATATGGACTATTAGATTCAAATGTAAATGTTTCAGTTGGAAGTGAATTGAATATCTTTTTTACTTTCTTAATTGTGGTATTAAGTTCATTTAGATTTAAATATTCCTGTTTTGTATGCTGATTATAATAACCAGTTGATAGGTTAACGCCAGCAATATTCCATACAGGACAAATATGGGAAATATCAGAGAAAGATCCTTGATTTTCGATAAAGCCAAAAGAAGTAATGTATTTGATAAAATCTTGGTTGTAGCAATCATAGAATACTGCATCATCTGCTCCTTTTCTGTCAAGTTCAATAATGAATTTAATATCTGGTGTTTGAATTTCATTTGCTGCTATTGATGCGCCGATTCCACCAACTTCTTCTTGAGTAGTGAATAAGATATGAGGTTTGACTTTAGGAGAAATTAATTGAAGAATAGCATAAACTCCTGCCCTATCATCTGCTCCTATGCCTTGAGGAGACCAGAAAACATTTTTAAAGGTATCATGATAAATTTCTTTAGGTAGATTTTTGTGAACAGTGTCTAAGTGAGCTATTAGCATAACTGGAATATTACCTTTAGCATAAATGTAGTCTGGAGTTGTTAGAACATTGAGGGAATCAGTATTATAGCCATATTCAGTTGTTAGAATGGTAGATAGGTATTTTAGTAATTGCTTTTCAGATTTACGGAATATTTTGTTTAGCATTTTATATCGACTCCTTTTTATTTTGATTTTTTTATTTGATACATAACGATAATAGAAAATATACAAAATATAGAATTAATGAATGATAATAAGTATATCATAAATAATATATATTAGCAAAATAATTATTTTATGATAGGAAGCGTGAAGTATATATGCTCGATTGTTATGGTAATAATAGGATGTTGGCAACGTGCATAACGTGGCTGTTATAGGTGCTTGCTGTTATTGGGTATTTGAGATATGGAATATTTAATTTAAATTAAATATAATGAAAATATGTCTTGATCGAAATTATTGAATCTGTTATACAAGTATTGACAATTGCATCAAATTGTGAATGAGTTTTGTTATAGAAATATTAGGGAAATATTTCGTAGTCTCTTCAACCAATTTTGAGTTCGTGTTATGGAGAAAATGAGAAAAGTCCATGCACTATTTAGGGGTTGCTGTTATAGTAGGTTTAGGATAATGGCAATCAGAATAGGAAAATGTTTTTAGAGAATTAAATTAGAAAATTATAGGATTATTATATTAGTGATATATTATATTATTATATTAGGTATATGTGATATAGTAATATAGTGATTAAATGGGTCGGAAAGGGAACTGACATAAGATAATCAAATTAGAATGCTATAGTGTAGCGTGTAGCGTGTTGGATTGCGTTAACTGAGATAATATATACCAGACTTGTATGGCTTGCAATGATAAGTCATATGACGCTATATAAGAGGTCAGAAAATGTCTAGGGTTGAATTGTATGCTTTTATTATTTTGTGTCCTTATATGGCAATATAACGCTTGTTAGGTTGACTTGTAATGAGTTAGAATTTAGTTTTTGATATAATGTTAGGATATTTTATTATAGTTGTTTATATGGCATTGTGTAGCGTGTATGGTGTATTGTATATAGTTTATTGGGTAAGTTGTAGCTGAATGATAGATAATAGAGATATAAGCCGGAATGAATGATAAGGATATAAGGCCCACACTGTAAAAGGTAAAATAAACAATAAAAAAGACTGCACATTAATAGTGCAGCCGTGTTTGGCTAGTTTTTACGTGTAGCGCATTTACTACTCGTTTAAATTTATTTTAGTTTGCTCTTTGACTATAAGCAAGTTTTTTGATTTTTGGTAGGAGATAACTAATGTTTTGTCCTGGAGTAATAGGGATATAATTTTTTTGAGTTGGGTAGGTGTAATCATGCGTTCACCAACTCATCCAGTTCTTCTTCCTCTTCTAGATCTTCCATTAAATCATCATAGCAGGATACGCAATACATTTTATTTTCATGTTCTTCCATGTTTGAAGTCAAATGGTATTCTTCGCAATTTTCATTTGAGCACATTGTAAACAGTTCTTCGTGACAATCTGGACAATGGCCTTGTTGGATGTTGTCGTCTTCATAGTATTCGCCACACTCTTCACATTGTATGTAATTTCGACGCAAGCAGGAATTGCACACCCATCGTCCGACTGATTCAACATACTCGCCTTCTTCGTTGCTTTCATCTTCTCCACAGTCTTCGCAGTATGAATAATGATTACGATAACAACTATGGCAATATTCAGTACCATTGTTATCCGTGTAACAAGTGTCTTCGTCAAGCTCGCGTCCACAGTCGTTGCACTCGCATTCAGACAAATCTCCTAAACAGTATTCACATTTTAATTCATCAGATTTGGTTAAGTAATGATTAGAGCATACTGGACATAGTACCTCATTATCGCCGATAGTCATAATTGACTCGTTTCTGTCAGTTGTGGCATCTTTCATCGTCACAATTGAGATTTCGTGAGTAGTAAGTAAAACATCGTTATAAATCAAATGGGTATAATGGTCTCTTTTATCCTCTATTTCTTCACAATTTTCTACGAGTTCGCGAGCTAAATCTAAATCGCGACTTACTTTATAATCATTACTAATATTAAAATGTTTTGCGAAAGTATCTGCCATTAATTGTCGTGATACCTTTGCAGCGTTTTCGTTATCTGCAGTGTATTGTCTACAATGGAGGGAAACCATTGTGTCTAGGTTAATATAGACCATTTGTCGCCATTTTTTTGACGTATGGGTATAGGTATCTCTATTATAACTGTATTCCGTTTTATCTTTTAAAACAAATGCGACGGCTGAATGTTCGTCTTGTATATAGGAGAGTGATCCAGCTTTGTGACATCCATCATCTAAGTCGTGACAACTATCCCAGTCGTATTTATTTATGCTCATTGTTAAGATATCGCAGGGATCTATAGATATAATCATGATGCCATCAAAATTTAAAGACTGATTTAGCATTGATAGTTTGATGTCAAAATATTCTCTAGAGGATTTTAATTTATCTTTGATAATGTTAGCGTTTGGCGTATCAACTATGAGATTCCGCATAAACTTTGAAATTTTCATACCTATTTTATATTTATGTTCTAGCATGTATTCTCTTTGTTCAATGCAGGTATTTGTTCTGAGTTCTTCTGCAGTTATTGATCTGTAAAACTGGTTATGTAATCCCATAGAGTTATTAAAATCTTGAGATGTTGTGTGCATGTTGTCTAAAAATTGATACCATAATACTTCGATGTCTTCGTCCGGTAACGATTCTTTGAAAGGTCTTTCTATAGTAAGAGATTGACCAAATAATTTGAATATGTCTTGTTTAGCAAATGCCCATGATTTTAATAAAGGTTCAACGTTGACTGACTCCCCTACATAACTAGAGATAATTTTTTCTACTTTCTGAGTGTTAACAAGGGATAACATTGTTTGGCGCATTTTTATTTCCTTCTTTCCTTCATTAAATTTAAAGGATTATATCCTTTGCTAAATTTTCATTACATTTTATTTATTGACCAATCAGAAAATTTAGGAAAGAATACATATAGAAGGTATTCCCTCAGTGCTAGAAAATATGAAATTGAGAAAGAACATTATGTTAGTTTTCAGCAGAAAATCCAGTCGATACCGGATAAGCGCGTAATCACTTTCGGCGATAAGCCACGATGAAGAGTAAGGATATAAGTAAAATTGAATAGACTACTACTTATAGTATACTAAAATCTAGTGTTTTTGTCACGTTTATAAATTTATTTTAGGCTTTATATAGTATGTATTTGTAGGTATTTTAGGGTTTTTATTATGAGTATTTATGATTGTATGTTGTTGGTTTGATTATGGTTAGATTGTATGAACTGTATTAGTACACGATGGATCATTAGTGTTTATTTATAATCTGTATTATTACAGCAAATTGTATGCCAACATAAAATATAAACAGGTAAGAGACATAGAAGCAAGAAATAATATATGGTGATTAGAGCGACAGAAAGGGGCTTTTAAGCGGTTTGACGTTTAGAGGTATATGTTAGTATGTAGAATTTTATTTTAGGTTTATTACGATATGTGGAATATTATACCCTACGAGGGTATGGTAGTTTTGGGATGGGATTATACCGGGTGAGGGTATGAGTGATATAGAACAGTTTATATTTTTAAGATGTGTACTAATTTATTATAACATAGTGATATAGTATGGATTTATAGCAAAGTAAACTAGTTGAGTATTAATGTATAGTGGAATAATAGGATATAATACCAAGTGGAATGATAGGTATTAATGTTGAGTATTTTAGTGTGGTTTATAGTGTGGTAAGATAGTTGGTATTAATACCAAGTGAATTAGTATGATATAGATTAATTTATAGTATATCGCTTTATAAGGATATAATTCCGACTGTTTTTGTATAGTATTAAAGTTAATATGATCATGGTGATCATGTAATGTGATTAGTTTAATGGTATTATAGTATATAATTGTTCATTAGTATACTTTATATAGTTGGTATCTTTTTTATACTAGGTATACTTTTGTATACTGTAAAGTCTTCAATGATTTCGCCAATGTTATAAGATCCGATAATTTGAGCGTTATAACGCACAATGCAATAAGGCCCAATAATTTACTCATTTTCCTGCATTCATTCCATTTTATCCCGATCAAATCAATTCGACAAATCATTACCGAGTGCAGCCGGAGCAAAGCCAGGACATTGTCTATCTTCTATCCTCTTATCATTTCTGCTCTAATTTTACCCTTCTAAGCCCTTCAAATCATAAAAACATAGTAAAGTATACCTCATTTCCTGCCGAATGTTACACTTACAGATAGTGTAACATTCAAATTATTGTAACAATCGGCCTATAGCAAGGGTTTCAGGGTTTTTGTCATATCCGGCCCATACTATTTTCAGTTTGTCATAAACAAAACTGATAGCAAAACTGATTTAATTATACTAATTACATTTAAAGAAACCCTGTAACCCTAGCGGTGGGCGCACTTTTACAAATTCCAGTCATTTCCATTCGACAGGATTCGACACAGTACATCTATCCATACCCTCATGCCACTATCGAACACGACTCAATCACAAATTTTATAAAATGTCAATAGTTATTTAAAATAAATTTTATAAAATTATAAATCATACTTCCATAAAATTGTCAATACTAAAATTATATAAATTTAAAATATTTTCATCCTCTTAAATTCCTATCCACAATCTACTCCCAATTTCCCCTTCGTTCTCACATCGCAAAAACATAATCAACACAACAATTTCCAACCCAATAAATCCAAATTACAATTCACAAAACTTCTCAAAAGTCAAATAATTTTACAAATTAATTTAATAAAATCATATAAAATTCTTATAAAATTATCACAAAACATCCAATAATAAATCCATACAAAATAACCAACAATTCCTACTCTCATGCAGTTTCTTTAACATATTCAACCTTATATTTATTCATCTTATGATCTATAAATTTCTACTCAATTATAAAATCAAAATCAAATTATCATAAATTCTATCGAACAAAATTATCTAATAAAAATTCATAATTATACATCCATAAAATTCAAAATATCCATCTATATAAAACCTCCATAGAGTCCTTACGCAACAACACTTACATCTATTTTACTATATTCTTTCCTATATACGGCGGGTACAGTTTACATTATAACTCGAATCAATTATACCTCATATACGATCATCTAAAATTTGGCGAAAATATTTTTCCTAATCTAAAAATAAAATCTAATCTAAATCCATTCCCTAAAAATTTACCATTACATCAAAAACAAATAATCCCTACATCCTTACTCTCACAATCATTACACCTATATCACTCGGACAAAGTGCTATACTATATAATACACTTCATCCGAACAAATCCTTGTAATACTACTCTAGCAATACTTTCAAGGATTTAAGAAATAATTCCTTTGGTAAATTTTTATATAATTAAAATTTTATAAATACTAAAATAAATTTTCTTGACACAACTTATCAACTGTGTTACAATTATCACAGGTACAGATCTGTATAAAATCAGTATCTAGAAAGGAGTAACAAAAACATATGAATAAATCTAAACAAAATAATCTAAATCAATTCACCAAATACAAATCACAACTAAAATCCATATCCAATGTCTATTCCATTGCAATCAACTTCAATTACATCCTAAACAATATATTCTGTACATATTCATTTCCAAAAGGAAAAACTAAATGGAGAGAAATCAGTTCCCAAATTCCTAACCCATTCAGACAAAATATATCTCTAGAATTATATCATGTAGAATCAGGGCATGGAATTGATCAAGCAAGATTAGCAGTAAAGAGTGAGATGGAAAAGTATATTGAGTATTTAAATGGGATGGATAATATTAATAAATTCTAATCAATGAAATAAATTTCTTTATAAATATATAAATAAAATATGTTGACATACTTTTATGCTTATGGTATAATTATCTAGTGGGATAAATATGAAATAAATTCAGAAGGAGGAAATCTGTATTGATGATACAAATTAATATTATTGCTAGTGGTTTTACATAAACAAAAATAAATATTCTATACAAAACAATTATAAAGAAGGAGTGAATTAATTGAAGATAAAAGAGTTAACCATCAAAATGTTAGAGATTCTAAAAGAGATCAATATTAAAAACACAAACTATCTAACCACAAGTTATGCACAAATGCGTATTATGGGACTCCTATACGGTAAATTCATGTACAATAAATCATTAAAGAATTTTAAAATGAAATATACTGCTGAACAGGTAATAGAAGCAACTAAATTATCAATAGAGTTTTTACATAAAATTGATTTCAATAATCTTGATGATAAACATATTATCAATACTGTGCTTAATGCAATCAGCAAACAATTAGAATGGAACTTTTTCAGTGATGAAGAATTAGATGATGTTTCAAATATGGATCTGTAATTTTCCTTCTAATAACTAAATCAAATTATAAATATCAAATATATTGGAGGACTTAAAAATGATTGAGAACATTAAGATTGAAAACAAAATTAACAAAAATAAAACTACACCAAAACATAATAATAATAAATTCATTTTTATCTACAATCTCATACAAGCAGAATTCTACTTCCATAAAGGAATTGCTCCTTATAGAGTAGGTCTTAGCAGTCAAAAGAATGTATTTGTACAATTCCTTAAAAATGATGAGTTAACAAATGCATTCACAGATTGGTGCAATAGAAAAATGTAGATACAATGATTATGAAAGGAATAATACTTAATGAGAGAAATTAATTTAATCAAAGACCTAGATTATAATTACAAATATAAAATATTAAATCATGAAAATAACAAACTCTTACTTGATGGAGACAATAGATTAAATGAAGTAATAAAATTATCCAAAGAAGTCTACACAGCAAATGAAATAGTAACTATTACTCCTGAATTAGAATTAATCGCCACTGATATAACAAATAACTTTATTAATACATTTGAATCAAGAGGAGGTTTAACTACTGAACAAATTAACTTTGCTAATGAGACATCTAAAATAATATTTGGTGAATTAATAGAAGATATAATTACTGTAATACCAGCTCCTTGCGGATTTGGTAAGAGCAGTATTACATCTGAAATATTACAAAAGATAATTTCTCTTCATATAAATAAGGAATCTACTGATGGAATAATAATTGTAACTGATAGATTAGAAAGTTTAAGAAATACAGTTGAATATCTAAAGCATATAAATTTAGATGGATACACATACATATTAGAAGGTTGGAATAAAGATATATGTATTAACAAAAAGATTAAACAATCTGATGCTAAAGTTTGCACTCCTAATAATTGTAATTTCTTTTCTAAATGTAAAATCAGTAAGCAACAAAAAGAACAAGAGAAATTCCCTATATTATTAATCACCAATGCCAGACTAAGAGAATGTGCAGATAGTATTATTAAATATAAGGATTGGGAGAATGGTACTAGAACGATATTACTTATTGATGAGCGTCCAGATGTATTAGATGTTGTAAAAGTAAGTAAGGAACTCCTGAACAAAATATCTACAACATTGAGTAAATTAAGTTATAATACCACTGAAGATAAAACTACATTGGAAAATAAGTTTAAAGAAATATCTGACACAATAAATACTAAAATGCAAAGATTAAGAGGAAGTGAACACAAAAGATTTATAGTATCCAATATTAATAATGACATGATTTGTAAAAATGATTTAGAGTTTATGACTTTATGGGATAAATATATGAGATTTGAGAATAAAAGAGAACTTGAACATATACATACAATACTAACATTGGGAGGTTTCTATGTCTATCAAAAGAATATAGAATTTATATGTACAATAGGCAGTAGGGACTTGAAGGAATTATACTGTAAAACATTCAAAACAATAATATTTGATGGTACTGCTCTGTATGATCCTCAGTATTTAGGAATGTATAATAAAGGTAGTATAAAGTATCTAGACATAGAAAATACAAGATCATATGATAATCTTACAATAAATGTATATAATAAACATAAATTAACTCAGACAACATTTAGAGAAAAGAATCATTTAGTTAATGCTTGTGCATCATTTATTAATAATAAGATGAGAATTGGATTTACTAAGAAAACTTATGTAGTAACATATCAAAGAGTAGCAAGTGATTTATATGGGCAATTAAAGCACTTAGATTATATTCCTACTCCTAATGACTTTGAAGTATATTATTATAATAGTACAAAGGGCAATAATAATATGCAAGAATGTGTTAATATGTTTATGTTAGGATGGCATACAATGCCTGATTTTGAATATGTCATCCAATGGTTATCTATATATGTTAATTGGGAGGGAATAATAAATAAATGTTCTAATTTAGAAAAAGCTATAGAAATGAGTGAAAAATTAGAAGTTAAAGATAGAAGTATAGCAGAATATAATGGTGATGATTATGGTACAAATTATAAGAATTGGGAGTTTGGATATGAACCATTAAATAAATATAAATACTTTGCAATGGTAACAGATTTTTATCAAGAAATTCATAGAACAAAATTAAGAAAATATAGTTGTAATGATAAAATTATTTGTCATGTATTTGCAATAAAGAGTATTATATTGAAAATGATAGAGCAATTGTTTCCTAGAAAGGGAGAGTTAATTAATGTAATTGATGATGAGTTGGTAGAATTTAAGGAGAGTAAAGCTGAAGGGAGGAAGAATAAAGGTGTAGCATATACAAAATTTAAGGATTGGTTAGATATACAAATAGTAGGAAGAGAAGTAAAAACAAAGGAATTATTATTGGAGAGTGGGTTAGAATCTAAGGAGTTAAATGGATTAAAAAGAAGTAATAGTTTTGTGAAAGAATGGTTTAAGGAACATACGATTAATAAAGGCAAATATTTAGTTTAATAGTTATATGTATAATTTCCTATTATAACTCTATAGGACATTGTGTATATTAAAAATCAAAAGGAGATAAATAAAACAATGAGATATAGTGCATACATATTAACATCAATCAAAGAGAACGAAACGAGAGCAGGAACGGCGGTCATTCACAAGTTCATTCCCTTGCTAAACTTTCGCTATCGCTTCAAGTTTAGGATTGATTAATGTTTTAAAAATTAAAATATAAAATAATAATAAAATGATTTTGAAGGAGAATAAAATTAAATGAAAAAAGCATTAAATGAGCAAAATAAAATGGTAGATATTATAGAATCAGTTTCAACATCAATTTACACCTGTCCTGTCTGCAAAGAAATATTAACTCGTAACTTTGGTGCTCAGAAACAATTTTACTCTCATGCTAAAGATACAGAATCCAACGTAAGTAATTGCGAAGCAAAAATGAAACTCATAATAAAAGAAGATAAATCAGTATTCCAACAATCAGAATCAAATGTTTTATCTACAGAATTTTATAATAAACAATTTGATGATGTTGAAGTTGAAATGTCTGATTATATGTCAGAGGAAGGGTATTATTTAACGAAAGAGCAAAAGGATATTATTTTTAGTACAGAGGATAGGGTTAAGGTTAGTGCTTTAACAGGGAGTAGTAAATCTACTACTTTGTATTACTATGCCAAGGAGCACAAATTTAGTAAAATTCTATATTTAGTATATAACAAATCTATGCAGCTAGAGAGTGAAAAAATGTTCGCTAAACAAAGACACGTTGAAATACGTACCATACACTCACTCGGTTACTCTTTTTCTGGAAAATTCTATAGAGATAAATTAACATTTAATTATGGTGTAGTTGATATTATTAAAGACTTAAGTCTTAACTGGGATAAGGATATGGAGTTAGCAGTTAAGATTAACGCTATGATGAAGGAATACTCTTTGTCATCAGCAGAAAATTTTAGTGACTTAGAAATATTTAAAGATGATAATATGAGAGGTAAAATACTAACATTAAGTGAAAAATTATGGGAACTTAAAAAGAAATATAAGAATTCTGTCAAAATTAGTCATGATGATTATCTCAAGATGTTCCATTTAAGTCGTACAGATTTGTCTAATAAATATGATATTATTATGTTAGATGAGTGTCTACCTGCATCTCAATATGTAAAGACAGATCAAGGAAATAAATCAATTAAAAAACTTTATGAATTACATAAATCTGGAGAAAAACTTCCAAATGCTTTAAGTTATAATATTGAAAAAGATTTATTTGAGTATAAACCTATTGTATCTGCTATGAAGAGCGAAAATAGAGAAATATTAGAGATACAGACAGAAGGATTGAATAAATTAAGTTGTACTCCTAATCATAAAGTATTAACACAAAGAGGTTGGGTAGTTGCTCAAGATTTAGTTATTGGTAAAGATTCTATGATTCTAGATAATACATTTAATCAGAAAACAAAATATAAACCTAATGATGATCAACTTCAAATAATTATGGGTTCATTTCTTGGTGATGGTAGTTTATCAAAGCAAAGTAAATTTAACACTTATAGATTGAAATTTACACAAGGAGAGAAACAATTTGATTATTTTAAATCTAAGATAAAGGCATTTGATTTACCATATAAAATGATAAAAAGTGGATATACTCAAAAGTTGTCAATATATCAATCTGACTACACTAAAGTATTTTTACTTGAAGATGATCCTATGGAATTACTGAATGATATTGAACCATTAGGATTAGCAATATGGTATCAAGATGATGGGACTTATGAACATAGCAGAAGTATAGCTATTAATTCCAATCAATTAACTTTAGAACAAACAACATATCTTAGGGATATTATTCTAAATAAATATGATATAGAATTCATAATATCAAAATCTAAAGACAAATATTATTATCTAAGATTAAATGTAGAATCGGCAAAAAGATTTTTAAAATTAATTTCTCCTTATATGCATCCATCAATGCAATATAAAACTTATCTCGATATTTCTAATAATGTTTGTGAATATAATAATACATATTTAAATCATGGCGGTAATTATATTAAATCAATAAATAATGTTTCTAATGAAGATGTTTATGATATTGAGGTTACAGATAATCATAATTTTATTACACAAAGAACTAAAAACCAATCAACATCGGGAGTAGTAGTTCATAATTGTCAGGATTCTTCTACAATGATGTTTGATATTATTAAAAACTCCAATGTATCTAAAATTTGCGTTGTGGGAGATCCTTATCAAAAAATTAATGGGTGGAAAAATGCTGTAAATATTATGCCTATGTTTGATGCTAAAGAATATAAACTTACTACATCATTTCGCGTATCTAATAATATTGCTCATATTGAAAATCTGATTATCTCAGACTTTATTGGCGATAACATTAAAATGAAAGGATTTAATACTAAACAAACAATAGTTGATAAAATAGATAAATCTAAACCATATGCTTGTTTGTGTAGAACCAATGCTTACATATTTGCTGAGATAGCGGAAGAATTAAGTAAAAACAAGGATAAGAAACTTTTCTTTGTTGGTGAATTTAAAAGTTATTCCTTTGAATCACTTAAACAAGCATATTTCTTCAGCCAAGGACATCCTACTAAAAATAAGTTATTTGCTAAGTTTAAAGACTACTCTACTATGAAAACATATGCAGAGGATATAACAGACATCGAGATTTTATCTTTAATTAGAATGGTTGATAAATATGGAAGTAGAATCATTGATATTGTAGATGGAATTAAAAACAATACTGTAACAGATAAAAGTAAAGCGGATATTATGTTTTCGACATGTCACAAGGCAAAAGGTCTTACTATAGACATTCCTGTTTATATTAGTAATGATCATCTGGACTTAGAAGTAACTTATAGGAATAAATATCTTAAAAAAGAAGAGGACTATGATGATAATGAGAAAAAGAAAGCTAAGAAAGATATATCGGAGGAGATTTTTATTGTATATGTGGCAATAAGTCGTTGTAAGGGGCAAATAGAGTTAAGCGATAGTATTAAGAGATATTTATTAATGAGATATAATCATGTTGGTCATGAGTTACATAGTGTTTCTTCTCAATAATTGTTAAACCCTAAAATAAAATTAGTTCTTGACATGTTGTTAATAAAGTAGTATACTGATTACAGGATAAAAAATAAAAAGAAGGGAATTAAATAATTTGAGTGGATTTACGTAACTACTTATATATATTAATACATAAATAATATTATAAAAAATGAAAGGAAAATGTATAAAATGTTAATAAATATAAATGATGTTAAAGTTAATGATAGGATTAGAAAAGACTTTGGGAACATAGAGGAATTAGCCAATGACATAAAAGAGAATGGTTTAATAAATCCTCCGGTAGTAACTCCAGATAATGAATTAATTGCCGGGGAAAGAAGATTAAGGGCTTGTAAGACTTTAGGGTTTCAGCAAATTGAAGTTAGGGTTATGTCTGTAAAGGATAGTGAGCATCAATTACAAATTGAAATCTCAGAGAATGAGAATCGTAAAGATTTTACTTTTAGTGAAAGAGTCGATTGGGCTAAGAGATTGGAAAGGGTTGAAAGAATTAAGGCAAGAAGCAATCAAGGAATGAGAACAGACTTAACTTCTGACAAAATCTTGTCAAATGTTGATGCAAATAAAGAAACAGCATTAGAGTCTGGGTTTGGCAATAAGGAAACGTATCGTCAAGCCAAATATATAACAGATAATGCTTCTGAGGAAATGATTAAAGACTTAGATGATGGTAAATTATCAGTCAATAAAGCGTACATAACTTTAAAACAAGAGAAAGAAAATTTAAGTAAAGACAAACAATCTCTTGAAACTCAACTCCGACAAGCACTATCTAAACAACCTAAAATAATTGATAATACTGATTATGATACAATTGATTCTCTAAAATCTCAATTACAATCTAAAAACAAAGATGTAGAGAAATTAAAGCGTGATCAAGATTTATTAGAACGTAAGGTTAAACTTAATGAAGAAGACGCTAAAAAATTCAATGATTTAAAAACACAAATAGAATTTTTAAGTAAAGAAAAGGATGATATTGCTAGACAAATTACATCAGCTACAGAGTTATCTGGATTATCAGTCAAAATTGATAAATTTCTAAAAACTGAACTATCTCCAATTAGATATTCAAGAACTTTAGAAAGAATGGATAGTGAAGTAGCAGTTAATAATTTACAAGATATTATTGAATCAGTTGAATCATGGTGTGTTGATATGAGAATGTACTTACCAAATAACAAAAATAATAATAAAATAATTGATGTGGAGGTTTTAAGATAATGAATGATTTAACAACTAAGTTTGATATTTCTACTATAGAAGACCAGGATTTAGACTTTATTCAACAGCAAATAATGAACAGAAAGCTTAAATCTATGATGGAAAGAATTGAGCAAGTAGAAACTTCTAGGATAAGAGATAAAGAGGAGTTGAACATTAGGCAAATTGGATTAGAGAATGATATTAAAGATTTAAAAGATGACAATGAAAAGAAACTAGGAGCGATTATTAATATATCTACAGTAAAAGAAAACAAATGGATATATGGAAGTCAATCTGATTTTGGTAGTAGTTTTGAAGTAACTATAGGAGCTGGAACAGTAGGAAAATTGTTTAAGGTAATAGGATTGGCTAAAATTTCAAAATCAAAAACAGAACCATTACATGATAAAATAGGAAAATACGCAACTATGGAAACAATCAAAGAACATAAAACATGGAGATGGAATCATAAATACTGCTTAGAATTTTTGGATAATTGGTTAAAGGTCAATAAATTATATGAGGAATTTTATACTATTCCAAATGAAAAGGAGATGTTGAAATTTATCAAGAAACTATATGATGAAAAATTAGCAAGACAAAAAGAATTACCTAATTTCAATTAATTTATTACATAGTATTAAAATAATATATCATTAACTTGTATGGTAGGAGGGGGGGGCCATACATTAACAAATTAACATCAATTATCCCTCCTACCATACTACCACCACAAAGAAAGGAGGTGAATAATATCACTACAGTAAATGAATATATTGATTGTCAACACTGTGGTAACAGAATTGCCAACAAACATACCATAAAAGAAGGAGATTACTCAAAACCTATAATAATTGTTCCAATATGTTCTCAAATTGTAAAAGTAGAAATACAAGGGTGTGAATCTCGTGCAATGGATTTTTGGGATAGCGATAGTACAGGATACTTTCTTAAAACTAAATTAAAGTGCAATTGTTGCAAAAGACATACTACAATTAAAACATTTTGTTGGGCAAGGTAGACATTGCACTTCGTTCGACAAATCTGTCGAGCGAGAAATTGGAGGAAAGACAATGTTTGAAATTGAAACAATTAAAAACGACATTGATTACATATTAGGAGAATTATCATTAATGAAACAAAGATGTAATATTGTAGGATTAACAATTGCTCCATATGAATCCATCGTAGAAAGACTACTAAAAATACATTCTAATATAGAAATATTAGGACAGAAACAAACTGAGTATAAAAAGGTTATGAGACAAAAAGCACTCAAAGATTTATCAAAGATTTTAAGAGAGGATAATTAAATAATGAAATTTAAAAGTAAAACTCTTACATTAGAACATGATAGTAAAATAAGTCCAACTGTTCATAATTATTCAAAGATGACTACTTTTGAAGTAATGTATTGTCAGATATTTATATGGGAAACTGTTGGGAGACATTTTAAAAGTATATTTAAAGACACTATAGAATCACTGAAATCATTTTCTTCTAGTTTATTAGATATAATATTAATTCCACTTTTCCCAATCGCATTATACATATCTGCGAAAAGAGAAATTAAAGAAGCAAAACAAGAAGTTCAAAATTATAGGTGTTGGGATTGTAAAAGTCATGATAGTAGTATTTGTGGATTATGTGATGGATGTAAACTGATTGACGGTGAACCTACAAAGTATATTGAATGTGTTGGATTGAAGGATTAGAATATGAGAATATACAATATATATCCATTTAGCGTGTGGTTGGCAAATCATTGTAAATATAAGGAGAATGATTAAAATGAATAAACACGATTTTATAAACCAAACACTATCTACTTTAAATAGCATCGAATATAATGTTTCTAAGACTGGATTCCTAATGGGTGATGACGCTTTGAAGTTAATTAAATTATGTGAGAATACCATAAAGCAATACCATTTATATACTGATCTTCAGGAATAACAGAAGAATATATAAAAGAATTGTCCGATAAGGAGTTTCAAAGTTTATTATACAAGATGTGTAAAACTAAATATCCTGAATTAAATGAATTGTGGTTTAGGATAGATGAGAGAGAAACACAAATTGAAGTAAAATATAAAAATAACACTAAGGAGGAAGTATAAATAAGATATGGATTATTCTCAATATGCATTTCCAGAGTTTGAAAGATTTATAAGATCACCATTGTTTGGGATAATTATGTTTTATATTATAGGATTTTCTCACGGTAGATTAAGTAAGAAAACAAAGAAAGAAGGTTAATTATGTACATAGATTCGTGGCAATGCCCACATTGTAATTTTGGAAACAATTATAAATATGAACCAGATATAATTCAAAATGACACATTTGTAGACACAGTTATATGCGAATATTGTGATAAACAATATGCAATTGATGTATCAGTTGGTATTATTATTACAAGTATTTTAACTAAAGAACAATATGAGAGAATTTTTAAGAAAGAAGCAATTAATGAGTAAAGAAGTATCTATACTACTTATCATTCTAATATTTTACTTTGGAGGATTTCTAGGTGGTTGGTGTCTGCGAGATTTGTTTTGTCAAAATAAGAATATTATTAAGAAAGGAGCAACTAAATGGGAAGCATTTGTCACGTTTATAAAAAAGAGCATTGGATAATCATTCAAGAAGGAATCCATAAAACAAATCAAGAAATAGTTTATAATGTTGAAATTGGTGAATGGAATGACTATGGAAGTAGTGGCAAGCTTAAAGTCTGGATTCTTAAAGATGTTTATGATAAAATTATGAATTGTGAATACAATGTTATTTCACAAGCATATTCAGAAATACCAATATTAATTCAAGATAAGAATGGTAATGAGATAAAATTATTAGGAAAAGAGGAGGAATACATATATGGGAATTAAAATTAATCAAGAAGCAACAATTCTAAACGGAAAACTTAAAGGAGTTAAAGGCAATGTGGTAGGAGCAGATTGGGAATGTAATCTTGTACAAATTAGAGTAGACAAAAGATGTGTTGTTGAAACCGATTATGATAATATTGAACAAGAAGACGAATCTATATCTTGTAAAAATTGCAAGTATCATTATATTAAAACAGACATTTGTATCGAATGTGAAGATTTATGTTATTGGAGTATAAAATAATGGATAAAAATAATTATATAAAACACGCACTACAATCATTAGACAATATTGAAATTAATGTTGCTAAAGCAGGATTTCTAACAAGTGTTAATGCCTTACAATTAATAACTTTATCTAAAAATACTATTAAAAATTATGGTAATACTATTGATACAGGAGACAAACAAAATATAATTGATTTATTGCATATCTTGCTTCGTGTAATTATTGAGACAGAGGAAGATAATTTTGACGGAGTAAAGAAAATAATTGAGCAATATGGATATATGGGTAAGAAAGAATTTGTTTATCAGATGATTAATAGGATGTGGGACTTAGGAAAGGAGAATAAATAATGAAACTTGCAATTATAGAAATAGATAGAAGTAATAATTCTTATAAAGAATATAAATTATTCAATACTGATGAAGAACTTTTAGAAATTGAAAAGGAATATAAAGATAGAAAAGAAAATTTGTATAATTCATCTGGATTTGTTGGTTATTTTAATTTTTATATTAATGTCTATGAGGATTTTAGTTATTTAACGTTGAATGATTTATCTAATATTAATATAAAAATGTTAGTAAACATCTTCAAAGCAATTGGAGAATATAGTTAAAATAATTTAGCGAAGGAGGATAAATATTATGGAATACATGATCATAGACAATCTCATAAAAGTAACAATTATGCTATCCCTAATAACAACCAGTGGAATCCTAATAATTGCTCTATTAAAAATATGGGAAAAGGTATTTGATCTAAGTTTGCAAATGTTTAATATGAAGAAAGAGCTTCTTGATTTTATAATTAAGAAGTATCGCGATAAGAAAGGAGTTACAAAGAAGATTCAATAGGATACATAGGTTTATAAATCAATAAATAATATTTGACATATTGTTAAAATAATGTTATAATAATTAAGTGGCAAAGGAGGTGAAAAAGAATTCTAAAATACACTGGTATCTACACAATACATATGCCATATGATCTAAAAACAAATAAACCAACTAAAAATGAATCAGATAATTATTTGCTTGGAAAATCACAAACAGAAACTTATCGCTATGATGATAAAGGAACATTGGCTATATATTTCCCGAAAGGCCAAAGCACAACAAATATAGTTTTACCACAGTTTGATGAATTAGGAGTTAAATATACTTTACATATTGATTGTGAAGAGAAAGTTTATCTTGTGGATGAAAATGATATAGATAAAATTCATTCTGTGTTACATTTTCAGATTAAAGGGAAAAATGAGCAATTGAGACTTCACAAGGAAAAATTTAAAGCAGATAAATTAAAAGCGAAACTCAAAGAAAATAAAAATAATATATCTAATTCAAATAAATAAAAATCAATTTAAAACTCATTATAAGGCGTTCAATTATTCAATAGGTAAGATTATAGCAGATAGATTTTTGCTATCAATACAGCCCATTTATATTGAATTGTCATTTTAAGAATCAAGCTATAGGCTGGTTACAGGGTTGGAAAATGTTGGTAATTCTATCACTCAAGGTCGAGATATTTAATAAAAATACAAAAATAAAATTAATAATAGAAGGAAGGCGAAATATAATGCAAAAATTAATACTTAATGGCACAATTACAATTAGTAATATTTCCTTAGAAAACAATAAACCTAATTACATAATCACATCATTAATCAATAATAAACAACAATCAATAACTCAAATCCTAGACACAATTTTTACTTCCAAAAATACAGTTGATAAATTAATTGAAGTAAAGCTAGTAGAATACATTACAGGCAAAGAGCATAAAGGTTTTGGGAAATTAATTATTGGTAGAGAGAACTATAATACAAAAGTTGAATCTTATTTTGTTGGAAATTTTTCATTAGAAAAAACATTATTTGAGTTGTTAGATACTAATGTTGAATTAACGTTAATTGATTTAACTGATTCTATTGGAGATTTTTTAGATACAACGGAGGAAATGACAAAACATGAAGACACAAAAAGTATTGTCTCATAAGGAAGTAGAGGATGAATTAGTGAGTGAATGCTGTTCAATTTGTAAGGAAGAAATGATAAATATAGAAGAAATATTTGTTGGTATAGAAGACGATTTATATTATTGCTCTGAGTGCTCAGATTATCACAATATTAAAGTTGTAAAGTGTAAGGATTTATAGAATATTAAAAATATAAAAAGGAGTGAAAAATAATAAGATACTTTGGAGGAAAAGCAAAAATAGCTAAAAATATATCTAATTATATAAATAATTTAATTAAAGAAGGAGATGTTAAATGCAATATTTCGGAGGGAAACAAAGAATATCAAAATACATATCAGAGTTCATTAATTCCACACACACACACACACACACACACACACTATGTAGAACCTTTTTGTGGATCTGTAAATGTAGCATCTAAGATAAATATTAAAAATAAAATATTAAATGATAAAAATCCTTATCTAATAGCAATGTTTAAGAAGTTGCAAGAAGGATGGATACCACCTACTATTGTAACAGAAGAAGATTATGCAAATGTTAAAAAGAATCAAGATGAAGAACCACATGTAGCAGGATTTGTTGGATTTGCTTGTAGCTTTGCAGGTAAGTATTGGGGAGGTTATGCTAGAGATTCGAAAGGAGGTGGTGAAGGAAATTATGCTTTAAGAGGACATAATAGTATTTTAAAAAAGATGGAAGGATTACATAATGCACAATTTACATGTGAAGATTTTCAAGATTTAGATTATGAAAATTGTTTAATATATTGTGATCCTCCGTATAAAGGTACAACACCTTATTATAAGAAGATTCTTGGAGAATTCCCATATGATGATTTTATAGAATGGATTAAAACACAAAGTAAAAAGAATACTGTTTTAGTTAGTGAATATAAACATAATGTACCAGAAGATGCTTACATATTATTAGAGATTCCTTCAAAGACAAGTATTAGAGATAAAAGTGGTAATGTAATAGACACTGTAGAAGTTTTGTATACATATAATAAAGAAATAAATATTTGTGCAAAAGAAGTTGTAAATTTGTAATAGTTTAAAAGGTGAGTTTTAAGGGATAGATTAGTCAATAATTAAGGGTTGTGACCTACACAAGAAGGAGAAAAATAATATGAGTATTGATAAGAATTTTATTATTACAGAATTGGATTTAGATGAATTAGAAGTTGATCTTACAGAAAGAATAGAAGAATTTATTGAAGAGAAATTAGGAGCATTAGCATCAAGACAAACAGAAGTATCCGTAGAATATCAAGAATATATGGATGAAGGTATGAGATGTTTTAAAGATGAAATGAGAAGTGAGCTATGGGTAGAGGTTAAGTTTAATCAGTATAAATATAAGAATGAAAAATTAAATGAAGATAGAGTAGAAAGTATTGGTGCTATATTTGAATATAAAGGACAGAAACCATTCTATATCGATGGGAAATTTGTGAGTAGAAATTTATTTGAATGGATTCAGGGAATGGTTAGTCAAAAGAGTGATGTAATTTATGGAGTTAAAAAGAATGAATTGTATGATATGATTCAAGACTTGATTATGGATTGTTAGATGTTGGTTGGTTTATAATTTATCGATGGATGTGGAGAGTTTAATACACTCTCCAGTCCTTATTATAATAAATAAATGAAATGAGGAAAGGAAAGTAAAATGAAAACAGAACTTGATTATCAAAATTCAGAAATTTCCATGTTGGCTAATTTACTTGCTGAAAGGATAGCAAAAGAATACAAGGAGTTTAAAGATTATTTAAATTACAAAACTGAAATGGATTTTATATGTCATGAAATTAATACGGATAAATTCTTAAAACATATCTTAGATAATGAAGATTTCTTCGAAATGTTTATAAGAACTATAGATTTAAACTTAAAAGTATTGCAGTTCATATATGCTAATAACAAAAAGGAATTCCAACCAACAAATTTGGGATATAAAATTGGTAATAAAAATATTACTTGTTCTTTTAATTCAAGTGTGGGAGATAAAAAGAAATGTAGAGTTAAGGTTAATTACATGGATATAGTATGGGGTTTATTAATGTGGAAACACAAACCTATCTATCAATTAATTCACGAAGAGATTTTAGTAGCTCCCATATTTTAATACATTTTAGAAAGGAGAAATAATGTTGGCAAAGCAAAAAACTAATCAGAGATTTATTTATAAAATTAATTCATCAAGACTTAGAAAATCAAAGTGGAACCTAACTTTGACAATCCCAGAAGCAATAAAAAATGAAGAATTGATATCTCTTGCTGATAGTACAACATTAAGATTTATCAATGAAGATAAAAATATTGATAGTGAAGCTTATAAAATAATAAAACAAATTAAAGGAATTAAGAAACTTGAAGTTAATCTTGAAAATAGGAAGAAGATAAAAAATCTATATATTCAATTATATAATACTCTTTTTGTAAGTGATTATGTTTGTATTATTATTGATAAGATTAAAGACTTCGACATGCTTAATAGAGAAAAAGGATTTTTTATTAACGGAATAAAATTCAAGAGACTTTTAACTACTAATGGGGGAGGCAAAAAATCAACAGTAATTTATGTCAATGCTGACATTCATGAAAAATTAAATGGTAGACTTGATAATGGTCGAAACTTAGAAAAACCAATAGTCCCAGGAAAATTCGAAGCGTATAAATCTTTACCATGCAGTGCCAGCATACCTGTTTCAGATCCTAAAAAAATATTAGTCGTTAAAGATTGTGAGACAGAGTTCTTTAGTAATGTAATTACATTAGATGACTCTAACACAGAATATCCTAAACTAACATATGAAAAAAATTATCCTATTACATTGGTTGAAAATGATGGTTATGGATTGATTAGTCCAGAATTGAGTTTAAGATGGTCAAAGGAATTAGGAGAAAATTACACTCCATCTGGACTATGTTTGAGAAATAGTTTTTGCAAAGGAATGGTTTTCACATTTTCATATATGGATTTTGCTGATAAAGTTGCTAAAAAATATATTGTTAAAGATGCATGGGGGATAGAAAGAGATATTAGAGGAGTAGAATTAATATTAAGTACCTCCATGCTGAAGCTTTGGGATTCGTATAATAGTATGGAACATTATTTAGAATGTTGTAAAGAAAATGGTTATACATTTAGTGTAACTAAAATGACCCCAGAAAAATTGGAAAATGAGAGGAATCTTAATTATCAATTTATACAATCATATGAACTTTCTGATGAAGATATTGAAGAATTGGTTCAACCAACGATTCAAGAAATTAATGATGTACTTGGTAATGATCCAATCAAAAGTATTTTATTTCTTAAAGGTATTCATATATCAGAAGATAGTTATAACTCTCAAGATAGTGACTTTATTAAAGCATTAATGGTAGATAAAAGAATGATAAATGACCCTTTTGTGAGAAATAAGATACATAATATGATAAAAAAACGTATAAACGAATCAAAAATAGGAGTTTTGAGAGTAAAAGGTAACTTTTCTACTGTTTCTGGAGACCCATATAGCTTTTGTCAGAGTATTTTTGGTTTAGAAGTTACAGGACTTTTACAATCTGGAGAATTTTATTCTAAATATTGGAGTGACGAAGGGGTTAAAAAAGTAGTTTGCTATCGTGCTCCTATGACATGCCATAATAATATTAGAATTCTTAGATTTCAATTTACTAAGAATATGCAGGATTGGTATAAGTACATGAATACTGTTACAATATTTAATTCTTGGGATACTACTTCTCATGCATTAAATGGTCTGGATAAAGATGCAGATGCAGTCATGACAACGAATAATTCAGTTTTATTACGTACTACTAGGGAGTTAGATGCAGTTGTTTGTATTCAAAAAGTAGCACCAAAGAAAGTAATAACTGAAGAACTTTTAATCAAAGCTAATAAAGATTGTTTTGGAGATGATATTGGCCCAATTACAAATAAAATAACTACAATGATTGATGTTGCTTCTGGATTCGATAAAGAAAGTAAGGAATATAAAGAATTGCAATATAGGATTATTTGCGGTCAAAATTATCAACAAAATGCCATTGATAAGTTAAAGGGAATAATTAGTAAACCTTTGCCAAAGGAATGGTATGATTATTTCACAGCTAAAGATATGGAGGATAAAGAATTTCAATTAAGTATTCTTGCAGATAAAAAACCTTATTTCTTTATCTACAACTACCCATATGTTAAGAAAAAATATAAGAGTTATATTGATAATACAAATAGGAATTGTTTAATGAGATTTGGTTTAGATGTAGCAGAACTGATAAACAAAGAAGATAAAACTGAAGATGAAGATAAGTTTTTATATTATTACTATCGTAAAATGCCAGTATTCATTAATAAATCAACAATGAATCGTATTTGTATTAGATTGGAAAAAGAATTTGATGGATATAAAAGTATGACAAAAGGAGAAGAATTTGATTATAAAATATTAATGGATGGAGAGGTGGTTAACAATAAAACATACAAAAGTATTAAGACATTATATGAAGAGTATACTGTAAGGGTAAGACAACATGCTCAGACATTATCCAATAATAAAAACAGCAAAGAAGATAAGCAAAATGCTAGAATTATATTCAAGAAAGATTTTAAGGATAGAGCACATGAGATTTGCAGTAATGAAAAAGAATTGTGTAATATAGTAATTGATTTGTGCTATAAGAATAATTTCTCGAAACAATTTGCATGGGATGTTTGTGGCAATGAAATTTTAGATAATTTGCTTAAAAAAAATAACAACACTATAGTATATCCTATTGTAGATTCAAATGGAGATATTGAATATAAGGGAGAGTATTTTTCGTTATTTACTAAAATTATAGATTGTGAGGAAAAATATGAGATTAATATTAAATGAGAAAAAGATATTAGAAAAATCATTAAATGATGGATATATTGACAAAGATAAGCCATCTCATACAATGAGAACATTAATAAAACACTATTTTTCTATAGGGATGAATAAATCTCAAATTAATGATACCGTAGATAAGTTTTTTGCATTAAACTTATCTAATTATAACAGTATGAAATGGCAAAAATCAATAGAAAATATGATAAATTATGTGCATAGGATAAAAGATTATACACTTCTTAATATAAATGAAGTTGAAATTAGAGAGAGTGAGCTTAATATTATTAAAAATATAGATAATGTTAAGTTGGAGAAACTTGCTTTTACATTATTAGTTTATGCAAAGATATATAATCAAATTAATGGAAAAGACGAAAATTGGGTAAATGAGGAACATAGAAATATATTTAGCGATGCTAAAGTTTCAGTTGGAATTAAAGATCAGGGCAAAATGATACATAATCTAAATGATTTAGGACTTGTTGAGTCTTCAGTGATGGTTGATTCTACAAATATTAAAGTTAATTTTGCTGAATTAGAAAGTAAAGTTGTTTTAGTAATTAATGATTTTAGAAATTATGTGCTTGAGTATTTAAGATGGAAGGGTGAGAATATAATTAATTGTGAGGAATGTGGGATTCTTTTTTATCCTACAAATAATAGTCATAAAAATTGTAAAAGTTGTTGGAAAGATAAACAATTGGCATGGCAAAGAGAAAGTATGCAAAAATTAAGAAATAAAAATAAATGTGAAGTATCAGACAAACCTGCAAACGCTACTCTCACAAGGGTTTAAACACTAAGTCTTATTTTATCTAATGTGGAAGGTATTATACCTTTCAACCCTTGATATATAAGTGTTTTGGTCGATAGCACTTATATATTTACACAAAATAAAAAAACAAAAAACTCCAAAAAGGAAGTATCAATAATATAATTGGAAAAAATCACAAAACAAGAAATGTCATACCTAATCTCCAAAAATATTATCAAGCAAACACATGGAAATTATGGAGATAATCTAGTGGTAATAGGTAAATTCAGTAGTGGTAGACGCAAGCAACGCTATTGTACGCCACCCGTATACAATCTACTCTTAAAACTTCAAAAGAAAGATAGATTAGAGCAATATTTTAATCTAAAAAGCACTATATTCTCTCAAAACTACAGATTAGAAGGTATTAATAGTATCTATTATATCTTTGATTATGCAGTATTTGAGGATGAATCAAGAACTAAATTAAAATATCTAATAGAGTTTTACAATGGTGATTATTATGACAAATTCAAAGTTGATTCTTGTAGTAATAGTGGAATTAAGTTGCTAAGAATCAAATATGATGAATTTGTTAATATTGAGGAAGTTGTGAATTGTGAACGTGTCTTATGATAATATGTAGTAAAATAAACAATGAATGGTGGTAATTAATATTGCAGAAAAAGTGTTCTAGTGACACCAATTGCCTGATGCAATATTCAAAAGAAATATTTGAACAATTTGACAAAGTATATATTGTTGGTTATGTACTCCGTGAACTGGAGAGAAATAAACATAGCCAAAATGAGGAAAAGAAATATCTAAGTAGAAGAGCATGTAGAGATATTGAGGCAAATAGGGATAAAGTAGTTTATTTTGTTAGTGAAAATAAATATGATATGCCTGAATGTTTTGATAAGGATATAGTTGATAATAGGATAATCTCAAATATTAGAGAATTGTGCGTAAAAGATAATGAAATAATTGCGTTGAGTAACGATATTTTATTTAAATTTACTTGTGAATCTATTGGGATAGTTTGTGAGAAGTTTGTGAATCAAAATGAAAGTGATACAGACAAATACAATGGAATTAGAGAGGTATTTTTAACTGAAAGAGACTATGTAAGAGTAAGGGATAGTGAAATAAATCAACTTGATTGCTTTCCTAATGAATATATAATCATTAATAATACAACAAAAGATGAACAATATTTGTATATGTGGAACGAACAATATCTTGAAGAAGTTAAGGTAAAACCAATAACTAACAAATATCTTAACACAAAAGACGCTGTAGTTCATTTTGATATTTATCAAAAAGCGTTTATACATATGCTTCAAAATGAAAATGTTAAAATTATGATTACAGATTCAGTTTATGGAGCTGGGAAAAGCTACATTATGTTACATTGGGCATTACAACAATTAGGAAGCAACAACAATGGTAGATATAATAAAATGTATTTTGTGAAAAGTGATTCTGTCCCAGAGGGGAGAAAACCTTACCCTGCTATCCCAGGTGGTATATTAGAGAAGAGTGAAGGAATTCTAGGTATACTATGTGATACAACATCTGAAGATAGCATTAGTGAATTTATGAATAGAAATAGTAAAATTGAAGTTTTACCAATTCAATTTGCAAAATCTAGAAGTTTACAAAATTCAATTTTATTTATCACAGAAGCACAAGATTTTACTCCTTCAGAAATGGAGAGATTACTTTCTAGAATTGGGGATGATACCGTTGTTTTATTAGATGGATCTACAAGACAAATTGACAATAGATATTGTAAATATAGAAATGGTCTTACAATTGCTAGTGAAAATTTTAAGAATAAGAGTAATGCTGCACAAGTTAATATGATTGTAGATTATCGTAGTGAAATTAGTAAAATGGTCAGTGAAATGGATTGGCATGATTAGGTAATAATTAATTAATATCACTCCCTCAGACTGTAATTCTGTACGGAGTCATAAGGGATAGAGTGTTTTTCTATCACCTCTTTAAATATTAATTCAAGGAGGGAAGTCATTATATTAATGGATTTTGGTTAGGTAAAAAAGTCAAATCATTGAAGAGAGGTCATTGTGCTTAATAAAAAAGTACAATGCACCAATATTGAACACATAATCTAAAACTCGACACTCACAAGGTTTTAGATTAGAATAAAATATCTAATAATCAATAGCAAAAATAAATAAAAAATTTAAAATAAAAGGGGATTAAAAATAAATGAATAAGCAACAACTGGTAGCACAATTGAGTATTAAATCTGAAATTTCGAAAAAGGATGCGGAGAAGCATATTACAAATCTATTTGACATTATCATGGAAACAACTTCTAGTGGTGAGAATGTGAAAATCGTTGGTTTTGGTGGATTCGAGAAGAAACCAACTAAAGGAAGTTCTGGAATCATTCGATTTGGTGATCGCAAAGGTGAAACTTGGACTACTGAAGATTCTTTCAAACCTTACTTCAATCCTTCTAAGGCTTTTGAAGATGCTGTAAAAGCGTAGTATTTAAAATAATTAATCTTGTATCGCACAGTAAGTCCTTATATTTAATAGATATCATTGGATATAAGGCAAAGCGATATATTACAATATTTGAGCGTAAGGCAAATTCTTTAATACAAATGATAGTTTACAATAATAATTAAAAATAAAAATAAAAGGTGGCAAACAAATATATGTCAATAATCAACAACAAAAATTTCTGTCCAATTTGTGTAAAACGTGGAACCTGTATGTGGGAAGATAAATTATCTAAACTAGAAGGAACAAAGAATAATTATATTGGTCTTGATGTTACTGTAAATGGATGTGAAGCGTTTTTATTGGATGAAAATGTTAAGATTGAGGATTTAACTGGAAAAGAAGAACTAGAAGATGAAGAGTAGTAACTTAACTTAACTTAACTTAACTAATTTATCTTCTTAGATATGTATAATATGTAACATTTACCATAAACTCTTATACTGTGCGGAATTTCACTTGTTAGTCATGTATAAGGGTAAGATAAAAAGTGTTATTATCAGTAAACTTCCCTCTATAAATTGTTGTGGTGATGATTTTTTGGAAATTGCATAAACCAAACAGCAACAATAAAAACTTATTCTAGGGTTTGATAAAATTGGGTCAATGTTAGTGCAATTACAAACCCTCCCTAAAATCATGTGCATAAGTTAGTAAGACCTTGAAAGACAGGCATTGCTCTGATAAAGAGTATGAGGTTTATGGATGCACAAATTATTAGATTTCCCCTCATCACTCATTGTTTGTTCTCTATGGCGTTAATCACAGTTCATTTAAACTTTAGTGATAGAGACAAATGGCATACTGCAATGAGATTGATGATATATGAGTATGCCAAATTACAAATAAGGTGAGTTTATAGGGGTAGATTCACCTTCATATTTAAAACATTAGAGGTGATTTAAAAATGGAAAAAATACTAACCGAAATTCTAAATGAACTCAAACAAATAAAGGAATTACTAGCCCCACATGACTGTAGTGCTAGTAACG
>Ga0209728_1000291_pt1 | contig 45520 bp, 63 predicted proteins | sample RifGroD1_FD_183997 | JGI IMG/M metagenome (GOLD analysis project Ga0209728, IMG submission 183997) | Groundwater microbial communities from Rifle, Colorado, USA - Groundwater D1 (SPAdes) (version 2) | ecosystem: Environmental > Aquatic > Deep subsurface > Groundwater | place: Rifle, Colorado... | reverse complement strand
TCCAAGCGTCAGGCATACGAATAGATAAGTATTTAAAATTCCTAAAATCAATCTCTGTGGATAAGGTACCGTTAAGTGCTATGACAGCATCTACCGAAACATAACTACCAGTTAGTTGGACAGGAGTCGCCCCGCTGCCGCCACCCTTGAGCTGCTTAAGTATCCCCCTTAGTAGCCCTAATTCATTTGCGGTTAGCGCATCAGGATCGGTTACAGGTATAGTGTCAACACTACCCATACCATTTACAATAACAGGTAGTGGATGATTACTGCCCACTACCTCACCATTTGTGGCATCCACCATAGCCATGGGAATTGGTGTAATTGTGGAAATGTCGTGATCTATCAGTTTTGTTTGTAGTGGGTGTAGAGCATCGGCTGTTACTACGACTTTCTTTTTGATTTCATATTTACAACCACTACCTGCCTCGACAATCGCAATACCACCGGTAAATGGTATTGGTTCCACTGTTACTGGCATTACTCCACCAGATCCCGTCATAGTTGCTGTGAAACCAGGTACTGTACTGATAACCTCGGCCACTGCTGTGGCGGTATTCTTGATACCATCTGGCGCATCATCTGTCTTACCTAGATAAATGGTAAGCATAAGTCCTGTCAATGAAGCAGATAGATTGTCGTCAGCGCCTGGTGCTTCTACAACCTCTACTTCATATTCATTGCCACCAATACCCTCTATGCCATAAACAATGGTAACTTCCGCTGTACCGACATTACCAATAACAGCAGATGCGGCTGCACCAGGTAATGGATTGATTGTGAGCATATTAGCTGTATTAGTAATAACAGTACGCAGATAATTAATATCGTCTATCTCAATGTCTACTACCGTACCGGCAAGTAAATTGTTTTCAAAATCCTTTGCAATATCCTCTATAGTTGTATTACTACCACCTGTAGCAACCCCAACATCTAAAACTGTTGGCAATGGTTCCGATAAACTAATATCAGCTAGTTTACTAGGCATGGGATTGGCATCACTGACCGGCACATATATTCCGGCCGCATTCTTCACCCACATAGCCGAATCGGTCAACCAGGCGGCAGCATCTGCATCATAACGGGCTGATGTCCAGGTACCACGCTTATCCCTATTCAAAAGCTGATCATAAACTTCTGGCATTTATTCACTCCTCCCAAAGACGCCTGTAAGCCCTGATTATCTCAGGTATTGCAGCGTCCATTGTAGGCTTTAAAATAGCATATCTACCGTCGTTACATAGCTCCAACCAAAGTCCGTACTGCATGCTATGCGACAGCAAAATAACAACTTCATCACGTCGCTTTATCACGGATCCGAACATTCCCTGCCTAGCATGAGAGGTTCTATCCTGCCATAAAGCATTTTCCTTTGCTCTGCCTTCCAGTGTGCCAGCCCAAGTATTAGCCAAAGCCTCAATGGCTGCCCTGCGCCTACTATTCCACCTGTCAAGATTTCTGACTACCTCATCAACCCCGCTCATGCTATTTCCTCCAGCATGGCCTGTTTACTGACAACTTCACCGGCATGAGTTACTGGCATAACCTGACCAACACTAAAGGTACCACGCCCAGGAAGGGTAAAGGTATCGTCAGAAATAATGTCGGCGTTATAACTGGCCAAAAGTCCCCACTGAGAAGACCGCTGTTGGCCAGCCTCATCAGTCTTTTCTGAATGCTTTCTTTCTGTTACAAAAATCCTTATAGTTTGCGGTTGTAGATCTACGCCTTGACCTACCCAACCACCACCACCGTCATCAGTCTTTTCCTTTCGGTTAATGGTGACGGTAACCGGGTTATCAGCTATAGAATCCAGGGTATTTTTTCGCATTTGTTCGACCGACATCACATCACCTCTGGCTTAGCAACATCAAACAACATACTGACAGAGGTAGGGGCAGGACCGGCCATGCCCTGGTATGTTTGTGCCATGGTCAGTGCATAGCCAAGATTGTCCTTTAGCGTCTCGTAGTCATATTTCTCTTGTCCAATACTGTAAGATTTTTTCCGGCCAAGTTCCCTCTGCAGCTTAGCAGCCTTACGGGTCCAGCCTACAGCAGCTGCAGCATAAACATTATGGGCACCGGTTAACATACTATCAACTTGGACGGCAGTAAAGCGGGTGTCGCTGTCAGATCCGCCTTCCGGAATTTCTTCATCCAGCAGTTCCCGCAAATCAGTCCTTAACTCATCAGTTGGGGTCAACTACAACTCCCCCTTAGGTTGGCAGGGCGATCTCCTGCACGTTATTACTTACGGCCGCAAAAACACCCCTGCGAGCTCTACCCACCAGGGCATCCTCAATCAAGCGGGTAATATCTGCATTACCTGCATCCACCCGAAGATCATGTTTAACCAGTTCTTTAAAGCCGCGGCGCGGACGTACTAAATAAGCTTTGCTACTGGTTACACCGGAATAGGAGTGGGTTTTCTTGCCTACAGTCACTTCCCATCCGTCATAGTAAATAATTGTATCAATGCCCAGGGCGCTATAAGATGTATTGTTAATCATCACAGACTGCAGTGCCGGTTCAATCTCATACTTCCTGGAGCTGGCGGCCAAAAGGATATTGCCTTGGCGCTTTGCATTAGCACAGGTGACAAGAGCATCTTCCAAAGTGGCCCGCATGGAAAGAATCTTATGCCTACCCACTGAACTGGGCAACACCTGGTACTTCTCATCAACATACACGGCAGCCGTTTTATTAGCTGCCTGGTAAGAAAAACTTATAATCGGGTACAAGTGAAGGTGGTTCAGTAAAGCATTATACGCCTCACCGAAAGCACGGTTCAAAATCTCCATATTAAAGGTCTGGTTGTAAATAACCAAGTCCTCGGTATACTGAAATCCAGCAGCATAAGTCGTAATCTTAGCAGTAGGACCTTTTTCAGCCTGCAAAGAACCAAACTTAACTTGCTCGCCTTCAACATGCTCGAGAAAGACGATTACGCCGTACAACTCCCATTTTGCTTCAAAGGTCTGCGGAAAATCAGCGTTCTCAATCCGCTCATAAATAGGAGTATACAAAATAGGTACCTGCTCCCGGCCAAGTTCGACGTCCAGAACAATCTTCTCCAGCATTTCTTTCTGTCCGGATGCAGTGATTAACATCTCACCGATAGGACGTGCTAACTCATAGACAGTCATTTCCCCGCTGACAAACTCTTTAGTAGCAAGATAGTCTCTGCCGTTCAGGACAAAGGGAATACCCATCTTAAGATTTTGTCCGACCAGTTGCGCCCGGCGCTCATCTCTCATTGTTTCAACACTTACAATTCTAGCCATTACCATACCTCCATAATTATTTCACGTGAAATAATCGGTTATTATTCGGCCATTAGGCCTGCTGCTCTTAAGGCTATCAGGGCTGCGTTAAGCTGTTCTTTTGTTTCATTGGCCAGCAAAACAACAGCGTCAAACTCTGCAGCATTAGGTGCATCTCCAGCAGCCGCAACTCCATCATCCGAAGCCACATCATCTACTGCAGCAGCCTGTTTTGCTACGTTTTGCGGACAGGCTAATACAAACCAGATTACGTTATTAGCATCCTTTGCCACAGTAACCACTCCGGCAAAAATACCATCGGTGGCAACGGTGGTAAACCTGCTGTTTCCGCTATCCCAATATACCTTACTGCCCTTAGCAAAGGTATCAGTAGTGTCGATTTGGCCTGTCTCATACTCGGCAGTGTCAATATTTAGCGCTACTTCCGAAGTCTCACCGGCAGCTGTTACTATGTCACTAAAAGCACAGCCCAAAATATTATCCAGAAGATAGAACTTGCCGCCCTCAATAGTGGTGCTCTGCGGTACAACCACCTTAATTGATTTTCCATAACCTACAGGGTTACGGAGCTTGTTATAAACTGTAGTTGCTACAGGTTGACCTGCAAAACTCATAAACCAATCCCTCCACGTATAAATTTATTTTATAGTGCTACCCGTTTGGAGCGCAGCCCACCGGTATTGTTGTTGCTATCGTTACGGTTATCAAATTTGGTGCCCGGTGGTGTCGGGTCAGTATGAATGCGGCTAATTTCACCCTTGACAGCCTCATCGGACATAAAGGCGTCAATCTCCCCGGAAATCTGTTCTTTAGTCATACCGGACTTAACCACAACTGCAGACTTAAACAACTTGCCCAGCAGTGTCTTTTCATCAGTCAAGGCTTGGCGCACCGGATCGCTTTTTACCTTTTCGGTCAGCATCTCACCCATGATTTTTCCTTGCTCAAGGATAACCATTTCACCAGCTACCTTAACCAGTTCTTTAACCTTAGTCACGGCCTGCCCTGGCTCCACACCCAGTTCCTTTATAACATCGGCCAGCAGTGTCATTTCACCGGTGGCCTTCTTCAGCCAGTCAGCATCAATTTCCCCGGCTATCTGATCAGCTTTCCAGCCCATTTCACCGGCTATCATAGGAACGGTTAACTGCCGGTTTCTTAATGCTTCACGAATCTTCTCCAAAAGTTCCTTCATGCTCATTTCCCCCTCAAAATCAGAATCACCATCATCTGGTGCACCTATAAAATCCATTTCACCAACGGCAACTATCCTAGTGGGCATCCCGGACCTGTCCAAAGGTGTCCAATCAATTGAAAAAGGTTTATACCCCAAAACAGCAGTTTCACCACTTGCCACCCTAAGCTTAGGCATACCAAAAATTGATACTTGCTTAACCCTTTTAGAGCGGATCCAGCGCTTTAGGTCCTTAGCCGATGCATCAATTACACCCCTGAAATATGCTTTACCATTTTCGTATTTAGCGCCCACCCAATGAGTTACGGGAGGTAGAAATTGACTAGCAACATCCTCGGGCTTCTGGTGTCCCAGGAACCCATTTAAAGTGTGCAGATTGACATGGTTTACAATATCCCGTAGGGCTTCAGGCTTATAGTCCCAGCCTCTTGTAGACTTGCCTGCCGGTACTTCTACAACAACCTCCATCGGGTCATCATCACCAGCTTTTAGAGCTGCTACATCAACACTTGCAGCAGCAGGTATCGACTCTACAGCCATTTCACCGCACAGGCTTGCTGTCAACATTACTGGTTTGTTCTTGTCCTTTTTGAAGGCCACTCACCCCCTTAAATTGCCCGGTTATTTTATCCCGGGCCTGCAGTTTGTTGGTTTTGGGGTTTATCTCAAGCCTTGTATTTCTCATTCCGCCAACCCCTTTCAATGCAAACAAAAAAGCAGCTGCCTATTGGCTACTGCTCTCATCCATTTCTTTTTCACCGGTTATGGTAAGTGTAAGCTCCACCTTTGGGGCTTGTCCATACTCCTCGAGCACGTTGCACCGGTCAACCCGGACTTCAACCGGCAGGATACTTAATGCCTGGTGAATAGCTCCGACATAATTACCATCGGCCAGTGTGACTACCTTCCTCGGCTTTTCCTGCTCCAGTACCGGGTGAGTCATTCCTTTCGGGATATCCATTACTTTTTCCCACCTTCAACTGCTTTTAGGCCCGCTTTCTTAGCATCTTTTCTTGTCTCATCCTTCTGATGCTGGCTTTTTTTCTTTTTGTTTGGGTTGGTAAGTGAAATACTAAAACCTTCTCCAATGCTCATACAACCACCTCCACCGGTATATTTCGGCAAAGTGGTCAAGCTATCCTCTTATTTCTGTAGATATTTTGGTACCAATCCTCTAAATCAGGCTGATTTTGCGGGTTCTTTTTCCATACTAATAATCGGTCAATCATTTTGTTAGGGTCCTCGTACACGGGGACCAATGCACACAGTCAGTTAGGATGAGCAGGATACATAGGCTCATCACCTTTTTCATATATTTTCCCGGCCAGAGTATCACAAATATCAAAGATGGGATGCGTATTAGAAAGCACCCACTTAACACCCTTATACCCAGGACTAACCCTACCAGACACAATTACGCCCTCACCGTAAGCTGCAGTCATTTCTGTCCTGGCCAAACGCAAAGCTTCATAGCAGACATTTTTCGGTATCCGTCCGGCCATGCGCTCCATCATATTAGGATAATTTTTGGCCAGCGTAGAGACATCAGTTTTAACGTACTTCTCCAGCGCCCTGGCTGTTGTCACAGCATTCTGGCCAGTAGCAACCCCGGCCTGAATTATGTCTCTCATAACATTGCCAAAGTTCTCAGATGTGTTCCAAATGCGGTCGGATAGATGAAGTCCTTTTACTGTCCTTGACCATATTGCTTCAATGGCTGCATGGTTTACAGTGACATACATTTCTCTGATTATGGCGGATGAGAGCCCGACATTTGCACCTGACACAGCCCTAAGAGTGATTTCTCTGGCAGGTTCCACGGTTATTTTGACAGCCTGCTCGATATGGCTTTCCAGCCTACCCTTCAACTGGTCGTTAAAGGCCTGCCATTCCTGTTTAAGGAGGCTTTCCAGTGCCTCCAGTTGCCTTTGCCTTAAAGGATGTATGCTGCCAGCTAAACGAATTTCCTTGGCAATGTTTTGCGCTGCTTTCAGATACAACTTTCTTATCTCCGGATCCTGACGTAACCGAAGCTTAATGTAATCCTGCCGGGCCTGCAGTGCCCATATGCCATATTCGCCGGAAGCCTCTCTTAACTCCCTCACTACCCGCTGGGCATCATGAAGGTTATATGCCAATTATGCAGCCCCCTCTTCTTTGAGGATTTTTGACTCATCCAGCAAACCTTCACTATCCTCCAACCGGTACCGCAATAACATTGTTTTAATAATTCGTTCCCTCTCCCCTGGTGTCTCAGGGTCATCGGATATCCAGGCCATCATAGTAGGCACATAGTTAGCAAGGAATTCGACTGCAGCCTGCTGACTCATGAGATTATCGGTGACTGCTTTACTTAAGGCACTAACCAACTTATCCAAAGTCTCAGCCAGTCCTTTTTCATCTCTCTCAGTAATGGGATCCCACTCTACTGCAGTATCATAGGTGCTTATCCCACCACCTCCGGACTGCTCCCACATAGACAAAAGCATCCGGCCAAGTAGTTGATACTGCTCTTCAAACTGTCCCCGCTTGCGCTGTACTTTCCTGATGAGCGGCACCATTTGTTCCTGCACGCTGGCATTACTAGATTTAATGTGGGTACCAAAAGCAAACTCCGGAGTCTGGCTTACGTCAACAATGCAATAAAACAGGAATTTCAGCAGGACCTCAGCCGCACCGGTCGGGCTCTGCACTTCGATGAAGCCTGCATCCTCATCATCACGAAGTATGAGCAATTCCTTGCCTTCCAAGGATATGCTAGGCTTCTCACCAGGCTTAACCTTGCTGATATCAACGCCAAAATTAACCAATAGGAACTGAGCGACATCCTTAACGTTAAGCTTCATTTTTGGGGTAGAATGTAGCTTTGAGCCCTGCATAGCGTGCAGCATAACATCATGATATGCCTTCAAGTATGGCTCAATTGGTTCCAGATCGGAACTGCCATAAAGTTCATCCTCTTCTGCTTCGTTCTTAAGGTGAACAATAGGAATAAACCCCCAGGGGTTAGGTACCTCATAATTATTTTTGTCGGCCGGTACCTCGTTTCCGGAATACTTAATTTCAGTCTGTTCTGCAGTGATGCGCTCGGTGACAACGTACTCTTTGCGCTTATTGTCACCCCACTTAACCTTAATTTCCCGGACATAAGCAGCTATATCACCCGTCTCCGGGTCAACTTCTATGTCCTGCATTTGTCCTGCCGGTATAGTCCTTAAATCAATACGCGGTCCAGTCTCTTTGTACAGCTTACTATTATTTTCATCCACACGAACCAAACGAAAATACTGGTCACCGTCCCTAAGAGCATTCCGCTGCCCCATCAGGAACCGACCAGACCACCGGCCAATATGGTCATCCAGGACCTGCTGAGCGTTTTCGTCAACGCTCCGGAGTGTAGGCGTACCCATGAAGCCGTTGCAGGTATCAATTACCGGCCTGGCGAATGCAGCCCCCAGTTTGTAGCCGTCCTCAGTGTTTTTATACAAAGCCTTGGTCAGTTCGTATTTTACCTTTTGACTACTTAACACATAGGGAGCTGTTGAACGTCCAAAAGAAAAACTGACCACAGGGGCCAGCAGCTTAGATATCTCACCGATAGCTTTTTTCAGCCAGAATGTTTTAGCCATTATATAGCCCCATCTCTTGCCTTAAGCAGTGCCCCGGAAAGCATATTAATAGTTCTTTCCAGACTCTCTTTTAATTCACGTTCTAATGCCTCCCTGACTGCCCTTGATTCAACTGATTCAAATGCATTATATGCCCTGGCTTGAACGTCATCTAGGACTATATGCAGCATCTCGTGGACAAAATCATCTTCACTTGATTTATCGACCAATAAGGCAATATAAGCTTCTTTATGTGTTCTGTCGCGTGTACAAAATCCTACACAGCCATCACGCTCCAGCTCATGATGCATTTCCTCACGGGATATAATTGTGCTTTTTATATCCCAGTCCTGCACCCGCAAAACTTTCGCCCAATATTCCTGCTTTGCCTTCAGGATTACAGCACAACGTTTATTATAGTCCGGTACCGACTCGCCATCTTCTCTTTCTGGTAAGAAATCAGCCATAAATTCTAATCCCCCCTAATGCAGCCAGGTCTTTGGCACTTGCTTCACCCCTGTTCGGATCGCCGAATGCCAGCACAACAGCGTCACCCCGGTCAGGGCTCCGCTTAATCCGCTTTTTCATCTCATCCTTACTTTCAACCCTGATTTGTCCCTTGCTGGTATACTTGTATTTAATCCCGCTCAGGTCACCTAGGAGCTCATCATCCTTCGGCAGCGCTATAGGATTGGGGTTACCCTTAGGATTTGGGTCAAGTAAATACCTTAAGTTCCACCACATTTCGGATCTCAAATCAGCAAACCTTTCCGGATCCGTCGCTGACTCTGCCACGTTAATGGCTACCACAGGATAGCCCTGCTCCTTCAGTCGGTCAACTACACCAGCACCCTGGCCAATAACATCAACCAGTATATGCTCAGCGTTATAATGTTTCTGCTCAGCTATAGCCAGGCCAGCTGTCTCCATGGTGTCCTTCTTGGCGTACACCTTGAGCGGCAGAACCTTAAGGCCTTTGCGTGTGCAAATTACTGTTTTATCACTACCAAAACGGGCCACATCATTTCCAATCCTGACCGGAGTTAATTTGTTTACCTCGCGCTCCATGGCTGCCTCAATCCAAGCCAGCGGAATAAGTGTATCGTCTGCCTCGGTCGGGAACTGTCCTTTTGCCCTGGCTTGATAAGCCGGTGAATCAGGCCCCCAGCGAAGGTACTTATCGGCTACCCAGGCAGGTGTAATCAATTTAGGGTTGGGCAGCGGACCGGTTATTTTACTCTCCCAGGCATCACTGGCAACGTCATCTTCCGTGATGCCAAATTCCGTGAAGTTCGGCGTATCAAAGGCAGATATCGCAATAGTATTCCAGCCAGTGCCCCGGAAAGCATTATAGAAGGTACCGCTCAATGATGTAGGGTTACCTAACAATAAAAGGCGTGCATGTGCTGACGTTAGCACACCATCAACGGCTAAAAATATATCTTCTGGAACACCGGCAGCCTCATCAACCACTATCAGGATGTATTTCTCATGGTACCCCTGAAAGCGATCCGGGTCGTTAGTGCTTAGCCCCATTGCATACCATTCATCCTGGATGATCTGAATTTCCGGTCGCACTGGCAGGAGCTTGCCTCCTAGTCTGACCTTTGCCTTTTTGTAGCCGGATCTGACTTCCTTCCAGACCAACTTCTCCACCTGGCGCCATGTTGGAGCGGTTGAGAGAACAATGCTTCTAGGGAAGTTGAACAAAAACCACAGGATGACTTGACCTGCGGTGAATGACTTTCCTATGCCGTGACAGCTCCGGACTGCAGTTCTTGGATTGTCCCTGACTGAATTCAATATCTCTTGCTGCTTGCTCCATGGGATAACACCCAGGACATTTTTCACCCACCAAACCGGTTTAGTCTGACCTTTCTTTTTGAGTTCCTTCTTCTGCTCCGGACTAAGATTCTTCATCGTCATCACCGACTACCAGGTCTGCCCAGGAATCACCTTTACCGGGATCCCCGCCCTGCTCTAATTTTGCCTTCACCAAATCAATTCGCTGCTTATCCTTTTCATCCATGATGCAAAGTGTTTGACGCTGCATCTTTTGAAGCTTATCCAATGCGTTGACGATATTCAGAAGTTTACCGTCATTGAGCGACTCAATAACCTCATAGGTGATTTCCTCTTTGAATTCGCCAGGGCCAGTTCCTGTCCGGAGCTTCTCCACATACTTATAAAGCTCTTTTTCGTCGGATAAAGCCTTTTCCACTATCTTGATAACTGTGTCTGATAGTTTGAAATGCTTTGCTAACGCTACTGCCACGTCAGAACTAACTTTTTCGGATAATTTCTCCCTGGCTTTTTCCTTCGTTCTCTCTCTGTATGTCCTTCTTTTTTCACTCCACTTATTGGCCGCTGATTGATCATATATAGTCTGGATAGGTATGCTATACTTTTTACTTAAATCCTCAAGCGTACAAGCCTTCCGACGAACATCTGTAACATATTCGTTTTCAATATCAATCCAGCTGATTTCATCTGGGTTTGGTTCATGGTTCTTTTTCGGTTCACTTTTCCGGTTCGGTTCGGTTTTCTCTCTTAGTTCGCTTCGCCATCTCTTAATTGTACCCTCAGGCACGCCAAACTTTTCAGAGGCTTCCCGAATAGTGGCGGTCTCGGCCATGGCCAATACCTCTTGCTTTTTTTCTGCTGTCCATTTTGCCAAAACCACCACCTCTTAGTCATATAAAAACAAAAACCGCCCTCACCAGGCGGCTTTAAATTGCCCCTCTACCAATAGTTTGCTTTCGTACGACAAGAATAATCTTTTTTTCTGCACGGCTAACAAAATTTTGAACACTGCCCTTACTGCAACCCATATAGCGCCCAGCCTGGGCAAAAGAAAACTTTTCTCCACGAACTAGGTAGTAGGCTTCCCTCTCGCGCCCTGTTAGTGCAGATAACAGCTTTCTCAGTATTTCTTTCTTCTCCTCGGAAAGTGGTTGAACTTCAGTTCTTCTATCAGTCAAGTAGCCAGCCATGGTCTGCATATCTACGGGTATTTCGCGTTTATCCTTTGCCCACCTTGCGACTGTCCACTTGGTGCCCGGTATTTTCCCCGTCTCCATGACTTCAACTGCCCAAAGGGTGTCTGAGATCATGCTGTTGCACTGCACCGGTACTGTTTTGGCGTTGCGCAAAGTCTTAATCGACTTCTTATATTCCTGAATAAGATCCTGCATCAATCCCACCTCCCCCGATAAATATGTATTAGCCAGGCGTTAACCTGGCTTTGTTATTTATTTCTGCTTTAACTTCTCATAACAAGCAACCATCCCGGCCAAGAAGGCCACGGTTGCACTTATTTCTAATATCGTTGCCTTTGTAAGCTTGGAAACAGCCTTTTTATATTCATCCTCATCGGTAGACGCCATCTGCAAACAGCAGGCGTTCTCAATGTCGTTAATAACTCTATATCCGTATTCATCAACAAGTTTTTCATGCTCTTGCCTGATATAATCAACTATGCTGTCGCTTTCCTCGCAGTCTGCTAAGAAGTTATCAATCGAACTTGCCCTGTCCATATCATCACTCCTAACTAACTTCTAACTCCCTCAACTGCTCAAATTGGTCCTCTCTGTCCATAACAATAAAAGTGGTAACAACCAGCCTTCCAAACATATTTATCCTTAGTCCAGCACACAACAGCCCACTAATCGGAAGCCAGATAGTGCCAGACTTACCTACAATAATTCCGGTACCGCCTATCTGATTATTTAGCCTCACATGAATATAGTTGACTAACTTCTTTCGGATTAACGTCCCACCCCGCTCAACATATCTCTTCCATGCGTGATCTGATAGTTCCGTCACATATCTCCGCACACTCATTCCCCACTCACCACCCTTTAATTAATAGCGCGTATAAATACTTCCGTCCTGGGTCGCTCTTTGTCCACCTTTAGTTCAGGCACCGGTACCGTCACCAACTCCCCGTTGTCATCCTCCAGGATCCCGGCCCGCACCAACGCATCCATTAAAAATTTAGGTGCATAATTGTCTGACGGATCCCGCCTGCGATTTACCTTGAAGTAGTGAATTATCTGCACTGTCGCCCGCTCAAACTTTGGAAGTCCAAAACACAGGACCAGCTTGCCAATAGCCTCGGCCAGCTCATCTTTATACTTCCCCTGCTTCGCCCAGTGCCAGTTCTTCCATTCGTTCAGACTGACCGGGGAAAAAGGTACCTGTATCCACACCCCTCCCGGCAGCCTCTTTGCGTCCCAATGAACCTGCACCGGTGGAAGGATTACGGGCTTGGTGGCCCGTATTCCCTTCTTGGTCAACTGTTTAAACTGCTGGAGGCTAAGCCTGGTCATTTAGCTTCCCGAAGTCCTAATAAAACTCCCGGCTCCGGTGAATATATACTAACCGTCTTTCTAGCTCTCAACTTTCTGATATGCAGCGCCCACGGATACTGTGCATGCGGCTTCACGTCTACCATAGTTCCCCTAACTTCATACGGCTTACCGGACAGGTCCTTAGCAGTCAGCACAACCCTTTTGCCAATCATCGCCCGGGCTTCCTGCTCAGTAAAAGGCATCTGGGCTACCTGCACATCCATCTTCTCCTGCATTTTCTGCCTATATGCGGCCATCTGCTGATCTAAAGGCCGTACCCTGGCTTTAGAAAACCTGGCAAAACCCTTCAACACCACATCAGGAGATATATCTTTAAGCTGTTCGTGTAAGTAGGCTAACTTTTTGGCCTTAGTCTGCAACTTCTCCAACTCAGCCTGATTACTTTCACAATACACCACTACATGGTCAACCTTAGCAAAATACTCTTCATTCCGTTCAGACATTGGCTTTCCCCCTCCTAAGCTAATTTAAGTCCGGCAGTAGGTAGACTGCTAAGACAGTCTACCTAAACAGCATCCGCCTGGTCGTTACCTTCTTCCTCCACAACAAATACAAAGCCCTTATCTCTGGCATAAAAAATAAAATTACGCTCGGCTTCGTCTCTGCTCGGCATCATCGGCATAGCTGGACTTTTTACCCTGTGCATCCCCGTATGGTTAGGTGACTTTCGGTAAAATGTCCCGTATTCGGCTTTTCCAAGTCCAGCAGAAACAAACATTATGCGGCCTGTTTTATCTCTGAATTTCAACTCCTGCTTATCTAGGCAGTGACGGTTTTCCCAAGGGTTTTCTATATTTGTTTGCTGGCACAAATCCACGTTAAAATTAGGACAAAGTTTACAAACGTACTGGCGCATTATTTTCTGATAGCTATTTAATTTTATAGCTTCCGGTTCTGGATCCGTCTCTGCTGTCTCAAACACACCCCGGCAAGTTTGCCATTTTTCATTAGCACCCTGATTAAACTCCTGGACTATATCTGGATTAAATGCAATACTAGCAAATTCCGGATTGACACACCTATTAGTCACCTTATCTTTATTGTGTGTGACCTTAACCATATATTTACAACCATCAACGCAATTAATATGTGTACATGTCATGCCCCGTGTCGCTGCTATAAGCGATTCTGAATATGAGACATTATGTTCATCGTTCACGATTTCCGGTGTTTCAGTAACACTTTCGGCCATATCGTTCACAGCTTCGGCCTCGGCCTCATCATCTAGCCAATTAATAAATTCATTTTCAACACAATCTCTCTGGCCTCCAGTGCATAAACCTTTTGCAAATTTGCCACAGTTACCACAACCAATAAGAGAATCAGTCCAATCACTATCCAACTGCTCTGTGTCTGTCTTAAGCACAATTTCCAAAGCTTCATCCGGGCCTATATCTGCAGTTTCCACCGGTGGCAGCTCATCCACCACCTTGATCCACTTGTCATATATGTCCTTCCGCATCGTGGCACCATAGAAGCTGTTAATAAAAATTGTTCTAGAAGGCGTCACTATACCTACTAGCTGCCTAATACTTTTATGTCCACCATACGTTCCACTGATTCGATAATATGCAGGCAGCTCTGGCTCAACATCTTTAACGTAATTATTATCATTACCAATGATTAACTTACCGTCATTAATTACGAATTCACCTTTAGCAACAAACTTAATGCATTGCTCATGGATTATTATTGTCGAACCTTCCATTTGCTCAGGTATAGTGGTGGCCTCTATGCATACTTCGCATTTATGTTTCCAGTGTTCGATCAATTCACCTAGCGGCAATATTGATTCTCGATCCATGGCAATTTCAGGCTCACCCCAAGTCCGAACAGCTTCATCCTCCCAAACCTGCCTTGACTGCTCTATTAACTTAGCTATGGCAGGGTTAGGTGAGGCTATCGGCATAACTGCAGCTTGCTGGTCACTTTCTTGTTCAGAAACTGCAGTAACCTCTTGGTAGACAGCCAAAACTTCCGCTGCTGCAGCTTCATTGATTTTTTCAAAACTTTCCTGCACACCCTGGCGCTCTTCATGCTTAACCATTTCTTTTGGTACCGACTGGATTACATGACCACGCCTTTCTTTAGCCTCTTTCTGCTGAGTTTTCCAACACTCCACATCAGTACATCGGAGTTCTTTCTTGCCGCTTGGATTCAACAGGACCTTTTTGTCATGGCAGCCCCGACATTCAATCATTGAGTCGAAAACAACAGTGTCACCATACAGAGGTTTAGAATTTTCCCAAAGGTCGCCCTCTTCATTGTCTGGCTCCGGATGCACGTCACTACTCCGCTGCCGATTCATTTCCCTCATAGCGTCCAGGTTCTTGGCGTTCCAACAATCAGGATTTATGCAGCGAAGTTGCTCTGATTTTTCACCGCCTACCATCATGCCGGCCGGTACTTTTAACATTGCTTTATTCTTGCACCGCTCACAGTTCTCCGGATTAAAAAATATTTTATATTCGTTAATTTTTGAGGCCTGGAGCGGCTTAGAGAAATTCCATAGATTTTGCTGTATATAGCTTGCTGCAACCCTAACGGATATTCCTTCCTCAACGATTTTTTGTGCCACTCTTGCCATAATCTCAGGATTGATTTTATTAGCCACCAATAGTTCCTTGGCATGGCTGGCCGTAATTATTCCGCGTGAAATATTTTCTTGAATGTCTTCCGGTAGGTCTAAAAGCCTAAGCCGGTTAGCGATATGGCCTTGACTACAGCCCAACCGTTCAGCCAGGGCCTCTTGTGTCATACCATTGTCCTGCATAGCTTTAAAACCGTGTGCCTCTTCGATGGCATTTACATCTTTTCTCTGCAGATTCTCAATTATAGCTATCTCAAGTTCCTGCTCTTTCGTGAGTTCCCGCACCATTGCCGGCATGTCTTTTAGCCCTGCCATTTCCGCTGCTCTCCACCTGCGCTCACCGACGACAAGTCTAAAACGTGTCGTAGTTTCATCCTCATCCTTAACCACAACTACCGGCTGGATTATACCCACCTGCTTGATACTGCTGACCATCTCGTCCATGGCTGCCGGGTCAAAGTATTTCCTGGGGTTAAGAGGGTTAGGGTAAATCATATCAACCGGTATAAAAAGCATGGTATCACTCATGGTCTCACCCCTTTTCTACGCGTTATTTTGCGTTCACCCGGAACGGCACTTCCTCAGCATCCACCTCGACCGAATCATCAAGCAGCCGGTTAACCGGCCCGTGCTTTTTCTCCCACTCTTGTAAATTCTTCTGGGCTAACCATCGTAAATCAGGCATATGGCCCAGACAATCGGCAGCCAAAGGAATAGACTTTTCTGGCCGCTCCTGGCCAAACCTGCAGTTACAGCGGGCAACGTAGTGGTTCAGGTTTCCGCTGTCCTGTGCCCAATACTCTATAAGTCCGACATCATGGCACATAAAGCAGGCAGGGTTCCTCACCTGTTCTTTTTTCCTCAGCACCCGGCTCTGATGCAGGGTAATAACAATACCGCACCCAGGGCAGCGCTGCCGCCACTGGTTTTCACTAAAAATTAAAGTTAGGCCGCATTGCTTGCAAGTTTCATGTCCTGGTTTGTTGGACTGCTTATTTACGATATCCGCTATGTGATGCATCATTGCCCTCCAATCTGCAACTGATTTCCTGATGACTGCAGCATGAATCTCTTAACGTTTTCAGGTAGCAGTGCTCTCTCTTTTATCCGGGCTACCTCCTGCTCATAGGCCATTCTAAACTGACCACGTATCACATCCGGTTGCTCTGAAAGACATATTTCACGCCATCCGATCATGCGTACCACCTGCCTGACAACGTCCGGCAAACTAGCCATGCCTTTTTCATAATCATAAGTCCCGTATTTCCTAACAGCCTTCAAGACTTCACTCCAGGCCTCAGCATGAGTTAGCAGTTCCGGGGTAGTTATAAGTGCTGCTGCTTCCCTGATTTCAGCCACTGTAGGGAAAAATCTGTTCGTAGCCATAACCTTCATAAGGGCATTTTCTGCTACCTCATACGGTATATCCTCAAGCATTTTCATCCAGAGAGCTGCAGTAGGACGCATATCCTTTCCCTGTACGCCTGGATGGTTTGCCGTTGCCCATCCGATCAAGTTCTGTATTTCTTTTGGAGTCACGGTATCCCCCCTGTTCTTGCACCCACTCATCAAGGCTGGCAAATGCCCTGGGTACCTGACTGCCCGAGGCATTGCTTTTACCGGGTGAGGCCCTGGATTTTTTGGCTTGCTCAAATTCCAGGTCTGACCTGGCCACTCCGGCCATAGTTGTAACTTGATTACTCAGCCATTTATTTAAAATTGCTGCAGCATATTTGACAGTGGTCTTTCCATTGGCGCGGGCTCTTTTAATAGCCTCACAAACAACCGACTGCTCCATCCCGCTGTCAACGTAACTCTGTAGGTTTTCCATTTCGCTAGGACTAATAAGCCTACCAAATTCTTGCTCATACACTTTTACAAAGTTTTCTTCTTCGCGCGCGTTATCATCATCATTATCATTATGATCTGTCTCTGTCTCTGTCTCTGTCTCTGGGGGCGTTTCTGAAACGTTACAATTTTGTTTCTGTAACGTTTCATTATTAATAGAAGAAACAGTTTTTTCTTTTTGTTTGGACCGGTGTTTTTTAACTCGATCACTGCTGTTATCGCTGACAAATTGTCTTTTATCCCAGTTGACCAGATGCCAAACATCATTAGACTTTTCAAGCATTTTCAAGGCTTCAAAGGCTTTTAGTCCGTCCTGTACTTCCTCAAAGGGAACGGCTGCAGCATCGGCCATATCCTCGGCAGTGACCGGAACACCCTCTGAAAGAAGTAATAAACCCTGCCTTGGTGACTCTTTCGACATGGTCAAAATAACCACCCAAAGCCACCTTTGAGCAGGCGGCAACCTCCTCAACTTCCGGTCATTTTTTATTTCGGTATACAGCCTCAGCCACAAAGACATTAGTTCGTCCCCCTAAGTTTGTTACATAGTTTTTGCTTCGTGTTACCGTAACGTTACAGTAGCGTTACATTTACTTATAATTAAGAAGGAAATCTATATTCACATATTGAACTTATATAAAATAAGGAGGTGATTACTTGGACAAGCCTACTTTAAAAATCTCAATTGCTGGCAACAACAGGAATATTGATATTTATGAGTCTCAACCAGGTAAAATAGTTTTTGAAATGGATTCAACTGATCCTGAGAACGATCCATGTTATGGAAAGGTTGAAACAGATGCTAAATCCTTTATGGAATTGCTCCAAAAACTAATTTCCAGGTAAATATCTAGCCCCGGCTATGTGGCCGTCTGTATTCCATGAACCCAGTCGTTAATCTCTTCTCCCCACACTGACCATCCCGGCCTAATCTGGCGGGCAAACAACTCCAGAAATGGCCCGCCAGAAATCATCCGCTCAGCGATAATATACTGTTCCTCCGGCTTTGCGCTGTGCTTTGTTTTAGAAGCTATAATCGCCCCCGGTATTCCCCTGTCCAAAACCAGTGAAGCACCTTTCCCCTTGGTACAGATAAGAAGTTCCTCGCTGCATGACCGGGTTGTTTTTCCACCGCCGATCTGATACACGAAACGTCCTTGTTTTGCATCCCATCTAGCCTTCACCCAGGGTATCGCCGTCGAATATTTAAACCCCCAAGCCTTTATCACTGGCCAAGGATGCGTTTGCTTGATCGGGTGAGTTGACCACAGCAGCAGGATCGCGTCCTGTGCTGTGATAGATTTTACCCACTCTCCCAAAGAGCAGATTTCGTCCAGACTCATAGTGTCGTAGTGCTTACCGCTCTTACGCTGCTTGCCCTCATACTGAGGACTTAGCCTAGTTCCCTGATCGTTATATTGCCAAGGCGGGTCTGCCAGAAGTAGACGGTATTTATTATCCATCATTGTTGTGCCTGCGGAAACTCTGACCACTCTTTCCCATCAAGTAGCCTTCCAGACTTCTTCTTGCCCACTCTTTGTATATATACTGATCCAGCCCCATGATACCCCTGACCGCCTTCATGATTAAGTATTTCAATCTTAGTTTTATTGTAAAATTTACGGTCATCTGGTCCATTCAAGCACTCGCCAACCTGCTGCCACTCGCCATACTGTTTAAAGAAGAATGGAACCCCTGCAGCCTCACACTGAGCCGATAAATCCATTGCCCAGTATGGATGCATTGGCCTCGCGCCAGGTCCCGACTCCCCGCCACATATTACCCAATCCACCTTGTCGATTACCGTCTCATCCCGGTCACCCTGGTTATTTGTAAACTCCAAATCACCAGTAAAACAGTTGAGGTAATTAGTGCCGAAGTGCTCAAAATGGATATGTGTCAAGTCTACTGCTGACAGCATGGGTTCCACTGAAATAAACCTAACCAGCACTGGTAACTGCAGTAATATCGGTATCCGCTTATTAGCCTGCTCCTGATTTTCACAGGTAACTCCAAGCCAAATATGCGGCAAATAAGTTTCTACTTTGAATTCCTGCCCTTCCATCCATTCAAAGAACTCTTTCATACGCTCCGGTCGCTTTGTAAGTATCAGAAAAGTATGCTGTGGACTTGTGGCCATTCGCGCCCATGCAGCCCTGATGAAACTAAAATCAACAGATTCGTGAAACAAGTCATTCCATACCGCCCAAACAATCGGCTTTTTGATGCTAACTGGCAAGTTCAGATTACTTTGCAGTAGTCTTATTTGCCCATTCCATCGACCATCATCAGTAGTTAGTCCAGCGTACTTACCACGGATTTTTTCGTTTTTCTGTCCAGACCTCATATGAGCCTGAGCAGCCGACCAACAATTGATACATCCATCAGAGACGTAGGAACATCCTTCAACCAATGACCACGCTCGATCCCAATACATGCCTTTAGATATTCGTAAAGGATTGACCATCATACAAAGCACCTCACAACCTGGCCGACCATATATAAAAAAGTCAGTGCAACAAACCCATACCCCAAGATCTCAGCAGCAGGATTGTCCTCACCCTCCAGCCACTCCTGCACCACAGTAACCACTCGTTCAAACCTTCTAACCAGTTGCCTAGTTAGGGAGGCTTTCCGATAGCCCCTGACCTGCCAGCGATAGTACATTATCGTCATCCTCCTCCCGCCCAGGATCCTCTAAACCAAATTCCAGCAGAGAAGGCTCGTTATGTTGCTCAATGGCCCGTGCAATCTTTCGTACATCTTCAGACCACAAACCATGCCGACGTACTACTGCAGCAAAATCCTCTATGTCGTGTGATACCTCGTACCATACCGGGTTGCCGTCTTTGTCATCGTCAGCCTTCCGACCACAACGACTTAATTCATGGTCTATCAGTGCGACCTTCTGGTGTTTTTCCAGTAAACGCCATACCTTGCTATTAATCACAACGCAGAAATCGTAGCCGGTCAGGTGTCTTTCCCGTGCAGTTACTTTAATAGCCCTTCCCCAGGTAGTACGGTCCTTCGATGACCACGGACCTTCCCTAAAAAGGTACTTAATTTTAGCCTCGGCCAAATGTTTATGATGATTACCTATGACCTTGCTCGCTAATAGTTCAGCTTCATATGCGTCATCAAATTCAATTAATGCCATCCCTAACTCACCTTCTTGTTTTTCTTAGGCGCTGCACCTAACTGCCGTAACGCCTTATTAACCGTGTATCCAGCTACAATACTCAAATACAAAGCAAAATAATTAGCTTTCATTGGCAGTCACCCTAACCTTGACTAAAAATTCAGCCGACCATCCGCATGCAGGGCAGCTATGTTTTTCCCACTTTGCTGTATCAATCAATGATGTAGTTTCTGCCTCACATTTGGGACAATCGAATATCAGATTAACGTTTTTAATGCAGGCCTTTTTTGCCTGGCTAGTCATAAATATTTTCACTCCTCATACCAATAAATGAAGGAATATTTGCCCAGTACACCAGTTTAAAAAATTAGCCCGTTGGCGGGTAACCGATACCCGCCGGGCTTGATATATACACTAAACAAAGTGTATAATTGCTTAGGTTGTTATTTAAGCGGCGGGAGCTTACGACTCCCGTCTTTCTCATTTCACGGTCATACTGCATTTTCACGTAAAACATAAAACTCCCGATTAATCCCGTATATCTTTGCCGTCCACTCACTGTCCCCGGACTCAGTTTCAGCCTTTTGGATCTTATTCAGTTGAACATCCAGCATGTCCGCCTGGTGTATTATTATAGCTTCCTTAATCACTGGCTCTATGGGGCTACCCCATTCAAGCCTACCGTGATGACTGAGAATTACATGTAGGAGAGCGTCATAGATATTTCTGCCCACATACTCCGTGTACTCCGCATAGGACTGCAACACCTTGACGCCAATGGCAATATGACCGTGCAACCGGCCCTCATTTGTCAATTGGATGCAGCAGCCGCTCCAGTCATATTCCCAAAGCTTTCCGATGTCGTGTAGCGCAGCACCAGCAATAAGTAGATCCCTATTTATCTCAACCGGCGACATAGCCATGGACTTACTTACAACACCCAGGGTATGCTCTAACATGCCACCAATATAAGCATGATGGTGCTTCATAGCACTCGGGCAAGCAATAAACCTATCTGCATTGTCACTGACAATAATATTGACTAATGTTTTTAAGTCTGGGTTTTGTATCATGTTAATGTAACTGCATAGCTCATTCATCATGGTACCGATATCTACCGGACACCTGCCGATAAACTGAGACGGATCCGCCTCACCTGGCCCAGCTAACTTCCAGCGCTGAATAATTAATTGTGGCTGTCCTTGGTATTGGTCCATAGTTGCCTTGACCTTTATAACAGTATTTTCTGCCGGTGGGATATCGGTGAAATCCCACTGTTTGGCCGGAATATCTGTCTGGCCATCTGTTAGATCGAGAGATAAAAACTTACTACCGTTTTTGGTTGGTTGTACACTTGCTTTGCGGACAGCCATAAATCCTACAAAGGTTTGGCCGGTAGTGTAATCCTTAATTGACACTCAAATCACCGCTCTCTATTTTTTAAAAGCAGAAGCATGTTTTGTCATGCCTCCGCTGACCAATATTAAAATGGGATTTCATCCTCACTAAAATCAACCTGTTTGAGCATGCCTGCTTCATCCATGCCTGCAGCTATGTCATCAATAAATTCATCCGTACTATAGCTGGCTAATTCAGACTCCAGGTCTTCCTTGGTTGTGCCGGTCAGGTACTCGATAACTTTTGAAGCCTGGCCCTTGTCCAGTCCTTTTGTGCTTTCTGTCCCGTATTTATGATTCAAAAAGGCCTTTAGTGTCTTATCATCAACACCCATTTTACTGGCCGTGACATGAATCATATTCTGCTGCTTAATAGTGCTCTGTGATCCTGATGATCCTAGATTTATTGTCTGGTTTGAAGCCTGACCAGTAGACTGATTGGTATTTACGGTACTGGTACCGCCAGTAGCGCCCTTATCAAACGCCACCCATTCGTCATACTCTGCCTCGATGTTCGCTATTAACTCGTGTAGCCCATCTGAGGTGTTTTTATTTAAACCTGCAACTGTAATCGCAACCTCTTTATCAGTCAACTCTTCCAACAGATCTGTTCTCTTGCCACAACCTAGCCAGACTAAAACTGCAATTTCATCCTCGTTCAAACCCTTGGCCATACCAGCCGAATAAATAGGGTGAATGTTCTCAAGCTTATCGTCAGGGTCTTCTCCTGATAGAGGCATACGCTCAGCCAATTGCTCCTGTTTTGCCTTAGTCAGCATATCTATAAAATCTTGACCTGCAGCCTGTATCTGCAACACTTGCTCAGACGGAGCTATCTGCTTGCGAGAGAATCTTGCATAAAATTCTTCCATACTTTCGTCTATATCAAGGGTTAAGGTGTAAACTGTTTTCTTAAACTGTGAACCATCCTTATGAACCACGCCTTCGTGTGGCATAAGTTTTAATTTCAAGGGTATAAATGCTATCCTACCCCCGGTCATACCAGAAATCATGTCAATAGTTGTATTGATATTCACTATCGAATTCCAGCCGCTTGTGGTAGTCTGCCATACCCCAAGCCCAGGGAACTTCGTTAGCGAATAATTCAGAGTTCCCTTAGGGCTACAACCTTTACAAAAATCATCATCAGGGTCACAAATTCTATCAACCAACTCACCATCTACCATGTTTGCCCCGGTCTCACCGTCACCCTTACAGAGCAACCCAGTCGAAAGCCCGTATTTTTTCATGTGCTGCGGAAAAACCTGTTCCGGGTCATTGACCAAAAACATGATGTCCAGCGACCGCGGCTTTTCCCCGTAAACTTCCCTAATTTTGTCCGCTATTTCTTCCGGTACCTTGAAGTAATCCAAGGCCACCGGGTACTCAACTGGCTTACCATTTCGGATAACTGGCTTGCCGTCTTTCATCTTTGTCCGCTTTTCCCCGATCTTTATTTTCCCCTGGCGAGGTAGGCGGCGCCTTTCCGATATACCTTTGATTGCCACCTACATCACCAGCTTTATGTTAAATTTAGAATCCCTCTCGATAACAGTAATACCGGGTATCACTTCACCAGAACTCGGATCCACAGCCTTGCCATCCATTACATTAATTATCTTTTTTAATTCAGCCCATTCTAGCTTTGATTCCGTAGGTGGTGGTTCTGTAACGTACTGGGGCTTGTTTACCTTTGCCCAGTCTAAAAGCACCTTTTCATCTCTTTCAAATTCAGGCTTCTGCGTTCTGAACTGCAGTTCTCCGTGAGGCAGCTTAATGGTTTTCTTTTTCGGGTTTTCCGTTAAGACGCGCCGGTGATACCCTTCCAGTAAGCCATCAAAAAATCTGCGCTTATCGTCTGCTTTTTTCTCCTCGGCAGCCAACCAGGTTTTAATTCTCTCTATTTCGGCATTGGCCGCTGCAATTGCTTCACTGCGCTCTTTCTCAATACTGGCCAGTTTGCGCATAGCCCACATTGCCTGCTCCGTGTTTTCAATATTAAACGGGGTATGGCACTGCTCGGCTGCATCCTCGCCACACTGCTCCAGGTATTCGTTCAATTTATCGGTTGAGTTCATATTATCCCTCCACTATTCTCAGTCTGTTGTGCTGGTAAAACTCTCTTATAACCTGCCTTAGTTCTTTCTCCTGACACATGCCCCCACAGTTACTTTTTGTAGCACCCAGGGCAAGTTCATGCCGGTATATCTTCTTGCTGCAGACACAACAGATACCCACGATAGGGTTAATCTCTGTGCCTGCTTTGCTCTCCATCTCTTGAAACCAGCTCATCAAACCACCTCAAAACGGTATATCATCTATGCTCTCTTCCGTCACCGGTAAACAGTCAGAGTTCGGACAAAACGCTACTAAGTCAGTGTCATCACGTTCATACAAAATCCCGCCTGCCACCACCGGCACACTAACTGGAATTTCAATAATCTCTAAGCCTGTACCGCAGCATTCGCATTTTTCAAGCATCACTTCAGTGCCGGCAATTCAATGACTCTCGCCCCGGACTTAATCTCTCTTCCGATCCGCCTGGCAGCTGTCTGAGCTTCGCCATTAGTTTCAAATGTCTCATTTAGCCGGATTACTCTGCGGATTTTTTTGTTCTTATATATCGCTACAACCTCAAACATGCCGGTATTGAAGTTTTTATCAGTTGTTGCGGTGAGCTTTTTGGGATCCAGCGGACCTTCATGTGTCTGAATAGCGATTGGTCTTCCCTGCCCTGAATCAGATATTGACCTCAGGGTATCGTTAAACTCCTTCATAGCATAAATCGCTGCAATCATAGCTTCACTAGCCAAAATTGTCCCTCCCTTGACCACGCCACACCAGGCATGGTACAATGATTTTGGATATTTACTTAGCCGCCTTCAAAGCGGTTTTTTCTTTTTCCAGCTTGTCCACGCAAGCCTCTCTTTTTAAAACCCACAGCAGCGCATGAGCTACCGATTTTTCTAGGTTATTGCCGTCAAAACAAAGCTTGTGCTGCTTGCCGTGTTGATATAAATTAACCTTTACACACTTATCATCTTCGTACATCATCCAGTCCCAGCCATATCGCCTGATTTCACTTAAGAGTTGGTCTAGTCTCGGTAACCACAAACAGATAGCTTTTTCTACTGTCTTAAGAATGCGTTTTTCTCCTAAAATGAAACTTACCTCAACGCTAATGGGTAGGATATTAGTCACAGTACACGTTTGAAATCTTGACTTAACGTCAAAGCAAGAAATCTGATCGCCAAGCCCTGGCTTCCATTCTAGCCCGGCTTCTAGAAGAGCCCTGGCTATGTTTTTAGGTATCACATGTTTCACCTCCCATCTGCTCTGAAAGGTCCTTTTCTATCCCCTCAAGGCTATAGAATATTGCCATACTCGAGCTGTCACCATCAATCTCGGACCACCCAAACTTTTTCCCGCTGGAAGTCTTACCATCACTGCTAGTCCTGGTGTCACCGGTTACCTCATGGTCTTTTTTGAGACCTTTAAGGATACTGGCTGCCTCTTTCGGTTTAATATCATTCCTGTTGTCATAGGCGCTAATATTAACTTTAACGTCCAGTCCGTACTCCTTTTTAAAAGCCTCTCTAAGCTCCTCAATCTTCTGGCCTATAGTTGCTGCCATCATCCCACCCCTTCCTACCAACTTTTACCTAACCGGCTACCTGATGAACCTATCTATGTCGGCCATCGTGTAACCGAAGTTTTTCACCAGGTTAATGCAAAACATCTTGTACGCCGCTACTGCCTCTGCTCCCTCACGAATAATGACTTCTATGATCTCGCGGTCTTTTGCTGTTAGGTCTGCCCCGGATTCTTTCCCATAGGCGCTGACCATTAAGCATTGCACGGCTTGAACATTCTCGGAAGACTCTTTCAGCTGCTTTGCTGTGTTTGCAAGTAGGCTCTTTTCGATCCTGCTTGGCAAGGGAATCCTCGGCCATTCCTGAGGGTAATCGCTGTAGGCCCTATCCATCAACTCAGGCGCCTTAAATTTTTCAGCGGCAGCCCTGGTAATCTCCAGCGGCGTCCTGCTCTTGCCTCGCTCGTAATTTTCTATGACCCTAGTTCCTAAGCATAAGTACATTTCAGCTATCGGGCGAGTTACGTTAGCAGCCTCCCGCGCCTCCTGTAGGCTATTTCTTAGTGCCAAAAACACCGTCTCAACCCCCTGTAGTACGTAGATTTGCCCTCTTCACACTACAGATATCTGAGATATAATTTTTTGTAATGCTACCGGATTACACCACCACCTTGGCTTGTCTATATTGACTCTAAAAAAGAAAGGCTTTCGCCTAACCAGCCGTAGTAATCGGCCCGGAAATATCTTCAGACCATTCAAGCAGTTCTTTCGCCCGGTACCGGTAGGTCTGAAACTTTCCGGAGCCGGATGACGGAATCTGAAAGTAACTGCTCGGTGGAAGCTTACCCTGTTTTCTCAGTTCGTCAAGCTTCCATCTACTGATGCCCAGCAGGGTAGCAGCTTCGGCCGGCTTAAGTATAGGCTTGACCTGTGTAATCATGAGGTTGTCGGCAAACTGCTGCTGTGGCGGCTTCGGCTTTGGTGCCCGCTTACCGCACTCTGAGCAGAACTTTGCGCCTTCTTGCAGGCTTGCACCGCATTTGCATTGCATGAATGTCACCTCCTAAGTGCCTTCGGTACCGGTTGCGTCTAAACTACCAGTGAAATTGTCAGGCAAAAAAATATCAGTAACTCTATTAGCATGAAATCCTAATTCTTGACAGATAGCAACGGCAAGTCCATAAGGAATGTTTTTTAAACCAGCTTCTATCTGGCTTATATAAGCACCAGATGCCTTGAGACCGCGACTTTTAAGTTTTTCGGCTAATTCTTCTTGCGTTATCCCTATATTTTCTCTATAGTGTTTTACCTTATTTTTGTATTTACCTTGCCGTGAAATTTTCTGCACTTATTAACCCCCCTTTTTATATATTTTAACTGATAGTTTAGGCGTTGTCAACACTGTCAGTTAAGTTTGTAGAAATAATTTTACTGATAGTTTAGAGGATTATTTTAACCAATAGTTAAATAAAGTAGTGGGTGATGTTTATGGGTCATATGTTCGGAGATAAAATTAAATTAGCTAGAGAAGAAAAGGGATTAACTCAGGAGCAAGCAGCTGCTAATGTAAGAGAAAAATATAATGTTAGATTGTCGGCTGCTTATTTAAGCATGATTGAGAGAAATGAAAGAACTAATCTAACTAAAAATGTTGAAACAGCACTTAAAGATTTTTACGATCTATCAGAAGATATTGTTAATGTGAGCACAAATAGTTATAAACCTGAAAGCACAAAAAAGAAAATAGCTTCGGCCATTAATGTAATAAGAGATTTTTTAGGCAGTGAAAATGGCGATATTAGTAGTTCCCTATCGTTGCCATCTATGCTTAATTTGCTTTCGATAGTTTCTGGAACTGGACCAATACACCCAAAGTTAGAGCTTGCTGATATTTTAGAGGAAAGAGATATTCAAATTACATCTGGAGGCGAGCCTTTAGATGTAAAGAAAAGACAAAGGTTAATTCAAGCTATAAAAGGATTTACGGGGAAGATACCTGTTTTAGGAACTATAATAGCTGGTATTCCAGTTCTATCAGAGCAACAAAATATAGTTGAATACTTAGATAGTACACCCGATCTAGAAGGAAAGGTAGATTTTGGTCTAATCGTTCGCGGGGACAGTATGATAGGGGCTGGTATTTCTGATGGAGATATAGTTTTATGCAAACAAAATTACAACCATTGTCATGGAGATGTCGTTGTGGCCCTAGTAAATTTAGATGAAACAACCTTAAAATATTACATCAAAGAAAACGGTAAGGCAGTTTTAAGAGCTGCCAACCCGGACCCCAAATACAAGGATATTGAATTAAAAGACAATGACCAAATACAAGGTCATGTTGTTAGGATATTAAAAAATCCCCCTTCGCTGAATACTTACCGTGAATATATCTATATTAAAGATGATCATTTACAGGGATGGAATGAAGCGATTGAAAAAGCTGTCTCGAATGGCTTTAAGCCATCTGCAATATGTAATATGATAGATATGCAGATAGATTTAGCAAAAAAATTATCTGGCATGTCTTAATATAAAGTAAGTAATAAAGGAGGTAATTAATTGAAATTTAGCAAACTTAGTATTATATCAATGCTTATCTGCGCCATATTTATAGTTTCTGGTTGTAACAGTAAGCCTGCATCGGCACCAAAGCCGGAACCAGAGGCACCCGAAAAAGTTGCACGCAAGATATTGGAATACCAATCATATCAGCAGTGGCAACAATTGTACAAATACATACACCCTGATACACAGAAACTGATGACAGAACAGGAATTTATCCAGATGCAAGAAAGCAATATGCCCAGCTTTGAAATAGTTGAAATTAAAGACGCAATTTTATTGGATAGTTGGACTGATCGTAAAGGTAACGGGAAAACATACAGAGATGTTGCCGAGTTGCCCTTTACCTTAAATGAAAATATAATGGGACAGCAGCAAGCATATAAAGCATCTATGCATTTAGTAAAAGATAGCGAAGGGTTATGGAAATACTTTTCTGATATACCGAGTAAAAAATAAGGTGGTGCTAAATATGTGGACTGCAATGGTAGTCATAGGATTTTTTGCAACAATAGCCGCCATCATTGGTACAATAGTTGTTGCATTTAAACACACCGGCACATGGAAGAAGTGGCTTGCCGGTGCAGGGGTGGCGTTTATAGTTCTTATGGTTGGAGCAGTAAATGCTCCTCATGTAGATAATAAACAAGCAGCAACATCACAACAACAAATAAAACAAGATTCCGAAGCTAAAATTAAGCAGGATACTTCACAATACACACAAGACCCCCAACCAGTAGAACAAAATAAAGATATTAGCCAAACAAAACCAGCACAAGAACTAGCGACATCACCAGAAACAACTACTTCACAAGAATTAACACCAGACGAATTTAAAAATAAATCTGATAGCATTAATACTACAACCCAACAACCTGCATCGCAGCCTATCACGCAACAAGTGCCTGGCAAAAAATATGTCGGCAGTACAGACCAAAATAAATACCATTACCCTGACTGTAGATGGGCCAAGAAAATAAACCCTGCAAATCAGATTTGGTTTACCTATGCTGCCGATGCTCATGCACATGGTTATGTGGCGTGTAAAGTTTGTAAGCCTTAATTATTTCACGTGAAATAATCGTTCATGCAGGCTGATCTATCAAAAGATTAGATGGTATTTTTTATCAAGGTGGTGAGCTATAGCTTGGATAATCAATCGGATAACTGGTCCCCATGTCCCAGGTGCAAATCTAATAGAGTGCAGAAAATTAGTAAATGGGTTTTTGTTTTCACTTTCTTTGGTGGCGCTGGGTGTCTTATGTGGATAGGCATTCTTTTCCCTCCATTTTGGTTGCTTGTCCCGGTACTTATTATCCTATCATTTATTATGATTTTCACAAGAGATACTTGGCAATGTCAGGACTGCAAGCATTCTTGGTTAGTTAAGAAACAATGATGTTGCAGATAGTTATTGGGAGCATCCAGCTTTGAGAGATAAATAATTTAAATAATTATTTCACGTGAAATATTTAACGAAAGGAGGTATTACATGCCCGGCCATCTTGAAAAGATATCTAAAGATTCCTGGACCATCATTATTGAAGCCGGTCGGGATCCGGCCACCGGCAAGCGCAAAAGAATCAAAAAAGCATTTCGGGGAACTAAAAAAGAAGCTGAGAAAGAACTTGCCCGGATGCTTACTGAGATTGAGACAGGTCTATACTGTGAACCAAGTAAGTTATCATTTGGCGAGTACCTTAAAAAATGGCTCGCTGATTATGCTAAGGTTAAGACTTCACCAAAAACCTACTCACGATATGAGGAAATTATTTTAAAAAGCGTAATCCCGAACCTTGGTCAGGTTATAGTTGAAAAGCTAAAGCCTCTGCACCTTCAAAGCTACTATACAAAGATGCTCACAGAGGGCAGGCAGGACGGTTCTGGGGGACTTTCCTCAACCACAGTACTCAAACATCATCTGATCCTGCATAAGGCACTAGAATCAGCGGTAAAGTGGCAGCTTGTGCCGCGCAATGTAGCTGATGCAGTTGAGGCACCAAAGAAGGCACCAACTGAGATGGCTATTTTGTCCGAGGAACAGGTAAATGAAATGATTAAACTTACATTGGACAGTGCCTATTTCCCTCAGATTGTTTTAGCTATTCTTACTGGTATGAGGAGAGGCGAGATCTACGGTCTCCGATGGCGAGATGTTGACCTAGTTGAAGGCATCATTACTGTTAGGCAGGCATCACAGTACACAAAGGAAAAGGGAATCTTTTTTAAGGAACCGAAAACAACTAGCAGTAGAAGGTCTCTTGATGTCTCAGACTATGTAGTTACAGTTTTGCGAAAGGTTAAGGTTGAACAGAATAAATGTAAACTTGCATACGGGGAACACTATCATGAAGAGAGTGGGGATCTTATCTTCACTCAACCTGATGGAAGACCTCAGCACCCTGATAGTATTTCAAGCTGGTTCCCGGAGTTCATAGAAAAAAACGGCTTACCCAGGGTAAGATTCCATGACCTAAGACATTCCCATGCTAGCCTACTACTTAAAAACGGTGAATCGCTGAAGCTGATCAGCGAGCGACTTGGACATGCTGGAGTAGGTATTACCTCCGATATTTACACACATTTAGCGCCTGGCATGCAGAAAAAAGCGGCCGCAAAACTTGAAGAACTAATTTTTTTTGGCGACGTCGGGCACCAAACGGGCACCAAAGACATAAAAAGGCCTCCAGAATAAACCCTGGAGGCCTTGATTTTCCTGGAGCTGATGGAGGGAATTGAACCCTCGACCTACGCATTACGAGTGCTATCGTTTGCTTTATATAATATTTGCAGTGATGTGGAAGGCTTGATTCGCCTATGTTTTTATTATATGCTATTGGCTAACTAATAAACCGCTTGGCAAAGTTGGGCACCAAATGGGCACCTTTCAGGCACCCTTCTTTTTTCTCTTCGGCCTTTCTATTTCAGGCTTTTCCAGTCTTTCATACAGAACCTTTTTCCGTTCCAATATATCAGCTTCAACTTGGTCTATATGGCTTCCATACATCTTACTGCAGTTAGTCCTTAAGTGTGACCGGTCTAGGATCCGCTCTGGCGGTGGAGCCATCTGAGCAAGGAATGACGGTGTTGATTCAGTTCCTGGCATCACAATTTTATTAACCGCCCAATGCCGGTCCGGAATAGATAGCAAGTCCTGCATCTCAAATGGAGCCAGTTCCTCCAGCAGGTCCTGGTATGTCTCCTTTGATGTTTTGTAAATAGAATACTGACATCCTGAATCTTTCATAGTTTTGGACAGTGATTTGAAGTCTCGGAAGTTATGCGCCAACCAGCACAACTTTAGCCGCCACTTTCGGGCTTCTCTAACCATGTCGCTCCAAAGCGCAGCTCCTGACATGAACTGATGTGGCTCATCCATCACAAAAACGCAAGGTTTACGCATGTCTTCCGGTTGGTCGTATCGTGATAATACACTGAGCCATACTTTTGCAATGATGAATGTTGATAGCCGGTCAGTGGCCACATCCAGGAGTTCCTCCTTCGGGATTCGGATACCAATAAAGTACGGCCCGTTTTGGTCGCCGTCCAGCCATCTACGGAAGTCAATGAGCGAATTGCCCTGGCTATTAAGTTTGTTTCTTTGAAGCAGACAGTTGGCCATTGCTTCATTATTAAGTAGTATGTTCAGCCGGTCCAGTATTGGACCGGTAACCTGTCCCCTGGCACCTTCGGACATATCATGCAGGCCTCTCAGAGTATCATAAACGGTTGGATTTTTAATACTCCCCGACTCAAGCAACCGATCCCGGTAAACTTCACTTGATAAAGTTAGTATCACTTCCAGGAGTCCATTGGCTGGGTTCCCTAATACAGCTTTGCCAGCTGCCGTTAAGTATGCCTCCATCCTATCCGTTGTCTCAGCTGCAGAAATTTTATTGATGAAGTTTACAAGCTGAGCACTTAACCGGTTGGCTGCCTTCCGTGCATCCATAGTTTTGATATTGCCGTTACCGGTAAGATTCCTGGTTATCTCTGACCAGTTGAGCGGTATTGGCCACTCCTGGTTCCCGAGGTCTATATCGATTATGTGTCCATCCGGAAAGCTCTCCGGAAGAGCATCACGAACAGTATCAATAAGTTTTCCATCGGCCACATCAATACAGACGGCGCTGAAGCCTGACCGAAGGAATCCTAGTGCCATGTTTGCCCCCAGGCCGTTTGTTTTTCCGGTGCCCATACCACCCAGGCCTACATGAGGTAGACATAAGATATTGTGGTCAGTGGTCGAAATGAAGACATCTTTCTTTTCCCCGCCGACCGTCACTTTGCCAAGCGGTACGCCACCAGCCATGGCCGACTTCGGCAGTTCACAATCACCGGTGGTTTTCTCAACGGCCTTCACCTGATCCTGCAATGCGGCCGGTGGGAGCTGTATTAAGCGGCCAACTTCCGGCACGTTCAGAATGTCACCGTTAATCCTGATGACCGTTTTTCTTTGTCCAGTTTCGGTGATAAGTTTTTTCATGGATCTGCCTTTAGCCGGTAAGTAAATAAATTCATTGTCTCCAGCCAGGTCGTTAAGGCTGTTTGATATCGCCCTAGCGTGAAGCTCTGCCCTCTCTCTATCCTCTGCCTGAGCAAGCACGCGAATGCTAACCTGCAGCCCCTTATGACTTGTTTTCTGCCGTGTTGAGCTTGTAATATCACTGCCCTCTTTGTCTTCCAGTATACGGCGTAAAAGTCCCTCGATGCGCTCCTCCGTGTCCTTCTTCTGCCCAGGAGTTAACGCATCTAGTACTTCTTTAACAATCCCTTCTAAGAAGGTAAGTATAGTTAAAAGACCTCGCTGAGCATATTGCGTCCCTGTTTTTATATCCCATCGAAGCTTTTCAAGACTCTTGCCTTTACGATAGGCATTAAGTTCCTCTTCGGCTTGCTTATGCCACCATTCACCGGTTGGAGTTAGGTCTAACTGCAGCACTGCCCGATCCTTATCCTGAAAAGCGCGGACAGCGCCAACTAAGGACCAGAGCGGAGCATGGGACCGGTGATCTGTTTTTAGTGCCAGGGTAAAATGCTTTTTAAGCTCTACGGTACCACCGGCGCATTTTTTCGGATCCCACTGCCCAAGACCACCGTCAACCTCCCGGACGGCTGCCCTGGGCCACACCGTTTTTACCCTTGCTAGAATAACATCTTTCCATTTAACCGGCACCCGGAACTGAAAGGTTATTTTCCCTGCCTCAAAGATAACCTCCCACTGTACCCTTTCCTGTGCATCAAGGGTAATAAATTTCCCTACCCTCTTTATTCGCTTCCACCATGGCCGGTAAAGCTCTGCAAGCACCAACACCATGCTATCAACATCATCATTAGTAATCTTTCGGTCAGGCGTAATCTGCAGTACACAAAAGCCGGTATCTTTAACCGGCTCCTTAAAAAACTCATCCCATGGTATTACCTTTGTGCGTTTAAACATAGCACTACCCCCAATTTATTTACTGCCTAAAAAATCTTTGACCACATCCGGCAAAATAAAGCTAAGTATCAGAGCTATGAACGCATAAACTCCACGGCGAACACCGGTATTAATATCACCCATACCAATGTATCCAAGGCAGACAGCCATACCGACTGCCGCTATCCATCGCACACAGGAAATAACTATCAAAAAAATTTTCAATCCTCCAGAGTCTATAGATTCCACGTCTATCACTCCTTTTTTCGGGGTATAATTTACATGAGGTGATTAAATTGAAACTATCCGAAAAGCCAAAATCATTCTGGGCAAAATGGGCTCTGTTTTTCTTGGGTTTATTCATAGCATCAAGCTATCTCCAAACAAAAATTTTAGAAATAATATAAAACTGTCATATTTACGGGTACCCGCAGCATATGCTATAGCGTGCATGCGCTGTAGCGTTGGCACTACTTTTGCCCTTCTGGAAACTTCCACTTAACCGGCTGAGCGGGCTGTTTGGTGGAAGTTTCTGTTTTTGTTTGCTCCTGTGCCTGCACCATCAAGCGGGCCTCTTCTGCCCCCATTTCCTTATCAATCAATGTCCGGACATAACGACTAAAGCTACTAGATCGGCCAAGAACCCAATCCACCTGTCGCCTGGTTACCTTTATCGTTTTACTTACCAAGTCATTCACTATTTCACCCCCGCATACTTTTCTGTGACACTATAATCTTATGCAGGTAAGACATATATATGACTGGCGGTAAAAATAAAAAAAAGCTGGAAACTAGTCCAGCTCAAACAGGTCATGTACTGTGCAACTATATATTTCTGAAAGTATTAGGGCGTTCTCAATAGCGGGAGCGGAATCTCCACGCTCCCAAGTACTTATTTGCTGGCGACTAACAGTTGATTTTCCATACTTAGTCCTAAACACATCTGCCACCTGTTGCTGAGATAATCCACATCTCTCCCGCCATACTTTTAGGTTATTTTCCATAGCATCACCCGGTTACTACTTCGACACTTGTAAATTAATTCCTTTAAAATTATTTCACGTGAAATAAAAAAAAGCCCCGGCAACCGTCAAAGAAATATTGACAGTTCCGAGGCCATAAAAGTAATTCGCGTTATGTTATTATTTGCATTTTCAGCACAGGGTAGTCACCTCTAACCGGCACCAACTCAAACTCATGCCTTTCGGCAAATTCGTCTATATTTTCTGAGCTGACAAAATACTTGCCGTCCTGCTCAAGTACACATTCATCCTCAATCTCCCGGTCAAGCATAAATAAAAACTCAACTGGCCTGTTTTCACGGACAAATACCTCGACCTTGGGGTTGTTTCCCCCGGCAATCAACACAACCTGTCCTTCTTCGCGCTGCAACCGAGCGATCTCTTTGCCGCTGATATATTCAAACTCCGGCCATAATTCAAATTTCATTACGCTACCTCAGTAACTTCCGTCATCGGCACAACCTGGTTTTCCGGAAGCTCTAAAAGTGTCTCGGCAGTTACCGGCTCCAGCTCAGCAGTAACGTCAAACGTCCTGAGAGACTTGTCGGCCAACCAGGCGCGTTCCACGGAATTTCTAATCATATTATAGTTCAGATTCACACCGGTTAAGCCCTGGCTGTCTAAATGTTTCTGGAAAAACGAAATGGCCTCATGCAGCTTATCAGCTCCGTTTTTCTCCCTGAAAACGGTTTCCGCGTAGACGAAAGCCTTTTGCCCAAGCTGCTTAATGAGCTCTTGTTGTGTTGCTGTTGTGTGCGCTTTGATCCACTTGTCAGCAGTCGGCCAGAGCTTCCTGACCACCATACCGACATAGAAAAATACTGCTGCTGCCACAGCATAGAGCACGTCCGGCAGAAGGTTGTTGAGTAGACCTACAAAAATCTCTTGCATGGCTCATACCTCCACTGTTTATTTTTTAAAGCCCCAGCATGACTGAGGCTAAACTCTAACTACTTTGAATAATACTTCAGCATCGCCACCATTACAGCGTCTACAATCCGAGACCGGTACGCCGGATCATGTAACCTTGCTTCTTCGCCTGGATTCGTGATAAACCCGGCTTCAATGATTAATGTCGGGATACCGGTTTTTTTGAGCAACCACAATCCGGGACGCTCCCAGGTGCCCTTGCCATGCAGCGGGATCCCTACTGCTTTCACTTCATCCCGAATCATTTCTGCCAGCCTCCAAGCCCGACTGCTCTGACCATAGGACAAATCCTCGAAGCCGCTGGCTTTTGCATCACCGGCATTATTGTGCCAACTAATAAATAAAACAGCACCAGGATATTTCTGATTAATTAAAGCCGGTTGCTTGGAATAGTCAACTGACTGCTCAATCCAGATCACCTTTGCCCCCTGGGCCTCAAGCCTCTGCTTGTGCTCCAGAGCAAAAAGCAAGTTGATGTCCTTTTCCAAAGTATATAAGGTATCCCCTTCTGTCGGGTTAATCCCGTCCACTGCCCCGGGATCCCCTCCTGCCCCATGACCAGCTGCAATAATAAATGTGCGACCGGATAAACTACCACATACCTGGCTGACTTGCTTTGATGCGCTTGCAATCAGAGCAAGAATTTTTGCCTGTGTCTGCGGGCCAACAACACCGTCTATCGCCAAACCGTATTTCTGCTGGAATTTTAAGACGGCATCCTCGGTTTTGTTCCCGAATATGCCGTCTGCCGTTCCTATGTTGAAGCCAAGTTTAGTCAAGTTTTGTTGCAGTTCCTTAACGTCCACACCCTTAGATCCGCGTGCTAACATTTACATCACCTTTCCTTTCATATCCTTGCTTAGTGTCTCATATTGCCCACCCAATTTTTCAAGGGCACTTAAGAGTCTCTCCTCCCTCCTTTCATTGATTCTAAGCACATAAAAAAGCAGTGCCACAAACAGCACCGCCCATGGTCCTTGGCTTGCTACTGACTTTAAAACTTCAGTTTCCATTCACCCCTCCCACCTCCGGTATCCAAAATAAAAACCGCTCGATGGCGGTATACTTTCATGCCTTGATTTTACTAAGGTATACAAATGTAAACCTGTATACTTTTTGTATACCTGCTGATTTTACTGGTTTTTTTCGATGTGAGCAAAAATGAAAAGTATACCTTTATTTCAATAATTACTTGGCCAGCTTGCAGTATAAGTTGTTGCCTAGCCAGTAGTAATAATTTAATGTATCCTCAAGGTAATCTCCCATTCTGACACCAGGGCTAATATTGGTCCCCTTGTGGATGTAGGACATGGCATATATATCTGTATAGAACGTAGCCCCCAAAGCCAGCAGTAATATAGGAGATAAATATATTTTGCCGTCCGCTGTTGTTGCGTCGTAGTCGTAGTTAAGTGAAGAAAAATTGTAAACCGTATCATCAAGGTATTTGGCAGCTTTGTCGCGCACCCCACTAACCTTATGGCTATTGCCAAACGGGGTGATATAAAAATTTAGATAGTCTGTACTACTACGGGTAATAAGGACCAATAGGTTATCATCTGTAATTATGACTACCTCGATGGTATTCAGTATATATGTTTTACTTATGCCGTTAATCCAGACAAATTCGGTTGTGCTACCTAACTTGCAGCAGGCCACAGAGTATGTTGTAGAGGACATAGCAAACCTGAATTGATGCCCTGGGTTTAACACCGGAAAGGACATTAAAAAATAATCAGCACTACTACCCGTTATAGACTCACTGTCCACTACTCCGCCATAGCTGATCAATAGATTCCTCATTTGCTCCATAAAAATCTTGGTTGTGCTTGATGTTATGGTATGAATTGATCTCATGCTACCATCACCTAAATCCTATATAAATAATCAGTATCGCTTTCTCGGTAATAATATACAAATTCGCCATTCTCACTGGTTAAATGCTCTACGGTATTCCAGGGATCTGTTGCTACTATTCCGAATACATGAGGCATCAGAGCATACAACTGAGTTACTTCACTGTCAGCCAAGTTATCAACAAGTATAGATGGTGCGCAAATATAATTGGAATCTCCCAATTTGCCGACTATCTCTGCTTTGATGTGCCATCCTTCTTCGTCTGTGGATACATTTGCAGTATCATTCCTGAGGATTAGCGGATTCCCATATTCATCCTTCGTAGCTACGAAGAATAAAGTAAATACATTCGTCGCCAAATTTTGCACCCATACAATGACCGAATTTTCCCCTTCACAGCAGACTAGTGTTCCTGATGCCATGAATCCATAGCTATTGTATAATGTGGCCACTACGGCATTATCATTCAAATCATACACATCTATACGCAGGTAGGTAAAATATGCTGCGTATGTACGTATATCGATCGCACGGGGGTTATTATTTAATCGTATTGCCCTATTGGTAATATGCCCGTAGGTATCGTACTGTGTATTTATTATTGTAGCGACTCCACATGATACCAGAAAATCACTAAGCCCCTCTATCCAGTCCCTGACACCCCAACCATTGAAATCTAGGGTATGCTTCGCCATAATGTTCACCAACCTAACTCAGAGTACCAGTAATAATCACATCAACTATATTTACACCACTAATTGTTCTACTGGTGGGACGTTCAAAGGCAAGAGTGCCTGTAACAGTCAATCCCCCTGCAGACTCACCCCCTTCCTCGCTATTCAACTCCTTTCGCAAGGAAAAGCTGTCAAATCTTCCCGACTTATTATATGTCTTAGCTCCAAACCTGGCATTTATAACCGGGTTGCCTTCTTCGTAATAATCAATAGCACCGGCCATCCTATGCCATTCAAGGTTATAGTCATTAGTCCTCATTGGGAAGGTGTATATTTTTTTCTTTCCGTTAAGCAAAGTCAAAGTAACTATCACATAAGCTCCGATATGTGTCTCATTAGCCCAGGGCACGTCAGGCCTAAATTGTCCGGCAACAAGGAAGTTATATGGCTCTTCCAGCACCCCCAAGTCCTGATACATAAAAGCATTGGCGGTTAACACAAACCTGTTAGCACCATCAACCCCGCCTGGCTCAGTCGTTACTCCGCTTGTTATCCACCCATTAACACCATCCTCAGCAGAAGGGTTTGTCAGCAGATTATCACTAAAATTAATTACCGGCATTATATCACCTTCCTGGCTTCCATCCGGCAGTATAGGCCATCATCGCCATTGTAATCAAGAGTTATCCTTGTAGGCGTAACATTAACAGTAGCTATATTAAGGCTTGGAGCTTGTGCGTTTATTATGTCGTTAATCTCTACCGCTGGATTACCTCTTAGGCCGAAAGCGAAAGGTATGTCTGGATTCTTAACATAGTCCAATACCTGCTGGGCACAAGCTACAGCTACAGTTTCATCCTGAATCAGATGATTCTCAATAGATAATGTTCTATCAAAGTCGGCAACTTCATTGACGGCTGTTTTCTCGGAGCCGGTTAAGTCTAGGCACCTGCCAAAGACCTCTAAATCTATTTCCTCAGTGTCACCATTATTTTCAAGCGTTAATGACATTGACCAGGCGCCACAATCAACATCCATAACAGTTATATCGCCGGTGCAAGTTATGTTAATACTATCTATGACAACTAATGGGCCACCGAAAAAGGTAAGGTTGCTTAAGGTAACATTGCCACTAGCAACTGGTAGCTTCTCCAACTTTAATATTGATGACTTTTCCTTAACAAAAGGGATCTTGTATTTTACATTTACTCTCGAATATGCATCCAGATATTTGACCGGGTTACTCCCACTTTCTATTTGATTTTCATCATCAATAGAAAGGCCGGCTTCTCCGGTGACAACATTGGGATCTACTCTAACAATGTCATACCTATCCATAGCTACATTGCAATTACCAGATTCGCATAAACAATTTAATGAATTTGTAACCTTGCCATTCGGAAACCAACCCCTAGGAACTTCTTGCGTTAAGGTAGAATCAACGATATAGCTTGCAGGAGGTAATCCTAGGGCTTCAAATAATACAAAGAACATATCCCTAATATTAGTGTTATACACAACCGGTATCATGGGTAGGTCCATGTTCTTTATTTTTGCCATCCTATCCATGCAGGTAACACTGGCCGATAATTCACTCTTATTCTCTTGCCACTCTCCCGTCCAAAACACACCCAACGGGATGTACTCCAAATCACCGCTTGAAAGCTCTAATCCAAGGTATGGCTTAATCATGATGTTTGGCCGTATTTTACCGTAGTAAGGACCGTCAACATTGTTCTGTGTAAATTTCTTATCCGAGTTATTTAATTCGATGAAGATACTATTGGCAGATACGGACCCGAAGGGCTTACCGTTTTCGGCTTTCCTTTCTTCTAGCAGCGATAGACTAAAAATATCATCACCATTAAATTCTATAGGTGTTTGGTCCTCGCCATCAAAGTAGATTAATAGCTTAGGCTGGAAATGCCTTTCAGGAGTATTGATGATAATTTTATATTCTTCGGAGATATCAATCATCTTTAGACCTCCTCTAACAGTATTTTTACATCCTTGTGTAACCAGCCCATATAGGGATAATATTTTTTCTTCCAGTAGGTTGAGCTAAAATTATCATCAAACATAACAAGATACTTTTCATAGGAACCGTCCTCTTGCTCAACCTCCAGTTCCCATACTCCACCGGTAACCCACATATTACGTATAGTTGATAAGTCGCTACCCTTGATTACCCTATATGTTATTTCAAAGGAGTTTTTTATTGCTGTAACGTCCCCGACTAACTTACCAGAAGCTAGCCTTCTCCTCTTACCCAGCTTCTGTGCTTTTGGCTTAAACTCTCTTTCCATGTCAGACAGCAGAGTTTTTCCTGACTGTGAGGTACCTTCTGCCCCTAGATAAAGATTCATTAGGCCCTCACCCCTTCCATAAGCCCTGCTGTTTTTAGTTTCCGATGTAGCTTGGTAATATCCTGATCATCCAATATCATCAGGTTGATATTGGTGTTATTTACGTTTCCTTTTAGGCTGTCGGCAGTGCTATTTGAGTACCCATTAGTATTAGCGGTCTGATTAACTGCTCTTCCTGACACGGATCCAGTTCCAGCGACACCAAATGCAGGAGCGAAATCAGGTGTTACCGTCATTGATGATATTCTGTTAAAATCCTTCATGAGATCACCGACAGTCATTTTAGAGGTATCCATTATCTTAAATAAAGCCTCTTCTATATAAGAAGGGGAGTGGATACCTAAGCCATCTTTAAAACCTTCCCAGGCCTGAGAAGCTGCATTTTTTGCAGCCTTGCGCCATTCCCCAGCAGTACTAACTATCTTGTCAACGCAATCAGTAAAGACTTTATAAACCCGGCCAGGCAACCCGGATAAAAAACTAATTATGCCGTCAACCATATCTGAACCGGCTTTCCTGGCTTGAGCAACAGCATTGGCACCAAATTCTACTACTCTGTTATAGGTTGCCACCAAGAACGTCCAGGTCCTACCCGGCAGCTGTGCAAAAAAGTTTATTGTGCCTGTTACGGCATCACTGGCCGCTGTGGTCATAGTGCTTGATATAGATGTCCATGCTGCATCAACCGAATCAACCGTTTCTGTTACAAATGCAACTACTCTTCCTGGTAGCTGCGTAAAGAAATCTATAACACCATTAATCATGTTTTGTACAGTAGTTACCGTTGTAGTCTTAAGATTATCCCAAGTAGCGACTGCCTGGTTCGCCATATCGGAGATGAAAGTTACTATTCTGCCAGGCAATTCGGCAAACCATTGGATTATATCCGAACCGGTATCTATAACTATCCTTAACATGCGACCAATAGCATAGCCTATCCAGTATGGGCCTTCTTTCGCAATCATCTGCAGGAAACTAACTACCTTTACCGGCAAATCTGTAAACCAGTTTATAATGCCTGCGCCAACATCAGTGATTGATTGAAGCATTGCTCCCATTGTATCAGCAACCCACTGGGCAGCATCAGAAAGAGCTCCACCTATTTTGTCTGGCAGGTCTGCGAAATAACCTATAATCTCTTTTATAGAATCCGGTATCTTAGAGAAAACGCCTTTAATTACACCCCAGGCTGCACTAATACCCTTGCCCATAGCTTTCCATGCTTCAACACCATATTTCTTAACATCATCCCAGTGCTTATAAAGCATGTATCCGGCAGCAACAATTGCAGCTATAACTGCTATTACTATAGCAACCGGGCCAGTAACCACAGCCCACATTGTTCCGAAAATACCTGTTATTGTGGCTCCCGTAACTCCCAGTGCAGCAAACCCTGCCATTATGCTGGGTATAAAGCCTATCAGCATGAGGAGTCCCCCACCTAAGAGCAAGGCCGCTGCTGCCATAAGTGAGAAAATAGCAATAGCGCTTTGAACTGGTCCTGGAAGTGCATTAAATGCGTTTGCCAAAACAGATAAGGTGTCTGCCACCAATCGGACAAATGGGATCAAAGCTGTACCCACGGATATCATAATGGTCTCAACAGCCCCACTCAACTGGTCAAGGGAACCGCTTAAATTATTGTCCATTATCTTTGCCGTCTCTGCTGCTGAGCCATTAGCATTTTTCAGTGCTGCGGTAAACTCATCAAACTTAGCACCGCCCTGGCCAACCAATACCAACATGGAAGATACAGCCTCTTTGCCGAAAATCGTTGCCAGAGCAGCGGCCTTCTGAGCCTCTGACATATCCGCCATTTTGGTTTTTAGTTGCTCCAAAACATTGCTAAATGGGAGCATTTTACCGCTACTATCTATTATCTTAATACCAAGCTGCTCCATAGTAGTCGCCGCTGCATCAGACGGAGATATTAGACTCAGTAGTGAGGACCTTAATGCTGTACCAGCTTCGCTCCCCTTAATTCCTGCATTGCCCTGTTCAATCAGTGCCGCCCCAACCTCATCAACGGTCATACCAAGCTGAGCAGCAACCGGAGCCACATACTTCATTGACTCTGCTATGTCTTTTACCCCAATTGCGGATAAGTTAGCCGACTTGGCCAGTACATCAGCCACATGGCCAGATTCTGTAGCAGCTAGATTGAAAGTGTTCAGAATTGTACCCATGGTCTCAGCAACTAGGGCCAGATCCTCACCACTGGCAGCTGCAGCATCAAGAACACCGGGCATAGCACCCATTATCTTATTGGCATCCATACCGGCAGAAGCCAATAATTGCATACCTTCCGCAGCCTCTGAAGCTGAAAAGGAGGTAGATGAACCAAGCTCCATAGCTTGCTTTCTCATCTGTGCAAGCTCTTCAGTAGTAGAACCTGACACAGCTTGAACCTTCGACATCTTAGCTTCAAAATCTGCCGCCGTCTTTACCGCCATGCCGAGTCCTACAGCTATTGCTGCACCGGCAGCAGTGGCAGCCATGCCAACCTCTTTCATGCTGTCGGTAACGCTATGCATAGATTCCCGCATCCGTCTGGATGTTTCTTGGGATATCCTTTCCATAGCTGTACTTCCACGCCTCAAATCGGCTGTGGCACTGTCTATGTCACCGCGCAATTGGTCCATCCTAAGCCTAAATTCTGTCCATACACTACCGAGACTACCGGTACTCACCACCACTCACCACCTTACAAAAATGACATGGCATCTACATCCTCCATGGGTTTATCGCCTTTTTTCAGATGCATCACATAAATAGCGGCAGCCACGTCAAAGGAATACGCTGTGTAGCCGTCCAGGCCGGATATCAGGCTAGACGGCCTTATGCCAAACGTCTTAGCTACCAGACACAGCTCCGTCATTGCCTGCGGGTTCTCCACGAAAGGATTTGAGCTTTTGGATACCACCCATTAACCAGTTAAATATAGCTATCTTTTGTGTCAGGATGAGCGGGTATGCCTCCTGCACTTCTTTGAACTTTGGCTCCAGCATGGCCTCCTCACACATAGCATCGAGCATGGAAATAAATTTATCGAATTTACCTTCTTGTATCATGCTTTGTTTGATGCTGTCCTCTATTTCCTCATCCGAACCGTTAAAAACAGAGTCAGCTGCTACTCTTAGCTCATTTGGTAGGATGTCGCTTTCCAGTATTTTGGTAGTCAGGTCAATGCGTTTTACCCTAATGGCTATGGTGTTGCTGGGATTATCCCAATCAGGAATATCAATAATGGTACCGGCAGCTCTTTGGCGAATTTCTTCTATAGAAATAGGTTTTTTGCTATCCACAACAACATCTCCTTATTCAATATGTAGGCCTTTACTTACGATAATTCTGTCGGCAGTGCCGCCACAAATTCCTTGCGATAGCAGCCCATACTTAAAGCAGAGTTTTCTTTACCCTTGATTTCAAATTCAGGGGTGGACCACTCATTGTCCGCATAGGCCAAACTAGACATTTTACCGGTGCAATAGGGCACGGTCACCTTAACATAGCCGTCTACAATACCGGATGAATTGTAGTTTCTAGCATAAATCTCTGCCTTGAATGGATTTGGTTTAGCGTCTGCTGTCATAGGAGCTTCCCATCCGATAGTAATTGGACTGTCTGGGTCCGTATCATCCTGTATCAAAGTGCCGCCCTGGATGATGAGGGTTGCATCAGCATCAAACTTAGCATTAGTAAATTTCATTGTAACGCCGGTGATTGTGTCGCTATCCTCTACTACACAGAGGATACTATCACCACCGCGAAGGGTAGACTTTTCCCCTTCTTCATACTGCACTTCAATGGATGCTTTTTGGGCTGTCTTAATCCCATGCGCCACAGCGGTAACATCGGCCGCCCCGGTCTCCAAGAGGCCTGTGATGACAATGCCTTTAACGCCTTTGACATAGCCACTCTTTTGTTGTTTTACGGCTGGCATTTACTTTCCCCCTTATTCCTTAGTCATCAGTAAGGCCGTGTTGAATATCACCCTACGGCCTATAAGTTTTTTCTCAGGATCCACAAAATCACTGGTGCCAGGTGCCCAAGCAAGCTCAAAGTAGTTGCCGGTAGTGGTGTCCCGTATCTCCCCGGCCAGTACCTCAATAACTTCTTTTTCAATCACATCCAAGTTAATAAAGGAATCCTGGTCAGCGTAAAGGTAAACCTCTACCGGCTGGGTACCGGCAAAGCTAATATTTGCACTGCCTATCTGTGTTGCCAGCTTAACCGTTGCATATGGCTTATCGACATTGGCAGGAGCAAGAAAGGCTTGATACACTCTGCCACCCAGGGCAGGTATGTTTTTTAGGTTTTGAATTACTGCCCGGCGTAGCATGTGAGCACCAACCTTTCCATAAAGAAAACCGTCCCAAGGACGGCTATCTAAAATATTTATTATACTCCTGCCGGCGACGCTCACCTGAAAGAGTCGCGTAGATCATAGTAGTTGTTGGTCTAGCATGGCCTAAATTAGATTGAATCACCGCTATCGGAGCTCCGTTATTAACCATAACTGTCGCTGTAGTATGGCGCCACCTATGCGGAAAGACATTTGTTTCTACCTCAGATTGCTCAGCGATATATTTTATTATTTCTCTTATCCGAGCAATAGACATACGCCGGATTGGTTGCCTAACGGTTACAAACAGTGCCTCATGATCATCTTTCCGACTCTGCAAGTATTTCTGCAACCAAATACGACACCTGACGGTAAAATACACTTCGCGCTGCTTGTCACCTTTGCCAATTACAAGAGCTGACCGATCATCCCAGTTGATGTCATTGCGATTCAGCCCGTGCACCTCACCAATCCTGCATCCTGTGGCGTAGAAAAACTCAGTTAGAGCTTTTTCCAATACAGTGCTGCAACTATCTCGGAGCAGTTCTACCTCCTCTTCGCTCATGGCCTTTGGAATCCGCCCACCCTGCTTAGGCTCTCTGAGCTTTGAGGCAACATTGCGCTCCGCAAATCCTTCTTCGTGCAGGTACCTGAAGAAGGCTCTAATAAACCTTATCCTATGCCCGATCGAAGCAGGCTTAAGGTGATCCTGCTTAATTAAATACTCCTTAAGTGACACATGGGTGACCTCTGAGATTTCAACGTCCCCGAAGTGTCTAATCAATAAATTATGTTGCACTTTATAGGCTTTTAAGGTGTGCGGTGAGTATCCCAAAAGACGCTTGTCCGCTTCATACATTTTCCATGCTTCTGCTAGTACCAAGTTGCTGCCCCCTCTGACCTATTTAGTTAGTCGCTATAAATTATTATACAGTGACCACTTTAATTAGTCAATGGATAATTGACAAATTTAATTAGTCAATTATAATTAGAGTTAGGGGGTGATGTTTTTGCAAGTAAACTCCAGGCTGAAAAATATTTTAGATGAGCGTGGGCTATCTATTCGCAAGGTTGCCGCTGACACTGGACTTCAATTTGAATCAGTACGCCGATTATATAACAATGATACTGAAAGGTTCCCGCGTGAAATTTTAGCAAAGCTCTGTGAATACTTAGGCGTAGGTATTTCTGATTTACTCATACTAGAAAACGGCGACCGTCAGGATTAACCTGGCGGTACTTTTTTATGCCTCCACGGACCATCTACTTAACCTACTCTCGCACCTTCGTTAGTTGACTAAATTCCGTTGTCAG
>Ga0209728_1000289_pt1 | contig 45696 bp, 121 predicted proteins | sample RifGroD1_FD_183997 | JGI IMG/M metagenome (GOLD analysis project Ga0209728, IMG submission 183997) | Groundwater microbial communities from Rifle, Colorado, USA - Groundwater D1 (SPAdes) (version 2) | ecosystem: Environmental > Aquatic > Deep subsurface > Groundwater | place: Rifle, Colorado... | reverse complement strand
AATTTGTCTCACAAGTGCATCTTCTGCAAGAAATCCTCCATTGTTGTATTTCACAATCTCGTCAAATGCTTGATGTAATTCTATCTCTGATAGAGACTGAATTCTTCCATATCCCATCTTTGCTCCACCTCTCAAAATTTATTCTTACCCTATTCTACCATACCATTAATTCATAAGTCAACCACTTTAATAAATTTTATTTTTGCATTTATACTCAAGACTTGTCAACAATATCATAAATTTTCCTCAAGCATTCTAAACAATAATCAGGCTTATCTTCGTCAGGTTCGGCACTTGATGAAAAACCGTCATCTCTGATTTGTTTACCACAATTATTACAATATTCGTCCCATTTCCACCATATGCCTACTTGCCTAATATTTAGTTTCAAATATTATTCACTCCTTATCCTTAATTATATAGCCGTTAATTTTACAATATTCTACTGCTAATTCATTAGTCTAAAAAGCATTTAACCACATATCTGTTCCGGCAAATTGTACTGCCCATTACCATTGTCCAGTTTCATTTGTGTGAATAATTTCTACTAACATAATAATCACTCCTAATTTTACATTTTTCTTGAACATCACAGGTATTTTTATTAAAACATATATACCAATCTGCAAAACAGTCAGGAACGATATTAAACATATCTTTAAATTCTCCGAACTCTTTCATAAATTCCTCTTCATTCATAATGATTATCCTTTCACAATTGCTAAAATAATATTACCAATCACTTCAGTTTTATTTTCACTTCCTCTAATGCAAACATCTAAACCTTTTGCAACCTTGATCACATCTTTAATTTTTAATGGTTTTAGAATTTGTTTTACTTCACTAGGATTGTTTGATATTTTAATAGTATTAATAATATCTTGCATGATTTACACCTTCTTCATGCTCTTATTATACTTTCATTTACATAATTTTTCTACTAAAATTCCAAAGAAAATGGTTGTTCTATGGTATTGTCAATTTTGAGTTATTATAATATATTTAACTGGAACCATATCGGTAAGCCATACATTATTATCTGACAATTTGAATTTCAAACCATCTACATTCATTTGTTTGGCATTTACTTTTAATATTGTTGGATTTCCATGTCTCTTTCCAACTGAAATAGCTGTGTCAATATTGCTAGATAAATGAACATATTCTCTAGACCGTTTTAAAATACCCTCTGTCAGTATTTTATCTACAAACCTTGATGCTGTACCATGATATAATACTTCTGGTGGAATTCTATCTTCTAATTCCAAATCTACTTTAATAGAATGTCCTTGACTAGCTCTAATTTTTGTGCAATCCTCATTAAATTTGTATCGTTGCTTATTATCTTCTGATACTATATTTTGCAAAAGTTTAAAATCTATAAATCTGCCAGTTTTATTTATACCTTCTAAAAGATCATTTACATTGGCGTATCCATAGTTATCTAATTTTAACCCCACTACCTCCGGTTTATGTCTTAATATTAAACTTATGAATATACTAATATCCTTGTCACTACCTCGCATTTTATCCACCTTTCTTTTTTAACCAATTAAATTATCTATTCTAAGCTAACTTAATTTTAATAATTAACTCTTCTAATAATTGATTTTCTTTTATAGACTCAAAGATATTGTATTTACCTTTTTCAATAAGCTCATGATAATATTTAACCTTTTCCTGATCTCCTCTTTTTTCCCAAACATCTTTAGAGTGAGTGCAATCAGTGATACCTCTCTTTATTGTGTCTATTCCAGAATTATTAGAGTTGATTTGCCACCGCAATCCAAAAATTAAAATCTTCTTTTCTTCCTCTGTAAACATAAAATACAAACTCCTTTCAAACTCTACTTTTAAGTATTAAATATGAAATCTAGTCTCTCTATGAAAAAGTTCAACAATTCTATCTTTATTATCTAACTCGTAATTGAATAATCCTGCACAGTCTAAACACATTACGCCATATGCTCCTGCTACACCTTCTAGAGCAACACGCTCTATTTTAGATATTGATCCATCTTTATTAATTTTTCTTTCTTTGGTTATAGTTTCCTCTTCATAATGAATTAATTTATCACTTCCACAATTAAGACATTTGATTTTCATTCTTACAAACTTCCTTTCAATCTTTTGATTCTTAGGGATAATCAATAAGCATTAACTATCCCTAAAACATTCTTTTCTGAATTGTCTAACATAATAACAATATTGCCACCTGATACTGGAATTACAACACGAAATCCCTCGCATGTTGTTTTGCCAACTTTGACATATGGAGCAAGATCAAAATCAAATAATTTTGCAAAATCCTGTAATTTCATAAATAATCATCCTTTCTCTACAACAAACATGCCACTCTTCTTATAGCACATCTCAATTTCCCACATAATCATAGAATCAGAACTAACTTCATCATAATTCCATTCTGGATTAGAACATATTCTAAATCTCAAAACCTCAAACAAATTTCCCCATACAATATATGCTCTATAATTTGTAACAGTAATAGATTTATCTTTATAAGGTGTGCTAATGTGAGAATCATAATGAAATAACTCTGCTTCTTTGTGCTTTTCTAGGTATTCACTTACTGCTTCAACTAATTTCTCAGGATAATCTTTCATAGTAATTGTCCATTCCATAAGTTAAATCCCTCCTTCAAATTTTCCTCAATGCAACCACGCCATCATCAATACTATCATACTCATATGTTCCAATAATATCACCAAAATTCTTAATAAGAGCAATTGAACTAAAAGTTCTTCCATAACAATTCTTATGGATGATAGACAATTTCAAACCATTATCTGATTTCTTGATATATAATAATTGTCTATCATCTGAGAATCCTATAATTACTCTATTTGATTCATTATATCCTAATTTACTTACAATTCCTGGAGAAACATTGGATATTCTTTTGTGAATATAGATATAATTAGCATTCCGAGTGTTTTGCCATTCTATACTTCTTTTCATTGGTTTCTCCTCATACTTTAATATGTTAACTAATTATATCCATTTAATGTTTTAAAATCAATAGGTAGGATTAGTATTAGATAATTTTATTTTTATAATAAATAGTTATAACATATAAAAGTGAGATTTGATTGTATTATCATTCTCTATCATCTATCGATATTTGATGTTCATAATATTCCTTCCAATGTTTTAACTTCTTTGATAACTGATCTCCACAAACAGGACAGAAATTTCTTAATTGTTCTCTAGGTGCATGATATTTACAATTATTGCATTCATACAACATTGGACTTCCATTCTCTAATCTTAAACTAACCCTTGGATCATAACTTGGGTGAAAATCAATAGATATAAACTCAACTTGATCTGTCATTATTTCCTCCTTTATAGCATAAAATTTTCCTTTTAACGTACTAGATTATTTATTCCAATCCAAATCAAAAATATCTTTATATTTCCACCATATTTTTATACCAAACATAGGAAATGGAATTATATAAATGGTATCGTTTTTATCATCTATGAATATTCCAACCCATAAATCGTACCATCTAAAAAATGGTTTAACTTTTAATTTTCTACCTTTAAGATGATCTTTATAATAATTATAAAACATTTCAGGAAGAAATTGTTGTTTGTAGTCACAATACTTACAATGTGTATGTAATACATTATTTTCATCAATATACTCTAAGTCTAAATTACCACACCCTTTACCACATGTCACAGGATGAATTGGAGCTTTATTTTGCCAATATTCAAATGCTTTTCTGTATTTTCTTTTCCAAAACATTAAATTATCTCTCCTCTCAACTAACACTAAACTCATACTCCTCAGTCTGTAGTCCATCAATATCCTTACCCATTACCGCATCAAATGGAACGTCATAATTCTTAATCAAATATGTTTTTACTTCACTAATATTTTCAAAACTCTTAACCTCTACAATTTGATCTTCATGCCAATCTCTACACTCCTTAACCGTCAATGTCAGTCCACTTAATTTAATACCTAACACACTAATAATTTCCTTAACAACCACATCTGTTGACCATTTTCTCAAAACAATATCAAAAGTTTTATCCTTTAATAATTCTTGAATATGATACTCTTCAAGTAATTTAATACAATCTAAAGCAACATCAAACAAACCACAATCCACTAAAGCAATAATCAACTTTACTTGATAATAATCACTTTCCTTGAAATATTTAATCAATTTATTATCTAATAAATATTTAATATTATCTTTAACTATTGGATACATATTGTTTTTCATGAATTTATTCCTAATATTATTTCTATAATCATGAAGATTTAACACAATGTCTGACAAGGAAATCTCTAAATCAATAAAAATATTATTAATATATTGGAAGTAATCAAATAGTTTAAAATTATGTCCTTCATTGGCATAAGATAAACTATCAAACATTATCGCTGAAAATTCAGGCAATAATTTATCTTTGTGAATTTGATCAATAACTTCATTTGTATCTTTAAACTTTTTCACAACATTGAATTCAGATACCTCATAAGTCTTTCTTGAATCATAACTTCTTGATCTCTCATAGGATGCTAGAGGTTGAATTTTATAGATTATATAATTCTCATAATCTCTTAAATATCCTGTAAAAAATGAATCAAAAATATAACTTAAATCAATTTTATGATTATGTAAATTACAATAACCAGTATCTAATTGTTTGATAGTTTCAGTTTGGGATTGAATACATTCCTTCTTTTCTTTTACTTCCTGTGCTGTAAGTTTCTTTTTACCATTTTGTGGTTGAAAATGTTTATCGGTATATTTTGCTATTACTAAATAACAATATTCCTCTGATATTTTAGCGTTATTCTTTTCTAGTGGTAATGAATGATATGTCATAATTTTATCTCTCCTCTTTATTTTAATTTACGATTAAACATACATCGTTGATTCTCCACATTTTGGACAAATTAACATAATGGTATCACTTCCATAATCATCGTCTTCATCTTTCGCAGAACAATTTTTACAAAATATATTCCCACAAGGACATTCCATTACATACCAAGATGGTTTATAACAACTAATACATATTGTACATTCATCGGCATCTATATGTTGATTAGAAATATTTTTCATTCAATTTTCACCTCCTTAATAATCCCTCGAAACATACATTTCATTTTGATTATGTATTATTATCACCAACACTTCATCTTAATTTTACCAAAAGTAATTTTCTCTAGAATCCATGTTGTAAGAGAAATTAACAATAGGAATGGAAATACCACAAACATTCCCATATAAAATCCTGGTCGAATGATAATACCAAACCATTCAGTTCTAAATTGTTTATACCAATGTTTACTTTTGTCTATTACAACAGGATAAAAATATCTGTGTTTGTCATTTATTTGAGTTAAATATATCAAAAGTATTAACCCAAAAGGCGATAACAATATTCCAGTTAACGTGCAAAATGTTTTTTGTATCCACATAGGAATCATTTCTTCAAGATCCCATCCAAATCCACCAATCATATCTATATATCCTCCTTCTGTTTATTTATATTTTTCAACCATGCTTATCCCATCCAACATCCACTCTTTTCTCTAAACTCCTTAACAGTCCCTAAATTCTCCATTCCCTCTAATGTAATTCTTACAACTAACCAAGAATCATAAAACAACTCAAATGCTTTCTTATCAATTTTCTGAGTCATAGATAGATGACTTTTAACATGACCAATAGAATTCCATGTCTTACCTTTCTTTGATTTATGTATATATCCATTTCTGAGGCCAGAACTATATTGTTCATCTCCAATGAAAGGACTTTTTATTTTATAAAATTCTAACATTATTTATCTCTCCTACTTTTATTTCCAAAATTTCCACCATTTCTTCCTATCTTTTTTAGCAATTGCTTCTGCCAATTCATTCTCAAAATTACGCATATTATCATTTAAAATATCCCTTAATTTAATCTTCTCCTCTTCATTTTCATCAACAGTCAAAACTTTACTAGTATAATAAACTATATCTCCACTCTCAATTCCTTCAATATTTTCTATAATATCACCCTCATATTCTTCACCAATATTTAATCTATAACCAACATCTTGCAAATCAGCATATGTATCATAAGAAGCAAATTCTTGAATAGTTTTTATTTTAGTAAAACTTTCATGATGTAAATTATTTTGAAGACGAGTTATTTTATTAGACTCACCCATCCAATTTCTAACTAAATAAAAATGATCATCATTGTCTAACTTATAGTTGTTTTTCATGTTTTTACCTTTAATAATTGTTTGCATTATTTATTCATCCCCTTATTTAATCTCATGTTCTTTTCTCCAAGCAATAACATTTTCACAATTATTAAATTTCCATGTCTTTATTTCCATTTTTGAATTATTACATTCAACATAATCAAGTTCTACTAGAATAGTTAATTCACTATCGAGATGGAATTCATCACAATGAGGACAATATAACATTTATTCACCTCCTTTATATATTATAGGGAATTTTAAGGACGGAATTAACCGCCCCTTATATTCACTAATTTCTAACTAAATAAATCATCGTTATCTTCTTCGTAATCATAATCTTCTTCATTCTCTTGTTGCTCAATTATTCTTAAAACCTCATCAGGAATCATTGCTCTATTTAATTCATCAATCTCGTGCATCGCTTGAATATCTTCCTCAGTCATTGTATATTCTTCTTCGTATGGTTCATCATTTTCAAACATATCCTCAAATATATCTGGTTTTTTATCTATAATCTTTTTCTTATTCTGCAAACCAAATCCTTTATGTTTAGGTTCCTTCTCAGCAAAATATATTATATCCTCAGTCTTTAATCCGGCTTTCTTTTTATTATTAACACAATGTACAAATTTATCATGCTCTTCTTTATTATAATTCATCATTATCCATTTATAATATTTAAAATCAATTCCAAATTCCTTTCCTGTATCAAGTAATCCCAATGACTCTTCTAAATCATAATATTTATCTGCTTTACTTTCACTATTAAAACTACTATAAATATCAGAAAGTAATGTATCAGGATTGGAGTCTAATAAAGCCTGAATACCATGTTGTTCTTCATTGGCAGTAATAGAAAATATAATCTGATTCTTTCTAACAATATCTTCTGCTGTCGCAATACCCTTTTTCTCTTTCTTAATTATGGAGCCAAGTTCACCGTTTAACACCTTATTATTATTTTTGTAATTCTTACTTCCTGTAAATACTTTATTAGAATTAATATCCATTTTCTTATAATATTTAATTCCTTCTTTAAGATTATGTTGTGCTGTTTCTTCATCTGTAAACAGAGTGTAAAAATTAACACTTTCTCTTACTATTTTATTAGGATCACTTTTATAGTACCAAGTCCCTGCTGACTTATATCTAATCATGTCTAAAGCAACCAAAATTTTATTATATTTATCGATTGTATCATCCGTAAGACCTAAATCCTCAGTAATCTTCTTAAATGGTGGATATGCAACCTCCGACCTTCCACCTGATTTAACTAATTCATCTCCTTTTGGACGTTTATACATTCTACATTTTAAATAGCAATAATATAAAAGCAGTTTTAAATTATCAGCCTTTTCTATTTCTTGATTGTGTATCTTTTCTTTTTCAGTATCATACAATTCTGTATACTTATTAGATAAATCAAGAGTTAATGAACAAACTATTAACTCTTTAGGAGAAACTTTCTCAAAATCTCCTTCATATTCAATAGCTTTTATCTTATGTAATATTGATAATATTTCTTTGAATTGAAAATTTGTTTCACCTTTCTTTGTGCTACAAATAAATCCACATTCAATAATCATATTCTCTAAAGTAAATTTTATAATTTTCCTTCTATTCATTTGCATATACAAGTAATCTAATATCAGTAATGTTTTATCTTTAAATTTTGTTTGTTTTAATATACTATCCGTTCCTTCCTCAATAGAATAGAAAAATCTATTTGGAATCTTAGACCATAAATTTTCTTTGTTTGTTGTCATTTTGTTTGTTTGTTCTCTACTTTCTATAATTTATTTGTAAATATATAGTTAATATAAGGTAAAAGTTTATACCCACTAATTTTAGGGGGTACGATAATAAGGTAATGCTTTGGTTACACCCCTAAAAAACAGGGGGTAAAATAAGGTGTAATAAGAGAGACTAATTCTTAATAAGAGAGCATAATATCCTCCTATCCGCTAAACGCGAAATAGAAATTTTTTGATTTTATTTTTCTCATTTCTTTTTTATGTAATCATCAACTATTTGAATTAATTCATCGCTACAAGAAAAATAAAATACTTTCATATGTGGATATTTTTTATTTGGTGCAGTATCATTTAATTTAAATCCTTTTGCCATCAATATTCCAGCAAGCTTCTGAGACATAATACAATAATTTTTTGGTGATGTTTCTTGTATTTGTTCCAGTATCATTTTGTTTAATCATCCTTTCATAATTGCTTAATTTTATTTCCACACTAAGTAAACCCACACATAATCTCAATAAATTTCTCACTCATATCAATTTCTTACCTCCCTCTCACTCATATTTCTACCACATATTAATTATACTACATAACAAACAACATTTCAAGCAATTTTATTTTTATATTTGATAAATAATAAACAAATTTATTTATGATTATTCCTACAAGGTTTAACCCCTTGTCTAATATAAACTCTACCATCAGGTATTGTAATATCCTTTATTAATTCGCAACGCGAACAAATATATGTTTTCCCACATATTCTACCAGTTAATCCGTCAGCAAAGTCATTATCATAAACCCATTTACATCCCTTAAATAAACATTTAATATCTTCAAACATTGCTTATCATCTCCTTAAAATTATAACTAACCTTAATGTAAAATAATTTTATTTTTATAATTTAGGGGAGAATTAACTCCCCAGTTTCTATCTTTCTTCTTCAATGTAATTATCCCTCCCATATTAATACTAATCTCCTTAAATTAATACTAATCAAATCAAGGCTCCCACACAAACGGTACATAATCATCTTCCTTCAATACAGGCCAAGCACTATCACCATCTGTAACTTTGCTTTGTAGAAAATCACAAATTATTTTACCATAATAACTATTTAGATTTTCTGCTATGATATATTCACTATAATCATCAAGATTATAATTACTTGTTGCTATGATTTTCATATGTAACCTTCTTTCTAATCCTCTGGCATTTTATAAAACACTGACCACTAAGCGTAGAATTATATTCCATTAATTCTTTTTGAATTTCATTAAGTATCTCAATGTACCTATCTTCTGTAATATATTGTCCCATATTCCAGCCGATTTTCATATCTACAGATTGAGTAGTACACCTTATAATATGTTCACTACCTATACTCTTTATAAATATTTCATTTGCATTAATTAATTTTGTTTTATCTTGACTTCTGACCCACATATGTAATCCCTCCTTAATTATCCCTTAAGCCCCTTAATAATCTTCATTTTCCGTTTTGACAATGGCATCAAATCTCTATCAGGGTATGTCAGAATAAGTGAATCCAATTCTTTTGCTCTAGATTCTTCATTGTCTTCTATTTCATTTGAGAAATCATTTTCTTCTTCAGAGTATGTGCAAGGAGTTGTAACCCAATATGGAGTCATTTTTGTTGTTTTAGCCATATTATTTAGTCTCCTTTTATTTATTATATTAGTATTCAGGATAATCTGGAATCAAAACTATCTCATACTTTATTTTCAAATAATCTTGATTCCCATAAAGTTCACCGTTACTCCAAAATGTATTGTATTTGTCAGGTTTACTAATTTCATTATTTAAAGTATTTACAACAAGAATATTGATCTCATACATATTATTATACTCCTTTCTCAAAGAAAGCTGATCCAGTATTTCTTTCACTTAATTCAGCCATATCAAAAATATCCTTATCTGTTGGCGTTGGTATATGTTCAGGCCAATCTTTTCTTGTATTACCATAAATCTTTTCTTCGCACTCATCACAGAATATTGGATTAATCGGTTACCCCATGCATGCACATTGTTCTGATAATCCACTACAACACATTTTTGGTTCATATTCGTCATAAATTTCTATATCTTTATGACATGCATCACATTTCCATTGTTTCATTTATACTTCTCACCTCCTATCCAACTCTTAATTATAGCATACCATCATGATCGTGTCAAACAATTTTATTTTATAGTTGCATAAAACTTTTCCGTTACTTTAAAATGAACGTTTTCATGCTATTTTATGACTTTTAAAACCCTTATGTGACAAGGTTTTCAGAGTATCAATAATTTCCAAATTCCAAACTTCTACCTAACTTCCCCATCAAAATACTTAAACACATTGCATATTTTTTAACATGATCTTCACTTTCCATATGATTAACCAAAGTTCCTAAATCAGCATCCATTTTTTCAAATATCCCTATAATTTCATTATACTCTTCCTCTGTTAAAATATATTGTACTTTCATAAAATCAATCCTTTCTATCTTATTAATTCTTTGATTTCTTCTATTGGCAATATACATTCAAAAATATTGTGCGAATCATTATTAAAGCAATACGCAATCATAATTCTACCAGAACTACGTATACCCTTACCTCTACATATTATTTTGTTGAACAATCTAACTCTCAGTGGCAACTTTCTTTTTATTATATTTGCACACTTTTTAAAATCAAGTGAATCGTAAATGTCATTTGTCTCTTGGTCTATATATCCTCTTTTCTGTTTAGCACCTAATATTTCATTCTCTATTCATTTTTAAGAAAATCATAGAGATCGTCTACAGCTTGAGAAGTAACAGATAGCATTTGTTGAAGTTGGTTTTTGTAATCTTGACTAGTGGGAGGAGTTTTATCTTGTTGTAAATCTTCCTTAGCCTTATTATACCAATAATCTAATGCAATACTATACATTATCTATTCCTCCAATACTTCTTTAATAATTCATTCATATAATTTGATTCTGACTTAATTTTCTTATTGCTAACTTCAGCTTGCTTTTTATATTCATCATTTGATGGAGATTCAATTGGTGTCGCTCCTACCCATTGACAATTATATTCTTTAGTAAAATCTATTTCTATATTTACTTTAGCATAAATTTCATCTAAATATACCTTTGTTTTATTATAAATGGATTCTGCATACTTATTTCCTTCATTTTCATACAAACTCATCATTAAACGAGCTAAATAATATATCTCATTATCAGTTAGTTCGATCTGTCTCATTAGCTATTCCTCCTCTTATTTACCAAGTAATATATCTTCTATCTTTTTATTCAAATGTGACAAATCTATATTACTTCTAGTTGATTTACTACTACAATTTTCTTTAACTCGATCAATAGTTTGTTGCAATTCTAATGGCAAATCTTCATATTTACCTGCTTCAATTATAAATCCTCCCAATCTCCTAAACAGTTCAGTTCTCATCATTTTAATTTTGTTTTGATTATACCTTGGCATAACTTCACCTAAAGAATCATACCTCTTACCACCATACTCATTGATTTCATTTTCAAATGTTTTGAGTAGTTTGTGAGAATCCATTTCTCTGATTGTTTTGTTTGGTTTCATTATATCATTCCCTCCAATTCCATTACTTCTATTTCATCTAAAATATTTTGGTATGTAGATAATGTCCCTTCCCAATATCCTAAAGTATGACCACCATAAAAAGTATATGTTTCACATGGGTTATCACCATACTTTTCCTTAAATAGTTTTACTCTAATTTCTGCGTGTAATATTCTTTTGGATAAATAATCTTTTATAGTTTGTATATCTTTCATATCTAATTCTCTCCTTTTATAGTCTTTCTAAAGTTGGATTTTAATTACATTAAAAAATTTCACTGCATCAATAACTTTTTCATCAATTACACTTTGATTAATAACACATGGCAGAAGGTATCTATTGTTTTTTATTGACAATAAAATCTCCAATAAAGGGACAATCCAAACAAGTGAATTTACCACTTTCTAAATTACAAATTGCATAAACTTTAAGTATATTTAATGCTTCTTCTTTATTCATATTTATTTCTCTACTTTCCAAAAAATATGTCGTTACTTAGTTTTCTACCATATTACCATCTTTCATTGAAATATTATAACATTCAAGTAATGCTTTATTTTTATGCCTTCTAATCTCTTTAGAACAATCAGCAGGGTCATAGAGACAAATATGACAATTGTATTTAACTTCAGCTAATTCCCTATACTGAATTTCAATATTCATGAATCCAAATGTTAAATCCTTATTGTATTCACTTTTATAAAAATATGGTTTCAATTTTGTTTTGAGTTTTCTATAATCTCTCTTGAATATTAATAAACAGCCACTTGGTAATTTCATTTTAAATATTGGAAGCCATTTAAATTTTAACATATTATCATTTCCTTTCTTATCAAATAAAAGTCGAATTTTAAATCTTTCTGTCTAACAAATGTTCTATATAAGATACAAACTCATCAAAATTTCTTATTGATTCGCTTCTTAAAATTCTAAAAGAATTATCTACGCTTTGTCTTAATGCATTTTGAAGTTCTAAGATATATTCATCTTTATTGGTTTTCTTGTTCCAAAACATTATTATCATCCTTTCCTTTAAAATCTAATTTAACCTAATGAACTTCCTGTATCATCACTATAACCTTCTTCTTTTTGAAGTCTGTCAAATTCATTACCATCTATTTCAATTGTATTATCACTAATGGGCCAATATCCACTACTATCAGGAAAACATTTATTACAGTATAACCATTCAAACAAAACGAATTTATATTTATGATTTGCAAAATATTTATAAACTTGACCTTCTCCATGACATATTTTACATTTTGGATTAGCGTCTTCTTGCATCTAATCAACCTCTCTCAAAAACTAATCTAAGTACTTTTAGTATAATCCAGTTTCATATTACCTGCACTACTGAACCTATATCCTTTTATTCTGTTTTTACGCTCCAATTCCATATAAATAAACCACTCACCATAATCAGTAAACCATCTAAAATTAAATTTCCCTATTGAAAACCATAATATATCAATATCTTCCGAATATTTTTCTCTTAATAAGAATCTCACATTTTTAATCATTGTTGACTCTTCCTTTCTACATCGTTAATTCCATCTCGTAAATTAATCTATTAGTATCAGTTAAGGTTTCACTAATCAACGTCTTACAACTACCTTCTGGGTTGTCTGATAGCATTTCTGTGAGGTATTTAATGTATACTTCAAGAGCATTATAGATTATGTTTTTCTCTTGTTTGGAAACTTCTAATGTTTGAGTGATTTTCATTTATTTAATCCTACTTTCTTTACTTAGTTGATTAATCCTAAATATTGATGTAATAATTCTACTGCATTGGTTAGAGTCCTTACTTTCCCAATATCATTCATTACAACACTTCTCGAATAATCTTTTCTAATTTCTAATAGATAAATGATAGTTTCTTGGATTAGTAATTCTATTTCAGTCATTAGGTTCAATCACCTTCTTCTCACAAACTGATTTTTAAGCTAATTCAAAATATTTTTCAATTTCTTCCCTACTACATGGGAATAAATTTCCTTTAATTCTCAAATTATATTCGTCAAATATTGAAGAGGAAAAATCTCCAATTTCAACATTCTTAAAATCATTAATAGTAAAATTATCAATATCTTCTGGGTCTACTCCGTCTATCTTAAAAAAATCTTCTAATGTAAGTTCATCTTTAAGTTTAAAAACAATATGTTTATTTTTATTTGGATTAGCAAAGAATTCGTTTAAAACTGTTTCTTTGGAATAGGTTGCATTTGCCCATTGTGCAAACCTCTTAATCTCCCATCCATATTCTTTCCCGATTCTATTTATATATCTAGTATTCATCATTTTATAAGTTAACATATCATCTTTAATAGAGACCAGAAGTATTATCACAAATACCTGAAGATTTGATTGATAAAATTAATGCTTTTGAAATTATATCAGATATTGATTCTGAAACTGATACAGAAGTAAAAATATTTAATGAAGGTAATGGTCATCTAGCAACTACTATATTATATAAAAAGAAATAATACCAATAATCATTTTGAAAGGAGATGTAATTTATGAAAACAAAGGATATTGAAATTGGTCAAAGTTACACTGATAAAAATCTAAGTAGTATAAGAAAAATGCTTGGTTTAAAGAAACCATAATAACCGCAGTAATGATGAGTTTTTATCCTTGTAACTTCTTCTAAATCACCATATTCTTTAGTTATTTTTGGTTCCCATGTATAAGCCGTATTACGTAAATCTGGAAGTTCAATTAGATACAATTTATTATCTTTTCTTATTACTGGAGGAATTTTTTGAATTAATTTATTTAGTTTCTCCTCAGTAATTTCTGGTACAAATGCCTTTCCTTCGATCCATGCTAACATAATTTAAATCATCCTTTCATTTTAGAACCTATAGAATTGCTGATTCATTGGATATTTAATTATCAATCATCATAACCATACTTTTCAAACTTATCATTGACCATTATCAATTCATTATCAACCAAATCATATTGTTTACTCCATTCCCAATATTCATAATAAGATTCAAGATGATCAATCTTTTCGATAAAATATGGTATAATCTTAAACCATTCATCAATTGTATCTTCGTAATTTTTAAGACTACATTGGAATGTCCAATAACCAGTTTCTTTATTCCATGTTCTTGCAAACTCATCTGTATCTTCATCGTTAGATTCCCATTCATCAGGCATATAAGATAAACTACCACATGGTATAAAAGATGCTCGTCTTACTTCTCCAAATTTATTAAATATTGGGTCTTTAGATTTATTCCAGTCACCTTCTAACGCAATAATTGCAAACTCATTTCTAAATTCTTCTTTTATATAACCCTTAAATCTAATTCCTGTATAATCTCCCATAATTAACACACTCCTTCAATAATTCTATTTCTACAAGTCTCAGCAAATTCAGTATGCTTGTCATCCTCCTTCAATTCTAATAATATTTTGATAATCTTTTCACGTTTTGTTAATTGCTTAATTTAATTTTCCCATTCAATTAATTTCAAATCCATAATATTTAATTATTTTATTCAACTCTTCTTCTGTTTTAGGAACTCTTACATAATTAATTCTATCATCATTTGGTGTTATTGATATTACTGATTTTAGAACTAGATACAAATCATCTTTATAAACAAATAAATCATATTTAAAATAATTAAGTATTATGTTGAAATTACCAACATATTTATATTTGCTTGTATCTTTACCAAGATTTAGTATTAATTCTAATGTCTCTTTATTCATTTTAAATCAATCCCTCCCAGTTTTCTTCTGTTAATCGTTTATAAAGTTCAACATTCAATTCTTTAATTTTTGAAAGTAAAAATTCATTTTGCTTCTCCAGTAAACTTATTTGTTTTTCACATAGTTTAATCTGTTCTTTTTGAATATCTACTATTTCAAACAGTGGAATTATTAAACCTTTCATTTGATTCATCCTTCCTATTTATAAATTTATTTTATAGGTTTACAAATTTAAGTTCATATAAATCTGGTCATTTTGTAATTGGTTGAGGCCAATATAACGGATGGTTTCCTTTGGTGAAGAATGATTGAGCAAGGACTGAATACGTGTTATATCCACCCCTGCATCATACAAAGCTGCTCCGAACGCTTTGCGTAGAGAGTGGCATGATATTGCATCCTTAATTCCAACTTCATCTGCTGCATTACTTAATATAGTATGAGCTCTTTGTCTTGTTATTGCTTTATCTCCCTTCCTAGATGCAAACAGTGCAGTTTGAGAAGGTTTTACAGAAGTTAAATATTCATTAAGTGCTTCCCTTACATTATAATTCAGAGGGAAATTTTTAGATTTGCTTGTCTTTTGTTCTTTAAGAATAATCCTCTCTTTAATTTTACCATTTTCATCCACAACATCAGATACCTTCAAATTCAACAAATCAGAAATTCTCAATGCTGAATTAATTCCTAGTACAAATAAGGCCCAGTCTCTTAGAGATTTTGATTTTAAATAAACTTTCATTGCTTCAATATCTTTCTTCCCTTTAATCGGCTGAACAACATTCACCTAAATCAAATCCTTCCTTTAAATCTTCACTGTAAGACCTGAGTTTGACTTGTAAGCCTCTTTGCTACCATCATTGACACTAACATACACCACAACAGATAAGACGATTAGAAAAGCAATTATGAGTTTAATTTTAATATTTCTCATGGTTATATCACCTCTTTCATGATAAATTATATTCAAATTGTTGAGATTTTATAACTGTGAGACAATAAACTCCTTATAATAATTTTATTTTAATATTCAAATATGTATCAGCATTCATAACCATAAGCAATTTCCAACAGTCCAATCTCCTTTAATAACCTTTTCGCTAGTGGTCTACAGATTTCTTTTGATTTGCCGTGATCGGTTAAAGTTATAGATTTTTTAGTATGTACATTTTGAAAAGTAATATGCGAACCAGTTTGCCTTGCTCTAACCCAGTTATGTTTATGTAAAAGTTGTACTAAATCTTTTAGAGAGAAGCCTTTCATCCTCATTTATAATAATTCACCTCCTTTCTTAACTTGTTGATTAATTAATTCTTTTTCTGCTTCAATAATTGCTAATTCGATTAGTTGTTTGACTAATTTTAATGATACGACTTGTTTATCTTTATTTCTTTCTTGAAAATACAGGTCTGCTAGATTTAAATTATATTCTGCTTCAAGCATGTAGTTTAATGAATCCAATTTTATTTTCACTCCTTTTAATTTTTCTATGGATTAAAATGGTAATTTTATTTTAATTCTACACCAGAGCAGAAAATTGCCTTTTCCAACCAGTTTCAATTATAGATTCAAGATATGTCCAATTACTGTAATTTCCAATATAATCAGGATTAGCATTAGATATCGAAAGATAAGGCCTAACGCCATTCCATAAATGTTTCATTTCTTCAAGATCAGTAATTTCTTTATCTTGATGATAAATTTTTTTTGAATAAATATCTTTTCCTGCTTGCAATATCATAAAATTTACAGGTTGAGCAAAACAATTAGAATTAATTGCTTCAGTTATAAAGTTCTGTTGATCAACTTTGTTGGTATGAACAAATATAAATAATTTGTTGTCTTTATCTTTTACTTCTTGCATATTGCAGTCCTCCTTATTATTTCTCCATGCTTCTTCCCAAATTTCATCTTCATCTACATTTACTAATTCTCCACAATTAGGACATTCATCTGATGTGTTAATATTTGCTCCACAACAAGGGCAAAGGAATTGTTCATCGTCTGCATATGATTTCATTTTTGCACTACCTCTTCTTAAAAAATTTTCTTTCCAGTACCATTACATTCAGAACAGACAATTAATAAATCATTTGCACAAGTATATGAAGGATTTAGTATATATTTTCCACCTTCACACAACGGGCATATAGAATTATAATACATTTTTGCGTTCAATACCCATATCCATAATTCTTTAACTTCATTTTCCGAGTCATCTATTTTTTGTTGAATACTATCCAATGTTTCTTCTTTTAATAATTCAATTAGTTGTTTTTGAACTTCTTTAAAATTCTCAAGATTTTTGTCTGCATCATTCATTTTAAAACATCTCCTTTTGCCTTTAACTAACTACCAACCTTCCACCGCATTTACAATGATAATTTTCAGGATTTATAATCACACCGGATATACGATCTTTATATACTTTAGTATGACATTTCTGACACTCAATAGTATATTTTGCATTTGGTGATATTTCTCTTTCTACTCCAATGTTCTCACATGAATTGACTCTCGATATGTTATAACCATATACTCTATTCATTTTGCTAACATGAGATTTCCATAATGCTTGATGATTCATTGAATCAGGACACGTATGGAGTATTTCATGAACCAAAGTTTGTTTTGCCATTTTGTCTTCTGCCTTATCAAAGATAGAGGATAATTCAATAATGAATTTGTCTGATTTTCTAGAACATCTTCCAAATCTTTTTGCTCTTGTATTGACAATGACATTAGGATCAATGTTTGATGATATTGGAATATTTAGTTGTTTTTCTTCTAGGATTACTTCTTGGAGAAGTCTATTGTATCTGCTCATTTTGATTCCTCCTGATAAATTTATTTATAGATTCATCATATCATATATTAGTCCTCATTGCAATAGTCAACACTACCTAATTCTCCCACTATTTCAACATCTTCCAATCTCAGTCCAATAGGAGAAAATTGAAGACAACCGACTTCTTCATAGCACAAACTAATCTATGATGTGTTCTCGTCCCACCGAATATTAAACAATATCCTCCTGGTTTTAATGTTCTATATATTCCTTCTGCTCTTAATTTACACCAATCATAATAATTTGTAATTGTATCCCACTTTTTACCCATGAATCCTAAATTATAAGGAAAATCTGATACACAACTATGTATTGAATTTGGTTCTAATTGTTTCAATAATTCTATATTGTCGCCTAAATAAATTTTATTAACTTCTAACATTTAATTCCTCATTTCTATTTATTATTTTTATTTAACCATTTATACATTAATTATTAGCTCCAACGGTTATAATATTTATGATCTAGTATTAGGTATCACCTCCCTTAATAATTATAACATATTGGTCAAAGAATAGCAAAATATTTATTTTACAATTAATAAAACTTCAAACGACATCATAATCATTTAAAATGCAATTTTTAATGGATTAGGCGAACCTTGAAACGTAGGTATAGTTTGATTTTAATTTTTTGGAATTATTAATAATTTGCTAATTAAATATCTAGATTATATTCATATTTGAAGTGTGCTTTAATATATTCATCCTTGGTAATAGTTTTATCAATTCCATAATACTCTGATTTAAAATGAATATTATTACCTTCAAATTTAATCTCAAAGTGTTCTCCACTATCTGAAAATAACATTTGGCATAGGTATAAATTATCTTCGTTGCTCATATTTCTTCCTCCTAACTATTCTTCTATTAATTCTATATCTTCAAAAAGATCATCAACTGCTCCTTGAACCATTTCTATCCTAAGTCTCTCTATTGATCTTGATTTAATCCAAGTCATTGCATTAGGAATAGTTTCATTTACCATTCTAATTACATGATCACTAGGAGTCCCAAAATGATTTATTTCCTTCCAACTTGGTTCTTAACGAACAACTCTAAAATTATGACAATCATGTAATCTAATTAAAGAACCTATTTTGACTTTTTCCATAACATCAATAGTTTTGTTTATTAATTCTTTATTCATTTTATACCCCTCTTTATTATTCACTCAACCCATTAAACACAAACCAAGTTTCTAATAATCCTTCATGATTAACATTAATAAATATTTGATCAGATTTATCAAAAACGTCTCTAAGAAAATAATATCTGTGCTCAGTATCTTCTCTTGACGGTATATCTAAATTATGTTTGGTTCTTACAATCATATGCATTCCAATTTTATTGTCAATGATTATAGCAACATCTTCACCATAAAAATGATCAAACTTTTTCTTGATGTCATTTAGAAATTTTTCTACTTCTGATTTTAATTTCAATTAAATTTCCTCTTTTTAATAAAGTAAAATCATCATAACTTTTTAATAAAATCTAATAATTGATCCTTTGTATTCTTTTCTGGTTTATCCATAACCAAACCTAACAATTCATTCAAAATTTCACCCATTCTTTTTCCTGGTTTAATACCTAACTCAATCAAATCATGACCGTTCACAGCTAATTGATTTACCGCAATAGGCTCTTTTGTCTCAATAATTCTCTTCAATTCATTCTTCAATAAAACAACATTTTCAAAATCAAATGGAGGTTTTGAACCAATTATATCAGCAATCATAAGGTTAATCAAATCATCTACATTGTGTTCTCCTAGACGTTTCAATAACTTCTTTATAGATCCTTCTCTTAATTTAGGATATCTTGCCATATGTTCATATACCAGAATACAAACATTGTTTATGGTATCATTATCAAACTTTAAACGCTTCATAATTTCTCTTGTTTTGTCTGCCCCTACTTTATGATGACTATAAAAATGTCCTTGTCCATTATCATCTATTGTAAATGTTTCAGGTTTAGAAATATCATGGAATAGTGCCGCCAATCTCACGTTTAAACCATTAGGAGTAGCATCTAAGACCTTTAAAATATGGTCGAAGACATTCTTCCTATGATGCTTATTGTGTTGATCAAAACCTACACAGAGTTGAAGTTCTGGGAGAATATATTGAAGAATACCTAATTTACTGAGTAGAAAAATTCCTTCGGATGGTTTGTTAGACATTAAAATCTTGACTAACTCATCTCTAATTCTTTCTTGAGATATATTTTTGATTAAATGAGCATTATCAATAATCCCTTCTCTTGCGACATAATGAATTTTAAAATCCAATTGACAAGAAAATCTAATACATCTCATCATTCTCAATGCATCATCATTGAAAATATCATGTGGGTGTCCAATACATCTTATTACCTTATTTAAAATGTCACCCTTACCATAGACCAAATCAATTACCTTTTCTCCATCATATAAAAGTCCATTAATAGTAAAATCTCTTCTCAAAACATCTTCTTTAATGCTTACACCAAATTTTACTGAATCAGGTTTACGACTATCTGTATATTCTCCATCACTTCTAAAAGTCGTTACTTCTATAGGAATTTTATTAATCATAACTGTAATGGTTCCATGTTCTAGGCCAGTGGGAATAGTATGATTAAATAATTGCATTGCTTGCTCGGGCAATGCTTGAGTGGTAATATCAAAATCTTTTGGAGTCTTATTTAAAATTAAGTCTCTAATTGCTCCTCCACAAAGATAACTCTCATGACTATTCTCTTTTAATTTATTCAAAACATAAAATACTTCATCTGGAATTTTACTTTTATCAATCATCACACAATCGCCTTTCTATTAATCTCAATTGTTAATTCATTAATCTTTTTATAGTCTGGTTTAAGGGGTAATGGACTATTTTCTTTCGCATATAAGAAATCTGCTTCATATTTATCTACCATTTCAAATATTTCATCAAATGTATATTTCTCATTACGAATGTCTAATAATAATTCCCTTTCTGGCCTATAAGTAGTAACTGGTTTACCACTAAGAATTTCAGATCCCATTAAAAGTAACCGTATCAAGTGTAAACTGTGTTTGAAGAGGTGTAGCGTATCTTTCTTTTTGTTGCGTTTATTAAGTTTACCATAATCAACAACGATATTATTAATTTCTGAATAGATGTTTTTGAAGTCGCGTAATGGATACCCCTTAGTCATATTTGTTTTGATAAATATTTCCGTTTCATAATCTTCTTTATCTGAATCAGCGATATATAATTCAATTTCACTATCAGTAAATTCTTTATAATGTTTCTTTAGATGATTCATTTGTACATTAATACTTTTTAGAATATGTTTTTCTTTTTCTTCTTGAGGATATGAATCTCTTGCTAAAGCATTCTGTAATCTTCTGAGTTGTGCTGTAGCATATCCAGAAAAACTATGAGATGCTTTTTGTGATAAAAATAATCCAATATTATCTCTAAGCAATTTTCCTTCTTCTGTCATAATTAAAATATGTTCTGGATTTGTTGCTAAGATTTCAATACAGTTCGGATTACAATTTGATAATAAATTAATCATTTTACGAAAAGCATAGATAGTCGTATCAGTTTCTTTATTTTCAAATTGCTCAAAATTATCTAATCCTAGTAATTCATTTGGTCTTTCCAATGCTATACCTCTTACGTCTGTATCACTAGTAGAAACATTTGTACCATAAGCAATACTTCCTGACATTGTGAGAAGCATAATATTATTTCCTAAGTGTTCATTTTCTTTGAGAAAATTGTAGTTTGGATTATTTAATACTAATTCTTTGTAATTCATTTATGTATCCACCTTTCTTTTTAAATATAATATAAATTTGTTATTTTAAAGTAATTCTAATTTAACAAGTTTCTTGTCTAATTCTAAAATACAACCCTTAATTTCCTTATTTAAAGGAAACCAATTCTGAGGCATTCTTACCAAATAATAATCTTTTGTTTCACCAATATAAAATCCGAATTGCTCTTTTTCTTGACCTTTAATAATGACCTTTTGTAAATAGTCCATTTTAAAAACACACCTTTCAAATAAGTAACTTATAGGATCAATTTAATTTTACTAAAAATTCTTCAAATTCTTTGAAAATAGGATGCCACTTATAATCATTAATTTTATTATCTTCGTTTAAAATAAAACTCAATGCAGTTGCTTGGTCTTTATAGTGGTACATCAAATTAAAAAGTTTTCCTACTAAATCTTGCTCTTTTTGGTCTAACTCAGTAAATTTTCTACCATTTTCAATTTCTCTCAATTTTATATTGATTTTATCGACAGAATCCTTTAATTTGTTTCTAGTTTCCATGATATCTACAATACTTCTCATTTTGATTTACCTCCTTCCATCATTAAAATCTTGCACTCATTCTTCTTAGAATTTCGTTTTCTAATTTATCTCTTTCCTCTAATTCTTCTTTGAAAACAACGTATTTTTCGTTGCCATGTTTAAAACATATATCCATAATTTTATCTAAAAGGTATTTATCGGATACATCTCTAAACACCAATAAGTCTTTAATCTCTTCAACCTTTTTAATACCATCCATATCACATGACTCACAAGTATAGTCTTGCTTAATTTCTCCGCTTCTAACAGGGCAATCTTCATCTCCATATTTACAACCATGTAAAATACAACAATGAGTTCTGTGTACTCCATATCTACTTTTGTCCATTTTACATTTCTCCTTTATTATTTAATATACCTTTAATTTCTTCAGGAATGTCATCTTTACTATTCCAATATGCCTGACCAATTCGACATATTCCAATCAAAGAATTATGATCCATACACATGCTTGATCTTCTCTTATAAGCAGAACAACTATGTAGTCCTTTCCCATCTACGGTTAACCATTTACAAACAGATCCTTGTTCCTCTATATTCTCATTAATATAATCATCTAAATTATCTTCATTTACAGTTTCCAGAAAATCAGGAGATAAGTTACTTGATTCATATTTAGGTACAAAACATAGATAACCTTTACAACAATGTCCACATCTTAAACATTTAGACATTTTCTTTTCTCTCCTTCTTATTTAAATTGGTCATTCATTTGGTTTTAAAATCATCACATATAGGCATTGTTTCAAATTCAAATTGATTGTGTTTTACACAAGTTCTATGCTCAATACTATACCAATGGCAATCTTTACATTTAAACATAATATTCTCCCTTTCTATATCATCTTAATTTCTAATTTTTCTTTACTCAAATCTATCATAATAATTTCAATTGAATTAATAACATCATCATAACTACTTGCATATCCATCAGGAACACTCAATTTTAATTCACTCAAATTCTCAGCCATTTGTTTTAGATGATAAAATCTTTCATTAACTCTTCTCTGAGCAGATTCAACATTCTTTTGAGTATAAAACAATCCATCATGTTCTACAAGATTGTAACCACTGTATCTAATTACACTACTCCAACCTCTATGCTCCTGTTCTTCAATGGTGAAAACATCTTCATAACCATTGTTTATTAATTGTTGTTTATATTGCTCTAGTTTTTCTTTTGAATCTTGAGCGATAACTTGATTACCTCCATAAGTGGTATCTGGAGTATTGTTTTTGAGAACATAAATCATTCTTTTAGGCTCTTCTTTTTGTTTCTTTTTCATTTGATTATCAATTACTTTCTTTCTTAATTTTTGTTGGAGTTGCATACTAACTATATTATATACCTTTATAGTTAGTATGCAACCAATTTTAATAATTATTTATGTATTAACTTATACCAGCGAATTCCCCATAATGTTTATGTCTCATTTTCTCAGCATATGCTCCAGCCTCTTTTAATTGATCCAATGAGAATTTCTTTAATACAGTATTTTTACCTTCAATTTGAAGTTGCACAACCCACCATTTATTACGCTTACTCACATTTCTAAAACCACTTTTATTATTTTTATTCTTGCCATTTTTATGCTTACTATTATGTTCAGTGTCAGTTATTCTTAAATTATTTTTTCTGTTATTAAGCGTTCCATGATTTTCAGGTTTTATATGATCAACACACGTTCCACTTGGAGCATTCATTATATCTCTATTCAAACTATGACATATTTGTTTTCTTACACCATTTTCATCGTACTTATATTCCGTAGCGAATGCATAGTAATCTTGAATAGCCTCATTCCATCCTGCACACCAATGTAAATTCTGTTTTATAAGTCTAGGTAAGTCCTCTGTGTCTATATATCCTTCCATAATTATTTCATCTAACCTATTTGTAAAATATATTGTCGTGGTTTCTCCGTCTACTTTATAATCATTAAATCCTTTTGTTTTTCTAATGCAACCACATGATCTTTTACCTGACAATAAATCTTTTGCTGTGGTTATATAATTATTGTTTCCACATCGACATTCGCACCTATAATATTCAATATTTTTTCTAGGTTTACTATAATCCCTTTCTATTACTTTTAACTTTCCAAATTCCCTACCAGTTAAATCTTCTATATTAATACATCTCCTTATTTATTTTTATATTTGAGTAATTAAATATAAATCATTACAAGCAAGTTAACCACATCCTTTCCATAAATCCTATAAGTTGAGTCATTTAAGGGATTTAGTGAACTCTGTAACACTACTGTAGCAACACTTTCACTTTTGCAAGATAATTTAATTCACCTATTTTAATCAATGTTACGAGAATATTCTGTAGAAAAAATACAACCACGAATATTGATAAATTTACCGATTTGATCTACTAACTCATTTCCATAGTTTTGTATAAATTCATCCATTTCTAAATATTTGTCATGTTCTCCATCACTAAAATGAACTATATCATAATTTGCATCTATCTTCTTTTGAAGATAATCTTTTGCTTTCATATTCATATTCTTATTCCTCCTTTTCTTGAATATCCCAGAAAATTCCTGTTTTCTGGGATACTATTCACTATGCGTTCCTATCTCATAACAATCATTCTCATCGAACTTATTTAAATCTACTAAAATAAAATCATCAGTAGTTACATCTAGTCTACTTTCCCATGAATATTTTTCTTTGACTTTAATAATTGCATCTGTTTTTTCTAGAGCAAAAACAATTCCGAAGAACATTCCTTCCCATGATCTTTCACAACTAATATTATACGCATACATTTTCATAGAGTCGTTTAGAATTGGCGATGCCTCTTGATATTTACTAGACTCTTTCTTGAATTCAGTGTCAAATTCTACTTCATCTAAATAATCAACTCTACCTTCATTTAAACACCAAACATCCCATCCTTTATATTCACAGACCTTTTCCCATAAACCCAAATCAACCACTTGCTTAATTGTCATTACTACTTTGCTCATTTTATTACCCTCTTTCTTAATTTTATAGCATCAAATCGTGCTTTTAAATCCTTTGAAAAACTACATCATCTAGAAAGAAATCTCCTTCAACCCCAAAATAATCAGTAATGATTCTTGGGAATCCATCTCCATAGTCCAAGACAAATCCCTTAACAATATTCTGGGCATCACCCATAATTCTAATAGCATATGGGTTTCCCTTAATGATCATTTTGCTATTTTCATAATAGATATCTTTAGGCTCAATTTCCACCTCTTCAACTAAAATTGATTCACTTATATTCACAAACATAATTCGATCACTCTTCTTTCTTTATAAATCCCAAGAAATAGTATATTTATGGTAATTAATAGCCACCTGCTAATTCTTTAAATTCATTAATACAAATAATTGTTGTATATTTCATAACTCTATTAATTAATTCATCAGTTAGATCAACATCAAACACAAAATCATCGTAACTAGAAATATCATTTTCCAATATAATGTTCTTAGTTTTTTGAATAAAATTTTTATAAGATAATTTGTTTCTTGTGGTTATGGTTAACATACGTCTTCCTTTAACTTTTGATAAGAAACAATCTACTCTGAAAAGATTTTTATCTAAGACTTTATCAAATACCTCAAACATAATTTCATTTAACATAATTTAAATCCATCCTTTGAATTGTTATTCTTCTAATATTGGAAATGAACATACTAACCTTGGTTTCTTTTTCTGAAAACCACCATAGTCATAATCGTCAATATAATGATTACCTTTGACTAATTTACCATATTGATATTCATATGCGTTTGAGCATTCCATACATCTGTACAATCCATAATCTACTTTAAGAACATTATTGCCACATTCACATTTGAAAGTCTTAGGTGTTTTTGGTCTTCGTTTTCCGTATTGTTTAAGTGGTACTCCACTCATATCATAATTCATTTTTCATTCTCTTCAAACTGATAAATTTCAAAGCCATATCACCACCAAACATCATTAATATAGTAAAGAAACGTTCATTTTTCTTTTCACTTACTCTAAATGCTTTTAACCTCTTACCTTTACTAAAATTCATTATTCTTCCTCCTCTTATTTAAATTTAAAAATCAACTTATCTCCACTATCATCAACCATAATAATATCATCTTTTTGATTGACATATTGCTTAATTTCATTAAAAATTTCCTCAGTTACCATGATATTAATATTAGTTAAATTTCTAGTCCACACCTGATTTTTCTCAATTGTAAGAGTCAATTTCTTATCAGTTATGGGACTTTCAAGCCATTCAAGTATTGAAGTTGATTCGTTGGTCATGTTCTTCCATATTAGTTTTTTCATTACTTATACATCTCCTTTATTCTCCATAAAATATTTCAACTATATTTTCAAAAAGGATATTTACGCCAATGCCAGATTTAGTTTTTAAAACAAACCCATGTCCATACATCAGATTTTCAATAACTTTTCCAATGTAATCACCTTCTTTAGTTTTTACTTTAATAATAGTCTCATTAAATATGGCTGTAATTTGAGCTGATGTTTCTGATTTGAAAACTAAAGACCTAACTGTTTGCATATTAGTTGGTTTCATAATATTTTACTCCTTCAAATTGCTTGCCCTTTGTCAAGTCAATTTTACTTTACTAATTCGTCATAATCTCCATGGGTAAATATTCCATAATGTTGTTCAAACAACCTCCAAGCTTTACCCCAATCATCTGATTTGATTCTTGTTAATTCAGCATAACCATTTTCTCCATATTTTTGAGTTAGGATGTCTTGAACACTTTTAGAATTTTCGTTTTTAACATTGCTTCTTTTGGTGTAAACCCACTAAATGCATTGATAATTTTCTTGGCTAATTCTTCTGACATTTTTGTTTTCCTCCTTTATAATACGATGAAATTAGACTTTTAAGTTGTTTATTCAACCGAATTTACATAATCCCTCATATAACCTTTTGCTAACTGTACGCCCTCTATTTTACCTTTTAGTCGTTTGTATTCTTCAGAATCTTTTAGATGGGTAAAAATTATAGTTTTTAATTCAAATTCTGCTTTATCTAACCTACTGTGCAAATTTAAGAATGCTTCTTTATAGGTCATTATTTTATCTCCTTCCAAACTGGTTCTATACATCCATCATCTATTAAATCTTGTCTGAACTGAATAACTCCGTCAACTTCATCAAAATCTATGCTACACTCTTCGCACACACACTTCTTATCATCCCAAAATACTGCCTGTGGATATATTTTATCCTCAAAACATTCATTACCACATGCTGTACATTTCATCATAATTTTCGAACAATTCTTAGAAACCCTTAATGGATTGCCCCATCCTTCAGGTTCGACATCAAATTCTACTGTAATTGAATCAAGATCAAGTTTATCTACATCAAGTACAATTCCCTTACCATGACTTACGTGCTTAACTCTCATACCCTCTTTAAACTTCATCTTTAATCAATCCTTTCGCAATATAATTATAACCACTTTTCAGACATCTTTTCCATATAACCATTCTGATTTACTTTAGGATAAAACATCATCTTTTTAAACATTTTTTCATATAAGCCAAGTTTACCAAAAGTAATTACCTCAATTTCTCCAGTATATTCTCCTTCTTTGAAATCTATTTGCTGAATAAAATCTTCATAACCAGTAAATTTAGCCCATTTTTCAACTCCATTTACTAAATTAGTTGCAATGTGAATGAATCCACTGTCTATTAATTCTTGTTTAGTTTTTAATTTCATGATAATCACTCCTTATCCTACATCAAATCTTCAATCTTAACCCCTAAAGCATTAACCAATCTAAGTGCATTTTCAAAACTAATATTTGTCTTTTTACTAACTTTTCGATACTGATAAATCGTTTCAATGCTTAATCCAGTTTTATCAGCTAAACCTTGACCATTTCTGTGATACTCTGAATCATCAATGATTTTAACTAAATTACTTTTTATGACAGTAGAATCAGTTTGATTATATTTTGCTATGAGTGATTCTAAATCCTTCTGCTGAATATGATTCATTTTTCTATGTATTCACCTACTTTCTTCCTAATTTGTTTTACCTCTTGTGTATATTATATATCTTGGTAATTGGTATGTCAACACCAATTTGATTAAAATAAAAAATATTTATTTTTATGTTTAGTAGTTTAAAATTTCACTTTCATTGGATAGGGACACTGTCAAGCAGGAGGTTTTAAGTCCTGCTTTTTTATGTAATTATTTTATATTTAACTCAACTGATAATTAACCTTCTCTAATTTCTTCCTAATATAATTTAGTCCCTTGCCTGTAACATATGTAACTGGAACCATTTCACCATTAGGAATCACTGACTCCTTAACTTTGAAGTGTCCTGCAGTAAGATGTTTTTGAAATGGGGTATTATTCTTACGAAGAATTTTAACATCTCGCAAGAATGCAAATAACTTATTGCGTCCGATATCCAATACTTTTGAAATATCTATCATTGCTTGACAATTAGGGGCAATTAATACTTTATTATATCCATTAGCTAAATCTTGAAGTTCTTCAACTTGTAGAATTAATTCTGCTATTCTTGATTCATATTTCTCCTTACTTTCTGCATTAGAGAATTTTAATTCTGCTCTACTAGTGATTAATTCTTTAAGTGTAGTAGATGCCCAAGACATAAATAAATTTGCTTTTGGTTGCTTACTGAATCTAAGAATCTGAAACAATTGATCAAAAGAGTATAATTCTGTTTCATATTCCTTATTAATCATGGTCGACAAAATGCTGACTATGATTGGTTCACCAATTTCATCCTTATTTCTAGAAATTACAGAGTGAAAACTTTTAATATTCCCATACTGCAACGCCTCACCAATTTGTTTACGAGTCATATAAAAATCTCCGTGGTCGTTTGAAACGTCTTCAAAACATTCAATCTCTAATACCTCAAATAATTTCTTATTAGCTAATTTTAATTCCATTAATTTTATTACCTCTTTCAATTTTTATTATTTTATTTTCAGTTGTCAACAATTTGTTGGATACTTATTATTATTTTTTACACAATCATGTATATCATCGCATCCTTAATTTAATATTTATACCATATAAACACATTCCTCATTTATCTTACTTAGCAGATTGTAAACCTTCTAAACTTACAATGTGTTTACTACATATAACTTGATATGCATTTTTAACTTTAACAAGGTAATGAGAATCATCGATCTTACTTATTATTTTCATTTTTACATTTGTCTTTTTATGTATAGCATCTCCTAGTGTAATAGGCAATTCTTGTTGTTTCTGTTTAGGTGAGATTGACGGTATCGGAATAGGAACAAATTTACTCCTTTCACTATTGACTGCTACTGGATCTATAAGTTCTCTATCAATTACTTTGGGTTTAGAAAAGTTTTCTACATTCATTGCTTTTGGCTTATATATTTTATTCTCGATATTGTATTTATATCTTGAATCTTCATTAATTATTTCTTGATGTACCTGATTTAATAAACTCAGTTTGGTGTTTATAAACCTCTTAAGTTGGATAAGAGTTGTTAATTCACATTTTGCTTGTTGTCTAAAAAGCTGATTATCTTTAATTTGTTTGGCTAACTTATAACCTTCGCAAGCATTAAAATTTGTATTCATAATTTCATGTAACATATCTATATTAAAGAGATTTGCTGTTCTAACTTCTTCCGTAAGACGCTTAACATCTGAATTGATATTACTATATATTTCTAAGAGTTGATGAGTATAGGACGTTGCTTTACACATATTTATCTTCTCCTTACTTCTTGTTTAAAATAAACCTTCAAACCAACTTCTAAATCCTTAATCTCATTATCTGATAATAACATACAACACAATTCATTTGCCATCTGATCTGCCATTTCCTCAGTATCATCCTTAAATTTATTTAATGCTATGTAATGGCCTATCTCATGTGCTAATACCCAAGGTTCATTTTGATATTTTTCTAATACTTCAATTTTACAATCATCTAATAGTATTCGTCCATTTCTGTCTTGATGATATAAAATATGTCCTGCTGCTGTTCCTAAACCATTTTTATACTCAAGAGGGATTGAAAATAAAGAACATAAATTTATTAATTTTTTGTTAAGATTTATTTCTGTGTTAGTGCGTTGTTCTTGTTTGAGTTGGATTTCTTTTTCAATTTGCTTTTCTACAACAAAGATGAAATAGAGATATAATGAGAAACATATAAGGATTATAATAAATAAAAATATAAATGTTGGTAGGAGTATGGTCATTTTGTTTCCTCCAGTAATTTATGTTTCTTCTTACGTGAATAGTCTTTAGAACTTTTATGTGGTTGAGTGCCAGTATTAAATTTGACTAACACTCTACCACTATCGATGTAATTGGATTGTCTCTTGTTTTTCTTAGTCATTGTGTATCCTCCAATCTGCAGTTATTTGCTCAGATGATCTTTATGGTAATCAGCAATAATTTGATACTCTTCTTGATAAGCAACTTTATAATCCTCACTCAAATTATCAAAATCTTTACCAAACATTAAAAAGTCAATTACTCCATTATCAGAAGGATCACTACTATATCTATACACTAGTGTTTTTAACTCTCTACCACAAATATAATAATCTACCATTCTTTCACATCTCATAGCACTTTTGATAAAAATACAGTCCTCACAATCGTGTTTGTATAGTGGTTTCATAATTATCATACTCCTCTCTAAATACCAAACATACCTTCTAAACTATGCCTAGCAATTGTATATGAGCATTTATCGCAATCAGCATTTTTCTTTTGCATTTCTCCAAACGCACAGCCACCTTGACAAGCGTTATAACCATTATCTATCATTGCTATCAATGCTCGGTATTCATTTTTAGTTAGTTTTAGATTGATTTCTTTTAGTTTACTCATCGTAAATCTCCTTTAAATTTATATTAGTTCATAGGTATTTGTGCATTTCTTTTTGTATTTAAGATATACCAAACTAAGATGATAATATTTACCAAAGTATAAACCCAAAAACAATAAGATGAATATAACCACTATACCCAAATAATTTATGAGCAAATTGATACATAAAAAACATAAATAAGCTTATTCCTAGATATAAAATAATAATCTCTGTGTAAAATGGTTTGTGCATATTAATACCCTCCTTTAAAATATTGCTTAGTGTTTTTAACCAATTTATTAATAGTATTTAAAGTATGCGTTACGGTAATTCTTACATTTTCATCTTTCGAATCACTCCAGATATTTTCCCATTCTTTAATATTGTTTTCAATGTACTCTAATTTATCAAGAACATCTTTCTTTTTGACTAGGCCAAACATAATAAAATTCCTCCGATTAATTATTTCTTACAATCTTTACAATATGCCTCTCGATCACACGGCATAATTCCATAACCTAAAGATAGTGCAAATCCTCTAACCCTTTTCTTTATTCCACATGTTTCCCAAGTCGTGTTGCCTGTATATGGCTTATTCGTTTCGTTTTCAACTATATCAATTCCATCTTCAGCAAATCAAAAACGTGCAGGAATTAATTCACCTGTAGTAATATTTCTATTCATATTTTATCTCCTATAAATTCGTCATTTTAAGTTAAGTGGTTTAATATATTCTTTGTTAATTATTTTACCGTCCTTTGTTGTTACTCTATAAAACATTTCATTAAATACATCCTCATCACTCAACCATCTTCGAAAATGTTTTACTGCTAAATCGTATCCGCTTTCAGAATAATCCACACTTAAATCTGATATATGCATATCTGCCTCAAGTCTATAAAATACTTGCTCCATACCATTTTCATCCTTTCAATTGCATGTTTGATTGGATTTATTGATACATTTCAACCAAGAAACCTAGTATATTTTGATATGGATACCATTCCTTACAATAATCTTCTTTCGAATATTCTGTTTTACAATTTCCTGCTCCTTTTTCACTTGGAAGTAAAGCTCTCCCGCCCATTGGACGATTAAAAAATGAAAGATTACACCCTTCCTCTGTTAATAATATGCACTCACCACCACATGAAGGATCAACAATTTTTGAATTTTTATTTCTTATTCTAAGATAGTAAGTTCTGTCTCTATCTTCGTCAAGTATATCTCCTTCCCACCAATCAATTGAAGTATTTCCTTCATCTATTAATTTTTTCAATGTTTTAATATTTATTTGTTTAAAATCTCGTGGTGAATAATGACAGCCCATATTTTTACAACATCCACCTTGACATTCTGAACACAAAATAGGACTTTCATTATTTACTTGTAAATCATTTTCTTGTAATATGTATGACATAATTTTTCCTCCTTAAAATTTAGATTAAAACACTAGATTTATTTGAATTTAAATTCCATAATAGCGTCACCTAATTCTGTAATAGCATCACATATTTTTTTCTTCTGACACTTACCACAAGCTTTCCCACTATTATCACATGACAACATGTTAAATTCATCTGTCAACTTTGTTAATTGTTCAAGTATTTCTTGTTCTCTATTCATTTTTATTCCTCCTCAAATTTAATTATTTTATTTTGCGACACTCTCTACTCTAACACCATATTTATCCTGAACTTTGCTAACAAACTCATTCAAATATTTCCTAAACACATTACTATTAGCAGAAGATTTATAATATGAATAGCTAACTTTCCTTTCCTCAACATCATAATAAATTTCTGCTAAAGCTTGATTAATCCATCCTTGTGTTTTAAGTGGAACTTTTATCTCATACAATTTCATCATATGAAGAATTAAACTGGTATCATTTGATTCATATCTAGATTTGTAAACAGTAATTTCTTTGTTATTAACTTTCTGATTATTAATGATTGCTTGTTCAGCTTGAGATACTAATTCATCAACAATTTTGTTTTTAGAATCTGTATACTCCCTGTCCTCCTGTTCTTGCTTAGATTTCTTAAATTGATCTTCTTTTGCTTTTCTGTCATACCATTCTTGACGATAATCAATTAATCCTTGCACTTCTTGTTCGCTGGCTCCAGATAGTTCTATGAGTTTAATGTCTAATACATTGATGAATTGATTATTGTTTTTGCGGTTATAGATGTTTTCTAATGCCATATCTAGAGTGTAATCTGTGGTATTGCTTAGATAATATTTAATGTCTTCATGAGTAGCATCGCCTGTAATTGATCTGATATAAACATGAACAATTCCAAGATCAATATAAACTCCTGCATCTTGCTTAGTAGTTTTCTCAATATAAAGGTTTTTATAATCCATATCATTGATTAACTCAGCAATACAGGTTAATTCTTTGTTCCTGACTACTACTTTATTATCTTTGATATAAAGACATTTCTTGAGGTTTTGTTTTGCTAATTCCTTTGCTTCTTGCTCTGCTTTTAGATTAGAAAGATATTGAGTGTAATCTATGGACTCATTTGCTTGAACCATATTTAATTTAATCGGTAATACTACGCCAACAAATTCATGTTTGTTGTTGTAAATTGATAAAGGACTCCATTTTTTATCACTTTTCATAACAAATAATTTACATTTTAAAGATTCAATAAAACTTAAATAATTTTCTTTAATTCCGACTTCTCCCATAATAACAATATTATGATCATGTCCTATATGGATTCTTTCTGGCTTAAATTCTATGTCAATATACATCTTTGATTGACTGGAAACTATTTGAAAAAATTGATTGTTATAACTTATATCTGCTTCAGGGAAACCATTAATAAATTCCAATTGATTAGTTTTAAGTTCAGTCTTCTTGATAAGGAAATGAGTGTTACTAGCATATTCACCATTATGTATTACTTTGTTGCAATATGATATGTCATTTGTGAAAAATTCTTTAAAATTGTATTTTGACATTTATAGTCACTCCTTTAGATTTTATTTTAACACTAAGGGAGTTTGCTAGGCTCCCTTATGTGATTTACTTATTCTTCAAATTCGCCTTCAGCATCTTCTAAAGCATTGATTAACCCGTCGAAATCTTCACTTGGGCCATATGTGTCGGCTATAACTTTTACGACTTCTAAAGGGACTCCATAATCCTCAGACATACACTGAAGATAGTGTTTTCTGGATTCATAACCATTTTCTTGATATACATTTTGATCCATTATGTAGCAACTCCTTTTAATTTATATTCGACTTATTAATTACATTGTACTACAGAATTAGAGATAATGCAATGGTAAAATAGAAAAACTAGAGAATATATTATATTTATATTCTCTAGTTTAAGAGTTGATGAAAGAGTGATTTTAAGGGAAATTTTAATCTAACTTCCTATAAACCGCATAACAATCAATTAATAAATTACCATGAACATCATATGCTGTATCTTGTAATATACAACCATCTGCAATTAAAATGTTTGTTAAAGGAATATTTTCTTTTCTAGTATTCCCTACCCAAGTATATCCCTCTGGAGAATAATTGTTTGACTTATTTTTCTTATCCTCTTCCGTAAATTCATATTTGTTTTGTTCTACATGATAAATCATTTTAAATCAATTCCTTTCTTAATTCTTTAATTAAATTCTACGGTTTTTAAAACCTTATAATCACCATAATATAGATAAAAATTATCTCTTCCACTTTCTTCTCGTCCTAAAGTACCATCCACAAATACCTCTTGCCATTCCCATTGATCTCCTCCATCACTATAATAATTACGATTTATCTTATTGATAATTATCACTCTCATATCAGGCTTGGCATCGTCACGATACCAAACAAGTTGATTGATGTTGGGATGATTAATTATATCTCCACGTTTGCTAAATGAATAAGGAATTCTTTTCATTTTGTTCATCCTTTCTTAATTTAAAATGACTTTTAAACCTTATATAATTTACCATTTTCATCCCATTCAACTTTAATAATATACTCGTCATCACTATCTAATGGTGTAATTTCTCCTATATATTCATATAAGATTGCCATAAATAAATTCATACTAAACCATCCATCTTTAGTTAGATACTGTTCTCCAAATGGTTCAACCGTTGTTGCAACCGCATACATAATTAACCAATCCTTTCATCTTATAATACGTTCAAAATTTGTTTTCAAGATTAAATTCTAAATGGTTGATGTGTTTTGCATTCATTAAAACGCTGTGAAATCATATTAAATGTGTAAAGTCTATCCTTTAACATAGATATATAATCTTTAGTTCCGCCCTCTTTTATGGCCCCATTAATCATTTCTTTAGACTCACTCAACCACTGTTCAAATCTTTTAACTGATTCAATATCCATATTATTTTCTCCATTTCTTGCTTTAATTTCACATTCCGAACAACTAATATCAGGACATTCAACATGTTTTGTGTAACAATGTGCCATCTTATATCATTCCTCCTAATTTATAATTATGTTTCTCTTCCCACTCTCTTACATTATCAACAACTTCCTGCTCATTAGCAAAACGCACTTGTTCTACTCCAAAAACTCTAACAGGATCAAATGCACTACTAGGTTTATGATCCATTAATAGTGTTACTTCATAAGCACCAAAGGGAGTTTTTGAAGCAACATAGGCCAACTCATCTTTATTGCCAATTTCTTTACATGTTACCATAACCTTGTCGTTTTCTTTATACATAATCAATCTTCCTTCCTCTTAAATAATATTTGTTGCTTCTTGTAACTCTCTCCACAAAGTATCTAATGTTCCTTTTCCTAATAGACCACACTTCTGAAAAAATGTCATATAATCATACACTGTATTAAAGGCTTCATATCCATCCATTCCTTGTGCCACATTAATTCTTGCAGTTTCTATTTTAATTCTAATTTCAAAGATACATTTTTCCTTTAGTAACTCTTCACCAGTAATTTTTATTTCTTCCATAATAAAAACACTCCTTTTTAATATTTATTGAATTATTTCTTGAAGTATTATTTCACAAACCTTTTCATAAATATGGTCTAGATATGGTCTTATTGATTTTCTTAATGCCATATTCACGATTTTTCTAATACTAACTTTTAAATCAGATATATCACCAGAACTAAAAGAAGGATTATTTTTGATACAGGTGTAATGATGAATGACATTATCTAATTCGTATTGAAAATTGTATTTTGTTAAAATGTATAATTCTCTTGCTTCATTTTGCATAATAATCATCCTTTCTTAATCTAATTTATCCTTACTGATTAACTTTCATCTTACTTCCACAATTAGGACAAAATTTACTTAATTTTTCTAACGAACCATATACAGTAGGATGTTTATAACCACATTTAGAGCATTTTGCATCATCAATGCGTTTGTCATGATTACCTTCCCATCCTGCCCAAATTAACCAATTTGCTTTTTCTTTACTCATTTTAAATCCTCCTCATTTATAATCATTTAAAAGTTATAATTTAAAGTAAATTTATTTAATATTCCAAATGGCACTTTCCAATAAATCCTCCGGAGAACTGGCATTATTTAATTCTCTGAAGTCTTTACTCTTGTGTACTGCCATATCAAGTAAATCATATTTGAAACCATCATTTATTAATTCATTTTCTTCTAGTGTGACTAATCCAATGACTACAAAAACTTTTTTACCACTTTTACTCACTTGATTAGTACCTCTAAACAATAATTGTCCCTTCATAGTATGAAATACACCTCTTCCATTCTTATTATGGCATTAAATCTAGAAATAATCTTCCATCCATTTCTTTAATCTCTTCTATCACATCTCTAACGTTTTTAAAGTATTTAGGATAGTTTTCAATATAATAACTACCTAAAATATTTTTATATATTGGCATACCTCTAAAATGACAATAAATATATTCTACCATATCTCAAATTTTATTTCATATACAAGCAAATCTTCCTTTCATATTACAATGTATTTAACCATTGCTCATAGGCGTATTGAATAATTCGTTCTTCTCTACCATTATACTCGTCTGTGCCAAGAATTAAAACCTTCCAAGCAGTATAATATAATTGAGGACAATTATCTCGATCAAATTTTCTTAGAAAACTTTCAAAACATTTAATATTCGGTTGCATATGTATCACTCCTTCAATATATTTTATTTCATAATTTATTATATCATGATTTTAAAGAATTACAATACCTTCCATGCAATAAATATTGAGTCGTGTTATAGAAAATATAAGGTTTTGATTACCCATCCCAGTCTGAGCATTCATTTACATTAAAGATAAATTTGAGTTTATGACCTTTGATACAGGATTTAGATTCAACTTTATCCGCATTAAGCAGGATGCAATTCCAACAAGAATGTTTGATTTGTGGTTTAATCATTGTTATTCACATCCTCTATAATCTATTTGCCATTTCAAGAATAACTTCTTCTGACTCTGAATTTTTATGAATAATTAAATCCAGTACAGCAATTCGACAATATGAACAACTTTCACGTTTGGTAATGTGGCAATTGGAAGAACAATTCTTTTTACTGTATTCGTCTAGATATTGTTTGACTTCTTGAATAGTTTTAAACATAATAAGCACACTCCTTGAAGTAAATTTGAATTCGCGTTATACAATTATTACCAAATAAAAATAACATTTTAAGCTAATTACAATGTACCACCTCTTGAATATTACCAAAAACATTTTCTCTTCTTAACTCCTCTGTTATATAAAAATTTGATTTTGCATAATCATATTTTGGTGAATAAATACTGTTAATTAATTTCATTATGTCATTCCATTTCTTTCCGCTTCGTCTTACCGTAAATTGACAAGGATAATAATTATCTGTTCCAATATAGCATACAAAATCAATTTTATTTCTTTCTAATAGAGTAATAAGATTTTTAGAATTTTGTACTTTGTCTTCTCCTGCATACTTAAAAATGAGACATCTTTCACTTATTGTGTGTAACATTCTAAATCACTCCTAATAATTTATTTTAGCAACCAATGCTATAATATAAGCCCACAACGCCACAACCCTTGCTGTTATAGGTTAGTGCTGTTATAGCAGTATGAGCTTAAATTACATCACAGATTATTTTAACTTAAATACCCTCTTAAAAATTTCATTTACTGATATAATTTCTTCGTTAGAAAGTTCACTATATTTTAATACAAAATCATTTCTAAGAACATTCATCTTTTTCAAACCTCCTCACTCCATCTAAATTTACTTTCTATTGGACTTTAAATACTGATAAAGTTCATTTCTTAAATTTTCATCTGATCTAAAACTACTTACCGACAATTTAGAATATAGTTCTTTTGCTAACTCTTTGATTGTTAATTCTTGAAACATGGATAATTTTAATGATTCTTTTTGTTCCTCAGTTAGATTAATATTGATATTCATAATTGATCATCCTCCCTAATATTTGATACCACCTAGCAGAATTGTTATTCTTAAACTAATTGATATTTGGTTCTTTTATTAGTTGTAGCAACAGAAATAGAAATTTCTGCCTCCTCGATAGATACAATTTCAGCACATATGATATTACCTTCTGTTGGTTCTAAAAACTCAACCTGAACTTCCACATAATAATTTTCAAATCTTTTAAAATAAATATCAATCTGTGCCTGTAATTCAGTAATATAATCTGGCTGCTCTACGGTCTTTTTAATTTGATTTAAAAATTCGTTTTCATTTTTAGCAATCATTTTTAATACCTCCTATAAATCTTGCTTTTCATGTTAATTTATATAACTGATCTGTTTTTATTCCACATTTTTCACAAACAATTTTGTCCTCAATCCCATTAGTTGTTTTTCCGATGCTCACTTTTCTGTCTGGATTTTGATACATCGCAATATGGTAACAATTATTACATACTTTCATTTAATACACTCTCCCTTCTAATTTATAATAACTTAAATTAATAGTTTTATGCGCTCACTTGTGCCATTTACAAATTGATTGATAAAACCCAAAACCATAGATTTACTGACTGTTATTGACAATTACTTGTTTAAAAGTGTACTTCATTCTAGTCATCCTCCAATTCTAATATCTCTCTCGTATGCTCTGCATAAACATATTCAATATCAATAAAGGTATTCGAATCATATAAACTAAAAGCATAATTCTGTAAATGGAGTTTTGTGAGATTATCCAGTATTGTCTCAATTGCTTCAACATCTTTAGCTAACACAGCATTATGTAGTTCTTCATTATACATAGCTCGATAAATAATATACTCGTTTTTAGATTGTAGACCACTTTTCATAATATTACCCTCCAACTCCCTAATTACTCCCTAATTTAAGTCTATTACAAGGACTTTAGCATAAATACCTCCAACCATTCTAAGCGTTTTGTTATATTCAAATGGTGTAGGTATCAACGCTAAAGGACTTATATTTGTTTTCTAATGGTATTTAATATTCGTTTTTCTAATGGGTTATAATTCTCTAAAATATTTTCAATTTCCTTCTTTTGATTGCCATTTAAATCAGAAGGTACTCCACTACCTCCCTCGCTCCAAAATCTTCTAAATAAACCTGGATACTTTTCATTATCATAATCTAATGCTTCAATTCTCATATTTCTCCATTGTGAATCCACAGCATTATTCCTTTTTTCTTTAATTTGATTTAAGAATAAATTTTCTAACTCTTGGAAATTTTTGATGATTTCCAAAACAGTCAATCATTTGAGCGGATAATTTTCAATTCCAACACGCCCCTTCTCCAATTGGAAACAATTGTCTACCACAAACCGGACATTGCCCGCGTTTTTCATGAAGAAATTCATCTCTTTCTTCTGGTGTAGAAAATATTTTTGAAAAATTATCTGGACAAATATATCTATCGTCGTATGGTCTAATTAAACTTATATTTCTCATGTGAATATACCTCTTTCTTAATTAATTTGCTTTAATATTAAATTACCATGTCTGTCTGTTTCAATAATCCCATGACTACGATTAGGAAAATCATAAGTGGAATCTGGATAGATTGTTATTGCAATTGGTTTGCAAATATTTTCATCATAACAAAGTTCTTCATCATTTAGGAATTCATATTTACGACCACTGACAACCACATAAATTTCTCTTGAGTTATTGATTGCAAGTCGTAAAGCATATTCTAAAGTTTCTTGTTTAATCATTTTAATTCCCTCCTAATAAATTTCAATAAATTTCTTTAACCTTGCTATTGTAACCATTTTTAGATAATTTAATAACTTGGTGATATGTACAGCGCAAACATTAAAACTGATACAATAAATCCTATGACCATTATATCATCTCCTCTCTGATATTCAAGTGGTTATAATAAATTATATTTGATTAGTGAAAATATTGTGTCAACCACTTTAAGCTTGCTGTTATACTAATTACAAGATCATACTACAATCAATTCTTTCCACCCTACCTTTTCAACTTGCTTATCAGTAAACAAATATTCCAATACTTTCCTTCTGTTCTTACCTAATGTAAATAAGTGGGTTTTAATAAATGCTTTTTGACCTTTTCTAACCATACAACCCTTTGTTCTCCACTGAGCAAACGTATGTAGGTTATCACCTGTGTAGTTGAATCCTTTTAGGATTGCTTCTTGAGCTATGATTTCTTGATTGAATTTTAGTACATTTGACATTTTAATTTATCCTCCTTCATTGTTATACTTAAAATACAATATTTACATTAAATTTAACTAATGGACTTTAAAATTGCATTGTAAATGTATATTAAACAATTTGTTATACTTTATTTTACATCTACAATGTCTATTAAATACCACTAATCAAGAATCAAGCAACATTAATAACAAGAACAACCTTAGATAATGGAATGATATCTGTATCTTCGGGATCTAAAATAGATTGAATTTCAGCATATGGAACATTATCAAGGTTAGAATAATATGCAACGTGGATGATTTTGCCGAAGTATTCACCATAGACTACTGGTTTGTCGCGGTATAGTTCAAAAAGTTCCTTTACTGATAAGGTATTGAGATTGTTATTTTGCTTTTTCATAATAATTATATTCCTCCTTTAATTGTTTGGTGTGATATGTAGTTGAATTCAATTAGTCCCATGAAGGATACTAGTAAAGAATATTTTTGACAAACTGATAAATAAAGGTTAATGGTCTCGGTTGATATTTCCATTTGGTACTCTCCTTTACCTTTAATTATATTACTTTGAGATATGAACTAGGAATTTGTTATAAGCTGAAAAGGTGAAGGGAATGTTATGCTCCGTACAAATTTTCTTGAATTCTTTTAATAATTTTAAGTTCATGGTGTGACCTCCTTGATTAATTTAGGATACAGAACTAATATCCTTTATAATATGCAGTATATTTATATTGTTGTTATACTGCATACTGACAAATGATATTAATAACTCAAAATGGTACTTTTATGTGATTGTTTGGTCTTTAAAAGCCAATCCCATAAGTCCCAAATCTGATACCCGATAATAATTTCTACTTGCTCCCTTTTTAAAAAACCCATAATGGACATTATCACCATTTCCAACTTCTTTAATTTTACCAACTCCCATATAGTTAATAAATTTATTTTTGACTGATTGATAGTACGCAATCGCAATATATCTAACCTTTTCATCATCATATTTTGTGGCATATTGGATAGCAATATCTATACCTTCAAAACCAATTTCTTGGGCATATTCTAAGACTTTTTCAATATCGCTTAATCTTTCTTCGACTGTTCTTTTGGTATTAGTACCTAGTGTTACATAAGAATAATCTCTACCTTTGTTATTGCCATTGCACCAAAAGAATAAGTCCCAATTACTTCCGTAATGTTCCATAGAATTATCTTTATATTGATGAATAATAAATTTCTCACTGAGTTTTTCAATTAATGGTTCAATTTTTTGTGCAGTTCTTTCTGCGCTTTCATCGCAATGTATAGCCCATTCTTCTCTTGATACACTATCAGCTAATTTCCGATTCTCCTCTTTTTGTTCTTCTGTGAATGGTTCTCTGCTAATTCTGATTGAGTGAATATCTAATTTCGCAATACCTTTTTCAATTGCTAATAAATCCAAACTTGATAAATAGCTTTTATCTTCTCTGATTGACATTTTACATTCCTCCAAATTAATTATTTTAGGCTTTAATTGCCTTTGTGAATACCCTGAAGTATAATTTTGAATCTGTTATGCTCAAACTAGGATATTCAGAAAGGGAATCAATATTCCCTAAGTAATTAAATAATTAATCTTGGTATGAAGTACATTCCAAATCCTCACCCTCATAATTATTAGAGTGAATAAGTTCAATTGATTCTGCTTGACAAATACCATCTTGATTATGATTACAACCAGACAAAACACATTTAATAACCATTCTAAAAACTCCTTTCAAATTTACCAGCAAATTATTGTTTACTAGGTTTTAACTCGTCTAAAAATTTATTAACTACTCGTTTCACAATCTCAGGTAAAATATAATAGAATCTGGAATCTCCGTTTTGGTTTTCTACCAACTCACTAGGATTGTGGATAATAGTAATGCAATTATCATTTAAATAAACTTCAATTCTAGGAACTTCCCATGTTGCATCGTATAGTTTTACAAGGTAATTTTCATTATTCCATTTTTTAGGAGTTTTTTCGTTAGTCATTTTAATTCCCTCTTTCTCGTTAATTTTTAGGCTCAAGTCGAAGCATAGGATTGTTATAGATATTCTACGCTTCGGACTTCAACCCACAAATTAACGTGTCCCAGAATAGTTAATGACAATATTCCCTGTTCCATCATCTGTTAATGAGTATGTTGTTTTTTCATCTTGTACATATGCGCCCCACTCTTGAGCGTCCTCATCAAAATAAATTTCTTCAATTTCTAAATTATCATATTCTGGTGAATTATCTGCTTTCCAATCTCTAATCATTTCCTCGAATATTTCTTTGTCGTATTTCATTTTTAAATCATTCCTTTCTTAGTAATTTTTACGCTAAAACAAAACTAATTCGTTTTTTAGTATCGTTATTTTGAATTTCAACTCCTTTATATTTTCTACTGTTTACAAAATGACTTTCGATAAGATTTCTAATTTGATAATTACCACCAGATAAATAAACTTCGATACTAGAGCCACTCCAACCATATTGGACTTCTGGTAGCTCATTTACGCAATCTTTTAAGATTTTACTGATTGCACTTTTAACCTTTTGGATTCTTGCATTCATGATATTTTCTTCTTCATAATTTCTGAACATATTTAATCATTCCTTTCATTTTAAAATATCATGTAATAAAATATTGAATCTGTTATACAGGTTATACCATTTCTGACCTCAAACCGTAACACAAAATTATTATACTTAATACTTAATCTTGTGTTACGTGGTTTCATTTCAGAAATTAAATTTTAGTAAAAACTCCATCCACACTGTAATTATAAGAAGTGTATTCTGATGGATATTTGAGTCTATACTCATTATATTTGTTTCCGCAAGACTTACAAACATAATCACGGTCAATAGTATCTATAGTGCCACGGATTTTAGAAACATGAAGGGGTGAACCGCATTCACATAATACGTCCCATCCCTCAGTTTCTTTAGTTTCGACATATTCACTGTTTAAATGCATTATTTACTTCTCCCTTCTTTTCATTTAAAATATTCAATGCATTTTGTAAGTGTTTAAGTATTATGACTATTTCAAAAACTGATAATTCTACTACTTCGTCGTTTTGAATGTCATTAACTTTTAAAACACTAATCATTGATTCTAATTTTACTCTGAGTTCGCTTACTTTGATTTTAAAACCTTCTTTTTTAATTAATTTGCTTTAGAAATAATTTCCCATGTTCATTAGTTTCTAAAATTCCATGATTATAATTTGGAAATTCATAGGTATAATCTGGATAGACTGTTATGGCAATTGGCTTGTTAATATTCTCATCATAGGAAATTTCTTCTGAGTTTAAGTATTCGTATTTTTTACCGTTAATTACAACATGGATTTCTTTTGAACTGTGGATTGCTAAACGTAGGGCTTTCTCTAAAGTTTCTTGTTTGATCATTGATTGTTTTCCCCCCCAATTCTTTTTAATTTCCTCCTCTAAATTAATAAATAATATTTAATTGATTAACAATACTATATCACGCTTGCACGCATACGTCAATAAAATTTACTCTTTTTTCTCCTTTTCGTCTAAATATTTTTCAAGTGCTTCAGCAGTAATTTGGGCTATTGAACGATTCACTTTTTTAACATAAATATCTAAGCGTTGGCGCAATTCTAGTTCAATTCGAGTATTTATGGATACTTGCATTGTGTGACCTCCTTTTGATATAGTTGGGGTATTGAGTAATGTGATTATAACATACGTGCGTGCGTTTAGAAAGTCCATGCAATAAATTTGGCTTGCTGTTATACAGATTATACCATTTTGGTATTGGAAATGTAAGGTTTCTAGGAAATCAAATCAATTCAATTTCTGTCCAATGTATCATAATTTCATTGTCAAAATTCCCATCGACTACAACATAATAATTCAAATCTTTTAGATTACCTTCACATTCTGACTCATCATTTCCTTGAATAGTTCCTTCAACAAATTCACCTAAAAGATCATAAACTTTAACCTTAGTGCCATCTTTTAAAATATCCATTGTGTGCTTCCTCCTTCAGTCTATCATAATTCCTTGATAAACTCCAAACACCTGCAACCTATTGTTATGGTTGTTATATAGTTTGCAGGGTCTTAGGCATTATCAAAATAATTATATTGTACTATTTAGTTTTAATCTTTTATTAATTAAATTCAATTCGTCTGTAAAGAATTTTACTTGACCTATATTTCCTTCTTTAGTATGAAAATCAATAGCACCTTTAGTATATGACATTCTGTATAATAACTCTTTTCTTTTTGCTCCCATAACCGAATTATAAGCAATTGACCATTTATAATCACAATCAATATACATAATTTTAACCACCTCTAAAATATTGAAGGGTATTTTCTAGGGATACCCTCGAACCCTTATAATGTGACTGTTATAGCTTATACAGCCTTTTGCATAGTCTCAGTGTCTTTATTAATGACAATTATATTTGATCTAACTTGTGTCATCTCAAAAGTTCCTGAGTCTAATTCTTCCACAATTTCACCATTCAAATTCTCGAACCATTGCCGGAATTCTTTTGATGATTTGTCATTAGCAAAAGTCCAATGGGGTGAAGT
>Ga0209728_1000282_pt1 | contig 46124 bp, 64 predicted proteins | sample RifGroD1_FD_183997 | JGI IMG/M metagenome (GOLD analysis project Ga0209728, IMG submission 183997) | Groundwater microbial communities from Rifle, Colorado, USA - Groundwater D1 (SPAdes) (version 2) | ecosystem: Environmental > Aquatic > Deep subsurface > Groundwater | place: Rifle, Colorado... | reverse complement strand
ATCCACATGGATGAAATTATATATCGACAGCGCATACCAACAGGGGATCAGAAGGGCCAGGCAGGAACTCAGGAAAAAGGGGATTGAAATCGATGAAGGTCAACTCGGAGGAGAACCAATCGTTTCTACTTTTAATGGTCCAGTTCATGCTGATCGTGTTGGCCTTATCTATACAAGGGCATATTCATCGCTTCAGGGCATTACTGCGGAGATGGAGTCAGTGGTTTCCGACGTCCTGGCAATGGGCTTGGCTGACGGCCGAGGACCAAGAGAGATTGCGCGACTATTGAATAAAGCGATTACAGGGGATGGTACTGGCGCTGACTTATCGATTATAGATTCCCTTGGCCGGAAGATCCCGGCAAGGCGAAGGGCTGAAGTGCTGGCTCGTACTGAAGTTATTCGGGCGCACCATTCAGCCAATATTGGTGAGTACAAGGCGGCTGGCATACTGGGGATCAATGTTCAGGTGGAGTGGCTGACTGCTGGAGATAGTAGAGTATGTCCCAAGTGCTCCCCGTTGAATGGAGTTTTGTTTTCGATTGATGATGCTGAGTATATAATTCCGGCACATCCACAATGCCGGTGTGTGGCTTTACCGTATATTAAAGAGGATTAAAATGAAAGAAATGCAATTGATGGTTGCTCAGGCAATTGAGAAAGGACCGAGCCTGAAAGTTCTGCAGAGGCGGAGAATTGGCGGAGTTGAATACCAAGTCTATCCAGTTGTCATGCTAGCTGAGGGCGTCCACCACGGGGTCGGTACTGATCCTGTCTATTATCCGCCTCAGGTCCTAGAAGCATCTGCCCCACACTGGAACAACATGCCGGTAACAGTCGGACATCCGATTCTTTCTGATGGAACTCATGTCCTCTGCAATCACGACGGAACCATCCGTCAGGAATGGCAGGTTGGATATGTGGCCAATGTGGTTTTTGAAGGCGGAAAACTCAAGGCCGAACTCTTTCTCAATACAGCACTGGTCAGCCAGAAGTCACCAAGCCTGTTTTCATTCATCGAGAACGGCGGCAAACTTGAGGTGTCTACTGGACTTTTGGCCATGGATGACGGCCAGGCCGGGCAATGGAATTCCGAGCAGTACAGTGCCAGTATAGTCGATATGATCCCGGATCATTTGGCCTTGCTTCCAAATTCGACCGGGGCTTGTTCTTGGGATGATGGCTGCGGGCTGCGTGCGAATTCAAAGGAGATTATGAATTCCGGAAAAGAAAGCATCTTGATCGTTTTGGCCAAACAACAAGAACTTGGTGGTCTAATTGATAAGGTCCGGCGTTTTGTTGATTCAATGGATGTTTATGATCGAGTAACAGATAGATCGGTAGTTGTCAATTATTTACGAGCTGTTTATTCAGATTCGTTTATTTACAAACAAGATTTACGAAGACCAAACCAACCCGAACAATCAGTACTGCTAAAGCAGAAGTATTCAGTAAATGACAGTGGAGAATTGGAGTTTGTAGGAGATCCAGAAGAAGTGATTGAAGACCTCCAATACAAACCGAAGAGCAATGAAGGCGGACCCGCCGAAAACAACATTACCGAGGAGGTAAGGATTATGGCTACAGCTGCTGCAAAAGCAAAATGTGCCGAGAAGGCGGTTACCCCCGCTGACAAGGCAAAGTGTAAGGAAATGACGGTCAATCAAATGATTGAAAATCAGGAGAATGCCTTTACCGAGGAAGACCGCGAATGGTTGACCGGCCTGAACGAAGCACAGTTCAGCAAGGTAATGGCCAATGCCGAACCGAAAGAAATTATCAAGGAGGTTGAAAAGATCGTGGAAAAAGTCATCGACAATACCAAAGCAGCACCGACTACCCTGGCCGGCTGGCTGGAAACTGTCCCCACCGAGATCCGTTCTGTGGTCAACGCCGGCATGAAAGAACTGGATACCAAGCGCGCCTCCCTGATCGCCAAGATCACGGCCAATGAGCGGAATACCTTCAATGAGGACCAGCTCAAAGGCATGGATATGGGTATGCTCGAATCCATTTCCAATCTCCTCCCGGCTCCTGCTCCGAACTATTCCGGCCAGGCCCCTGCAGGTCAGGTTGTCAATACCGGTCATGTTGAAGAGGCGTATATTCCAGTAACTCTTTCGGAGAATCTCGGCAAGAAATAAGCCGACAAACAGTTTTGAAATTGATGTAGTAAATCGAATAACAAAAATATAATGGAGGGCTACAAATGGCCGCTACAAATGCAAAAACGATCATCCTGATCGGTCGAGGAATCCGGAAAGAGCGAGTGGCAAACGCCGCTATCACTCCGGGGCATCTGGTTGAAGTTATGACCACTGGCAAACTGCGAGTTCACGCCACTGCTGGTGGACATGCACAGAAGGCTTTCGCTATTGAAGACGATATGCAGGGCAAAACGATTGCTGATGCTTATGCCGCCAATACCCGCGTACAGTATGAGATCGTGGAACGTGGCGCTGAGGTAAACGCCATTATTGCCAATGGTCAGAATATCGCTATCGGCGATCCTCTGCAGTCTGCTGGTGATGGCACTCTGACCAAATATACAGCACCCACCGAATCGGTATGGGATGATTCCAGCGCCGATACCACCCCGATTGCCGATAATTGTATTGTCGGCTATGCAATGGCAGCTTGTGATATGTCCGGATCGTCTGCCGCTGATCCTTCTGGTCGCTGTCCCGTAGAAATCGCGTAATATTTTCGCTGCCTGGTTGGTGGCATAAAGGTTTTTGAGATAAAACAAGTAGGAGGAAGCAATGAATAAAACGTATGCGAATGCTGGGATTGAATTTATCCAGAATGGCGCCGGGTCTGGTCCCGTAGCACAAAAACTGATGGCCGGCGGGATGTCGGTCGGTCTGCTCAAACCCTGGATCGGCCAGGATGGCCATGCTTATGCTGTTGTCTATAATAGCGGCCAGCCGCAGGTGGTTCGGGTCAACGCCGCTACTCTCCGGAAAGATGAGTGGAAGGAACTCGATCAGGCGGTTATGTTCGCTGCCCAGGAGCGTCTCGTCGGCGTAGCGGATCTGTATTCCCGGAATCTGGTATATCGGATTGGCAATGGCCTTGGGAAGACCGTTCTCGAGTATGAGGATATCTCCGAGTTGACTGCCGCTGAACTGACCATGGATGCGGTCACCCCGAGCAAACGGGACCGGCCCGAAACGACCCTGAAGTATTTGCCGCTGCCGATCGTCCATAAGGATTTCCAGTATAATATTCGGACTCTGACCGCCTCCAGGAATGGCAGTACCCCGCTGGATACCACGACCGCCACCATGGCCGCTCGTGTCGTCGCAGAGAAGATCGAAGATATGCTGTTTGCCGGCGTTTCTTCGTATGCTTATGGCGGTGGAATCATCTATGGGTATTTGGATCATCCTCAAGTTAATAATGTCACTCTGGCGGCAAACTGGGATGCATCGGGGACAACTGGCGAGGATATTCTTGATGATGTTCGCGAGATGAAACAGGCATCCATTGATTCTCATTTCTACGGGCCTTGGGTTCTCTATTTGCCGACTTCGTATGAGACCGTTCTTGACGACGATTACAAGGCCGAATCCGACAAGACCATTCGTCAGCGTATCCTAGAAATCGCCGGTATCACCGAGGTCAAGGTCGTCGACAAGATGACTGCAGATCATGTTGTTCTGGTTCAGATGACTTCCGATGTTGTCAGGATGGTTGAAGGCCTGCCCCTTACCACGGTCGAATGGACTGAGGGCGGCGGGATGACCACCAATTACAAGGTCATGACGATTATGGTCCCGCAGATCCGGGCCGATCAGAATGGCAACTGTGGCGTAACGGTACTGCACGCTTAATCCGCGCCCACATTGAAGGCAAAATGACATTAGAATGGTGGGCGCAATCCACCATTCTATTTCATCAAAGATAACCAGCAAGGAGGGCTCTATGAACCTTTGTAAATACAGAAAGAAAGCAAAAACGGGACGGCATTCCTTTAAGTATGATGGGAAAAGATTTTCAGTCGTGCCGGGCGATGTAGTTGAAGTGCCGGAAGGATTTCTTGGTTCGTTCGAAAAAGATTATGACTGTTTGACGGCGGTTAAACCGATCTCCGAACCGGCGAAGATTCAAATACCAACGACCCCACCGAAAGAACTCCATCTGGTTCGGGTCCAGCGGGGAATGTATAATATCGTCAACCCGGACAATCCCGATAAACCCCTGAATGATGCCCCGATGAAAAAAAGCGAGGCAGAAAAGATCATGGGGAAGATGATGGAGATCCCCAAGACTGAAATTGTTGATCTTGGTGCGCTGGACTGGGATGCCCTGATCGATATCATGGAAGAGGAAGAAATTGAGATCCTCGAAGAGTACGAAGCCGAAGATCAGCTCCGCGAAGCAATACTCGAAGCTCGTGGCTAATTTCTGGGAAATACCGGCCTTATGGCCAGGCTCGATTGTCTTCATTATCGGTGGGGGAGTCAGTCTTTTAAAACAGGATTTATCACTCATCCATAACCACCGAGTAATTGGAGTTAATCAGGCATACAAACTCGGACCTTGGGTTGATGCCTGCTGGTTCGGGGATAAAGGCTGGTACGAAGAGAATTTGCCGGCCATAAGTGAATATGGGGGATTGATTGTCACTTGTGCAGCCACCCTTCCAGAGCAAAGAAAAGCCAGGGTGAAATATGTCGGCAGAAGCAAGCCATCTGGAATTGAGATCAAGAGAAGAAATGCCATTGCCTGGAATGGCAACTCCGGTGCTTCAGCGATCAATTTTGCCTATTGGCTTGGTGCTAAAACGGTCGTGCTTCTCGGTTTCGATATGCAGAATCCAGAAGACCCTAAAGATACACAGTCTCATTGGCACAACGACTACGAAGTCAGGTTCGACAAAAAAGCAGGACGACTTCATGACCCATACCCAAAGTTTATGAAGTACTGGCCAGTAATAGCCAGGGATGCAAATCAGGTTGGATTGAAGATTATAAACGCAACAGTTGGCGGCGCTCTTGAAACATTTGAACGAAAACCATTAGAGGCCATATGTCAGGATTTATCAGCCCATACGTTGTAATTGATCGAGGTGTCAAGATCGCTATTGATGCCAAAGTTTTCCATTTTGTTGTCCTGCGGGATAATGTGGAGATTGGTCATAACTCGATCATTGGCCATAATGTGGTGATTGAGAAGAATACCAAGATTGGCTGCAATACAACGATCCAATCTCAATGTCATATCACCGCGGAAGCGACCATCGGGGATAATGTTTTCTTTGGTCCAGGAGTGGTAATGACCAACGAGAAGAATATCGCCAATCAGGGCCGGGCAGTTCCAAAGATCGAGCGGGCGGTTATTGGCAATGGCGCTCGGATTGGGGCTGGCGCGGTAATTGCCCCTGGTGTAAATATTGGGGAAAATGCTTTTGTTCATGCCAATTCTTTTGTCACCAAAAATATCCCGGCCGGTGAAGTATGGGGGGTTCCTCATGGAAAGAGTCGGGCGGTCAAGATTGGGACGGTACCGGAGAGCGAGTGGCTATGAGCGATCAGATCCCTTCAATAGTTGTTTGCCTTCGCTCTGGCGGCGATTATTACCCAGGTCATGTAAGAGCACTCGCAAGGCAGATTGAACGCAATGCGACGATTCCTTATCGTTTTGTTTGCTATACAGATCAGGTTGATGAACTCCTGGAAATAGAGACCGTCGAACTTGAAAAGAATTATCCCGGATGGTGGTCTTGTGTCGAGCTTTGGAAACACCAGGGGCCGACAATTGCCATTGGCTTGGACACGTTGGTCCTGAAGAATATTGACGACCTCCTGAAGATGGTTTGTCATATCCCGGAAGAGGATTTCTTTTTATTGGATTCGTTCTTTCATCCGGGAGAGTTTATAAATGGAATGCAGGCCTGGAACGGTGATTGGTCCTGGTTGTATGATGAGTTTGACTTTGAGAAGGAATCAAAACTTCATCGTGGTGATGAAAATTACCAGATAAATGCTTTACTGACCAAGGGCGTTGATTTAACAGCAATCCAGGAATATTTTGAAGGGATTTGTAGCTATAAGCGCCATGTTCGAAAAGGCCTTGTGAAAGATCCAGGAATCATCATTTTTCACGGTGACCCCAAGCCCTGGCGGACGAATCTGTGGAGGTTAGTGGAATGAGGTCGACAATGCCGGTATTTGCCTGTGTACTGAAGTTAGGCGGAGATTATATAGAAGAGCACGTCCGACTCCTTGCAGCGCAGGTACGAGCAAATACGACGATTCCTTATGACTTCATTTGTTTTACAGATTCCAAGGAAAAGATTGATGGCGTTGTCTCTATTCCACTGATTAACAACTGGCCTGGCTGGTGGTCTGTTCCCGAGGTCTTCCGGAATATTGGCCCTACTGTTGTAACCGGGATTGATACTGTAATCAGAGGAAATATTGATGACCTGTTTAAGGTAGTCACCGACTCCACTGAAAAAGACTTCTGGATGATTCGTTCTTTCCGGCCTCCAGTCAGAACTATCTCGGGGATTATGGCTTGGAATGGTGATTGGTCCTGGTTGTATGAACAATTCGATTATGAGAAGTTCTCCAAGCAACTTCGTGGAGAAGAGGATTATACGAATGCCAAACTGAGAGAAAAAAGAGTTATCCCAAAAATATTGCAAGATGCCTTCCCGGAGAGTATCTACTCATACAAGCGGCACTGTTCTGGTGGGATATCTTCAAATTGTAAAGTTCTTGTTTTTCATGGTAAACCCAGGCCATTTGAAGTTCCAACCCTTTGGCGAGAAATTGTAAAGGAGCATGCATGAAAGATCCGATTTTGGTAGTTGGTTGCGCCCGTTCTGGAACGTCTATGACGGCAGGCATGCTTAATATCTGTGGTGCTTTTGGTGGGGAAATGTATGGCCCGAGCCCAGAAGCTCAGAAGGGAATGTTTGAAAACTGCAAACTTCGGAACGATATTGTCAAACCATATCTGAAAAAGATTGGTGCCGATCCAATGGGGCAGAAGCCTCTCCCAAACAATCGTCAGGTGTTTGAAGTTTCTCAGCCGGAAGCAGATCACTGGAGAGATATTGTTCAGCGCCTTATGATGTCTCAGGGATATAAAAGCGGTGAATGGTTCTGCAAATGTACTAAGGCTGCTGGGATGTGGTACATGTGGCATAAAGCTTTCCCAAAAGCAAAGTGGATTATCATTCACCGGACCCATAAAGACATCATTCGGAGCTGCCAATTGACCCGGTTCATGCGGGCTTATCGAGATGAAGCCGGTTGGCAGTCTTGGATAGATCAGCATGAGAAAAGATTTGCTGAAATGCATACCGCCAAACTGGATATTTTTGACTTCTGGCCATCTCGTCTTTGTGCTGGCGATTGGGATTATGCCAGGCAGCTGATAGAGAGCATCGGTTTGGTATTTAACGAGCCAATGGTTAAAGCCTTTATCGAACCAAAATGGTTTAATGAGGAGGGCAAGTAATGCCTCGTGTAACTGATACTGAAGTGTTTGCCATTATCGATACCACATTAACTGATATTGATGTTTTTATCAATACGGCAAATATGATGGTAACTTCCTGGCTGGAAACTGCTGGTTTGACAGATGAAACCTTGAAAGAGATTGAGCGATATCTCTCCGCCCATGTATTGAGCGTACAGGATCAGAGAGTAAAATCTGTTGGTGTCGATGTCCTTTCTGAATCTTATCAAGGGCAGTGGGGGATGGGTTTGAATGGTACCAGTTATGGTCAGATGGCAATTCTTTTGGATACTTCCGGGACTCTCAGCCAGATTGCCACAAAAGGATATAAGAAATCTGCTTCTCTGAACATGATTGGGTATCACTGATGAATCTCGGAAAATTCTTCAATCAGAAAGCGGTTTACTGGCCATCACCAACACCGGATGGATATGGCGGATATACTTATGGCGAACCGGTAGAGGTAGCTGTCCGGTGGACTATAAAGCGGGAAAAGTTTTTGACATCGCAAGGTACTGGCAATGGTGTTGAGGAAGTACTTTCCCGGGTAGTTGTTCTTTCTGAAACCGATTTTGATATGAAGGGGAGAATGGCTTTAATGAATTTGATTGATCTTTCAAGTTTTGGAACTCCAGAAACAGAAGATGCACTGACTATTGAGGGATTTGAGAAGATCCCGACAATCAAGGCCGATCAATTTTTGCGAAAGGCATATCTCGTATGAGTAAAAATAATATGTATGACCTTGATGGCGATTCCGATATGGTAATAATTGCGAAAGGCTTGGCATGGCTTGGAATCGCTCTTGGATATCGAATTGCTATAGGCCTTTCTATAGCAGGATTTTTTATTGGTTTGGGATTATGGTTGAATTGAAAGGATTATCAGCAGTTTTGAAAAATCTGAACAAAGCCATTTCAGATATCGAACTCCATACCAAGGAGGGGTTGACTGAAGCGGCGTTGGTTGTGAAATATGATTCTGTTAAAGGAACCCCGATTGACCTTGGTAATCTTCGCAATAGCGCATTCATCCTTGTAACTGATCAGCGAGAAGATAATCCGACGCCAAATTTTACTGGATCTGATGCCGGCAAAATGGCTAGCGATCATTCAAATCAGATCGCCGAAGGAAGAGGAATTGTAAATAAAGGAAAACACAGATTCAATGCGATTGTAGGATATACAGCCAATTATGCTTTGTGGGTTCATGAGATGCCGGCGCATTATAATTTCAATTCTGGTTCAAATAAGTTTCTTGAAAAGGCATTATTTAAAAATAAAAACCGTATTCTCCAGATTCTGGTCAAGCACGCAAAATTGAAATGATATGAACTCTCCTTCCAAAGATATAAAAGATTATCTCCTTACCCAATCAGCAGATTCAAGTTCAATGCTTGATTTTGTTTTTGGGACAAATCTTTTTATCTCACTTTTGCCAGAAACATCCGTATTGGCTACGGCTATATTTGATACGCCAGGAATGAGCCCGGACCCGACGAGCATAAGGAATCCCAGTATCCAGATATTGGTTCGTGGAAAGGTTGGCGGGTATGAAACAGCATGGGCGAAGATGGAAGCGATCATGGCCGAACTCCACGCTTTAGCAAATACGACGATAAATAATACAGTTTATATATTGATTTGGAAATTAACAGAACCATTTCACGTTGGGAATGATACACAAGGAAGGCCAATTTTTTCGTGCAACCTGCGGATCAAAAGGGCGTAAACAGTCAAACAGTAGGAGGATATTATGAGCAATGCTGTATCTGGAGTTGGAACGGTCTTTAAACGATCGAATATGTTGAGCACCCCCACTTTTGCCGCTATTGCAGAAATCAATAGTATCAAAGGGCCGGATAAGAAACGGAATGTCATCGATGTTACCAGTCTGGATTCGACCGGTGGATATCGTGAGTTCATTGCCGCTTTCCGGGATGGCGGTCAGGTGGTTCTCGACATGAACTTTACCCGAGCCGGTTACGACGACATGAATGACGACTTCGAGATTGAAACCCTCGTTGATTATCAGATCGTCTTTCCAGGATCAATCGGTACATTCGAATTCTCCGGCCTTGTAACCGACCTCGGTAATTCGATTCCCCTTGATGATAAAATCACAATGGCGGTAACGATCAAGGTCAGCGGCCAGAGCGGTTTCCAGTCCACTTAAAAAGTAGTTTAACCAGCGACAAATAACCAAGAAGAGGGCAAGAATGAGCGAGAATGAAGTGAAGGTATTAGGCAAATTTGATGTACTGAAGGCAACCGAGCTGAAGAGAGAATTGGTGCCTGTTCCCGAGTGGGGCGGTTCCGTATGGGTTCAGGAGATGGATGCCGCCACCAGAGATCGGTTTGATGCTTGGGTAGTCAAGAAGGAAAGTAATGAAGTCGGCGGAATGAGGCTCAGGGTCTTGATCGCAACAGTAGTCAACGAGGACGGAACCTTGATGTTTTCCGATCTTGATATCCCAGACCTGATGAGCAAATCCTCCAGGGCCACCAGTCGTCTTTCTGATGTTGGGATGAGACTTTCCGGAATGAATGAGGAGGCAGCTGCGGCAACAACAAAAAACTCCGAGCCCGTTCCGAACGCAGATTCCTCTTCCGACTCTGTCGCGAATTAGGATACCCGCACCCTGATTATCTACTCCAACACTTAACTGCGAGTCAGGTGGCGGAGTGGATAGCATATGCGGAGTTAGAACCGTTTGGGGCGGTACATGAATCGAAGCTATTCGGGATGATTTGTGCAACGGTAGGGAATTTTTCAGTATTAGAAGGTAAAGACGAGGATACAGGAAAGAGAAGGTACTGGGTGCCAGAAGACTTTGTCCCGAATCCTTTAATTGAACCGAAAGTAGTTGAGAAAAAGAAGCAAACTCCGGAAGAGATGGCAGCGGCATTGAAATCGGCATTTGGTAGCAGAAAAAGCAAACAAAGGCGCAAGAAATGATCGATATTGGTTCATTATATACCAGGATTGAAGCTGATACTTCCGGCTTGAATAAAGCGGAAACGAATATCGCCGCTTTTGCCAAACGAGCTGCTGGATACTTTGCTGGGATAGCCTCTGTTGCTGCTATCGGTGCCGCTATTAAAGAAGTGACCTTTGCTACAGCCAGGTTTGATACCCTTGGCGTAGTAATGGAAGTGGTCGGCAAGAATGCTGGGTATTCAGCTAGGGAAATGGCCAAGTACGAGCAGGAGTTGCGGAAGACGGGTATTTCCATGACTTCTGCTCGTGAGACTTTAACCAAGATGTCTCAGGCTCAGATTGATCTTTCCAAGAGTTCTGAGCTTGCCAGGATAGCCCAGGACGCAGCGGTAATCGGTAATATCAATTCGTCAGAAGCATTCGAGCGGATGATTTTGGGTATCCGCTCTGGTGAGATTGAGATCCTTCGTACTATTGGCTTGAATGTAAGTTTCCAGAACTCTTATGTTGAAATGGCTGCGTCTCTTCACAAGACAACAGCCGAATTAACAGAGAGCGAAAAAGCAACCGCCAGGATGAATTCAGTACTTGCTGAAGGCCCGAAAATAGCTGGTGCTTATGCTGGGGCAATGGAAACCCCAATGAAGAAGTGGTTGTCGCTTCAACGTTATGTCGATGATACCAAAGTTAAACTGGGGGTTTTGTTTCAGCCTGCTTTTGGAGTTCTTGTTGATTCTATTACAGACGGACTGAAGAAATTTGGCAATGTTCTTAATGAAACAAATTTAAAAGGATGGGGAGAAAATATAAAGTCGGTTCTGGAAGGGACTATTGCTTTTGGGAAAGCGATTCAAGACCTTTCAAATGCATTAGGGACTCCAGGAATAGGCCAGCTTGCTATTGTTGGTGGCGTACTTGCCAAGTTTGGGCCACAAGCGGCTATTGCAGCCGCAGGGGTTTTAACCCTCAATAATGAACTGGAAAAGACGCAGACCGGTAGTATTCAACAAGGTGCCAGGGCTTATAAGGGCTTTGCTGAAAATATCCAAAATTTACTTGATGTAGCCGCTGGAACGAGGGATTTCAATACCGGCAGAATTCTTACTGAAGTTGAAAAGGTCGAAAGAAAAATTGCTGGACTAAAAAATCAAAAAGCTACTTGGTCACTCTTTCCTGATCCTGGAGAAATGGAAAGGCAGGCCAGTGTCGTAAAGGCGAAAATTTCTGAACTTGAGAAGTCTATTCTGGATGCCAAGATTAAGGATGCTATTCAGGAGAGTATTTCCGATCCTTGGAAGTCTGCTCCTCGTGAGGCTGCTATAGCTCAGAGAGCAATGGAAAACTCCCTGAAGTCGTTTAAAGACAATCAGGCAAGATCGCTGAAGACTCTCCAAGATGAATATGAAAAACACGCTGATGCTATAAAGAAAATTTCTGATGAGATAGCCCAGAACCAAATGTCTGGTGAAGAACTTATCCGTTCGCTTCGGCAGTCTGGAATGGATGATTTCTCCGCCTGGAAAGATATCAAGAAGGAGGCTCAGGAATACGAGCAGGCCGCTGAGAAAGCGGCCAAGGCAGGGAATTTTGACGAGGCTGTTAAATATGCCGATATGGCACAAGAACGCTTTGTCAAACTGAACAAAGAAGTAAAGGAAGGGGATAAAACCCTTGTCAGTACAAAACAGGGTGTAGCTGAGGCAATTGCTGGCGTTGAGAGGATGATCCAACTCAGGGATGAGGCCTTGAAAGGCAGTAAGCAGATCGAAATAGATGCTGCAAATTCTGTGATTAAAGAAAGTAATTTTACTGTTGCTGCTCAACTTTTTGAAGATGTTAAAACGAAATCAAATGAAATAACAATGCAGACATTCCCGGCTATGGGAGCTGCTTTTGATAAGGCCTGGAAGGATGGGGCTAATTCGGCCAATGTTGTTTTCACAAATATAGATCAATCTCTTAACAAAACAGCGACGAGAATCAGTGAAACTTTATGGGCTGTACCGAAAGATGGAGCTATTGGAATTGAAACTGAGGTCAAAAAAATTGGCGAAACCTGGACTAACGTCTCTGAAGGTGCAAAGAAAGGATCAGCAGAAACTGCGAAGAAGCAAGTCGAAGATGTAAAAGGAGTTGGAAAAGAAATTAAATTGATTGATGGAGTCTGGACAAATGTCTGGGAAGATGCTGCAAAAGCTGCTGACTCTGCAATTGATAAGATGCTTACCGGAATCAAGAAAGTCCAGTCAGAAGCATCCAAAATAAAGATAAGTGAAAAAGCCGCTGGAGGCTCGGTGGCTGGCTTTTTTATGGGTGGGGCTATACAGGCACTCAGGCTTGGTGGACAGGCTATCCACGCCGCTGCAGGGCAGTACTTCCCCGGATATGGCGGAGGGGACAAGATCCCAATCATGGGGGAAGCCGGTGAAGTGATGATCCGGAAGGAAAGGCAACGGGAAGTCGGCGTTGGAACGACTCTTGCTTATAACGCCGGTGACTGGAAAACAGTGGTCCAGAATCTTCTCCCAAAACTCCGGATGGGTGGGCCTGTAATGCCGGGATTTCCTCGTCAGGCTTTTGCAATGGGTGGACCGATTCAACAGGTATCCCAGGAATCGACTTCAGAGTCAATCAGAAAATACTTTATTGCCGGCAGTCCAGAACCGATAACAGTACGAGCAGACAATCGAAATGGGGAACGGATTTTCGCTGAACTCCAAAAGAGATATCTCAGGAGATCATAATGTCAATCACCCTTGGTGGAGTATCGCTTAATGACCATGTCTCCTGGAGAGGAAGATTCAATCAGTCTATTGTTTCCGGTAATGAACGAGTGACACTTGGTGGCAAAGTTATTCCTCAACGTGGACCTGCAGGAACAGCTGAAATAGTTCTTGAGACTATTGAGGAAGACGATATCAGAAAGGGCTATTTTACCCAGGCGCAACTTACCTCCCTTGAGGCCTTCCGGCAGTCTGGTGAAACTATCTCCTTGAGTTATCATGGAGAGACAATAAATGTAAAGATTAAGATTGACGGCTTTGCTGTTGAAAAAACCCTGTGGCAATCGACTTTTACGGCTAACGAAAGATATATTGGAACAATTACATTAATGAGGGCATAATGCAGAATTCTGATCTAAAGGTTTACAAACAAAAAACCAATGGCCGAATGGATGGTGCTGCTCCGGTTACCAGTGGGGTTGTTCAGAATGTTTTCCCTCATGTGACCAGTGCCCAGAGGACTGCGGGGTTTTTCGATTACAAGAAGACGTTTTGGAAAGTAGCTGATGATGCTGATGGAACTTTGATTGATCCTTCTGTTTATACTGATGCCCCGACTCTTTCTGCTACTGATTATGTGACCATGTTTTTGATGGGTCAGAGGGATGCTATCGAGGATTTGACTGGGTATTCAACTGGCACTGATACTGAAAGAAAATTTGGCACTGCATATCTTGCAGAGAATATTACTGCCGGCGCTCAAACCATTGTTGTAGTGGTTAAAAACGCTGCTTTGGCTTCTGGTGCTGATTTAATTTTTGCCGATGGGGATAAAATCAAACTCACCGATAAAGCAACGGCAGATGCTCTGACTGGTAATGAAGAGATTTTGACCATCAATGGAACTCCAACTGTTGATGGCCTTGAAATTACAATTACGGTAGATGAACTGATTGCCAATAATTATACTGCTGCTGGAACTCCGACTATTTCTTCTCCAAGGGTTTCAAGTCTGATTATACCAATAGCCGATATAGAAACTTCAGTAACTACTCCAGTCGTTACGAGCACTGCAGGGACTCTTGATACGTCGACCTATCCAATCATCCTCGATAATATTGGGACTATTGATGAAGATTGGACCTTGACCTTTACTGATGCCACTCATTATTCACTAACTGGCGATTCATTAACCGGTACAATTGGGACAGGAACAACCGGTGGTGACTTTGCTCCGAATAACACGACTTTTACCAAACCATATTTTACAATTGAATTGGAGGCATGGGGAGGGACTTGGGAAGCTGGCGATACCGTGACTTTCACCACTCATCCGGCCGCTATTGGTATTGGTCAGAAGCGAGTTGTTCCGGCTGGGTCTGCTAGTTTGGCCAATAATAAAACCACTCAGGTGATCGTAGGAGAGGCCGTATAAAATGGCTTCGAACCAATATATACTCCGAATTTCAATTGCTCAGCCAAGGCGAAATAGAAACAATGACGACTTCGTTTTGCTTGAGCAAGATCCTTGGGAACCTCTCCTTGGATATGTAACGAAATTCGGAGTGTATGCAACTATAAATTCGATTCTTTTCCAGGAAGACGAACCAGAACCGAATTGTCCTCATACGATTATTGATGGGAATGTATATGCATATCCATCGAGGGAAGACCTCAACTATATAATCGGCTGTTCCTGGGGAACATTATCGTCAAGGCGCGTTCAAATTTTAGAGTTTAGTGAAGAGATCCAGGTCGATCTTGAATTAGAATTAGGACTCAAATACCCGGCATTGGAGATAGTCTCGTCTGGATGGATAGGGCCGGTTTATACTTCTGAGGGAGATATAGTAAATCCAAATCCAGAAGCGACAGTTACAACTGATGGTGCTTCACTTCCTGAAAAGGTATATGGAACTCTCATCATAACATATAAGGTCTGCCGACATACTTATGATTTAAATATTCAGCCTAGACCGGACGCCAAGGAGAATCAACTTCAGTCTTTTGTTTATGCTTGTTGGGATGGTGGAAATACTTACATGGAAATGGATATTCCTGAAGGTTCCGAGACCGAAGAATGTAATTATAGAAACGCAGAGCTTGATATTACTCCGGATGATCAGCCCCCAGATCATATCCCGCCAGAAGACGAGTATGTCGATATTGATTATTGTACCGGGCTTGAGGCAATTTGATGAGTGAGAAAAATCTCCAGATAAGGATCAGTCCGGATTCGAGTTTGCTTCTTGATAGCGAACAAGAACCTTGGGTGAAACTTGAACAGAAATTGGAGTCAAAACTTTCTTATTATGCCTCGATTCGTGACATTTACAAGATGTGGACTTTAGCAGTAACGGGGGTATCGGCCAGAACTTACAAACCGATTGGTTGCCCTGTTGAGTTTATCGGGTCAGATATCTATGTTTATTTGGGCTTTTATGCTTGGCCGAGTGATCCGGCTTTGCTTTATAATTTGGCCGCTTCATTGGGAACTATTGGCCCGGTTCAGATTGTTAATTTACCAAAAGAATTTTCCGGATTTGTGAATAATTCAAATACCTGGGATCTTCCATATTATATGGAAGACGCTTCTGTTGAATGGGAAACTCCAACTTTCAATTCTTACGGAGATAGTATCCCGGCTCCGAGCATTACCATAACAAATAAAAGATTGGAATTTTCTACAGAAGTCTTTGGAGCATTTCGAGTTAAAGGAAAAGCTGTTGGAGGATATTATCTTTTGACAATTATCCTCAATAAGCCGATGACTCAGGAAGAAATAACAGAAGAGGATTTGAAAAACAATATAATCCAGCAAATTCAAGATAGAAAAATCGTATTTTCTCCTCCACCAATTGTTAAACTGAATAGTTACAAAATAGAGAACTTGGAGAGCACAGTTACGGCCGATTGGTTATCTTTGGATGGTGCTACTCAAACAGAAGAATTGGAAATTGAAATTCCTCAATGTGTAAAGGATATCTTGGAATTTTGCCCTAATATGTATGAAACTCTGGTTCATCTTTGTGAAGAAATTTCGACTAGGCGAGTTTATTATTCAACCTGTAAAGAAGATACCATTGTGGCAATTATAGATGGAAAAGATCCTTTCAACTTCTGCCAGGATCTGACTCCATGAGTTACAAAAATTTAATCCTCAGATATCAATTACCACTTTCCGAATTAACTCCGGAAGATGAGTATTGGTTGACTATTGAGCAGGTAGTTGAGGATGAGCGGGCAACTGTTGGTTTTGTTGCTGATACTATTGATGCTCTTTTTGATACGATATTATGTGTAGAAAGTCAGGATGAAGAACCTGCTATTCCGGAAGAACCTGTTACCCCGGATTCCTTTGAGGATATGGATGAGGTTCTTGATAAGATAGCTGAGACGACCGAAGTTGATATGTCAGCATGCGAAATGCTGAGATCCGGAACCTATCAAACCGATCTGAAGATCATCAGAAGCCATCCTGATGTTCCATATACATTGAGATTGAGCGTTGGCAAAATCATCAAAACTGTTCTTTCTTCAGAACAAGTAAGTGTTAATCAGAATGTAAAAAATGAATCCTCCATTGTTCTACCGTTTCCAGTTCAAACCGGATTGAGAGTATCTTGGTTGGGGCAAGTAATTGGCAAAAATGGCGTGATTACTCCACCACCAATACAGGCATTAGGAAATACTTTGTTTTGGGGAGTTGAGGTAACAGGATCTCTTCGTGCTGAGTTTGGAACTCTTTACGATCTTGTAACTGTAGAAATTCCAGGTGTTCCAAATTATGTTGGATCTGAACTTGGCGAACCTCAGAGCGCAAATGTTTTGGCTTTTTATCATTATCATGTTTATCGAGCAGAGATAAATCCTCCTGAAGTAGACGAGGGTTTACTTGAAGAAGTATGCGGATATTCAACTTCTACTGGTGTTCCACCGGACGAAGATCCCGAGCCAGAACCCCCGCCAGAACCTGTTCAGCAATATGGTTGTATTGATTATTTTCCGCTTCCTCCATTCGGATCTCCGGTTACTGAACCTTGGTTCTTTAGTGAGAAATGTTGCGTTGATGGTCAACATGATGGCTGTAGAGTGCGAAGCTTTAGGCTCGAAGGTGGGAAAAAGTTATCAGATGAAATTATCAACAGAATGACTTTAGAATGGTCTGGACCAATTGAGTTTATCGGTCTTGGCCCAATTACCCCAGCAGGGTGTGGGACTCGATATGAAGAGACGGTAATTCGGCCACAGAACTGCTGCGAAGACGCCACGCCGATTGTCTGGGATTCTGAGAATTCTGTTGAAGTCTTGGCACCAGAAACAGAAGGCTGGGTATTCGTCACCGGTGGGGTTCCTCCTTATAATTGGTCAGTTCGCGGCCAGGGTTTTACGTTCGACGGCCGCGCGTTGCGAGACGCCATCACCGATGTGCCATATATCCGGGTTTATGCCAGCGCGCTGGCCTGCGGCTATGCCCCGATCACGGTGACGGATGGATGCTCGGTGGCAAATGGTTCAGTCGATGCAACTGTCGGAGTATTACATGGGATCTGTTCCGGTGTTGAATTTTGGGGTGGAGCTGAAAGCGTGGGGGATTGCCGGTCGTTTCTCGGAATCTCATGGGACGGGGCATATGAAGGGTGCATGGTTGGGTATGGGTTCTATGTCGGTGTCCATCCGCGTACAGACTATACGGTAAATGCGATGCGCTGGACGGGGGCGTCCTGGGTAATGATTAACGGACAGAATATGACCTGGGAGAACGAGTCGCTCCATGCGCAGATGGCAGCCATGCCAACTAAATCGATCAATGCTGCATTATCGGGCAAGCCAGCCAGGATTACTACACCAGGCGACTGCTTTGAGTGCTGGTGGAGTTGCACATGAGATTAAAAATATTTACACTAGGAATGCTGCAAAATTGCCTGGCACTGTTGGCCGAAGCAGATGCTGACGGGATAACTGAGAATGCTGTGTTACGCCAGATGTTGCAACAGTATATTGCAGCTCAACAAGCGGAGCCGACCGTTACGGCTGGGATGAAACGGCGCCCTGACAATATTACAGTCTGTTCGGTGTGTGGCAGGCCAGCGGTAATTATGGCACTGGCTGCGCACGATCGCACCACCGCTGCTACCCACGCAATCCAGTGCCAGAACCGTCCTGCCACCGACCAGCTATGGGATTCGACGCACTGCGGCCATACCGAGTATATCCTGCGAGGTGGTAAATAATGGCACTCTGGACCTTTGCCGATCTGCCAGCCACAAGGCTGTGGTATGATGCTCTGACCAGGACGGTCGACGTCGGCGTCAACCAGCTCACCGATAAAACCGGCAACGATACCCATTTGACCCAGGCCACTACCTCTGCGCAACCGCCGGTCAGCAGCGCAGCAGTCAACGGTTTGGATGCCATACTGTTCGACAACTCCGCACATTATCTATCCAATACGCCAGCTACACCCGTTGCCCAGACCGAATTCACGTTGATCTCAGTCTGGAAAACAGGAACTCCGGGTACGTATCAAACCCCACCGTTGACATTAGTGGCTTCGCCGTATTATGGCCGACCGTTGGAGAGACATCATGCTCTTGGCACCAACCGGCTATATATTAATGCGACATATGTCGAGATGACACTATCTTTGCGAGATGCAACCAGTGTCTTTGTCCACACCATCCAGATGAAAAAAGATGGTGCGGCAGCAGGGGTGCATACAGTAGTTGAGATGGCAGATGGTGTTGTTACTACCTCAACTACTGTAAATACCGGCTGGGAAACTGCCTCACAACAGATCAGGCTGGGTTTAAGACCTGACGGAGCGACGGTTTTTAACGGGCTGTTTTGTGAGTCAGCATTAATTGAGGGTGAGCTTTCCACCGAAGATTTGCAGTCGGCAGAGGGATATCTCGCCTGGAGATGGGGTACAGTATCCAGATTACAGGCCGACCACCCATACAAATCAGCGGCACCCGAAAGCGGGGCATCAATAGTATCTCTGCTTGCTGTCCTCGTCCAGGAATACTCTTTAGTTGGTAATACAATTCAAGCATTACTTAAACAACCATATAGTTTAGCAACAATACTACTTACTAAATTTGAGCAACTTTACGGCCTGCAACTGCTTGTCGTCCTGACCCAACATTACGGCGACATGCCGGTGGTACGGCAATATCTTGAACAGTATTACGGCTCAGCCGACCTGCTGCGGCGACTACTCATTCAACCATATGGGAATGCCTTACAGTTACGCCAAAGTTTGGTTGAGAACTGGAATTTGCCTGGTGACTTGCTAGCAATTATGGAAATGAGGTATTCCATTTCAGAAGGAGATTTGCGTGCTTTAATGTCGTATAATTACGATCTTTCTGAATATACTTTGCTTCGACAAAAGCTTGAACAAATTTATATTGCCGGACCAGATGCTGAAGAAGCACAAGAACCTTTATTTTATGTAACTACGAACAATGGTGAATCGCTAAAGCCTCATCATATAAATATTGAAATCGATGAAGGCGAGTATGCAATAAAAGGAGAAATACACCTTGCGGATCAAAATGATTTTCTCCTTTGTAAACATATTGAAACTGAAATTATTATCCCGATAGATTCAACAGAATATCATTTACTCGTTGAGGGACCAAGGCAATCAAGACCTGAATGGGGAAGAGTCGAATATTACATTCCTCTTGCTTCAAAAACTATTCTCCTTGATAGCCCATATGCTACTCCAATAGATCAAGAGTTTACTGGCGCATTGGCTTCTGTAATTGTTGCTGGTCTTGCTGCCATTAAATCAATTACAGTAATTTGGCAATTGATTGATTGGTATATTCCAACAGGAGTTTTAACAGCTAATAATGAATCGCCATTATCCATAATCAGAAGGATTGTAAATGCTGTTGGTGGAATACTTCAATCTTCTCCGGCTGGTGAATTAATCTGTCTTCCCGAGTATCCCATATCAACAACAGAATGGGAAACTGCAACGCCAGATTTTTATTTGACTGATATGGATAATTTCTTTTCTGTCGACTCGACTTCTGATATTCGGGAAGGATATAATAGATTTTTGATTTCAGATAAAGTAATTGATGAAAGTGGTTTGACACTTGAACAAGTAGATATTGATGAGAATACCAAAGATATTTATGTTTATCAAGTTCCTTGGAATCCATTGGAGCAAGTTATTCTTCATACTTCTGGCGGAGTTTGGGTATCAATAGTTGCCGAAGGAATTATCACAGAAGAAAGAACAGAAATAGTGGAAATAATTGCCGGGGAAGGAATGACCCAGAAACCTTTTTACAACAAGATTTCTCACGATTATAAAGAAACTGAACTTGGTTTAATAACCATAAATGAAGACAAAACAGTATCTACCGAACTGAGCCAGAACTCATTGGTCGAAGTAATTTACAATACGAAATACTGGAAGTTCAGAGTTCGTGATGCAGAGATAGAGAAAGTTCAGTTTTTCCCGGAGGCAATAGCGATATGAATTCTGGTGGACCAACAATAGTTGTAGATTTTGGTGAATCTGTAGCCGAGTCAGATCGTCAATTTATTATTGAGTTGGATGAGATAATGAATGTTGATGATCAAGGTGAAGTAAAAACTGAATTCTTTAAAGATGATTTTATTTGGTTTCGGACTCATTACAATCACTCCAAGTTGCAAGTTACTGCAATCAAGACTACCGCTGGCCAAGTAGTAGATCAGGGTCAGGTATCGAGATCAAAAACAGACGAGATATTGTTCGTCAATAACGATACTCCGGTTGGTGTAAATTATGAAATAGATGGTTCACCAAGTGCAATCTGGTACGGGAATGAAGCATCATTGGCTAAAACAGAAGGTGGACTGAAGGCTTCGAATTCTCCTTGCATTGGCGATATTACATATTCGTTTCTTTGTACTCTTTATCAATTCAATCCCCCCTCTCTTTCGACTGCTGACTTTCAGAAGGTAGCGGACAGTCGGGATATCGAATTGGAGGAAGCACAATATCCAATAGCCATAGTTTTTACCATTGAGGCCAAATGAGAATTCAAGTTGCCAGACCCCCAGGCAATAATCAAGGCCCAGACATCGTAGAATCGCTTCTAACGACGGATCAGGCAGGCATAGCTAGGGGTACAAGGGAAATAGATTATCATTGCAGTAATCGCAGTGTAGAGCGCGGGAATTGCACTTTGCTTCCTTATATGCCGGTTGGAAAACTGATGAATATAACTGAAGAGTCTGGCCAGTATCGAGGGAAATTGAAATTATATGCCATAACGATTGATATCTCTGAAAATGGCAGGCAGTTTTCGGCCACCACTTCAATAGCAATCGAACGGGAAATGAGATGAAAAAAGAAACTCTCATAAAATTGTTTTCTCCAGAACAACAGGTAAGCATCATTGCTACTGTTCAAAGAAGGATATCTGGCGATCTTTATCAATTGATTGATGATTCCGGAAGACTTTTGCAAGCCAGGGGATCAATACCGAGATACTTTGGTGATCGAGTCATTATTCAAAATGAGATAATAATCAAAGCAATTGGAAAGGGAAAAGAAGTAAAAACATTTATGGTGTAGGTGAGCAAATGAAAACCAGTTCTATTTTAACAATATTGGCAGTTGCCCTGATTGCTTTAATTATCGTTGCAATGACTTCTGGTTGCTCAAGCGACAATGACAATAAGCAGACAGGTCCGGGAGATACTACCGCAAAGTATGATCCATTTGCTAAAGATGATACTGATAAAACCATCGAACGAGATATTGATGCAGAGGAACTCGAAGGAGTTGACTGGGTAGAGGCTCAGCCAGTTCCATATTCTGGTGCTGGTGAATTTGCAGCAGGCGTAAAGAGCACTGGGACATATGGAGTGCGGAATGGTAATCGTCAAGCATTTCGTACTTTCCCTATGTTTAGAGGGGGTACTGCTATCGTTGTGTTTTCTGATCGACCACGAGAAGGATACCGAGTTCAATTAGGTAGGGCAAACCGAATCAGCAGCGGCCCCCATAACGGCTTTGTTGTAAAGAATTCTAAAGATAAAACCAATACATTTGCCCATTCACCGTATGGTAGGCATCCATCTCGGATAACTTATTACTTTTAAGGAGGAACCAGTATGAAAAGAATTGTGGCAGTATTATTACTTTCTATTGTTGTTTTATTAACAGGTTGCGGAATGCATAAGTTTGCTCCTGATGATGGACTTCTTCAGGTAGAAATGAACAAAGAAAATTCTCGAACAGCTTGCTATCAAGCATTGGCAATGAATGGCCCTGATTATTCGAAGCTGGGCGATATGGCCATTGTCATGATCGAGCAACAGAAGGCTACAGCGCAGTTAGTTGGGGCGCTGACTGGAAAACAGATTGACCCCTGTGGTGGTGGTACGAATATCAACGATGTGTTGATTGCTGACAGTAACAATCGCAACCGGAGTGTTCAAGTACTCGGAGGTGGTGTACTTAATGCTGTCAAATGGGTTGCTGGTGCTTGGGCTGCTACTGAAATTGTCGACTCTATCGGGAAGAATGCTGGCAGTACCTCGAATGTTGATACCGGAGGTGGTGATTCTACGGTCACCAATTCCCGCACTAATTCCGAAACAAACACTGACGTAACCAATACCGGTGAGGAAGGTACGGCAACTACAAGTGGGAGTTTTGATGCTACTGCTCCAGCAACCGATCCTGTAGTTCCAGGCGTAGATATCGTTGATGCTCCTGTTGTGGTAACTGATAACTAATGTCATATATTTGCAAGACCTGTCAGCATTTACATATTGACAGGTCCAAATGCCCAGTCTGTAATTATCCAAATGAGGAAACTCATGAACGATTATCCACCTCCGCCAAAAGACAAAATGATTGGGATAAAAGTGGATCTGAAGAAATTGATAAAACTGATAAAACAGTTATTCCAAAAGAAGAGTAAGAAGCAGAAATGAAGTTCTGTTTTATTGGTTTCGCAATATTTTTGTTCTGTTCATGTGCTCCCAGGACAATGACTGGGGATGATTACATCAGGTTGATTATAGGAGATGAAGCGTATTATGAGATGGATCTCACTGATAAAAAATGTAGGGCAATTCAAGGAAGCATTGGAAGCGGGGCAGCAGGTTTCGGACCCAGCAGGCTGGAAGAATGTTGCCATTACTGCGAACCAAATTGCTCTTATTCTAACCGCAATTGTTCTTGGATTGGAGGCGATTGATGTTAAATTGCCGGTAAATGACGAAGTGATAATCATTGTTTCTGGATCACTTGCTGGCCTTTTAAATGCTGTAAATATCGTTTTGACAATTGTCACTACGAGAAAACTGAAAGGGGCAGATGCCTTAACTATTGGAACCCTAGAGGAGAAAAAACCATGAAGTATATTTTAATGTTCTTGCAGATGGTACCGGCTATTATCGAAGCGGTACAAAAGATCGAGGAGTTCATCCCTGCTTCCGGTTGGGGAAAAGAAAAGATTGCGGCTATCCGGGAAAGTCTCAGTGTGATTTTCAAGGAGATTGATTCGGTCTGGCCAGCTATTGAGGCCTTTGTTTCCGCAATGGTAAAATTAGCCAATCTCACCGGTGTATTCAAAAAGCCCGAAGTTTCCGAATCTAAGGATGAACCTGTTCTGAAAGAATAAAAGAGATTTTATCGAATTTATATGGGTCTTTAACAAATCAACATTAAAGACCCATATAAATTTATAATGAAATTCGCAATCATCAAAGGAGAGGGTTGATGTCAGAACATGAGGACGAGAAAGAAAACGGGAAATGTAATTTTGGAATTGATGGACAATGTGCTTTACATGGCATTGAAGTAGAGCGGAGAAAGAACATGCAGGCATTAACAGATAATATTCCAAAAATACTTACCTGGCAGAATCGAATTTTTGGATGGTCACTTCTCGTCACTTTGTTTGTTGGTGGTTCTTTTGTATACATCAAAGAAGTAAAAGATGATATGAAAGCTCAATATACATCCAATGTTGGTTCAACAGCGGCTGATATTAAAAACCTTTCCAAACAAATTGATCTATTGGTTACTGGGCAGGCCAGGACGGAAGAAAGATATGAAGCCCTACTCCGATCAATAACAGATATGAACGTAAATATTTCCACTCTTACATATCTTCAATTCGATAAGAAAGACAGCACCAAAAAACCATAAAAGGAAATTACGATGAAAATCTCTGATGTTCTCCAAGTTGCGATTTATCCTGGCCTGGCTTTGCTTCCAAAGCAAATGAACTCTCCGGCCGCAATAGCTATGCTATTAACGATAGGCCTGCAGGAGTCGAGATTCACATATCGCCGACAAGTTGGTGGGCCAGCAAGAGGATTTTATCAGTTTGAGAAGATGGGTGGAGTAGCAGGGGTTTTACAGCATTATCAAACCAGCATAATTATCAATGGGGTTCTTGACCGACTCCAATACGATAGAAGTGTTTCCACAAGTTACTCAGCTATCGAACATAACGATGTTTTGGCTACGGCATTCGCTCGCCTATTGCTTTGGACACTACCAGATACCCTACCTCAAAAAGACGAGTACGAGCGATCCTGGGAGCAATACATCGAAGCCTGGAGGCCGGGGAAACCACATCGACAGACTTGGAATGAATTCTACAGGCAGGCATGGGGGATTTTTGAATAATGGGAAAGAACAATGCTGGTGAATTGCTGACCCTGGAAATTAATAAGGCACTTTGTCAAGACTGTAAAGAATGTGAAAAACTTCTCCCTAAATTCAGGTCTGTTTATAACGGGAAAATAAGTATTTCGGCTTGGGCATATCAGAGAGAAGATGTCCGGAGAGGAGTCAAGTCGGTAATTGAGGTTTGTAAACAGAAAGCCATTTCTTTATATTGAGAAAGATTAATGCAGTCACCGTTTCCAGCCTTATTGGCCTTATACCATATTGGAGTTATCGGAAAGATCGAGATAGATTATCGACATATGCATACCCATTTGAATGGAACTTATGTCCGCCTTCACGGAAATCTCGGCAGCATAGATGGAAGATGGGATGAGTACAAAGAGTTTCTTGAAGTGTCAGTGAATTGGAATAGTGTAGCGAATATTAAACCAGTTTATAGTAAGCAACTTGAGGCCTGGTATATCTTTGCCGAAACAGAAAAGAAAGAGTTAAAGGAGTTTGAAAGATTGAAAAAGAAGTTTAAAGGGATTTTATAGTTTTTCCTGCTCCATTATTTTTTTAAGCAATCGTTCTGATCTCCTGAGTTGCCGGCGATGATTTTCGCATATAGCGGTTTGCAGTTTGATTAATTTCGCTTGTGCTTCTTCCCAGGTATTTCTCACTTTGATATAACTGGTTTCTTTGGATATCGGTTTGCCGGCCAGATAAATTACATCTTCGTTCTCCCGGATGATATCTACTTCGACAATTACCGGGTCGACTTTGTCTGACCACATCCTGATGATATAGCGTTTCATTTTATCCTCTTGACTATTGTCTGCCTGCCCCGCATTGAGAACTCGTAAATACAATCCGCCACTTCAAGAAGATCCTCCCGACTGGCCCGCTCGTCGGCAATCATTACAATCTGCAATCCCGGCCAGTTCTTTTCCGGCCGGGGCTTACAAATCTCCGATAACATAGCCAAGGCTCGTCGATTGGCCTCCGCCCCTTTGAGATGCTTGAAGGGTTCGTCAAGCCAGATACTGGCGCGATTACGGGGCGATCTGAGGGACCAGAGAGCAGGGCGCAGGGCCAGGCCGGCAATATCGACAGAACCAAGACCACTATTGTCCTTGGGGTTGATCCTTGCCCCCTCCCGGACAAACCAGAAATCAACCTCAACCTTTTCCCGCCTGATTGTAAAGTCAACAGAAAAATCGTACGCATCATCGAATACCGATTGCAGGGCCAGTTTCGGCAATTCGGTTAATTGATACTTGAGTTCATCTTGAGTCGATTGGGCGGTTAACTGGATAATTACCTGCGCCTTCTCCGCATTGCGGAGTTCACGGCGGTGGGCCTTGGCTGCGGTTTGGGAGGTGGTAAGTTCCTCCTGGATCTTTTGCCGGCGACCTTTCAGTTGCTGTATTTTGTCTTTGAAGGGTTGCAGGTTCATATTATGACCAATCGTAATCCGCTTCCAGACTTTCAACCGCAGCCTCGATTTCGGTATTGATCTTTTTGATCTTCCTCTCTTCCTTAGAAATTTCCCGTTCAATATCCTCGGCGGTTTCGCAATCCTCTGCAGCCATTTGTTTCTGGATCTGAGTCTTTTCACCGCGCAGTTCGGCCAGTTCGGTTTTCCGCTTGGCGACTTTCTTCAACATATCTTGTATTTTTTGCTCCATTTAAAACCCCCTATCAGAAAAACCTAGACATTTTTTAGACTTGAAAAAATCTTTTGTATTAAACTCATGAAAATCCACACGAACTCCGTAAGTTATATATGGGCCTGCTGCGTCACCAGTACAAAAACATAACTTATTTCTTTTCTGTTTTGTAACATAAGTCAATAAATGCTTGCATATTTTACAGTTATCATGCATCATTTCAAGCCCTCATAATAGTTCCATACCTTATCCAGGACGCCCTGGGTTATCAGACCATCGCTGACCGCCGCCTCAAGGTTGTCATGGAAGTTGATTCCGGATACCACCTGTTCACCAAGTTTCTCTACAAAAGCATCCAAACGGTTTTCCTTGGCCTTTTTGATGTCGATATAATCCCGATTGATAACCCCTTCCTCAATCGGCACATAAACCCTTTTGATTGTATTGGTATCGGCAAACCACAAAAAGACGCTGGGTTTAAAATCAATCTGGTCGGCATCATTCCGCATCAAGGAGCCGGGATTGACAAGGACCCTCCCATTCTCTTTCCGGGTAAAGGTCTGATGGTTATGGCCACAGACAATCAGGTCAAAGTCCGGGAGCAGATCCATTACTTCCTTGGCGGAATAACCGACACAGCCGGGAAAGGGCTCAAACTCTTCATAGACCATGGCGTGGACAAGGGCGATATATTTTTCTTCAATTACAGGTCGAATTAACGGCTGTTTTATTTCCAAGCCCCAAGGATAACCAAAAAGATGAATTTCCGCGTCAACAGTTGTTTTCCATGGATATGTCACTTTTATAGCTCCGGCTCTTTGCAGTACTGCCATTGCCGAATTGGAATAATTATCGATTGATTTCCCCGGCAGGTCGTGGTTGCCTGGTATGGTATAAAACTTCTCCGGCAAATTCTCCATTGCCCAACCAAGCAACTCGTGGCTTGGGTTTGATTTGTACCGCTTATCAAAGAGATCCCCGGCATCAAGAATAGGGCATCCATCATTCTCGGCTTGCAATTGGCAAAGCCATTTGATTTTCCTTTCCTGTGCCGCCCAGTGATCATCAGTCCGGCAAGTTGGTTGGAAGGCTCGGAGTTCAATATCAGCAGTCAGGATGGCATCGGCTTTTTTGGGTTGGTTGCTTCGTCTCATTTAGATATCCATAGCGCATTCGTATTGACAATCTTCACAACAGGTGCAAAGAGTTTCAGAATCGCCATTAATTTCCTCAGCGTATGGACAAGTATGCGGTTCTGCTGCTGGATTTTTTCTACATTTGCACATTTTTTCTTCTTCAACTTCTTTAATTGGGGTTCTGCGTATCATAACTCCCTCCCGCACTCGCTACAAATATTTGGAATCTTCACCTGCAGGTCTTTTAATTCATCCTCAACCTCGGCAATCTCTTTCCCTATTATACTAAAATCGGACAATAATCTTTTCAGTTTTTTTACTCTGGCTGAAGATAATTCCAAGGCCCCTGTACCGATCCCGATCTTTTCAAACCTTTCCTTGATCCCCTCGAAGTTCTCCGCCGTTTCCTTCCTTTTTATAGCAGAATCCAAAGTCAGGATTCTATTCAACTTCGCAATCCGCGATTCCGCAACCTGTACCGCCTGTAATTTCTCTTTTAAACCCTCAAGCGTAGATTCGGCCGCAAGCAACCCTTCCTTGCCTGTAATCGCATCCTCAAGCGTTTTTAGACTATCCCGTAATTTCTTTAGGTTCTGAATCCTGGAGCCGGAGAAGGCTTGCAGCTTTTGCATGGTATCGATCTGGCCGACTCGTTCTTCCATATCATCAATATCGACAAACTCTTCTAACTCTTTTTCCTTGGCCTCCGCCGTTGCTTTCTCGCTCTTCCAAAGTTTATCAAGCCGATTTACATCTTCCTTGGCATTGGAGAGGGTTTGTTCAATTTCATCCAAACCAGCAATCCGGTTGAGTATACGCCCGCGCTCCCCGGAAGTTTCGAACATGAGGAAAGCCCGTTCAATCTGGGTCTGCAAATTGACATCATCGAGATCCAGCAAGGTGGCTATATTGCTTGGGACTGAGGTGCCGGCATTGATTGGTTTCTCGTTATTGAGTATATAACTGTTTTCTGATTTATCCCGGACCCTCTTGAGGATAAGGCCGGGATTGATAAACTCGCCAGTAACGGTTGTTGTACCATCCCAGTACAGGGGCCTCATCCACTCGCCACCGGGATTATTCTGAGTCAGCCATTTATAGGCGCGGAAAGATCCAGATTTCCCCCGGTCAGTTTCTCCGACAAAAACATTCAGGCCGGGGGAGAACTCGAAAAAGGTATCTTTGTGGGATTCAAGATTTTCTATCCGGAGTGATTTGATCATTTTTCTGCCTTAATACATTTTGAAATACAGAAATTATTTTTATTTAACCAATGGTGAAAATCTTTCGCAGAATAAATACACCCTTTTATTTTACATTCATCTTGTTTTGTTAATTGGGCGCAGTTTATTGATTTGCAAAATTCTTTATTTTTATATTTTATAACTTCAGCTGAACAAAACATTTCAAACTCACCTCCCGTAAAATTTTGGCCTGATCCCATACTCCCGGAAAAGGGTTTTTAATTTAACTGTTAATATTCCCGACTTTGGATATCCAGGAAATTTTGCTTTACCGGAATAATTTGCTTTCAAACTATTATACGAAGATTTCATCAATTTTGGGGCTTTTTCTTTTTCGCTTGGATGAATAAAAGGTTTATGGTCTTCCCTGAGATAATCAGCCGTCCTTGATAAAAAGTTTGGTAAACGCACCCGACTGATCCCATATCGCCGGCAATTATTTTCCATTTTGCCCAGAAAGGTATTGCAGGCCCGGCAAAGAACCCCGCGGATCTGACCGGTGCCTTTTACTTTCTTTTTATGTTCATGGTCCAAGCAAATTTCATATTCATTTATTTGTCTTCGGCAGATGGGACACCGGCCGTCTTGATCAAGAAGGATATTATTGCGGAGCTGTTTGAGTTCTGATTGTTTGAGTTGCTTGATCACCGAAACATCATCCCCCAATCATCGACTTTCTCCGCCAGTTTCTCCAGGCCAAATAAATCACAGATGGCACCAAACCCTTCCGGGCTGAATTCATCACCCTGAATCTCAACTGATTGCGTTTTCGGGAATGGTAGATTAACGAGGATGCCATTTTTCTTTTTCATGGCCCGTTTCTCATCCTCAATAACCATGCTGACAATTGTATCTTTATTGAGGGTTCCGTTCAGGTATTTCAAAACCGTTTTCTCCCCGACCATACTGATGCCGGGAATCTTATCAGAAGAACAACCAGCCAGGGCCTTGACTATTCGCCAATCCCTTGGGGCAATGCCGTATTTCTTCCGGAAGGTCTTTTCATTCATTAAAGTTTTTGTCATCGGCGAATACCAAGTGCACTGATCAACCAGTTGCAAAAGATCCTCATCGCCGGTCAGGACGATTACTTGATGGGGATTATCTCTCACCAGCCTAGCCATGATGTCGTCCGCTTCAATGCCGGTTTGCTGGTAGATATTTTTGAACCCCATTGTCGGCAGGACAAGGGTTCTGATTGTAGATATCTGTTTGACTATTTCAATCCGTTCAAGTTTTTCTTTATGACTGGCTGGCGGTCTATTTTTATACCCGGGAAATATTTCTTTCCGGTAGTTCTTGCGGGAATCAAAACAAAAGAGCGGAGATGAAATACCAAACTTTTTACAATGGAAATAGATGGCCGTTAGGAAGGATTGAATAGCCCCGGTCCCGACCCCATTGTATTGCATATTGCCGGTTGAGTGGAATCCTCGCCAGCAGAAGAAATTGGTGTCAAAAGCCAGGTATTTCATGATCGCAGGGCTTTCATTTCATTGAAGAGAGATAACATCGATTCGTGATGTCTTTCTTTGCTGGCAATCTCGGCCCGGATTATTATGTCATTTAAACTAAAAACATAATCCTTTGCAATTATCCCATTTGCGGAGCAGGCAGCGGATTTTTGCCGGCACTTTTCAATCTCTTTTAAGAATTGGATTTCGAAGTCAATCTTTTTTGACATATTACCTCCTTTTCGGCTTCCGATCCTTCTTGAATTTATCTTGGATCTCTTCCCATAAATCAATGACCGCTTCTTTCAATTCAAGTTCCAATCTATCCTGCTCAATTGTTTCAATGGCATCTTCCAGACTGTTATCGCCGGTCCAGTATTTTGACCCTGGCGTAAATTTTTTAAGGTATTGGAGATTGGCCGTAATATCATCGATGCCGTAGTCAACGACAATCTGGATCTCGGCCGAACCCTTCTGTCCAGATACCGTATTCTTGATGATCTTGACCCTGGAGCAATGGCCATACTCGACATATACCTTTTTGCCGTTGATTGTTTTTTCATCCCGGAGCCTGGCCGCAGGGGAAATCTCCAAGCGAAGAGAAGCCGCATGCGGAACGGCATTGCCACCAGGAGTCACATATTTCGGATCAAAATCAGTCTTGGCTTTTTGATTATCCCGGATCTGATTGCTGCCGACAATTAACCATTTATTTGCCGTAATCTTCGGGGCAAGCTTCCTCATCCATTGACTGAATTCTTTTGCCCTGGCCGATCCCCGCTTATCGATTTCCTCATCCCCCTTCTCTAACTCCCCGCAGAGCTGGGCAAAAGAATCGATAAAGACGCCGTTAATTGGTCGGTTATCGAGGTCAAAATCAGAGCAGGTATCCGAATCCCCGCACTCCCGGCACTTCTTCTGACGGCGATTATACTGACCGATACAAGGCGGGCCATCTGGGTTCCAGGTCATAAGGGGCAAGAAGACATCTGCCACCTGATTCGGCACCCCGAACTCGCAATCATCAACGGTGAAATCAAATATCTCGGCAAACTTTTTACTCAAGCGAGCCTCTGCATCGAAGAATTTGACCTTGCCTTTCTGGCGCTGGATACCGCCGGCAATCTCCGACATCAAAACAGTTTTACCGCCTGAATTGGGACCGTAGATTTCCACGAGGATGCCGCCTGGAATGCCGCCCCCCCGGACTCTCTTACCCATTATTTCTAGATCAAGAAGAGTTGAACCGGTGGAAATCACCCTGGAAATATCCCCGTCATATTTCTCCGGGACCGGGACTTCCTCTTCGAGATTTTCCTTGATTGCTTCGATGTATCCTTCGTTTGGTGAATTACGCCGCATAACGATTCCTGACCTCTTGGATGATTCGTTCAATATAGTATTGAGATATTTTCTTCTGCTCCAACCAGATGCCGGCAGACCTCAAAAAGTCATCAAAATTGACATTTGTTTCACAATAATTTGCCACGACCCTTTCCGCAATTGCCCGGATTGAAGCATCAATATCGGAATGATCAATAATGAGTTTAGCGAACATGGCAGAGCGGGTAGTCTGGTGATGAAGGGAAAGAAGATCCAATATTTCCAGTTGCTCCTTTGAAACAGAAGCGGAAATAATGATTGGTTTGCCGATATTGAGCTTTATTTTTTTATCTGCCATATCCTAAATTCCTATTTAAAAAGGGGCAAGAGGTTAATTCCCCTGCCCCTTTTCTATTACCGATTGTTGAAGTTAAAGGTTAATTTCCGGCTTCCATTTCCTCCTGGCGGTCCATGCAAGCATCCCATTTCGGGCAATCATTACATTCTGGTTTATTGTCGCAATCGATACCGAATTTGTGGCCACTCGGGCAATCATCTTCATCGTCGTTCTTTGTTTTCCCCTTTCGGCCGGCAGCTGATTTACTTTCCTTTTCTGACCGCTTTTCCGCCGGCTTGCTTTGAGAATCAAACTCCGCTTCACAAGAATCAAAGACCTTGCATTTGGTACATTTGCCCTTGGTATCAAAATCTTCACCGAAGACGAATCCGTGTGGACACTCATCTTCCGGTTCGACCTTGCGGCCCCGGCGAGCAGGCTTATCCGGTTCGGGTTCTTCTTCAGGCTCTTCCCGTTTGCTCGCCCTGGTACGCCTGGCCGGTTTTTCTTCTTCTTCCTTCGGCTCGGGTTCTGATCTCTGCCGGCGACCCCTGGCTGGCTTTTCTTCCGGTTCATCATCGGCATCGGCTGATTTTCTGCGCCTGGCCGGTTTCTCTTCCGGCTGATCATCATCCTTGTCTTCGCCTTCCTCATCAATCTCAAGGAAGATATTCTGCAACTCCTTGTAGGATTTGACGACAAGGACTTCGTCCAGATTGATCACTTCATCAAGGATTTCTTCTGGAAGGTCATCCCGCTCGATAAACGAAATATTTCCAGCCGCCAAGAAATCATGACCGGCAAAAGACTCCTTCTCCCAACGAACCCGGATATCAAAACCGCCTTCCAGATCCATAAAGGTCAGATATTCTTCATTGTCGGGGTCCATCAATTCTTTCTTGAATGGTTTCTCGAAGTTGGCATAAGAGAAGAACCAGAACATCGGATCGGACCATTTTTTGGCCTTGGGGTCCAAGACCTGCACATTATACATGACCATATCCTGCGGCTTGGCTCGATCCGCTTCCTTATCGGGGATCGAGGGATCAGCCTTGGCGGCGGAATAATACTCCATTATGGGGCATGGCTTGCCGATTGACTTCGGGCTGATGTAGGGCTTCTTGTCGAGGCCGATCTGCCGGAAGCGCTTGAATGGACGCTTGTACCAGATATCGCCGGCCGGGGCCATTTCACCATCCGGGTGCTTCGGATCACTGACTACGTACGGCAGAATTCTGAGTGTGGCCTTGCCCTCCTCGGGGCTGTAAAATTGAGTTCCTTGCGGGATATTCTGAAACATTGTCCCACCCCCACCTCCTGGCCCGGCTACTGCAGCTGCTGCTTTTGCTCGATCTGCTGCCGAGCCATACTTACGCTTTGTTTCTTTCCTTGCCATCTGTACTTACCTCCTTATAGTTGTTTTGATTGCTTTGGGTATAACTATTCATTTCTTTTATGATATCGAACTGGCCCCGAAACCAAGCAACCGAAGCCATTTTAACGACGATATAAAACCAGATGGGGAATGCTATCCAAATAAATACCCCCAATCCTACTGATTCCCAAACCGTAATATTATTCATCATCGACGGGTGGCCGACTTCTCCGCGCCCTCCTTTGTTCCCGTTTCTCATCGACCTTGGCCCTGACAAGACCATCAGTACTTTTGAGTTTCGCTTCCTCGATTTTTTGAACCAATTCTTTGAGAGGTCGGGGAATCAATGGGGCCGAGAACCAGCCGGCCAGGCTTAACTTCGTGGCCTCTTCAAGAATTGCTTTCCGGTTGTAAGCCCTGGATTTCTGGCCGTTGACAAGATCGCAAATATACTGAGCTTCGATCCATTCCGTCTTGGCCTCCAGGTAGTCGGGGTTGGTTCTATAATAAGCCTCAATGGTGGCACCGGTGGCCTTCTGGCCCTTGCCAAGACATCCTTCCGGATCTTTGGAAACTTCCAGGACAAGGGTTGACCGCAGGAATTTGATTTTCTCTTCCGCCTTGCGTACCAGCTTTTCGCAATATGCGGAGGCCTTGAGGTATTTATCAAGGACTGAATTCTGTTTACCCCACTCAACATCGAGTTGATCAAAATCAATCTCCAGTTCGGCAGGGTCAAGACCAAACTTTTCGGCTATTTCGTTTTCTGTTGTTTCCATTTCGGATTCCTTTTTAATTGGTTGCCGGCGGGCAGGATTTGAACCTGCAATTATTGAATTAACCCGCTTTTCAATCGGTGGTATGAAACCAAAAACGAAGTTCGTTCATTATTGGTCTGCGGCTCACGTTATCATACACCAACCGCTAGATGCTTTCTAGCTTCCGCCAGCAAATTTATCTTCTATCCTATTATACTTTTTTCAATCAGTTTTCTGCTGATTTATTTTTGATTGACCGATTAAAAAGGAATATCTGTTCGTTCATCATTGAAAACCGCCTTGTAACAAGCCAGAGTTAAACCCGCCTTGCCGGTATCATAAAACGGCTGGGAGAACTCATCCATGATCAAAAAAGCATGGAGGCTATTCTGTTTCAAAAGGATTGAATTGCAATAACTCAATACCAGCCGTCTGATTCCTTCCTCATCCTGATCTTTCAATCCACTCAAGATTTTTGCAATCTTTGACCAGGAGGTTTGGCTTTTTGCCTTCAGGAGCTCCCGGCACAATTCAATTCCTTCTGAAGTGAAGCGTTCCTCCTCATCGATGATCTCCTGTGCCTGCTCTTCAGTCAAGCCAATTACTTTTTCCAGTAGCTTCATGGCATTGCGGGGGTGACCACCAGCCTTTTCGACGATCATCTCCACGACTGCATCTGATACCGGTGATTTTTCCCGCCTGGCGGTCTTCTTAACAAGGCCGGCCATCAAATCAGGATCAATTGTCGATACCTCAAAACTAGTACAACGGCCTCGAATAGTTGGCAACAGGCGATTTGGGGAAGTGGTGCAAAGGATAAAATATACATGCTTCGGGGCATCCTCAAGCATTTTCAGCATTGCGTTTTGAGGGATATTCTTTTCACTCGCCCCGCCCTGGCCCAAGCAATGGACTTCGTCCAAAAGCCAAACCCTGCAGGTGCTTTCCGGATGCCTGGGCTTGAATCGCATTTGATTCTTAATTTCTCGGACAGTATCAATTCCATTCAATTGCGAAGAATCAATCTCCCGGTAATCATCGCTCTTGGCTCCCAGCATATCAGTTATGATTCTGCCAATGGTCGTTTTCCCACAACCAGTCGGGCCGGAAATAAGTAAGGCATGGGGGAAGTTTTCCCGACGATCAAAAAGACCTTGAATAGCCGCAATGGTGGTTTTGTTGCCGACCATCTGTTGCAGGGTTGCCGGGCGGAATCTGGTATCAAGTGACATTTTATCTCCTTAATTATCCATAAATGAACAAAATTCTTTTTCAATCCTTTTTTCTCCACCTCGCCCGGGTGGCGAAGTTCGCAGGCGGGTATTTCTTTCCAGGCCGCACCAGTAGAATTCAAGGTGACCGGTCTTCAGGAGTTTTTCTTTCCATCCCTTCCGGATCTCATTATCTTTCCGGCTGGTAAATTCTTCAAGGGATTCGACGGTCTTGATAACTTTCTGTTTGCAATTGAAGCAATCCCGGCAATGGAGTGACCAAAAAAGGCTCATATTTCCTCAAAAAATAAATAGTGATTTAAACTTCTTCAGATCATCTCTTGTTGTCACATAATCAGGATCAAATGCATTTATCTGGGTCAGGATTGCGGTTACGTTTTTATTCACGCCGGGGATCTTTTCACTTGGGGTCGATGAGAAAAAGCCTTTCCGCTGCTTCTCCCCGAGTTTGGCCGCAGCAATCTTTTCGGCTACAGTTTCGCCAACCCCATTAATTGAAATAAACGGAGCATACAAATTTCCCTTTTTGTCGCAATTCCATTTGACGGCATCTGAAATGCCAATCTTTGGTAAATTGATCTTTAAACCAAGCCGCCTGGCTTCCCTGATATATTCGATGTTTTTTGTCTTATCACCAAGGGTCAGGCAGGAAGCCAAAAACTCATTGGGATAATATGTTTTGCTCCACATATCCCAATATGTAATCATGGAATATTCTACAGAATGAGATAGGTTGAAGGAATACGAACCAGATTTTGACATCATATCCCAGATTTGTATGGCTTTCTTTTCCGGCACCGTTCCTTGGTTTTTACATCCTTGCAGAAATTCTTCTTTATATTTATCAAAAGCAGCATTACCAAGACTCTTCCCGATAATCTTCCGAATCTTATTACAAGTGGCCATTGAAATGCCAGCCAATTGATTAACCGCTTTCATAACCTGCTCTTGATAAACGATTACCCCGAATGTTTCCTCTGTCAGTTTATCAAAGATTGGATGGATCTTTTCAACCTTGGCTTTACCTCGTTTCCTCTTGGAATACAGCTCGGTCATTCCAGATTGCATGGGGCCAGGACGCCACAAAGCCGTCACTGCATAGAGCATTTGGAAGTTCTCTACCCCGAGTTCCTTACAATAATTGGTCAGGCCATTTGATCCAATCTGGAAGGCCCCGACCGTATTTCCCTCGGTTATTTCAGCAAAGACTTTTGGATCATCAAAGGTAATTTTTTTGTAATTGATATCAATTCCATGATTCTGCTTTACCATTCGCCGGCATTCATTCAAGATGGTCAAGGCTGAGAGGCCAAGGATATCCAGTTTCATCAAACCGCAATACTCTGCATTTCTCATATCCCAGTTTGCCACTATGGTTCCAGCCCGGGTGACGAGATTGCAATTGTGGCCTTCCCGGAGATCCTTTTCGGAAATACAGACGCCAGCCGCATGCTGGCCATGACCTCTGATCTGCCCTTCAATGGATTGGGCTACCTCGATCACTTCTGGATATTTCCGGCCGAATCTTTTACACTCATCAATCTCTTTGAAAGACTTCGCGATTTCTTCCCCTTCGTCGGCCTCTACCATTGCCTTGGCGGCAAAGTCGACCTCCTGCAAGGGAATATCAAAAACGCGGGATACATCGCGAAGTACACCCTTTCCTTTCATGGTCAGGAAATTGGAAAGGCCCGATACATTATATTCGCCATATTTATCAGAAAGATATTTCCGGACATCTCCCCGGCGGATATCCTCGAAATCCATATCGATATCCGGTAGATCCGCTCTTGATTCATCGACAAATCGAAAGAATTCCGTTCCGTATTTTAATGGATCACAGTCGGTAATAAACAAGAGATAGGCGACCAAACTTCCCCCGACTGATCCACGACCAGGACCTGTCATGATATTATTTTGTTGACACCATTGGATCAAATCCCAAACAATCAGGAAATATCGAACGAATTTCTTGGAGATAATCAATTTCATCTCCATTTCAATTCGTTCTTTGTATGGGGTAAGTTCTTCAAAAGATAATCCCCGGAGCCTGCGGCGGAGCCCTTTGAAAATTTGATTTTCAAGAAATATCAGTTCATCTTCCTCGGTCGGAAATTTCTTGATACTCGGGAGAAATACTTCTTGTTGCTCGATCCGGAAGTTTTCACATATCTTGGCAACCTTCATCGTCCGGCGAATGGCTCGCTTAATTTCCTCGTCAGATAAACAATCCTGTTCTTGGAAGGCTTCAAGCATCTGTTCTTCAGAACGAAGGAAGAGGCCGTCGCAATTGAATTTCCATCGGTCGGTATCATCCCATTTCTTTTTGGATTGGATGGCCAGCAGGACTTCTTGATGTTTGGTTGCTTCTGCGGTGGGATAATGGCAATCATTTGTGACTACGAGTTGGATACCGAGTTGTTTGGAAAGAGAAAGGGCGAGTTTATTGATTTTGACCTGTTCTGGTATCTTATGAGGCATTACTTCAAGAAAGATGCGCTCTTTGCCAAGCGCATTGATATAATCAAGAACCATCCAATTTTCTACGTCAAGGAGCAAATACGACATAGAACAGGCGCTGAGGATAACCAAGCCCTCAATATGTTCCATCAAAGTTTTATGATCGATCCGGGGGCGGTGATAATAACCATCAATATTGGCAATCGTCAGGAGTTGTAGGAGATTCCGCCAGCCGGCTTGGTTCTCGACAAGAAGGGTAATATGATATCGCCTTTCCCCTTTAGTCTTGACGGATATATCCGGAACCAAATACATCTCCGCCCCGATGATCGGCTTGATTCCGGCTTCAAGGCATTGCTTCTGATGTTCAATTGCGCCGTCGATATTCCCGTGATTTACCAAAGAAAGATGAGTCTGCCCGAGTTCTTTGGCAAGGGCGGCATATTGTTTAGAAGTGCCGACCCCATCAAGAACCGAATATTCATTATGAAGATGTAAATGACAGAAAGCCATTATTTATCCAGTTTTAAAAAATTACATGGTTTGAATGGGTTTATTTCCACACGGTATCTTTTTTTCTTTTCTTGTATTTATACCAATCCCATGCTGATTTTACCATTTCTGTATAGTTTTTTTGTTCAAATATATTGGTATATCCATTTTGATCTACCCACCTATATTCATCAAAGTTGGATTTTTGATACGAGAACCCTGGGGGTAAATCATCAATATTCTTTATCGACTGCTCTTTTCCCATATCGTTTTTATCTTGCGGATATGGGGCGACAGTCGTTTGGTTATTGCTTGCTACATTGAAATTAAAATTACCGCTAATCAAACCTCCTATAATTACAGATACCAAGATTACAAATACCGATATCAAATATGCCCTTACATTTTTAAATTCCATATTTGCCTCGTTTTATATTTTTACACCAAAGCAACTACATGGACGAAGTTATCCCCCTCGAATAGCAAAGCATTCTCCCCGACGATACATTTCCGCAAATCTTTCAATATTTCCTTGATGAAAGAGGGATCGACGTCAAACTCGATTTTCTCTCCTTTGTATTTACAATTTGCCGTTTCTTCCAACCAGCCATAATCCCCCTTTCCCTTGATGGTCATGGTCCGGTCCTCAACGGTCACTGATACGAAATCCCCGCTGGCCGAATCTGCCGTGAATACCCCGGCTCGATCCAGCATTTCTAAAACACCAGCCGGGAAATGGAGTTCCTTCCCTTTGACTTTAAGAAACTGTTCGACCTCGGGGAATTTGCCGGCCAGGACCCGGGCTGAGAAAATCAACCCATCATTGGCATGAAAATGAATCCAGCCAGGGGAATGTGAAAGGCGCTTGACATCATACTTAACCAGGAATTTGACGACTGATGCCGGCAGCAGGATTGGGTCGGATTTGACTTCTGCATCAAAATTGACCTGAATGATCCGGAAATCATCGGAAGCTGTTACGGTATCTCCATCAATATAGACGCAGGTCAAAAGGGGCTTGCTCAGATCCTTTGCGGCACAATAACTGGCAATGGAAATGGCCTTCAGGAAGTTATCCGGCAGCTTGGTAAATTTGGTATGCTCGATATCGACTTCATCCAAGGGGAGCATTATTTCGGCTTCCAGTTTGATGCCGGCCTTGCTCCGCTTCCCCTTGATGATCAATTCGTTTTCGACGATACCGATTTCAATTTCCTCATCCTTGATCTTGGAAAGGAGGGAATACAATTCATTGGCCCGGACGGCTCCCTCGATTCCGGATTTGAATGGCTTCCAGACCGATATCTCATCATTAAAAGTCGTGATTGAATCCCCAGCAAAAACAAAACTGGTCGATTGCGCAATAATATCCTTAGTTGCGAGTCCTGGCTTTACTTCTTCCAGGGCGGCTATCAATTCCGTTCTTTTTAACTGCATGCTCTTCTCCTATTAAGGCGTTGAATACGATAGTAGAACCGAAGTTATTTCCGAGTATATGATGGTATGACAAAAGGCGCTTATCAATTTTTAAAGCAGGAAGATCCGCCCCCCCCTCATGGCCTGGTGCGGTGCTTGCTAAGTATATTTTCATGTATTGTGCCATTCAGATAATAAGAACAAATATATTTTTCTTCATTTTTTTCTTTAATATGAGCATAACTAAGTAAACGTTTTTTTGCTTTGATTTTTGTCAAAGTTTCTTCTTGGGTATAGTCCCTTATCCATGTAGCAAGGTACAATTTCACAGCGAAAAGCTCCTCGATACCTTTGGTTGAAACGGCCATGGCCAGGCCCGCCAGTTCTTTTCCAGATCCAAAAAGTAGATAATATTTAATTCGTCCCGCTGCTTGTAATCATTGGAGAGACCACCCTCAATTATCTTTTCGACCTCCCGCTTTCCGCCGGTTTCTTTGCCATTCCATTTCTCGTCATCTTTCAGTTCGTACTTGGCATCAACCATCCTAAACTCCGATACCCCAACCTTGAATCCCTTGGCGGTAAAATATTTTTCAATATTCTGCCGAGCAATTGGGGAAAAAGATTCCAGATGCTTGCCGGCTTCATTCTTACTGGGGCTCCGATTGCTGACCTGGACCTTCCAACAATCCTCAGAGTAGTCGTATTTGCCATCCTTGAATTTCGGGACATAAACTCCGCCCATTCGGCCGGTCATTACCCAGCTTGTACTATCAACGGACCACCACGGGTATCTCCGCATCAATGAATTACTGGTCAAGCCAAACCCATGTACCTTGATAACCGGCATCCCGTCTTTATCAGTCAGGTAGTTTTTCCAAATATCATCCAGCCAAATTCTCAGATCAGGAGTCGAAATAGGAACCATACCACCGAGGGCGATATAGTCATAGCCCCTGGATAAATACATCTGCAGCCACTTGGGGTCTTCACCATAATGGAAGCAGGGGAGAGGATTGACCCCGGCTTTCTCCATGCGCCGCTGATTCCGCCAGGTACCTTCCGGGGAGCCAATAACATCAAGATTGGCATATACCTCAAGATGATCCTTGTGGGCTTTGATGAATTTGATATACTCGTTAATATCGATTTCTACGCCCTGGGTAAATGCGGAGAAAGCGCCGGAGTCAAGGAAAATGTCGACTTTAGTTTCCATAGATAATTCGAAGGCAAATGGTATGTTGAATTGGTTTTGAGAAATATCCCAGAAAGAAAGGAGGCGCTTGTTAATCAGACTTTGCCATTTCCTCTCTCTCTCTCTCTCGTTCCTGGGGTGCCGGCAAAGTTGATTTTCATGGTTTACAATTTCTTTTTCTTCTGCTTTATTATACTATTGTTTGTGATTTTTAGATGATAAAAAGAATGCAATCTGGTTTTAAATAGATTTTTATCAATCAGTTCAACCTCCCTTTTGCAATACCCGGGACTGCCCCCCCCGGAACCCCTGCTAAATAAATCTTCATTTCTTTTTCTGGGTGAAGTCTTGGATAAAATATTTAAACATCTCCATTACCGATTTATCACAGATAAGATAATGATAAGCCATGAGCCTGCGGGGGGGGCAAGTCCCATTCTTTCTAAATAACTTTTCTTCTTTTACTCGGTCAGGGGTATTGCCGGCCAGGTAGATTTTCATACCTTCAATAAAGCGAAGAACTCCGCCCGTGCTGCTGGATTATCTTTGAAGACTCCCCGCAAGGCGCTGGTCTTGGCTTTGGTGCCAGCCTTTTGCACGCCCCGACTTTCGATGCAGAAATGGGTGGCCTTGATAAATACGGCGACCCCCAGCGGGGCCAGATTCTTTTCAATGGCATCGGCAATCTGAACAGTGATGCGTTCCTGGACCTGCAGGCGGCGGGCAAAGATATCAACCAAACGTCCAAACTTCGACAGGCCGGCAATCTTCTTATCCGGTACATAGGCAATATGGACTTCTCCGAATATTGCCGCCATGTGGTGTTCGCAATGGCTGTAAAATGGGATTGGATCGACAATTACCATTTCATCATAATTCTCCCCACCATCGGCAAATTCCTTGAATACCGCATCAGGGTCCTGAGAGTATCCACTGGCCCAGAACTTCCAGGCTTTGGCCATTCTGGCAGGGGTTTCGATCAATCCTTCCCGCAGGGGATCTTCTCCGACAAATTCAAGGAAACGAATAAAGATATCCTCCGCCGAAACATCCCGGCCGGAATCGGTAATCTCCCAAGGAAAGACCAACCATTCCATTGGATCAGTCTTTTCAAAAAGGGCAAGGAACGGAGTGGTCGGATAGAGTTTTTCATATCGGTCCCGAGTGCTACCGGAATCAATCAGATCATCAATGATATAATCAGCTTTTTTAGGATGATCTGCTACTGAACCATCGGTCAATCCAGCCAACATATATGCAGGGGCGATACCGCCACGCGGAACTCCGTAAAAACTTGGTCCGCCGAATCCCAACTCATCTTTTGGGATTGATTTTATTATTGGCAGGCAAGCAAGTTCCACTTCTTCATTTGTAATAATTCTTTTCACGGAGCCTCCTGTTAAATATCCTTCTCCAAATATAGGAGCGGATAAAAGAGATTACTGTATAAAATACGGTGATGCCAAAGGCTTTTGACACTGAGGTCGAATAGCCAAAAAGATGCAGGATGGGTGGGGTAACCATCCACGAAATGAGGAAGCCGGTCCCGATATTTAACCTGGCCTCCACAGTAGTGACCCCCTTCTACTCTGCATATTGAATTGGATCAATCAGGCCATTCTCGGCAAAGGCGAGGAGTCTTTCGGTGCATGACCCACATTTTCCACATGATAAAGACTGATCCTTATAACAGGTTCGGGTCAATTCAAAAGGAACCTTGTGCTCCATTCCGACCTTGACAATATCCCCTTTATTCATTCCCAGGAAAGGGGCATACAGGGAAACCGAATATTCAGAAGCGGTTTTGATGGCCAAGTCCATACTTTCCTTGAAGACCGGCCGGCAATCCGGATAGATGACATGATCCCCGGCGTGGATACCGAGCGCTACTGCGTCGTACTCGAATGATTGGGCCAACCCCGCAAGGATAGCCGAGAAAATCATATTGCGGCCAGGTACGACCGTTTGTACCATGGTACGGTCTTCATAATGACCTTCCGGAATCGACCGGGAATCTTCTTTCAATAGAGCCGACTTGAACCCGGCGAAGATCCCGGAAATATCCATTGACTGTCGCTTGATGCCGTAACGGTCAGCCAATTTCCTGGCGGCTTCCAATTCATACTGATTATGCTTGGACCCATAGAAGAAAGAGACGGCAAAAACTTCATGGCCAGTCCCGAGCAGGGTCCCGAGCAGGGCGGCGGAATCCATCCCGCCAGATAATGATAAGACGATTTTCATAAATCACCTTTATGAAATGGGAGAATAAACAAAAAGCCGGATTAGCTACCGGCTTTTTCTGAAAAAGGAAGTGAATCGGTTACTTTTTGGCTTTGCCGGCGACCTTCCAACCCTTGTCGCTGTTTTCGATGGTGAAATCTTGCTCCTTGTTGATCCGATTCGGCACCTGGACATTGATGGTCTTTTTCATGGCTTCGGCATCGCGATCCGGGAACTTCTCGACCAGCACCGCCAGGATTGCTTCTTTGGTGATCGGACCCTGCTCCTTGATCGTGGTAGCAATGGTCTTGATGACGCCGGGGCCTTTCAGGTTTGAGCCGTCTTTCTTGGCCTTCTCAGCTTTTGCCGGTTTGTCTTTGCTCTTGCTGGCCTTGGCGGGCTTTTCTGCCTTCTCAGCCTTTGTTGACTTATCCTTGGCCTTCTTGGTAACAACCGCCTGCACGCCCAGGGCCGTCAGGGTTTCCCATGCTTCGGCGCTGAATTTATCGGTATCGAAGACTTGGCACTCGCCCTTGTCGTAGCAATTGCCATGGATCAGTTTCTTGAGACCATCAATGCTGGATTTCTCATTGGCTTCGATTGCCGGCTCCAGATCCATGACCGTATTCATTTCGCCAATCAGGGCAATCAGACTTTCGCGGTTGATTTCCGGCTCAGGTTTTTCCTCTTCCGGGGCATCATCGCCGGCCTCTTCGCCTGCATCGGCAGCAATGACCAGGCCTTCCGGCAACTCAACTTCCAGGGCGCAGAGGACGGCGTGGGTTTCGGTCGTCAGGGAATCACCTTTGTCGAGCAGGCCGGCAGCAACCACGATGGCCTTGGTCAATTCATTGGTTTTTACACCGACCGTCTTGATCTTGGGATCAGGGTCCAGCAGCGCGTTCAGTTCCTTTGCGGCGGCAATCAGTTCGGGGCGTTTGAGTTCACTCATGACAATTCTCCTTTATTCTTGGTTTGGTAATCCTGGTAAATGGCCACAATGACCATTTTTATCTTCTACCCTATTATACTGTTTTTGAATGATTTTTTACGGAAATATTTTACATTGCGACAAAATAAATTGAAAAATTACCTCTCAATTTTTGAGTCAGGCCAAATTGTTTTATGGATCTGGGTATTTAGGATACAGTAGGTCAATCCATCCCTGATCATCCATTCCCATAATTCAGCCGCGGTCAAGGGTGAAATCGGAGAAAGAGCAATGCCGGCTGCCGTTTCTTCCAGATTCTTTATAATATTGAGGGCCGTCTCGTAATCCCGCTCATCCTCAATAGGGAATTTGAAAATCAAATTATCCCCGGCTCCAGTATCTTCCAGATGTTTTTCCGGCAGGATCATCGAATCAAAATATCCGCTTCCCGGCATCTTGATATCGACCACCCAACAATCCGGACGCTCAGGTAGGATATCCAGATGGAATGAACCATTTGTTTCGATGCTGGTTGTGCGCCTGCGAATATGCAATTCCCTGATTAATTCCCGAAGGCCATTTCTTTGCAATAAAGGCTCGCCGCCAGTAATCAAAACTCGATGACAATCAAAAGGCTTGATCTGCTCAATTATTTCTTCGACGGTCATCGGGGTGCCGGGAGCATTGATTGATTGTTTAGTATCACAATAGTAGCAATTGAGATTACAACTAGCAAAACGGATGAATATGGTCGGAGCCCCTTGCGGCCAGATATTGACTTCCCCGGAGATCGAAAAGAAAATCGACATGATGTTAATTTTCGTTTTCATTATTTTCTCCATTCTGAAGGAACATAGTCTTCAATTGCTGAAATAAATCTGGATAACATCCCTTCTTTATCTAAAGTAACGCAAGAAGAAGGGGTTTCCCATAGTTTAATGGCCTCGATCCCCTTTAATAAGCCATCAAACATCAATCTCTCCCATACCCAAACAATTAAATTTTCTGCCGTTGGCATGACAAGGATATCGTTTAATAGATTATGGTCAAGTTCGTCAATTATATGCTTCTTAACAATTTCCTTCAAATCACCAAAATCCATAACCATGCCGGTATCTCGGTCTATTCTCTTTTTAACAGACACTTCCAGCGTCCATTGATGGCCATGGAGGTATTTACATAATTTTGGATGCCCAGGAAGAAAATGAGCCCCATCGAAAGTAAAGGATTTTCCAATAGTAATAAAATTGCATTTCATTCTTTCATAATGAAATTGTAAATGACAAGGTATACATAATGGTTCGAGATTTGAAGGCAAAAAATTCTCATGTCTTTCATCGATATGGTGGATATTTATCTTTACCTCATTTCGGCCGCAGCGCGAACACGTTTTAATATCTTGAAATTGGCCTAAGAACTCCACGTAATTCTTTTCGACCAAATAAGTTGGGGTATGGAGTTCCGGTTTATAATTAGGGCTAAGCGGCCCACATACTTCTAACATCCCATTTATTCGTTCATCGTAAGAACCTGATTCCCACAATTTTCGAACGGTATCGGATATTTTTTCTCTAACCCCTTCCACTTTAACTGGATTTCCATCGCCTTCCCTCCGCTTCCCTACTACTTTGCGGCCATTAATACCGAGGGATCTCCTTCTCTTTGCCAAAAAAGAATTTGCTAATAAAAAAGAAAATGACTCATCATTAAAAAGTTCCTGTATCTCAAACAAATACATTTCTGACAATAGCGGATCTACCTTTTCGCATACATTTTTGATATATTTCTGGTGCTTAATATCTTTATGTATTTTGGCAAAATGAATCGTTAAACTTTTTGATAATTTCCCACACACTGGGCATTCATATTTCATATTTTCTCCTTTAATACGATCCTAAAAATGGCCGGCCCATTTCGAGCCGCTGGCAAATAGTTGCAAATTTCTTTCCGCGTTTCCCACTTCGAACAATTAACTGATTAATCCGGAACAATCCCAGCTCGGCTTCCCCATCGGTTTGGTTGAGACCAAAGAAGGCCGTTGTATGGCTGTATTTTCGTTTATCCTCGCTGTAGTTGGAGAGATCCA
>Ga0209728_1000281_pt1 | contig 46190 bp, 53 predicted proteins | sample RifGroD1_FD_183997 | JGI IMG/M metagenome (GOLD analysis project Ga0209728, IMG submission 183997) | Groundwater microbial communities from Rifle, Colorado, USA - Groundwater D1 (SPAdes) (version 2) | ecosystem: Environmental > Aquatic > Deep subsurface > Groundwater | place: Rifle, Colorado... | reverse complement strand
AGCTTAGCGCATAGTAATTGGATATCGTCATAGCTTTGAACCAGCTGGTTCTTGACTCATTCGTCTTTTTCAGCTTTTATAGCACTTTTCAGAGCCTCCTTGCTCTTTTCGACCTCAGAATAGAGTTTCACCACCAAGCCATTGGCGTCTCCTTTAGAGGGGATAATCTGCTCGTTTTTCTCGCTCAGCGTGTGAAATATATTGAATAAGCCTTCATAGGTCTCTTCTGTACCTTTGTGGCGGGTATAACACTTCGTGAGCAGTGTTATATGCGTCTGGAGAGATAGTAGATAGGCTGATTGCAGTTGTTTCAATAGCTCTTTCATAGTTCTTGGGGTTAATGTTTTACTTCTTCCTCTTGCCTTTCTTCTTGTCTTCTGCAAAAGGATTCGTTCAGAATATATCCAGCATTATCTTAGCTCACATAGTAGGTCAGATAAGCTGATATACCTTGCTTGCGTTCTTCATTATTGTATCTTTATTCTTGACTAAGTCAATCTCTAGGAATTTATCTCCTTCTTTTCCTTTTGCAAGGCTTTTTAAATATGGGTCTTCTAGGAATGTCGAAGTAGGTCATTCTATATCGAATGGGTCTTTGGCTTTCACAAATTCCTGTTGTCAAACAAATCCTCATTTCTTATTGAACTCAGATTTATCTCTTATGCTTATCTTACCTGTTAGTGGGTCTTTAACTGCGTATTTTCAGTCTCAGAGGTCTAGCTTCTTGCCTTTTTCAAGCACATCTTTATTAGCTTCGATAAGCCTTTGATGAGTAGCAGCGGTAGTGTCTGCATCAGATTTGTTCACTTTTGGAGTTTCATTGGTTTTTCTGGTTAGTTTAGTAGAATCTTGCATTGTTTTTTCTTCTGCGAGTTTCTTCTTGGATAGTTCTTGCTGTAATATGTCAGGGTTCTCTCCTCAGAATTTAATATCCTTGATTGATTTGAATAGAGGTTGGGTCTTTGATTTTCAGAATTCATTGCCTGTCTTTCAGTATCTAGCCTCTGTGTCCTTGTCTAGCGTTCATTCTGGTCATCCCTTTAGAGGTTTAGGGTTTATCACAGAAGGTCACGTAGTGGGTCATTTATCACCGAAATCCTGTCCTTTTATGGTTGGTTTTCAGCTAGGTCATTTGAGTTGCAGAGGTTTTTCTTTTCTTACCAGTGATGGATTGCTACCATCGCTCCTACTAGGAACCAGAGAATCAGAATCATATTTCTTTTGAACGTTAGATTTTAAGATACTTTCTTTGTCTGCTGTTATAATAGAGGGTTTCTCCTGTTTACCAAAAGTTTTTATGCCGATTTCCTTTACAAATTTGCTTTCGAATGCCTTCTTCCCTAGGAATAGAGCAAGGTTCTCTGGATTTCATCATGAAAGAGCCACCCAGTCAGTAAGGGAAACTGGATTGTTAGCTTGTGACCTTGATAGTTTCTTGGCTAGGTTGTCTGCATAAGCTTTCCAGCCTTGGGTGTTCTTGTTTATATCGTGTATATTAGTTAGTCCGTTCTCTCAAGCCGTCTTTGCTTGCCATTCTCTTACATAATTCTGTAAGTTGGTAGACCTTTGAGCTGATTCACTTGTACGCTGTTCCCATGTATATTTGAAGTTGCGTGCATACTCACGTTTAAGTTCGTTGATTTCGGGCATTGAGAGCCCTTCTATATCGTATTTGGCACTTAGGCGAGCAATTCTATCTGCTTTAGGTGATTCGGTGTTCTTGAGTCTGTTTTTTAGGTCATTTGCCATCTCCTTCAGATAATCCTTACCTTTTCAGGTGAATCTGAATTGTCCATCTATACTCTGGAAGGCATCATCAGCCTGTTTCATTGATTCCTGCCAGTTTTCGACCGATTTATTGACCGCCTCTTGTCCTGTCTTGTTCATTCCACGCTTTACTGCGAACTCTCAAGGAGTCTCGCCTGTCATTTCAGTGAACTTCTGCTCGTCTAAAGCGTTGAATCTGTTTGCCTTGGTTGATAGAGTTTCTGCGAACTTCTGTCAGTTAAGCTTAGGTCATTGATAGCCTGCCTTTAATGCTTGTTTGGTTTCTTTTGCGACTGTTCAGAGTGTTTGGATAGGGTTCTTAACTACGTTTTTTACTGTCTTAGCCGTGTCTTTGACTCATTGGAGTACCTGTTTAGGGTTTGAGGCTGCTTTTCATACTAAGATTGATGCTGCTGGGTTCTCAGTCGCGAATTTAGATGTCCTCTCCAGTAAAGAAGAGGTTCATCCTAGGGCTCATTGAGATTTATAATCCTCGACAGTCTTTTTCACTGGGTCTACTACTCAGCTTACAGCCTCGCCTAATAGTTTCTTAGGTCATTCTATTGGGTGTTGGATTACCGTACCTATCTGATTAGCTGTTCATGCTGCAATATTATATATGCTGGAAGGTACATTGACTGCCGTAGCTCAGACATTTTTTAGGAAGGCTTTAGGGTTGTATTTGTCACCCATCTCTGTATATGGGACGGTCGGAGCCATAGGGAGTTGGAGGTCGTTCTTGAATATATCCTCTTTGGGTGCTTGTGGTTTGTCTTTATATATCTGGGTGATTATCTGATTAGCGTCATCCTCTGTTATCTCTCAGTTCTGAAGCTGCGTAAGTAATTTGGCTTTGCCTTGCTTTGATATAGAAGGGTCTGCCATATAGGTATCGAATAACCCTTGGCTTGCGTTAACCTTGGGAACAATGGATGGTGTAACTGGTTTCGCTGATGGCTTTTGTACTGGTTTTGCCACTGGCTTTGCAGTTGCTTTACCTAGAACCTGTATAGGCTTGGGTACGCTTGTTGTTCAAGGTCATGTTGCTGGAGCTGTGGTACTTAGTTTATCTGCCGCTTCTTGACCGAAATGAAATGTCCTCCAGTCGAAATTGATTGAAGGCTTGTTGGGAGTAGCTGGTGGGTTGGTTATTGCCGCCGAAGGGTTGAATAGCTTCTGGTAGTCTGGTAATGGCATTATCTGTAATCGTTAAGATTATACGTTTTTCATGCTTTGGAAGTAAACGAGGATTTAGAAGCTTGGTAGTTGTCTCATTCTGTTCATTTATGTATCAGTTTTCAGGTCTTGTCGAATAGGGAGTATTTGCCTTTTCAGTCGAATGTTATCTGGCTTCCGTCCTTGAATTTAGAAGTTCCCGTATTAAACTTGAACTTGATTCACTCGGTAGAGTATCATTTCTGTTCGAATTCCTTTTTAATATCTTCTTGAGAACGTCATTTAGCCATATCCTGATAGACTTGATTCTGTATACTCGCCTTATCCTTATCGCTTACTTTATTATATAATACTCTCATAGCGTCTTGACTTGCACTTGTTGGGTATGCTTCCTTAGGCACTCATGCACTATCAAGTACTCTTTTCATATCTCAGTATAGTCTGTCGTATTGTTTGGATTTGTTCTTCATATACTGTGTCATGAGGGATTTGAACTGTGATTTTTGTTCACTATTCAACATCTCTCAGTTTTCAAGCTTGGTGAACATATTTCCTATCTTGCCTGCTAGTCATGCAGAGGATGCTGCTGTTGCGAACTCTCCTTCACGTACTACTGAGCTAGGGTCTAGCACTTTCATGAACTGGTATACTGCTGCAATATCTCAAGGTCATGATTTGCTTCCGATAGAAGCTATAATGTTGGCTGTCTGTCATACCATATTCTCATAGTCTTTAACCACTTGGTTACCTTTGAATTGATTAGTGGCTTGGAATAGAGCTGTGCGTTGGTCGTCTGTCAGGGTTGCATTCTTCTCTGGATTCTCCTGTTCGTAGGCTTTAGCTTCTGCTACGAACTTGTTGTAGTTTCCTGTATTGAACTTAAGGTCGGTAGGAGCTCCTTTGCCCTCTAGGTATCTCTTGTAGTCAGCTGCCTTGTTTGGGTCGTAGGATGATTGTTCCTGCTCTTGGGTTTGATTTCATAGGTTTATACCTTCTGGTCATAGGATTCACCTCTTTATTAACTCCTTGTATAAGGCTCAGTTCTCGTGCTTCATTATCTCCATAGCCATAACATCGGTAGGCACGTCCTTAATCTTGGTATCAGCAGTGACTCAAGCACCCTTTGCAACTGCTAGGGCGTACTTTACTGGGTTGTTATTGTCTGCTGCTGGTGCGTACTTCTTGAAGTAGGAAGTAAGCGACATATTTCAGTTATAGGCACTTCCGTTCTGTTCTGTTACTCAGTTAGCCTTGTTATATTCTATCTTAGCCATTAGGGCTTTGATTCAGTCTTCTACTGAATTGAACTTAGTAAATCCTCCTTGCCCTCATGCTGTACCGCCGAAGCTTGTATCCTTTATGTTTCAAGGGTTGTTGTTGGCGAAGGCTGGTCAGTTGTTTCAGGTATATAGGGAAGATAGGTCTGTCGAGCCACTATTAACAGTTCACTGTGAAGAGTTTATAGTACCCCCGACTTCTTGGGTTACTTTGTTTACGAATCCGTAGTCATCTATCATAGCTCAAGTGTTCTCGTCATAATGTTCTCATACTTTAGTCCATTCTACTCATTCTCAAGGTTTCTGTTCCTTGACTACTTGTGAGACTATCTGTTGGATAGTGGAAGGAGATAGGTTCATTGCCTTTAGAGTGTCGGTGTTTATCGCTCCTGATGACATTGCCTTGGCAATTCAGGATATCATCTCTCAACTTACCTCTGGTGACTCTGTCCCTGATACCTTTACCGTTTCCAGTTTGACCTGTCAGTCTTCTCATGTTGTCTGATATATCATAGCCATAGAGCCATCCGGAAGGGATATAGGCTCTTTAGTTATAGCGGTTCATCCTGCTGGCTTGGTTACCTTGAGGTAGTTTCCGTTAGGGTCTGTCATCCTCTGTCAGCTTGCATTGTAGAGATATCAGTCGTTCATCTGGGTTGTGACATTGTCATCATACTTATTCGTTACAGCCTTCTCTGTCTTAAGATTGGTATATTTGAGGTCTAAGGCGTTGAGTGCGTTATAATATTGCTGTGAATGGGAATAGGTATTCTCTAGGGTAGACTGCACGAAGTTCCTTGCCTGCAACAGTCATTCTCTCGTATTGAGGCGTCCTGTGGAATCAAGGGATGCTATCTTCTTGAGCATATCCTGCTGCTCTGAGGTTACGGCATCGTTATATTGGTTTCATATAAGCTCTGTCTCATATTTCAGGTCATTGGCTATGGTCAGAAGGTCTCTGTCTTTGGACTTTACGAGTTCGGCATAGTGGTTCTGGGCATTGCCTAGCACCTGTCCTATGGCATTCACCATATTCCTGCTCTTAAGCCTTCCTGCCGTACCTTGTACTACTCATAGATTGTTAGCCATATTGTCCATAGCCTGCTTCTGCTTCATTATAGCCTCATTATATTGCTTTATGGTCGCATCTGCCCTTTGTTGATTCAGCTCATTCGTCCTCTCTTGCTTCAATCACAGGTCTCTGGTAGTCCTATAAGCATCGAGGGTAGACTTAGCCTTATCCGCAAGTATGGAAGACTGCCCCTTAAGGGCTGCTATATAAGCCTCTGGGTCCTCTCATCCTATTGCATTCTTTATTGCTGCTATCTCTTCAGGGGAGAAAGAGCCTTGAGGGTCTAAGCTCTTGATTATAGAGTCCATCCCTTCCATTTTAGCTTGCTCAGGAGTCTTCCCTATGGTCTGGTCTGGCTTTGCGACCACCTCTTCCTTCTTCGGAGCTGGCATCTCATAGTTCTGTCAGTTCCATACGCTTCAAGGCATAGGAGCTGGAGTTCCTGCTGGAGCCTCCTTGGTGTTGATTACCTTGGATTGAGGACCATCGGTAGCCTGTACCCCCATCTTAGGCGTAGGGGCTGTCTCTATCTTTGGTGTGACTGACATTGTTGATATGTCCGTTGGCTTGCTAGGCTCGATAGGAGCTGGGGCAAGAGTGGAGTTTATGTCATTGTCCTGATTATTCAGCAGTGTATTCTGTCCTGACGCTTCTTTAGGGTTTGTTACTGGCATAGATTTTTTTAATTAAAATGATAGGTTCTATATCTTGATTATGTAATTGAGCGTCACGTAAGGTTGTAGATTATTGTGAGCATTTCAGCTTCCTGTTGAATCCGTAGTGGCGCTTCATCCTGCCGAATATTGTCCTCAGGTTGCTATCGCAGTAGCCCCTCCAGTGTATCCTGTGGTGAATGTATGGGTATGCGATGGCATCTCAGCTGTGGTGAGAATGTGTGTTTTCTCTCATCCTGATTCTCATAAGGTATCGAACTCTGTTTGAGCAGCGTCATATCCTACCGGAATCTTACCTTTAAGATTTGGGATATTGAATGTCGTGCTTCAATCTCCTGCTCAATAGGTTGTGCCGATAGCAGTGAACAATGGGGCGTAGGTTGTTCTGGACATTGCACTTCAATCGCATATTAGCCAAGAATCGGGAGCTGATGTTGTCGTCCATATCTTGACTTCTCAGGTTATTCATATGTATTTAGCTCCTGCTATGATTTCCACTACTGTGGGAACTATCTTAGCTCAGGTTGTACCTGTTGTAGTTCAGGCATCGAATTCAGCCTGTGTAGTCATCTCTACCTTTCAGGCAACTGTGTCACTGGCGTTAGGCTGTGTGCTTCCTGCTGCTATTGCATACCACGTTCCTCCTATATACTGATAATTCTCTCATAGAGTAGTATCATATACTATTGTTCAATTAGAAGGAGTAAGAGCTAACCTTTGTGTTGTTGTAAGATTATTAGCTCTGATTCAAGGGTTAGTGGCTCCAGAGAAGGATATGGACTTGGTAAGCGTCTGATTCTCCTGTTTGTCGAATAACTGGTCGTGCATAGCTACTAGCTTAGCCTCCGTAACTGCTAGCCAGGTCAGTCCTGTTCAGGCTGTGGAAGGGTCTGCTGTCTGCGAAAGCCCTCTGACCAGGTTAGGGTAAACGTATTCCGTTCAAGAAAGAGTAGGGCTTCAGTTGAATTCTATCCATTCCGCATTATTATTGTCTACGAGATACAGCCTTCCTTTATCTACTCAAAGGTCTCTGTCCGCATATAAGGAAGTATCTGTAGGCTGAAGCTTGCGTGTCAAGATTAACTTGGCTCAGGTTGCATATGTCTGCATAAAGGTGTTGGGTTATATTATTATTGTGTACTTGCTGTCAATTGAGATAATAGTTCCATTCTAGGTGTGAATTGCTGGAGATTGACTCTAGCTCATAGGGTTGAGCAGCTCCATCTTACATTGAATACCTGTCACCTTTGTTGAAGGTTTCATTTATCCCTTACTACCGATATGTTAATCAGGTCTGATACTTTTGTCAAGTCAGCCTCTTCTCAGATGGCGAATGTTCATATCTCTTGAGTCCCTATTCAGTCTATATCATAAGGAAGGTCATCCTTATCTATGGTCTTAGTATCTACCAGCTGTCAGTCTTTGAATATATCCTGACTGACTACAGCTAAAGAGTTGATTCATAGGAATGTCCTAGCCTGCCACATCTCTTTGAGTATGGTAGGCTCTCATAGGTCCAGAGCTTTGGTCTCATAGATGAACTGGATAGGGGTATCGTCATCGGTATATCACTCTTCATCCCTGTACAGCTTAGGCTCTATCTGAGATATGGTGTAGTTCTTGGTGTTATAATTGATTCAGGCTAAGAAGGTCTTCTTAGTGTCTAGCATAAACTCATCGTATATCACGCTATAGACTATGCAGATGTCATTGAAGGAAGAGCCTTTGGATTTCACGTGCCACTTTATCAGCCCTTTTTCAGGTATGACATAAGCGAATGATTGGGATTGGTCCTTGTCTAGCCTTTCCATTGTCCTGTCTATTCCTTTGCCAGTCCTGTGTGATACTTCTGCCACATCATAGAATAGCTGGCTGTTGGGAGTAAGCTTCTTAATCTTGTTAGAGGCAGATAGGTAATAGCAGTCCTTTCAGTATACGGCTATGCTCTCGTGGTTGGATGCCCCTTCGTTTGCCTCAAGAGGTATTGAGGTATATGCTAGGATATCTCCTACCTGCTTTATTGAATTGTTGTTTATCATATCTATCGTATTCCTGCTGAAGACATATAAGGTCTGTCCCGCTCAAGCAAGTCAGCTGATAGGATAAGGGGAGTCGAATATGTCTGAGCCTGAGCCTGTATATGAATCTGGGCTGTTAGCTGCGCTCTTGTATAGCCTATTCGGTCTTGCAGGGTCTCCTGCTATGAATAAGGAGTTGTCGAACCAAGTCCCGAAGGATGCTAAGAATCAGGTGTTGACTATCCAGACATCGTCTTGTGTATGTCAGTTGACATCAAAGAATGTGACTGATGTTCAGTAAGCTAATAACTGGGCTCCTCAAGTTATACCAACTCAGAAAGTATATGCTCATCCATCTACGTTCCAAGCGAATTGGTCTGGGCTAGATGCTGCTGAATATATAACTATGTTGAATATGTGTCATACGACTCAGTAAGTTACTGTCATATCGTTGATTCCTGTTCATTGGAAATCTATACTTCCGGTACTTATCGTTGAGTAAGATGTTCAACTTATCTTTCATATGCGGTCAGAACCATTAAGACAATATAAGGAATCATTCGCTCCTACGAAATTCATTCTGTTGTCTGATGCTATGTTAGTTCCTGTATCTATCTCTGTTTGGACTCAGGTAGTGGGATGCACCGATACCAGCTTGTGTGTAGAATCGCTGTTATATCTCAATATAATGGAATCATCGGTAGGGATTGACCTATAATAGGCTGCAATCCCCATTGGATGTCCTGTGGCACCTAGTATGTCTCAGAACTGGTAGAAGCCCTCTCGAATGGATATTCACCTTCCGTTGACTCTGAAATTCTGTGCATTCGGAGTATTCTTATATGGAATCATCCAAGGCTCTGAATTCGTTATAAGCCCACCTGTCAAGATGGGTCATTGCTTATCGCTGAGGGTTATGTACTTTGCAGTGGAGAAGCTCATTAGGCTTTTGCGTTAATGATATTAAGAATCCTCTTGAGGGATGCTCTGGTCTCTTCGTTCTTGTTCTGCTCTAGCTCTTGTTGTATGGCTGCCTTGGCAGCATCCATATTCATTGCTGACTGCTCTGCTCTCATAGCAGTGCTGAACAGGGTTAGATATGCTTCGGTCAGCTGCTCTATCTCTAGTCTCTTTTGTGTCAGCTCTTCTCCGATTCTATCGGCTTTTGATTTAAGTACGAACATAGTGTTTTCATTTAAAAAATATAATAGAACCCCGAGTTTGTTTAAACCTTTTTAGATATTAGGGTATAGATAATCCTTAGATGTCCTGACTCTTATGTTGAATTGAAGCTCTCATTTCTGTGTCTGGTAGAACTTGTACATATTCTTGGCATTATTGAATCAGAATCCATTGAGCATAAGCGCTTCATTCATCTCTCATCTGTTAGCCATCATCTCTGATATTGCCAGGTATGGGACTGTGTTAAGCACATAGTCATCAGGTATAGTAGCCAGGTCTGTAGCGTCTGCCATCTGCACTGGGGCTTTTTGGTAGTCGAACCTGAGCATCCTGCCTGCTACGCTAGGCACTATGAATAGGAGGTATCTTGCGTCTATCACTGCGTAGTAGTACTCTATGGATTGGGTGTCGCTTGTGAAGTCATTGCGGAAGTATCTCTGTAGGTAAGGGGATATGGGAACTTCCTGCACTATATCTCTCTGGTCTATGTTCTTAAGCTTCTGGCTCTTATTGTAGGTTGCTGATACTGGCTGTGCGAAATCATCCGGAAGCTCATATAGCTGCACTATGGGAGTTCAAGCTTCGAATGCGAACTGTATGGAGCCTTCTCCTGTGGCTGGTATCCCTGTCAGTCAATCAGCGTCTATGCCTGCATAGCTGACTATGTTTCATTTCATATAGATGAATCAGCTTGTAGAGAAGGATTCAGTAGAGCAGGCTAAAGTTGTACTTCATACTGTCGCTGCCTCTGTAAGGGTGTTCTTCATACTGGAAGAATAGAACTTCATAGAGTCCAAAAAAGGCAACGTCACCTTCGCTAGCTGCTCTTGAGTCTGCAAGTTGGTGACATTGCCGTAGCATATGTCGTTCTGTGCCTTGTTGGCGAATGAATCGAACAGAGCAAGAGGATAGGCTGAGGAGTCTTGCGGCTGTTTGATTATTCAGTAGGCTATGTTTCTGATATCCTGAAGGGTCTGTGTGTTTGCCATAATGAGGGAGAAATGTTAAACTTCCTGCATTATAACGATTATGGCTGAGATTTCAACTTATTTTTCACGTACTCATCCACCTCTTCGTCCGTCATCTTAGATATGTCTTTGACCTCTAGGGTTCAGGTTACCTTAGTCTCTTGCTTTATGTTGCTGGTAGGCTCTCACTTCTCTGTCTTTATTATCTTCCAGAGCTTCTCCAGCTCATAGATGTTAGGGTTGACCAATACCTCTCAGGTCTTGGAGTCTATGCTGTCCTTTATAGCCTTCTTGATGCTTGCCTTGAATAATAGGTTGATACCTTTGTGCATCTCTGACAGCTCTTCCATAGATGGCTTGTATATCTCTACCATCTTAGCCTCTGTTTCCTCTAAGGCTTTTGCTTTGGCTCTCTCTAGCATAGCTAGCTTCTCCTCTCTCCATCATTTGACCTGATTAGCGCCATTTCACCCTGTTGTATCAATTCCATAGTTCTCCCTAGTGAATGGTGCAACATCTATTGCATCCGATTTCATATAGGCTGCTCTTATCTCTGTCCAGTTATGCTTTGCTCTTGCCATTTTCTTGTATTTTAAATCATATAGTTTCTTTCTTTGTATCTTCTAGATCTAGTTCAATCTCATAGAAGAATAGGTTTTTTAATCAGTCTTGATTATAGGATACATTGTATAATATGGCATCTCATTTTATCCATATCTCTGTTATGATTCACTCATATCCTCCTATCTTAGTCTTACATTTCGTTCAAATGCTTATTAGTTCCATTTGTTGTTAAGTTAATCAGTATATCATAGGCTTCTCTCTATCACATCGTATATTCATTTTCCTATATTTACATTATATGCTCTTCTTATTGCTTTATGTATGTGTCGTCTCTTTAATCTTCTCATTGTATTTCAGTGTGTGGTCTGTGTTTGCCTGTGCATTGTCAGCAGGAGCATCATATATGTATTCTGAGCTCTTAGTTTCCATTTGGCTTCTTCTGCGTTTTAGGAGTAAATAGCTTTGGTTTATATGTCTTCATCTCTTGATGAAAGAAATGAATGAGATTATCTGTTAATTGTTTTTCTTTCTGTTCAGTTTCAGCATCATATATTTCTTTATCATCTCATAGATGTACTTGTTTCATCCTTTTAACAAATGATAATATTTCTTGATATTCCATAGTCTGATTGTATTATGTTGTAAATTATTCCATTCTTTTCTGCTTATCCTGTTATTCAGCCTCTTTACCTTAAGATTCACCTTAGCCAGGTCTACATCGCAGTCATCGAAGCATATGTCAGGTCTTCAGGCTTCTCATCTGTCTTGCTTCTCCCATATGTAGTGAGGCTCCAGTCATAGCTTATCTGCCCAGTGCTTGGCATAGTCTGTTCATCCTCAGCTCCATACCACCATCGTGTGTCATTGCGATTGGAACCATCTGTACATTGCTATGTTCTCGTAGTTAGGAGTGTCTATTGGAAGCCCTGTGGCTACTGCTGGTACTATGAGGGTGTCGTCTACATCGAATGCTATAATCATCTGCCTTAGAAGTTAATGGTTAATATTCCTTCTCCTCTCTTTATATCATAAAAGGGCTTTTTGCCTATCATCAGTATCTCTTTACGTCTAGGAGTATCTCGTTCTCTCTTCGGGGGTTGTCTTTAATCATCGAGCCGTATTTGCTCTTCAATACCTGTATGTCCCTCTGGGCTATATTCGCTCTGCTGGTATCTTGCAGTCCTCCTTTGGTCGTTCAGTACTTGTTGTCGGTGGTTATATAGTCATATCTGTCTACTCATCCGAAGCATAGTATGTTCTGCATAGTGAAGTCGTAGTCTTCCTTTCAGTATATCTCTGGGTCGAATTCCAGGTCAGTCTTGATTAAACCCATAAAGCATCAGATGATGAACTTATTGTTGCACACCTTATCAGACATATAGAAAGGGTTGTCGGTAGGGCATACTCCCCATAGCTTCTTGCCTTTCTCTTGCAGGGCATCGAATGCCTGATAGATGAACTGGTATACTGCCTGCTTATCGAGGGTCCTGAGCTTGCACTTTCCGGTAGTGAGCTGCTTAAGCTCTCAGATGTCATCGTCTACCATAAGGATATAGTCTCACTCTTGATAATGAGATAGTATATCCGCCCTAAGCTTACCCATTCAGCTGAATTCCTCTATCTCCACTATCCTGATATCGGGGAATTCCTTGCGGTACTTATCCGCCTCCCCCTTGGGGTTGGCGAATATGGTTATCTCTCATAATCATTCTAAGAGCTTGAGGGTCTTCTCCTTGAGCATATCCACTCTGTTGTGGCTTGGTATGGCTATGTTTATCTTCATTTGTACAGGTAGATTATGTTTCATTTCTGGTCTACTCACTTAGGCTCTAGGAGTCACTCGAATAGCTTATATGGGCTATTGGCACTCTTAGGGTTGTTCCAGAATTCCTTTATCTTATCACTTATGCTCAGGTCTCAGTATCTGGCTCTTAGCTTTCAGCTTCATTGGTTCAGCCCATCAGCCTGTCAGAACTTAACGTCCTTGAGTATGCTTACCTTCTCCAGGTCATCCCAGGTAACGTATCATTTTATCTTGGCTAGGTTGATTGCCGGAAGGTACTGACCTCTGTGGACCTGTGCGAACACTCAGGCGTTAGGCAGTCCGCAGCAAGAGTTGGAGAAGTTCACCTCCTTGTGCTTAGGGTCTGAGCTGGCTAAGAGTATATTGTTCTTGTCGCATAGCTTCTTAAGCTCATCCATATATGGCTGTGTGAATTTCTTGCTCAGCCTCATATATCAGTTGGTGTTGCTGTGCTGTCGGTACATCTCGAATATATCGAATCAGCATTCATCGCTAATCCCTTTGAATTTTCTCCTTATCTCTGGAGTGCTGCGTGACTCTACGCAGAAGAATTCGGTAGAGCAAGCTTTCACCCCTGCGGCTCACGCTGCATTGATAGTATCCTTTATCGTCCTGTCTGTAACACCTATTATATAAGGTCTCAGCCTGAGGACAGTCCATACTCATACGTCAGACAGGGTCTTCAATACTTCCATCCTTCTTTGGGGGGTAGGAACTCAAGCCTCTATCCTTTTGGCCACCTGTTCATCATAAGTGATGATAGATGCCATATATGCGAATCTGTCCTTTCATCTCGCGAATTCCTTGAGATACCTGTCATCCCTCAGTATAAGGTCTGATTTGCTGGAAAACCTCACAGGGTACTCTATATCGTTGAAGAACTGCATCATTTCCAATCCTGCTCATCCGTCTTCCTCGATAGGACACATAGGGTCTGAGAGTCATCCCCATTGCAATACGTACTTTCACTTTATGTAGTCTTTGAACTGTCATCCGAATTTATCAGGCTCGGAGAACATCCTTTTCACTTTGTCTACATTTATCCTCTTTACTTGCTTCTTCACGTAGTTATCCCTAGGTTTCCCTATGCTTCTTTGGAAAGTGGAGAAACAGTAAAGACACCCATATCCGCAGTTGGAATAGGTGTCGAATGTCATAGGCATAGAGCAGTCTATATACTCTCAGCTCCAGCGTGGGCTGGCGTATTTTTCAGGTAGGAATGTGAACATTTAGATTTTTTTAACCATCTCAATTAAAAGCTGTGTATTCGCTTCCCACTTCTTGGTGGTGGCGAATATAGGGTAGAGAATCTCATACTCTTCATTGTCGCAGAAGAATGTTATGGGCTTCTTCTGATTTTGGCTTCCCATTATCTCAGAGGGAACCGATTGCCTTTCCATAGCCTCTCCTATATCGTCCAGGTCCAGGCTGAAAGAGTCTAGCGAATCTTCTGCCTCTTGGGCTGTCTTCTTGGTCTCCATAAGGATTCATAGGTTAGCCAGCTCCATATCGGTGAATCACAGCGTCTTCACATCGAATAGGGCTGAAAGCTCCTTAAGCTCACTGGACAGGTTAGAGAAATCATATGGGGATTCGTTCATCTTGTTGTCTGCGATTCTCAAGGCTCTTATATCCTCTTCTTTGAATCAGCTCAGCTCTATTACCTTGACTTCTTTCCATCATAGGTATTTTACAGCTTCGAACCTTCAGTGTCCTATAACGATAGTATTATCGCTATCAACACATATTGGCTGGATATATCAGAATTGTTCAATGCTTCAAGCAATCTGCTCAATCTGCTCATCAGAGTGTTTCTTGATGTTTTTGGCATAAGGTGTGATTTCTGTTATCTTAAGAGTCTTCTCTATCTGCTTTCACATAGTTGTCTTGGGGTTTAGAAATTAATATGAGCGCCTGATAAATCTTGGCGAGCTCTGTTGGTGGAATATATTTCTTCACTATATTGCCTTTCTGGTTGGACACGCAGTTCACTTGTATGTACCTTCAGGCTTTAGCTCTCTTATAAGCTGTCAAATAGCAGATTCATTCCATTTTCGCTATCTGAGGCAGGCTATATACGCTTATTTCTATCATTTCTGTTGCATTTATAAAGTTATTTAGTTTTCATTATATGTTTTTTGAAGGAAAGTCAAGGAATCTTATAATTAGTTTTTAAGTGTTATCCATCTTCCGTCAGGCAATTGCCTCTTCAGCATCTTCTTGCCTTTCTTTGTCTTGTAGAGAGTCTCTATCTCTCATCTTCAGTTCTCTCATTGCCTTTCGTGAGTTCATTTCAGCATATTTCCTTAAGGTTAGATAAATAGGCTTTCTTCTAATTCTTCGAATTCCTTGTCATAACCATCTTTGGGGTCATATAGGAATTGATTAACATATCTCATAGGGAACTTAGTATCTGGATTCTCTAGAATGAATAATTCACTTCAATAATTAGGCAATTGGGTCTCTGCCAATATCTTATATCAAGTGGCTAGATGGGATTTAGTCTTACAAGCCTCTTTTACCTCTCTCTCCCCATCTTCATAATCCCAATTTCCTTTTTCATATTCCACTATTTGTTCTGCTTCACTTATCACTTCCTCCTTTCATTTCTTATATCTATCAATTATAATCTCATTTATTGCGTCCCTAGCCATAGTAAATTCTGAATCTTTTATATAATCTCTTATATCTGAAAATTCATTATCCGTCAGCTCTTTTTTCAAATCTTTTTCTGATTGTCAGATTATTTTTGTAATATCTTCCTCCTTTCATTTCTCATAGGCTTGTGATATCTTAAGTTCCATATCAATATAAACTCCATTTATATCTTTTACCCAATTATAGTTTATGTGTTGGCATATAGATTCAAAGTCTTCATTCGAAGTTTCTGCAAATCAAAAATATCTGCGTAAATCTAAAGTTTTTCTTAATCTTTCTATCTCTTCTTCTTTTTCTTTCAATAATGTTTCAATGAATGGTATTATAACAGGATTTATAGTATATGAACCATTATTATAATTTTCCATAGCTTCTTTATATCAACGTCAGAATATCAGCTTAAATAGCTCTTCTCTCCAGTTGTTCATAGGGTTTATTGGGTTATATAATTATTCTCTTTCAACCATACCCACATTAGAGATAAGGCATCTGGGAGAGTTCATTTGGTTTCGGCAGGAGTCCAAGTATATCTTACACAATAGCTTCAATCCAAATACCTATCTATCGCTAGTATTCAATTAGTATTTCCAGGGAAGAAAGTAACTTCTATTGGCATCCTATCCAACAACTCAGCGATTGAGGGGCAAGGCAATCATATGTAATGGTCACAAATCTCTGGTGTATTTTTACAAATTGACACAAATTCATAATTATGCCAAATTACTTCCATCCTTAAGTCTGTCTCCCCGAACTCCAACTCTCACAGCCTTTTGCAATTAGCTAGAGATGGATAGTGAAGGGGGTTTATTGTTGTCATAGTTCTATTGGTTAATGTTATTACTTTTTACAAATCTCAAAAGTCCACACTACATTCCAACAACCTAGAAGAAAATATATCATATCGTGCCAAGAGTTACTATAATGTAGATTTACTCAAAAATGTATCGTAGCCATTATGGCAAATAAGAATAATATTCTTATTAAATTTTTTTTCATACTATCTCTTTATTATCGCAAGTAAACTTTGTAGGTCTTGGGATTGGATTGGTTTGGCTAGGTCGAAGTGGAATAACTCATCAATATGATTATTCTCAAATTCTATATGTTCACATTGTAGTATTCAATCAGAAGTTTTATACTACCAAGTACTAATTTTCCCTCAATGTTTTTCTTTCTTATAAAACCACCTAAGCAATTCTGCATACCCCCAATCGTGTCAGATGATTTCAGAAATAACTCAATCTTTAATCCTTATATTATTATCCTTATCATATCAGAACTCTTCATTTCAATCCAATATTACAATTCATTCGTTATAAGGACAGCCTGGAATTATTACTATACAATTTCTGGTAAGTTCCTTATTCAATATCCCCTCCTTATCTAGCATCTCCCTTATCTGTTCGTAAGCTTCGTTGTTCATATTACTTGATATTAAATAATAAAAATATAGCTTCCTTGAACTCTTCACTCTGGTCTGAGAATAGAGGCTTGGATAGGTTTACTTCTAATATTTCATCGGCTCAATTATCCCATATATTAAATCAAGTCTTGTACTCAAGATTGAAAACATTGTATCTAAATCACTTGTCACTCAACCCATTCAACACATCCGTAAGTAATAATGGATGGGATATGATTTCATCTATTTTTCTAAATTGTAATGTCCTGTTATTTTCTTTATCCCAAACTGTGTATATTGTAATATCTCAAGCCCAAATACTCACAATACTCAACAGAATATATTCTTTATTATATTCTTCTGATGGATTTGTAGTTATCTTAATAACACATCCAAAACTCAAATCCTTCCTTCCGATATTCTTGCATAATTGCAATTCTTTATTATTCATAAATTATTGGGTTAATGAACTACGTAATTCCTTGAGGTCTTTGAGGATAATATCAGCGTAGGTATTTGCTTGGACGTCTATTTTTGAAGCCTTTCTTATAAAATTTCGAAAGTGTGTGATAGGTGTTCATTGTTTTAATATTCCAGTTAGTGTATTTCAGTATGCGATTTGATTATTCTCTATATATAAGGCGAATCCTGGACAAAAAGAGCTTTCCCACTCGCGAGCGACAAGGGGTGGCTCTCTTGAGCGCCATAATAGGTGGGTAGTATCTGCAATATATCTGAGTACATCTTCTACGTCAGCCTTTTTTTCGAATCAGGATATTATTTTCATATATTGATTGTTATTGCTAATGTGGTGGTGGGGAATAATAGGTATAAAGCACTTATTAGAATCATCACCTTACGCTTTATCCCATCGGGGGAGGTATATTTACCTTTCAGTGATTGAAACTCCGCTATAGCTAGTTTTTTAGCTTTTCAGGCCCTTGACTTGGGGATATCTTCAAGAAAGTAATCCCGGAGCATAGAGCTATCCTTGAATAGGAGCTTTATCTTTCTACGTTTCCATCTGCTCATAGCTCTGGTGTTACCTGATAAGGGTTGGGCATATTGGAGTTGCAGTATTCTACCGACTTATATGTAAGCTGTATCAGTATGGCTATCATTACTGCCATCACTATCTGATGTCTGTTCATATATGGCTGGTTAAAGGGTAAGTATCGGTAAGGGAATCTGAATCCTATGAGATTTCTTGCGGTTCATTCCCTGCCCGATACCTGCCCTCTAAAGAGGCAGGGTGGGCTTAGCTGACTTTCCTAAGGGCAAGCTCCCTCGTCGACATATCTTCGATGTTGAGATTCTCATCCTTATTCATAGTCTTTTGCATCCATCTGGATACGAATCTGTCTTTTGTCATAGACATAGTAAGTTGGGTTAGAATGTTAAAAGCTGTTTTGCCTGTATTGTATCAAGTCTTTTGTTCCAGACTCTTAGGCTGTGTCTGAAGAACTTTATCATATTATCCTTATTGTTATATCTTCACGGAGCGGAATTCTCTAATCTATCAATGGCGAATTCTATTCGGATAATCTTATCCAGTATCCGTGAGACTAATATGTCGAATCTTGTCTGTGTCATTTTGGCTATTGAGTTAGCAAAATATTTGTCAGTTCCTGATGAGTCACATACCTCAGAGTGTCCTTGTTCTTTTCCGTGAACTCTAGAGTGTCTTTCAATCCTTCAGTGAACTTCTTTCCGAATATCCCTAACTCTGTGAGGAAATCCAGCTCTTGGCATATCTCCTCTTCAGTTTGCTGGGATAGCGTCTTGTCTGATAGGCTATTCATAGTATTATTGGTTAACGCCTTCAAGTAGGAGCGCCCAATGGCAGTATATCGTGTTGTTTATATCTTTGGTGAAGCATCATTCGACATCTCAGGTCTTCACCATATAAGGATTTTCCATTCAAGACTTGTCAATGTGGGGGAACTTTCAGTCAATTAAGTAGGTAGAGCCTTTAGGGTAGTATTTGTTTACGTATTCTATCATACAGTCCGTCTTGCCTTTTCAGTAGGTTTTCGCTTCCACATATTTCCCTAGAGGGAGCATAAGGAGTTCGCTTATCAGTATTGTAGATAGGATTATGTTCAGTAGTCTCATTAGATGAGTTAAGGAATTAAATGGCTGGGCTGGTTTTCCCAACCGACACAACCATTATAATACCTTTTTTAAGAAAAGCAAGTTTTTTTTATATTTTCTTTTTGTTATTCTCATTTTCAATCCTGATATTCTCATCCAAGCCCTCAAAGAAGTATCAGTACATCTTTTGTTTATCTTTAATATATCTTACGTTTTCATCTATTAAGTTCAGCGAATATAATATACCAATGAGAATTCAGATGATGAATCATTCAATTCCGAAGAAGTACCATAATATTATTCAAAAACCTAAATATATAAGCATAATTCCTAGGAAGCTGGAACTGTTGAATATAGAATTCTTCCCTAATTCCTTCATATGACCTAGGATATCCCTAGCTCAACAAACAGTATGTTTTCACATAGTCTTAAAGTGGTTATTTAATAATCTTCTTAAGGTAGTCTACCATCTTAGGGTAGATTTCATTAGCATCCTCTATAAGGATGAAGTCGTGTCAAGCGTTTAGGTATCTGAATCTGAATTCATCTGTCTGTATTCAGAAAGAAACTATATGTATTCAATCTTGCTTATATTTCTTCAATAAGGCTGGGAAAGTGTATTCATTATACTTGTCTGTCGACAATCAATCTACATAATCTCATTGAATATGCTGGCCCCAGGTCTCTCAGTCCTGGAGTATCATCACTATCTTGCCCCCTTCTCTCTTCTTCAGGGCGTTAACGGCATTATGCATAGCACAGATATCCCAGGTGGCTCAGTTGTTGACTCCATATCTGTCTGTGTTCTCTTCCAGCATCCCTTCCCTGAATTCCACTATATGAGTATCTCATCCTATTCTCTCGGATGCCAGACTCCTGTTACGGATTTTATTGTAGTCTTGGAATGTGAGCATCATAAATTCCTTCATACTTAAAGACTTGGTGGCTGTGCTGAAAATCTTCACATTTATATTGCAGACATATTGAAGTATAGATATGATATTCTTAGCTGCGGTGAAGGCTTGGAAGCTGCGGGAATTCGTACTACTGCCCATACTTCAGCTTCAGTCTATGAGAATCTCTAGGCTGTAATGCTTATCCTGCTGGGACAGCTTCTGGCTGAACAGCTTGGATGATGTCTTGTGGAATGAGAGCCTGTTGGTCTCCAATCTCCCCTTCTTGGACAAGACTCTCCTTTCGAAGAGGTTGTCCTTGAATATCTTTTTGATTTGGTATAGAGCTTGTGTTTCGGTCATAATAGGTTGTTATTAGGAAAGTAATCTCTTAAGCTCTTCTAGCTTGGCGACTTGCTCCTTAAGGGTAGAAAGCTCAGCGTTCTTATCTTCATAGGCTTTCTTCAGCTGTCGATTCTCCGTCTTAATCTGTTCTATTCCTTCTTTGCTTTCTGAAGCCTTCTTCATCATCTCTTTTATCTCTTCTATCTCAGTGACTATCTCCTTAGCCTTCTGTGCTGGTATGCTTAATATTTTGCTTGCAGCTTCTGAAATCTTAACCTTCTCAGATTCTGTCTGAATCTTGTTGAGTACGACAACCTTGAATGCCTGCTCCATACTGAGTCAGCTTTGGATTAGTTCTGACATATAAACAAGGTCTCTGGTGGAACAGAAGTATTCGGTCTGTTCAGTGGTGCTTAGCTTTCTGAGCTGCATTCCTATCTCTGTGACCTTCAATATGTCGCCTTTATCCATCTTAGGGAATTTCTTGCTGAGAAGCTCTCTCTCCTTAGCTTGGCTGAGGACATCTATCTGGAGCATAAGGAATCTTGATAGTGTAGCTGGGTTGAAATCTTTGGTTCCGATATATTTATCTGAAGGGTTGGCAGTTCAGAATAGCCTAGTCTCAGGGTGCGGGATTATGACCTCTCAGTCTTTCTCCGCTAGCAGGATATGCCCCAATTTTCAATGGTTGCTCTCTGCTAGTGCTTGTATAACGAAGAGTACTTCCGGAAGGGCTGCATTTATCTCATCTAGGAGAATCCAATGCCCTTTCCTCAATGCTGTGACCATAGGTCAGTCTTGCCAGATAGTCTCTCATCCTATCAAGACATACTTTCCTATCAGTTCCTCCCTTCCTGTCTGTCCGTTAAGGTTGATTCTGACTAGCTCTTTCTGTCTCTTCTTGGCTTCGTGCCTGACTAGCGTAGTCTTACCTGTTCCGGTCTCTCCTATAAGGAGAAGGGGGATATTCGCCTTAACGGCACAGTTGATTATCTCCAATTCCTCCTTGTTATTCACTATCCCGTCTTGGTCTTCTTCCTCTTGCTTCTGCTCTTCTTGCTTCTGTTCTTGACTTTGCCCCTCCTCTTTATCTTCTGATTCTGAATCTCATTGCTGTGCTTGGGCTTTAGCCTTTTCTTTGGCTTCCTTTTCTGCTTTCACCTCTGCTGGGGTCCTGCGTGTCTTTATCACTCTGCCTGTCTTAGGGTCTATTCTGGTCTTTGGACGTTCTTCTGAATCTTTCTCTCATACCCCAGCTCAGCCATCAGTAATCCCTATGCTCTCTAGGGCGTCTTCCACTTCTTGGCTTAATGTAGGAGGAGTAGTCAGCATACCCTTAGAATAGGTGTAGCCTGGAATCTGCTTGAAGTGTACACAGCTTCAGCTTGAGCTGCTTATGGTGGCTGTTCTTCCTTTCGGCATAGTCGACCTGAAGGTCACTCAGTCGTAAACCACACCATCTTGCAGGTCGTCTCTTATGTATGCCTGCTCTCATACTGCATATTTTAATTCTGTTTCCATTTTTATATATTGATGTTAAAAAATAAATGGATTTAGATGACTCCTGTTATTTTGATTGTAAAGAACTTCTTATGAAAATCCTTAACCCCCTGTATGCTTACATCTTTAAGCTCTCCGTTCATAGCTCATTCCTGAAAATCTTTGAACATCATACTTGTTATATGTTTGCTCTTCTCATCCGTTCATTGCATAATCTCGAAGAGAGTGCTTTCAAGAATTTTGTCTTTGAGCCTTTCGCTCATTTCCTTCTCCTCTTGTTCATCGCTAGGCATTCCCTTTAGCTCTATCTGACATTCTCATCAGATTACAGCTATGTCTTTGTAGCGGACTTCATATTTCAATCCTTGCATATTTAAGCTATTAAAAATAAAATATTGTACAACACATTATATTACGTTTTTTAAGAAAAGCAAGTTTTTTTTATATTTTCTTTTGTTTTCTTTTTGTGAACGATTTATATTTATCGTTCTTTTCTTGGCAGAGGGTTTCGGGATAAGCATTGATTTCAATTCCTTCAGCTCTTGCAGCATATTATCTCAATGAGAATGTTCAATTGTCTCAGGTTCTGGTAGATTGGGCGACCACGAATCAGCTCTTATCAGAAAATGCAGTCAATCGAGGCTTGTGGCTGTGATTCAATAAACATAGTTGGATATATTTTCCATAGGTTTTACCTGTTAGATTAAGCTATAGGGATAACACTTCCTTGAATCCAAAGAGGTGTTATCAATTACAGATTACTTATCAATACCTAGGTCTTTTATATTTTGAGCTAGGCAAAGTTCTATTCATCTAAAGTCGAGTGATGTCTCTCTGCAATATTCGAATTTAGAATAACATCTATTCCACATAGCTATCTTTCCTTGCAATTGGCATTGATTAGCTACTTCTAAAGATTGACCAGCTTTGAATTTTTTACTGTTGAAAATAGCCGATGTTGCAGACACCAATATACCTAATATGGTTATCACAACCAAAAGCTCAATGAGCGTGAATCATTTTCTCATATTACTTGACATTAAGAAATGGTACTGTTGAGTTAGGAATCATCTGGGTAGGAAGTTTCCCATCCCACTTCTCAATTCTCTTAAGCTCTACATATTCCTGACCTCAGTTCTGCTTTATGGCTTCTGACTGAATCCTTATGGATTCTGCCTCTGCTTGAGCTTTGGCTATTGCAGCTTCTTTCTGAGCGGTAGCTTGCACTACTAGCTGCTTACCTTCGAATTCGATTCTGGATAGGTTATTCTTAGCTTTCTGAGCTTCTTGTTCTGCTGTTACCTTAGATTCGATAGCCTGATTGAAACTCTCAGAGAAGTTGAAATCCATTATATTTACCGAACTTATCTGAACTCATTGCTTCTCTACCTTACTTTTGATATTTTTAACCATATCGTCTGATACTGCAAGCCTCTTAGTTATAAGTTCTTCAGCGGTAAACATAGCAGTAGCTGCTTTGATTGAATCTTGGATACTAGGTTGGATTAACCTCATCTCTATAGTGTCTTCATCTCAGAAATTCTTTTTGATATCTCTTACTGCGCTGGGTATTATGTTATAATTGACTGCAACCTTAGCTGTAACATTCTGCAAGTCTTTAGAAGCAGCAGTAGCTATTACTTCTATCTTCTTAGTCTGTACACTCATAGTGACTCTTTCTGCTAATGGATTTTTGAAGTGGAATCAACTGTCATACACTTCATTCCCGATGCTTCAAAAGGTTACTACAAAGGCTCTCTCTCCAGGAGCAACAGTGAACCAAGTGGAGAAGAATAGTACAATAAGGATAAAACCTATCACAGATAGTAATATATTCTTAATCATAGTTAAATAGATAATATTATAAAATGGTGGGATAACTCCCATATGCAGAGCCGAAGCTCTGATATTATCCTAAGTAGTGGCTTCCTTTGCCTTTTGCCTCCCTTTCCATCTGCTCTGCTATCCATATCATCTGCGAATCGTCTGAAGGAGTCGGTATATTAAGATTAAGCTCAGTGTTGCAGAAGTATATTATCTTATCCAGGTACTCTTTGAACTGTTTGGTATCGAGCTTGGCCGTAGACTTGATTATCTTAAGCTTTCTCCTCTTGTCTTTGGGGAGCTTTATCACTGCAATCAAGAATGCCTCTCAGAAGAACTGATGCACCCAATCCTTAGTTGTTCCTAACTCGCAGGCTACAAGAGTGTAGATAGCCCATAGAAGACGATTCTGTGCGTATGTCCTATCCTTATAGATTCTCTTCAGGGATATCTCATACACTCCATCTGGCAGAGCTAACATAGCATCCTTGACTGAATCGCCTGTTATGGCTCAGTCCTTTATCTGTATGGTTATGGTGTTTATCATTCTTTTTCCGTTAATATCAATTCCTTGACCATCTTAAGGTTTCTGATTCTAGCCCCTTTAAGAAGGGTATTTCCGGATTCCAGTCAGAAGTCCTTATCTTCAAGCGTCTTTATCAGCTCATCTACGGCTTCAAGATTCCATTCGGATATGGCTAGCGTCATCAGCTCATCTATCTCTGCAAGATAGGAGTGAGCTCTCAATATCCTATAGGTCCTTATTGGCATCAGAATGACGTGAAGGAGGAAGATGAACATCCTGAACAGTATCTTAATTATGGCTATCATAGTCTGAATGTTAGGGATTTAGAAATTTTGGCTTCTGCGGTCTTCTTGAATTCATCCTTGGCTTTATCTACTATCGCCTCAGCTCGCAGAATCTCCTCGGGATATTCGTATATCTTCTTTTCGGTATAATACCAACTTCAGTCCTTCGTAGTTATTTTGGAGCCTTTCTGGTCCAATAAGGCTGAGATGAAAGGCTTTAAGCTCTCTGCCTTGCTCTGAAGCTCCTTAATCTTCCTCTGGTATTCGGCATATTCTATGAGGCAGGCGTCATCGTATTCTTTACCTTCATCAGCCTCCCAGGCTTTGTGAGCCTCTTGTATCTCTGTCCAAATCCTAGGAACTTCTTTTCTCCAGTGTTTCATCCTATGTTCGTCCCATTCAATGGGGAATATCTTAGGCTCATCGTCTGTGAATCATATCGTTCAGTCTGACCTGTTCTCGGTCTTCCTCCATATAAGCTCACATTCTGGAATATATCACGTCTCCTGCTCTAAGAGAATGGCATAGATATAGAGTTGTCAGTGGCTATTGGCTTTTTCTTGGGTCCACTCTGTTTTGCCTGTCTTGAATTCTTTGAATCTGGTAAGGCAATCTGATGCCGTATCGAGGTAGCCCAACATAGGCACTCAGCCTATATACCCCTCTAGCTTATATTCAGAGTTATCGAGCATAGGGAAGTCTCCTATTCATATCTCAGCCAGCTCGGCTGTAGATTTTCAGAACTTAAGCTCTTTGGTCTCAAATATCTTCTTTCACTCGAAGTATCTCTCTATGTATTGTGCTTTGGATTTCAGCCAGCAATCAATCTGGCTCCAAGATAAATGTGGCTTTAGGCTCATAATTGCATAATGTTAGCCTTGGTCTCTTTCGATACTCTGAAGGCAGACTCTAAGGTCTTGATAATGTCTTGCGGTGTCTTCTCTCCTTTGTCTATCATATCTTTCCATTTGTCCTTGACTTTATCGAAGTCGTTATACCAAGGCTTTCAGTCTGATTTCTTGGCAATTCCTGCCTCTGTAGCTTTCTCTCCGTCATCATCTTCATCTATATTAAGATTAAGGAGGCACGCTAGGTTATACCTCTTAGCGTAGGTCATACAACTTCATACTGCTTGTGCTGTTCATTCTACCAGTGGGAATTCTCAAGTTATCTCTTCTTTGCTCTCAACATCGTAGATGTGGGTAGTTAGGTTATCTCAGTCGGTAGTATGGTATACTAGTACCTTTAGAACTGTCAGTTCAGGTTCGATTACTTTCTGTATCTCTGGGAGAGTTGCATATTTACTCTTGAAATGAGGATTTTCTCAATCCTTATTTATTGTAATTCCCTTTGCTTGGAATTTCAATAGCTTTTCGTGTATTCACATATTGTGTGGGAATTATAGAAATAATATCGGCTTCTGTTATACTCTGGAATAGAGGTCGAATCTTGTCTTTCATTCTTCATACGGGACAGCCTTCTGTGATAGCCTGTCCTCATAAGACTGGATGAAATATATCAGCTTAGAGTACGCAAAAAACTCACTCCTTATATTCTCAAGCAGTGCTTTCTTCACATCTTTACAATCCTTATACTGAAGTACCAAATCATTGGTAAGCCTAGCTCTGCGATTGATGCAGTCAGTCAGCCTTGCAGCAGTTTCAGAAAGTGTGCTTATCTTTGCTATTGTGGTTTCCGATGTGTTCATATTTCAATATATTAATGTAATTAAAATCAGCATAAGCGGCTCGACCGGATAGCAGTTATGTCTAGTTTTGACATTGCTTTATAGTGGTTTGCTGGAGTCGAACCAGCGCATCATCCCCACTGGGACTGCATTACCGTCTTGCTCAAACCACGTCAATATCAGTTCAACCATCAGATTTAGGTACTGATGCCATCTTTGCTATTTTAAAGAGATTTGCTAAATGCCATCCGTTAAGCCGCTTATGCTGGGTTAGTTTAGTTTAGTAGTTTAGTCGTATCTGATGTGATTACTCCTCATTTGATTTCGATATTCCCTATGTCTAGTTCTGGGGGTACGTCAATACCGATACCTTTCCAGTCTATGGAATAGAACTTAAGTAGGATATCCCTATGCTCTTTCTGTGATACTGCAAGATTGAACATATTTCTGAATCTGCCTACTATCTTGGGGAACTCTTTCATATTCAGGTAGGATGGCAGGTCTTTAATTATCATCATAGTAGAATAGTAGGATTTCTTGCCCCTTGGAGCAATACCTAGGTTAGATAGCTCAGATGATTCGTCTGAGGTCATATATGGGTCTAGCTCATCTTGTTTGATTTCAAGAGAATATATCTCATTGTCCAATTTTCATTTCTTCTCTTCATATTTTCGGTACAGCTCATCTTTTTCTTTTTGGTACTTTTCAACTATAAGTAGTCTGTCTTTCTTTTTGCTTTCCAATTCGTCTTGAATCGCTTTCTCAGAATCAGTCTCGCTTACTTCTGCATTTATCTTTGAATATTCAGCATTATACTGGTCATTCAAGGCTCTTTGTATCTCTAATACGGCTGCATCGAAGATATTTACTATAGGTGATTTCATAATATATTAATAAAATGTTAATGTCTTAGTATAAATTTTTTATTCATTGAGGAGTGTTGTTATCTTCTTATGAGCTTTGCTCGAAGTATTCCTTTCCTAACTTAGAACCAAGTATACTTGTTTATTTAAGAAAAGCAAGTTTTTTTTATATTTTCTTTTAGTCTTCTTGCTGTTTGCCTTTGTCGAAGCATTTGCAGGCAGTTCAGCATTTTGTGCATAATACCAGCTTAGTTATGGAGTGTCTGACTATCTTTGCTTCGCAGCAGTAGGAAAGTTTCATAATAGCTTGTGTTTATAGATTAAAAAGCAGTCAAAACAGCAATATGAGTTCAGATGCTCATATCTGTTAATCTTATTACAATTTCTACATCTCGTCATCGAGGTTTAATTTAAGTGACCTTATCTTCTCTAGTAGATATTCCGGAGTTACCTTAAGAGGAATATGGGCTAATTCTTGCAATTTCATCAGATGAGCTTTGCTTCTGTAATTCTCTAGCCAATAGGTGAATTCACAAGGTGTCTTATGTGCACTGAAGAATGGATTGAAAGTATGGCATCAGCTACATAGGCTGATTCAATTCGATAGCTCCCATCTTACAGACTTATTGTTCCTGCTGAAGATATGGTGGGCGTTAAGATTTTCCCTCTTTCAGCAATAGGAGCATTTTCAGGCTTTCCTTACTACTTTAGACCATAGTCCGTCAGCTACTTTCGCAAGCGAGCTGACCGACATCTTCTTCTGTATGGCTCTAGTCCTTTTCTTTATCTTCTCCTTCTCTTTTTGGCATTTTGCCGAACAGACGCTATTAAGTCCTTTAGGCATCATCTTCGAGCATACTTTGCAAGGCTTAAACTGGTTTTTCATTATCTTCGCATTTGTAAGTAAAGTGTATTCTTGAATGTCTTGTAAATTCAGATGAATATGTTAGGCTCTATAAGCAGCTCTTGCTTAAGATATTTATCTACCAGAGAGTCTAATTCTGGATTCCTTATGAACTTGAATTCGTATATCTCTTTGGATATGCTTTTAAGCTCAACTCAGATATATTCGCATCCGAAATATTTTAGCGTAGCAGCTAAGACTATGTCTTGTATATACATCACTTCTTCTCTTTCTTGAATCGCCATAGCTACTAGATGTTATTGGATAAATCGTTGAAGCTTATCTCCTTACTTAAAGGGTTGTAAGGAATGGGATATTTCTTGATATCCGTCTTTTCTTGTGCGTATGTGACAGTCTTAGGTATGCATAGTCTGAATCATACTCAGCTGGCCATATTCTCGTCAAATTGCTTTCTCACCTCAGGAAGCTCGATAGAAAGTGACATATCATCTCTCCAGGTATATCCTTTCTGTCCTAATAGGTTAAGGGCGGATTGAACATCATCATAAGTCTTGAATCAGCTTACGATAAGCTCTGTAGTGTCTTTTTTGGAGATAAGATAATCCATTTTAGCTCTTGCTCCGACATCTCAGGCTTCAGCCCTATCTATCAGACCTTCAAGTTCAGAGAATCGGTTTTCATTATCCTGTCATTCTACCATTCTTTTCAGAAGCTGTCAAATAACAGAAGAAGACTTATCTTCGACTTCTGATAATTCTTTTGCCTGTTTTACAAGGTCTTTTAGTTCATCATCTATTTCCATAGTATGTTGATTAGTATTAAATATATGGTGGGCTTCCCCATAGACGGAACTATTAAGCTCCGATAGCTTAGTTATAATATGTTCCTATTCAGTGATTGAAGAGCTGATTGTCGGTTATCTTCAAATCATCTACTTTCTTAATCCTGTCCTTCTCTTTCTTTTTGTGTCTTTTATCTGTTGCTGGCATAATGCAATATGTTAATGTATAAAAAATAGTGGGAGGCTGAGGACTTGCACCTCAGGATTTTAAAATAGACAAATTGCTTTCTACTACTCGCTTACTCCTAGCTCCTACTCTCCCATAAATGATGGCACTTCAGGGTATCGCACCCTCTTATCCTTATTGCCGTCCTCCCCCATCAAGGTCAGGAGTCAAGTGCCATAAATTTTTAAAGAACAGTGCCATTATAATACCTTTTTTAAGAAAATCAAGTTTTTTTTATATTTTCTTTTCTTTTTTAGTTAAAAGGGCAGCTATTCATCTTCCTCCAGACGCATAAAGCATATCTCTTGACGAACTTCTCTCCTATATATTCCTTCCCTATGGCTGTGCTGAGCTTCTCTCGGGTATTCTTTATACACTCATCGTACATCTCCCTCATTCCAGGCTCTTTCATCTTCTCTATCGACCATATCTTCTTCTTCTTCTCGTTCTCCAGATATTGCTTGAGCCATTCGTCTTTTGCCTTATCATCTTCCGACCTTGCCTTTAAATTTATCTGTGACAGGTCTTCCTTATATTCCACTATATCTGCTGGCTTTCCCCAGAATAATAGCTGTTTGGTATCCTCATCCTCAATTTTAATCATATCATCCCTAAGCTTCCTTGCCAGTTCTATTCTGTCTACCTGCTTCTGAGTGACATAGAAGAACTCCTTATCTCGCTTTATGGCTCTTATAGTTTTGGCATTCGGTCATATTTTCTGCATAATATTTGGGTTAGATTACTGTCGTATTCTTTAGTGATGCTGCCTCATTGTAGACTACTGCATAGTGCTTATAGAAGGTCTCAGCGTTATAAATCTTTCATCTCCAGAAGGGGAGCATATTAGCAGTGTAGAATATATTGCTTATGAATTCCTCCCTTGTTTGTCCTATTCTCTTGCATAGTCAGTCAATGTCTTTTCAGGTTAATATGTTCTTGGCTCTCTCATATTCGTATTTTCCTGCCTTATAAGCCTGTCAGCTTTCACTCACTATGCTCTTTATGAACTCTATCACAGACACTACTTCTTTTTTTCTCATATCGGTATTTCATTCAATAGGTACAATAGCTTTGCTAGTTTGTGTTTCGTCAGAAACCGAACATTCCTTTTCGGTTTTTTTGATAATATCTATATTATCTGTTAAGTTAAGTTTAGGTTTAGTTAAGTTAAGTTTAGTTAAGTTAAAGTATGATAGGCTATCATAGCCTATATATAGGCTATCTAGTTGGCTTACCTTAACCAAAATATCACTTGGTATGTTTCATAGGCTTCTTTTTATTCATTCTTCTATTTTAGGGTTTATAGATTGATTTTTTTTAAAATTTCTTATATAGATGTATCAATCTATATAATAGATTTTCTTGTCGGCTGTGAATTTATCTAATATTTTTTTAATTGTATCTTTATCCATTCAGGTTTCCATAATTATCTTCTTAAGGTGTATCTCATAAATTCAACATAAATCTACCTTTTCATTTGTGATGAAGTATAGAAATAACAGCTTTTCATTGGCATCCAGGTCTATGATGTAATTATCTTCCCAGAATTTTGTATTTATATATCTCTGTTTGGCCATAATCTATAATTTATAATTTCTTAAAACTCTACTGAATATTTTAAATCTTAAACTAGGTTTAATCGTTTTTCTTTCCATTGTCTATTTTTAAGAATAACACAGCAAAAATCCCCCTTAAAACCTGGTAGAATTTTTTGGGGGACTTACTTTTTTGCTAAAAGTATAGAGATACTTTACTCTACCAGTTGTAAAATATCTATAAGCTGAACTATAATAAATTTTCTAAAATCGCAAAATTTTTTTTAAAAAATGGTGGCGGATATTGGAATTGAACCAATTTTTATGGCTTATGAGACCATCGAGTGAACCACTACTCTAATCCGCTATAAGCCCCTATCTTGATTAGCTACCTCAAGATAGGCTTGCTTTATATGGAAAAACACAATCGGATTTTTGTATCTGTTTTTGTTTTCCATATATTACATTGAGTGTGCCTGTATTATAATGAAAAGTATAGAAAAGCAAATTTTATTTAAATATAACTTTCGAGATTCTCTTGAAATTTCCTTTTCAGAGCATTTTTCTTTCAATTTTCGTAAGCCTTTATACAAGGATGATAATCACGCACCCTGACCTTTATTCATTTTGATATTCTGAGGTAAGATATCTTCCGGTAGATATATCAGAAGTCTCTGGGATGACGCTCTTGAGAGAGGTCAATCTCGAATGCTACAATTTTCATATCTTTACCTCGATTAGTGAAATCAGCGCTCACATCATAGTCATAACCTCTCATCTTGTAGCAGGCTTATCCTGTCTGCTTCAGTTGGTTATTCAGGCATCGATTGCCTTCTGTATGTTTTTTTGCATCACATCTCTCTTAAATGATAAAATCTTCTCTGCATCCTCAAAGTCCGATATGGCATATCTTGAGAATAGTGTTTGGGTAAGATTGTATGGGATTTCAAAAACACCATTTTCTGGTCCGTAGGAGTTAAGTGCAATCCATCAAGCGGTATTGTACCCAACTATACAGATAGCGTGTCCTCTAGTCCTATTATCGGTCCTTAATCTATATTTACGAGTCTGACTTACATAAGCCCAATCTCCATTCTGACTTCAAGTGAATATGAATCTTCAGCTGTCGATTGCTGACTTCATAGCCTCTATGGTATATGTTTTGGAATATCCGCTTATGAGCTTCTGAGCCAAGAATTGGTCCAATGATGATTGTAAGGAAGCTCAGTCTGTCTTAGCGAAAGGTACTGTCTTGCAATATTCCAACCATACTCTTTTAGCCAATCAATCCTCTTGTTCTCATTGAGCTAGGATATTATTCCCGTTGGTGATATGAGCTAGTCATTGCCTTGTACAGCTCATCAACATAAGGGGGTCTGTACCTTGATTCTGAATATGAATACTCCCCAAAGGGAAAGCCTTAAGAGCGTCATTCATAAGTCAGAAAAGCTCCTCATAGCTGAAATCCGTTCCTCTAGGTTCATCCCAGCAGGCATCCATTTCTATTATAGACATAAATTAATTGCTTAATAATATATTACATATCCTTTGTTTTATCTCTTCGTGTAATTCAAGATATTTGTCAGAATATTCCTCCTGTGTCATTTCTCCTTTAACCATTTTTTGGCGAAATTCATCCCTCCTTGCGTTTCAATCTAATGTTATTGCATTAATCAGCTCCTGTTGGCCTTTCGGTAATGCGTGATAGTTCATAAATAGAAAGTTAATAATTAACCTACTTTTTGCCAAGGTTTAATTGTCCTTTTTAAAGGTTTCAAAATGAGTTTTCTTCTCTTTATTGCTGCCATTGTATTTCTGTGTTATCTAATAGGGTCATAATATGATTAACTTTGGCGTTTAAGTTGAATATAGATATTAATACTCAGATGAGTATCAGGACTATTATAATTAATAATGGGGTGGATATATGCATTTTTATTTAGTTACTGATTTATCAATTGCGTCTCTTAAGGCTTCTCATAACTTTTTCAATAATATCGACACAACATCGTATTCTGGTAATGATATTCCGGTTCTTATAGTGTATATGTTCTGGACGATTGAATATCACTCAGCCATCATAAGTATACCCAGCATTCATTTAATCCAATTGTCTGCATCAAGCTCAAGTCATTTAATTATGAGAGCCACCGATAATATTGACATTAGGGTAGCTGTTTTCTTCATAACTCATAACCAGGCTCAGTGACTTGTTATATTGCGGGGGTCTAACCTATATTGCTTTCAGACTCAGGCTATAAAATCTATTACCATAAGAGTTCCGAGTATTCACATCTGCATCTCAGGTATCCCTAAAAACTGAAATAATGTGAATGCACCTATATATCAGGTTGTTTTAATTGTCGCTACTGTTCCAGTCCCTATCATAGTGCTTTAGGTTATAATTAAACTTATAAGAGTTTTTATCGTAAAATCAATTTAATTGTAATTAAAATATTTCCAACCGAATAGCCTCACTGCGTTATAATATAAATAAGCTAAAAGTACATAGTATACTCGTCTTATTCAATCTAGCTTCTGGCAATCTATAAGCATATATTTCAGGAATCATTCATCAGCTCTGGACCTATCAGATTCCGCCCCACCCTTATAATAATTATAATCGTGGATATCTGCTGAGGCCTCATCCATTGTAGGAGTCAGCCATTTTAAAATAGTATGAAGAATGGGAGAATTACGAGGTCAGAATCAATTGATAATCCCCTTTTGCCTAAGTTCCATTATCTCGATGTCCGTAAGCTCCCAGTATTCTTTCATTTATCTCAAATCCAAATAAACTGCCTCAATAGGTCATATAGGAATTATACCCTCGCTTGCTTCTCTTATTAGAAAATATCAAGGTTCGATTTCCACTAAGTCTGTGTTAGCTTTTATCCACTCGATAGCACTTGCATTATCTGCAAATACATCGACCACAGTATCGGAAGAGCTTTTCTCTATAGATAGCTTTAAATCCCCCTCAGTCGTGAATAGGTCTGAATACTTCATCATTACGAAACGAGTGAGCTTAGGCACGGAGCCTATCACATTCTCGTTCTCGTCTATCTTAGGAATCCTAGCCGTGAACCTTTCATTAGGAATGGGCATTGATAATGTCACAATCCCTGCTTCCTCGAAGTCTCTGAATTGCCCTTTGTTGAAGAATTCGGTCGTGTATCCTCAGTTCATTGATATCTGGTCTAATGTAAGCGAACTGTCATAGTTCCTAGAACGTGTGGTTCAATAGATGTATCTGAACATTTGATTGTTTTTGTTAAAAATTATTTTATAAAAGTAGCGTAAAAGTCTGCCTCTACTTCCTGCGGAGAAAGTGCTCGATTTAAAATTATCGGATTAGTAATTTTTCAATTGTAATAATTAGAGCTGTAGGCTCATATCTTGTTCTCGCTATTTGGGTCAGAGAATGTAGTAGTGGCGGAGCTTGTTGCAAATACCTTACTATTAAGATACAGGATATATCCAGCAGAAGATGAGTATGTTAATACTATATGATTATATCCAGCAGTTATATCAACCAAACCTCAAACCCAAGCGGTATTATTGCTGTTCAAAAATTGCAAATTCCCTCCGCTATATCTAATGGCGTGACCTACAGCGGTAGTATTGAATTGATTTATTATTAGCATCTTATCTCAGGTTTGGCTATTGTTTGTTGCCAGAGTCCAAAGAGAAAAAGTAAAATCTCAAGTTGGAGTTAATATACTAGGGAGATTCGTATATTGATTGCTTCCATTATAATCAAGTCCTTTCTCTCCTATCCTTCTTGCCACAGTCGGTCAATTCACAAGAGTTCAGTGGTTCCCGTTTCAAGAGAGGTCTCGCCCTTGTTCATTAAGCCATAGCTTCAATCAGTTCTGGAGGCTTGTAGGGAAATTGGATTTCCAAGGAAGTAGGTTGGGAGTTGTTGAGGATAGTTGGTAGAGGAGTTTAACTTCTTCTGGTGTTTTTGCTTTATTATATATTTCTGCATTGTCAATGATGTATTCTGCGAATAGTCAGCTACTTCATCATATAGCTCAAGTTATTGACGTTCCAATAGACCATAAACTTCAACTAGCTATTTGTATTCAGTCTTTATATACGATTCAATTTCAAGCAGCATCTCTTGTTAATACTAAATTATAATATTGTCATTGAGTTAAACTTCAACAATCTATTTTTCTATCTCAACTTCAAGCATAATAATTTCAAACAGTAAGTTGTCACGAAGTTAAATGATTATATGAAAAATACAATCATCAAGAACCCCAACATCAAAACAGTGGAAAATGATTAGTTTTACTTGTGTTATTTATTCTTAACCATACAGAATAAGTTAGTTCTGTTAAAGACGGATTTACAAAGTCTATATAATCACCACTCCCATTAAAACTATAAGCACTATTAGCTATTCCGAACCGGTCTATAGTGAGTGTAGTACCTGTCACAGTACCATTGTTTCCTCCTATCACATCTTGTGCATCTCATTGGAAATCGTATTGTGCTACAAGTCAATCAAACAAACTTCCATATCATTGTCAAGAGAGTTGGCGAAGTCCTTCTTGGTATCTTGTTTGATGTTCTTTTTCGTTTGTTGCGACGTTATCGAGCCTTACTGTCTGGATGGTTCAAACTGTTCAGTAGAATAGGTCGGTTCCGTTATTATTCAAACATCATATCCTTATATAATTGGTGGCGTTGTATCAAGGATTTCAAGTCCAACTAACATTCGCCTGTTCTTTATTATCTACAATTAAATACATCTTGGTTCAGTCGTATTTCGCTTCTATGAAATGTGGTTTTCCGTCAGTTACAATAGATGATGCTATCGTCAATTGTTTCCAATCTACGTTCTCGACTGCTCATGTGTTTTTTCATATATCGAATATCAAAACAGGAGACGCACTTGCATCTATCCAGAGTCTAATTCAAGCTAGAACTCAGGCTCATCATCATAATTGAGACCAAGACTGGAAAAATCCTTGGTTAGCTGAGGAGCTTGTATTGACCCTTATTCAAATAGTGAATGGTCATGTGGGCTTCAATATTGGTGTGTCTGTGATTGTAATTTTGCTCGAGCTTCAATTAAAAACCCCACATTGACTTTGATAACCACGAAAAGTATCTGTAAATGTCACATTTGTCAAAGTACCATTATTTCAATTACCTGACGAGTCAGTTCACGAACCGTCAAGAAGCCATTCTCCGACGAGATGGGTTCTGTCTAGCGTTTTTACCTTTGTTGTCATTTATTTAAGAATAACGAATTACACACTTAGCATTCATCAGAGGGCTTGTTGTTCAACTAGTCACTAGATAAGCCACAAAGTAATCACCATCTGTTATCGTAGCAGAAGTAAAGCTAGTAGTGCTTACTTGTTTTTTTCAGTTAGTTAGTGTATCTGTAGTTGCGATAGTTAGTACAGAACTCAACACACTTCCAGATGTATAGGAATTCTTCCTTAATTCAAGAGTAGCATCAGCACCGACTGGGATTGCATCGCTTATAAGCGTAACTTCTGTAAGGGTTCAGCTAGTAGTTGCGTTGAAGATTCCAATTATCTGTCAAGAATAGTTCTGTCATTGGGTGTCTTGGAGTTCTATTGCTCAACCTCATCATCAAGTTGGAGTTTCCCAAGTTAGATTTCAATCAGCATCGCTTGTGGCAACCTTTCAGTCTCCAGCTCAAGTCGTTATCTTGATTGCAGGTGTCGTTACGAGTCAAGTGAAAGTAGGAGAAGCGAGGGGGGCTATGGTATTTAAATTGACATCGAATGAGGGTGCGGATGTAGCTCAATTGCTCTGTAATAATTCTCAAGAATCTCATAAGGCTACTGCTCTGTATACTCAAGAATTATCCTTATATATTACCGAATTATTAGCTATTCCATTTAGCTCCTCAACTGTTATAATCTCATCGTTCAATAAGATTGCTTCTGTTCTTGCCATAATGTTATTTAGTTAAGATTTGTCTGCTTCCTATAGTATCTATCTCATAGTGAAAGTGTATTGCCGCGATTATTGGGTCTACCGACGGTTCCGTCCCAGATGACGCAATTCTCTTTATCCTAGCATAAGCCAGTCTGGCAATGGCTGGTATGACGAACGTAGTTATATTATCCCTATGTACCGTATTTACTGTTGTACCTAATGGTATTGTAATTTCAACAGAAGCAGTAGTGGGAGATGGAAGTACTCCGCTCGCTGGCTCTACGGCATATTCCAACTCAAACTTCACTTTCCTTTCCGTACCATCATTACTCCTTGATAGCCAATGGATATGCCATACAGCTGTTGAATCTATTTTTGCATCGTGATCAATTTCTTGTGGGTCGAAATCGTGAGCATCATCAAGAGCGAATGCATATCATCTCATATTCCCGTTATAAGTGGCCAATGTCGGATTGCCCGCTCAGGTAGTCTTTGGTGGAGCCATTGGAAATTTTATATCTTTCCATACAGTCGCATCACCGACCATATGAAATGTTCAGTCTGATTCGAATTCCGAATAATTGGTCGGAACCTGTCAGAATTTATTTCTTGAATCTACTCTTCACATCTTGCTTGGAGGTTAATTTTAAATATCTCTTCTCTTTCATTTCCAACTCGGACCTGAGTTTGAGCAGGGTTTGCTTCTCTTCCATTATATCGTCTAGCAATTTCTGATTCTTATCTATTTCCTTATTAATCTTCTTTCTTTCATCCTCAACCTCTTTCTTTGTCTTTATCCTCTCATCCCATAATCCGTTCAATTCTGAAACCTTATCCTTGATTTCTCTTTCTTGTGAATCTATAATAACTTCTTGAGATTGAATTATCGCTTTTAAATCACTGAATTTTGATAGTTCAGCCTCTTTTACCAGTATTCGTGCCTCTATTGTCTTCAAGTGTGCCTCTTGCCTCGAATAATTGGCAAGGAAGTCCGAATAGGTTTTTCAATTAATTCTTGATAAAATTAAAGACTGCTCCTCCAATAAGAATTTCACATCTCATAGGGTAGCAGCTTCTAAGGTGATAACAGTCTTTCATCTCCTTTGTTCTGCAATCTCTTCTCTTATAGAATCCCTCTCCTTAAGAAGAAGGGCTACCTCACCCTTGATTCTGTCTCTTTCGAAAATTAGCCTGTTTATGTCCTGATTGAGAGGAGCATACATTATTGGTTGTCGGTAAGTATTACTGCTGAATTGATTGAACCAGCAGAACCTGATGCAAGATATAACCCAACCCAGTTCTCTCCGTTAAGATTAAGCTCGAATTGTTTACTCTCGACTCAACTGAACGTATATCAAGTAGAACCGTCAACAGGATTACCAGTAGATAAATCAATCACTTGCACATATTGCCATCTGTTAGTTGTAGATACAGCAGAGTTGAAGTCTGGTTTAGATTCCTGTTTTGATGCCACGAATTTAATTACCTGATTTGCACTTGTAGCTGATATCACATCAAAAATAACATTTCTGAAATCTTTAGAAAATATAGTCTTAGCCACACCTGCTGTAGTATTTTGTGTTCAAATGTCGTAGTTCACGACTTGTCTTATTGCCATAGCTTTATTTTGTTAGTTATAAGTTCCATCCCACCATTTTGTCGAGTCTGACAAAATGGTAGAGGGGAAGTACAATTAAGTAGTTTGTATTCAGATTGTTGCAGTTGCAACTCTAGCTGGTGTACAATTAAATACTCAAACAGCTGTAGCGATTTTAGTACATTCGGAAGCACAGGTATCACCAGTTAAGATAACTCTTGCGTTCGTTAATGATACTGAGTCGATAGCAACAGCAGGTACTGCACCTAGCACATTAGCTAGGAATTGGCAGTCGTGAAATTCCATACCTCTCTCAATGTCTCCATCAGCTGTAATCTTAACCATTGATGTAGTCGTTCATCCTGCTTTTTTCCAGAATCTACAATTATCAAATAGGACATCTCTTGAAGTATTTACTGTTCATACGACTGAACCGTCGACCAATACAGCTGGCCTTATCTTATCGCCATCAACTAAATCAGCCAATGAACCAAATACACAGTTCTTGAATATTGGCGAATCTCAACCAAGTACTAATTCCGCTACAGTGTCGGAATCGAGGTTTGTTGAGTTATAGAACTCGCAATTTTCGTAGTAGGCGTATTCTCATCCCTCTCAGACAGTTCACACGACTTGTGCGTCTGTGTTGTTGTTAGTGAACTTGATACCCCTGAAACTGTTCCTGACTCAAGTATTTTTAATCATAAATGGGTCAGCCGTAGCAATTCCATCTGCGTAATTGATTTTTGAACTTGCTCCGTAAGGTCTGCTTATTCCTAGTAAGTAATCCATTCATACGAAGTGGACTCTGCTATTAGAGACAGTAAGCATAGCTGTAAGCTGATGTGATGAATTACCATCTAGGATGATAACATCATTGTTATTGCTTTCAGTCGCTGCATAAGCAGTAGCCAGACTAGTGTAGAATCTGACACGTCAGTCAGAATCATTAATAAACAAATCTTGCATATGTTGGTAATTTCCTTCATCCGAATCACTTGAGTTGAACACAACGAATACGTTTCAGAATGTTCCTCATACTGCTGTATGGATGGCTGATAGCATAGCATTTCAGTATCCAGCGTTTTGATTAAAAGACATAGTTTTGAAGTTAAATTATACCACCTCCAACCCTCTCATTTATAAGTAAATGGAAAAAACTTTAAATCTTATTAACTAAGAAGCGTCACCTTTAGAAAACTTTATCCATCTAGCACCAGTGGTAGCGATACCATATGCAGCTCTAGAAGCATAGTTCCAGTTCTCAGTAGAGAAGTCTTCACCATTGTTTCCGTCCATAGGAGTCTTGAGATATGGAGCCTCAGACATACCTAAGTGCATTTGAGTATCTTTAGTAGATGCAATTCCCCAGTATTTCCTCTTTGAAGTATCGACAGCACCAGTAGCAGTTGTAGCTAGAAGTGGAAGTCTGATTTTCTTCATTGTATTAGCATATACATTGAAAGTACCTGCATTAGCTGAAGTGATATCAGCAGTAGACTTAAGAAGTTCGTCGATTTGGTTGTTAGTATCTTCGTCATCAGAGCAGATAATCACATTGAAGTCCATAGATACCTTTTCACCTAAGTTGTTGTAAGTCTCTTCTACTGTAAGTCTCTTAGCAGCAGCTAAAGCACCCTTAGAGAATTGAGGATGACCTGGGACGATATTATTATAAGTAGATGCAGAACCTGTTAGGGTATGTGCAGTATATAATAGTGCGAATCCGTCTCAGACAGTAGTATCTACTACATCACCTGAATTATCAGTATATGATGTAGCGAATCCGAATGTGAACCTGTGATTAAGGTCTAACTCGATTTTGCTAGGACATACTTCAGATAGGTCAGTAAGACGTCTGATTACTTCTGGGTATTTGTTTTGCTTTCTTTCTTCGACTGTGATTCCTACGTCAAGACCGATACGCTTGATTTGCATATCTTTCTCATATCCGTATTGGATTCGAGCCTGGTCTGCATTAGCGCCTTCATCTTTAGTCGTTGCGTATAGGTTTCTGTCAGGAAGCTCAGAGAAACGTCTGAATTGTCCTGTTCCTTCTGGAATAGCCATCTCATTGATAAGCCCTGATTTCCTTAGGACTTGAGGAACTTGCTCTAACCCCTTTTCGAACATCCTAGTGACTAGGTCTGTCAATTGTGGGAGAGTAGCCGTATTTAATTGTGGAGCCATTTTTCCGTTTTATTTAAGAGTTAAAATTAAGCTGTTTCAGTAGTAGGCAGAGCGAAATTACAAGTACCTCTAGTAGAAGAGATATAACTTGTGATTCTTGCTCCCTTTCAAGCTGTATCGACAGCAAGTGATTTTGAGTCTGAATGGATTTCAACTGTCTTGAACACGTCAGCGGCAGTGAAAGTTCCTGCGCCTACTGTAAAGTAAGCTTCAGCGATAGGAGTCTTGCGGACCCATACTGATTTCAGCTTTCCTGCTGTTGCATAGTCTGCATCAGTAGAAACTATTGGCTCTGCTAGGATACCGACAAAGTCAGCACCAGTGACATTTTCAACTCCCATAAGCGTAACATTACCAGTAGTAGTGTTGCTTGAGATTTCAATACCAATTGCAGAACCCTCTTCCATAGCCGTAGATTCTTTGAAAGGAAATGATTTCATTTCCCATTTGTCATCTGAAGGATAGAAGTTACGAGTTTGGTTAGGCTTATTCAAGCCTGTAACTGCTTTTCACATTGGGGTAAAAAGTTAAGAATTAAGAAAATCTTTTGTATGAGAAACTCTGATATTACGTACTTGTTTGTCTGTAATGCCATCGAATTCATTTGCCAGTCAGGCAGCCTTAGCCATCATCCTGTCCGTATAAGAATCACAGCTCCATTTGACCTTCTGCATTATCATATTAATGTCGAAGAATCTGATGTCGTGTTCTTCTAATACCTTAAGGATATCAGTAGCTACGCTGTCGACTGTCAGCATCTGCAATTCGCTATCGTCTATCGCTTCTTTCGTCACGACATATTCTAGCGCCTTATCAGTATACTTCGTCTTGCCTCCGTCCACAAAGAAAACGATTCCGTCTTCAATCTTTTCAATTTCTCTTGTTCCTATAAACATCTTTCAATTAGTTAATGATACTTCATTCGACTTCAAAGATTTCTCAGTCCACCTTGAACTTGTAATATCTCTTTCATCATCTGGTAGATTCTTCCTCTACGAATATCTTCTCGCTTCTTTGGTAATTATGGGAAAAGTCATCATAGTTTACAGTAGTCTTGGTATTGTCCGCAAAGGTCAATTCCACTTTCTGGTCTACGATATATCCGCCTTTTACATAATCTCTGCTAACATTGTTAGATACTGTTTTGAGACTTATGATAGGCTTACCATTATATGTCTTGAATGAATATTTGTGAGGTCAGGCATATTTCTCTCTTCTTTTCTTGAGAACTTCGCTGAATTCATTGGATTTCAGCTCATCCTGTGCGATTTTAAGCGCCCTGTTCTCATCTTCCAGACGTTGCAGCCTGTCTAGTATCTGTTCACTATAATCGACATTCTTAGTCTTTCATTCGTCCTTGATTAGGTCTATGGACGGAGCTTCTTTTAGTTGTGTAGGAGTTTTGGCTTCATCTGAAGCCTTCGGAGCGATATCGAGGTTCAGTTCGATACCCTTGTTTTCATTTTTAGCTGGCATTATGATTTAGTTCTTAGAATATAAATGTCCCAATCCCATAGCTTTGGCAAGTTCCTCTCAGCTATCTGTAGCTTTTTGGGAAGTAGCTTTTTGGGAAGTAGTGCCTTTTCAGCCTAGTGCGGTTGAGGCTAGTTTTGCTATCTTTGAGTCTTTGACGCTGTCTTTAGTAACATAGAATGCTGCCATTTCGGCAATCTCTTCCAGTTTAGCTGCGGATAAGCTCTTGCCCTCGGTGAGTTCTTTGAACATCTCCTTGGCTTGTGCCTTTTCATCCTTATCAAGTCATTCGAAGGCTTTTTCAGCAGCCTTTACGGCTTCCTTTTTAGCCATTCTCTCCTCGAACTCTTTATAAAGCTCTTCAGGGTCGACTGGCTTTTCCTTCTTATCGAATGCCTTTCAGCTTTTGGCTGCCTCTATCTTTGCAATAGCATCCTTAGCATTTCTTTCTCAGAATTGCTTTGCTACCTTATCGGCTAGCGCAGGGTCTTCTTCGAAAATCTCTAAGAGGTATTCATTGTTCTGCTCAACTTTATCGGTTGCTGTCTTAATGAACATCGCTTCAATCTTAGCTGCCTTCTCTTCGGCTTGCTGAGCTTGTAGCCTTCTACCCTCGAGTTGTTCCTTGTAGCGGATTTCTTTCGGGTCTTCTTGTTGTGGAGTAGTCTCAACAGTTTGAGGGTCCTGTCTTGTTTCTTCCCCAGCAGAGTGTTCTATTTCCATAGGGTCTCTGGTTAAGTATATAAAGTTTTATGAAGGTTTTATCCTTCAGCTCCTGCCTACCTTTGGCTAATAGGCAGGAAGCCGAAAAACAAATGGTCTAAGTCTTTGACTTCTTTTTAGCCTCGTCTCTTCTTGTTTCGAATGCAGCTCTTGTGTCTTCTATTCTGCTTAAATCAGCCATAAGGTGTCATAGTGCGTTGTAGGCTCATAGCAGCTCGGTTTCCCGTCATACGTTGAGCGCCCTTTCGTTGAATATGGATTTTCGAGCCTCTTTAAGGTAATTCAAGAAGGATTCCTTATAAGTGTCGATTCTGACTATATCCTTATATGTAAGCTTGCTGGTATCCATATCAGGGATATATGAGCGTTCTTTCTTGAATGCCTCTAATTCTAAGAGATATTCCTCGTCTACTATTATCAAGCCATCATAGCTGTTTCTTTTCATAGGTTGGTTATGTTAGGTGTCATAGGAGTCCTTACCGGAGGAAGTCATCAGGCTTCGATGTCTCATCCTACATTAGGGAGTATCTGCGGAGTCTTGCTCACCCCTGGAGATTGCTGCTCTGGGGCTTGTCAAGGCTGGCCTGGGAGCATCTCAGCATCGGTATCGACTCAGGTCATAGCCCTTATCTGCTTCAGTAGAGTATCCTTCTCGTTATTCAGACTGTCTTTGAATCCTCAGATGCTGTCTAGGTCTATGTCGTAGTCGAATGCTGCCTGCTTTATGAAGTCTTCTACTTTAAGAGCCTGTCATAGGGCTGGATTCATCTGTATCGCAGTAGTCATATCATTCACCAGCTTCACGAAGTCTGACAGATTCTGCCTTTTCAACTGCTTGAGCGTTGGGGCGTTGAAGTTTGTTGCCACGTTTACGTCTATCTGCCCTCTTATGTATTCTGGTCTGACTTCAAAAGGAAATTTTCCTTCGAACTGTACGAACTCTCCTCATATGTATTTCTCATCTTTCAGCATTATACTTGGATAATCCTCTTGTCAAGTAGTTTTAGCCTCTCCTGTCTCTTTATCTATCTCCAACAATCATTGAGCAGTCTTGATAGGGAAGAATTGCTGCAAGTTCTGTAGGTGCTTCCTATATACGTGGTTAAGAGCCATATCCCTATTCTGGAGCGCTACATTCACTCTCTTAAGGGCTGATTCTGTCTTTACTGCTGTCTCGAATGCAGTAGAAGATGCTGTTCATATTATCCCAGCTGGGTCTATTCCAACGAACATAGCTATCTCTTTCAGCAATTCTTGGAGATACTCGAATATCGCAGGGTTAGGCGGTGTACCTCTAAGCTCACGGAAATTAGCATCATTCATCTGGCCTTGGAACTTGACTGTCGTATTGTTGAATCAGAAGCTCTCTCAATCGAAGCTGAGTCATCATCCTATGGCGAACATAGAGTTATTAGACCTCTTTACGTTGTCCATAATCATCTCCTTCAAGGTGTTTATCTCTGATTTAAAGTTAAGGAGAGCCTCACATAGTCATCTTCCATATAGTGAGAAAGGATTATATCAGTATTGTCTAGGGGTTATCGGCAGCTCCTTATGGGAATAAGGTATGAAAGTCTCTTTTATAAGCACTTCTCTGTTAGCTAATACGACATATTCATCACTCTGCTTGTTCCAATAGTGCATAATCTCTACTAGTCAGGAATTCTGCATTCCTCTCTCTTCATTTGTATAATAAGACTGGTTAGCCTTGACTGTGGTTCAAGTAGATTTTATCGCATCCACAATCCATCCTCAGTCAGGGTTATCCGCCAATGCCATAAACTCTTCAGGAGTTATGTATTCTATATATACGCAGTCATTAGCCTTCTCATAATCTGTAACCCTGTCATCGAAGTATACGTTCCTTATATCCACTGCCTCTAGCAGAATCTTATTCTTAGTCAGCTGCTTTTTGATTCATATCAGCTTTCAATTCCTGTATTCTGGGTCTCGTATCACTCTGACTGAGCTTTCGAATCAATTGAAATAAAAGGCAGTACCGAACATTCCTGTCAGGTATTCTGCCTTGTATAGCTGGTCTTCACGTGATTGGGTCCTGAAATCATAGTCCCAGACTCTCTTGATTACCTCTTCCCTGACCACATCAGTGCCTCATTCGGCATTGAAGGTAGGTATGGACTTACGGCTGACTGCTTCCGAAACGAATAGCTCTATTATCGCCCATTCCAGAGGGACATTGCTTCTTGAGCGTCAATCCGTATAAGGCATATAGACAGCTTCGAACTGCATCTGATATATCTGCCAGTTCCTATCAATCTGCCCTCTTTTCGATAGCATCTTGTTGAATCTGTTCATTACGAATCATAACGTATCCTTATCTCCTTCCGGAGCATCATAAGGTATTGTCTCAATCTTTTTGAGCATATCCTTAGGCTCAATGTCTGTGAGGGGTGATTTTATCTCTTGCAGCTCTTTTTTCATTGGAAGTGGGTTATTTCAATTATTGTATCTAAAACAGCTTATTTGTAAACAACTTTTACAGTTCCTGTGATAGGGTCTCCTATCTCATACTTCTGGAGTTTCCTGTCTCTAGGCTTAAGCTCTTCCTGCTCTGTTATGAACAGTATGGCATATTCCAGAGCTGTACGGAAGTGAGAGGTCCAATCGTGTATAGGCTTATAATTGGTTGCGGTGCTTTGGGAGGTCTCTTGCCTTTCAGGGTATCTTGCGTTCTGTATGGCGGATATGAAGTCTGTGCTTCATTCGCTGACTTCAAGCCTGTTAAGGTTGGATTGCGTAATCCTTATCTGTTCGGCTACATTTCCTTTCGTACCCATAACTGTCATAGGAGTGACTAGGTTTATCCCGAATTTGGCATATTCCTTGCTTATGGAGGTATCGTTCCAGGTCGTGTGGGTATCATAGGGGTCTGCTATGAATACTGCTGGCTTGTATGTCTTCCACTTAGAGAAGAAATTAAAGGTATAATCGTCCATAACGAATCAGGCGATAGGTTGCTTAGCAAGGAAAGAGGCACATTCGGTGATTGAAGTCTTGGACGGAAGCTGTATGGTGTCTATTATGCGTATCTTTCATAGAGGAGTGGTCTGGAATACTATTATGGCGTGATTATCCGTACCTCAATGGGAATTGTCTATAGAACAGTATAGGGGTAGGGTATAGTCATATCTGAAGTCTCCTATCTCTATGTCTCATACTGGCTTCGGGTGGAATCTCTTATAGACAGCTCACTCGACTGAAGCGTTGTAGCTGATTTCCAGCTCTTGGGCTATCTTCTCAGGAGTCATTCAGGCTGTCTTCCAGTCGTACCAAGCTTGGTCATAAAGAGGGTGCAAAGACCAGTGAAGAGTCACTCAGTCTATCTTTCACTCTCTGGCCTTAAGCCTCATCCGGTAATATTCGTTTCATTCCCCTAGAGGGGTGGAGTTATAGATTATGCAAGGGGTTGCAGCTGCACAGGCAGTGTTAATTTGGCTGGCATTCTGCATCTTTGCCATCTCATCTAGGAATATGCAATGATAGGTACCTCAGGTTCAGGCATTAGGGTTAGCGGATTCTCAGGTAATAGAGGAGCCATCGGGCAAGGACATAGCCATATATTTGTTCCATCTGGTTCATACATCGGCAGAGAAGTCTTCAGGAAGCATCCATTTAGGCATAAGACGAGTGAAATAACGGAGCTTCTCGAAACAGCTACGCATATCTCAAGCCTTGTCCACATACTCCTGCTTCTGGGAGACTATGAGGTATCTTTGCCTATGAAATAGGAATCAATAGTAGAATACGCCCATCATCAGCCACGTTATACCCATCTGACGTGATTTCTCTATGAATATGTTTTTTCATTCTTGGATATCCTTCCAAATCCTCCTTATCAGCTCTTTCTGGTACTCGAAGGGCATAAAGGGTATATCCCTAGGCATATCTTTAGTGAAGAAGGTGTCGTTCTTCATCGTCCATAGGAAGTTCTCGAAGAAGTACACAGGGTCTGCCATACACTTCCTGATTATACAGGCTTGAAGAACAGGGTCTTTCTCTGCCTCATCAAGCATTCTAGCCCTGTTCCTTATATTTTCCCATATCTGTCTCTCTAGCTGTGAATTATAGAACATTCTTCTTAGTTAAGACTTTAGGCTCTTCTTTCTCCTCATATCCCTCATCTTCATCTATCAGGGATTTTAGCTTAGCGCATAGTAATTGGATATCGTCATAGCTTTGAACCAGCTGGTTCTTGACTCATTCGTCTTTTTCAGCTTTTATAGCACTTTTCAGAGCCTCCTTGCTCTTTTCGACCTCAGAATAGAGTAAG
>Ga0209728_1000279_pt1 | contig 46636 bp, 71 predicted proteins | sample RifGroD1_FD_183997 | JGI IMG/M metagenome (GOLD analysis project Ga0209728, IMG submission 183997) | Groundwater microbial communities from Rifle, Colorado, USA - Groundwater D1 (SPAdes) (version 2) | ecosystem: Environmental > Aquatic > Deep subsurface > Groundwater | place: Rifle, Colorado... | reverse complement strand
TTTATTCAAATATCATCCTTATGGTAAGAAATATAGAGTATTAAAATATTTTGGTTATTGGCATTGTTATTATTGTAATAAATTACATTCATCAAAGGTAAACAAATATTATTATGGTGATAATGATACTGTTTGTGAATTGATAGATTAATAAAATAATATTAAAATACAATTAAAAGGAGAAGATATAATGTCAGCATTTAATTATCTCAAAAATACAATGCAAGGACTTAGTAATATACTTTATAATGGTAGTCAAAATGATTCTAGTTATAATAATATTCTTGATAGTATTAAAAGAATAATTCAAGATTATAATGATAATGTTGAAGTAAAATATAAAATTAATTATACTGATTTTAGAATTAATAAATAAAGTAAATATAAAGGAGGAATAAAAATTATGGAATTAGGAAATGCAATTTTTGGACATTCAAGAGGTAATTATCCTATTGATAGAGAATCTTGGAGTAATGTATTTTTTAATAATTTTATATATGAAATTAATGCAGATGCTTATGGATGTGTGAATGGTGAAAGAGGATATGAAAAATGATACATTTAAATTAATGCCTTATGATTGGGATAGTGAATGTACATGTGGTTTAGAAGATATGATTGATAAATGGTGGGAAGGTAAAGTACATAAAGATAATTGCTATCAGAAATTGATTGAGAAAGATTTGATAGAAAAAGGATGGAAGATTAATAGATATGGTCATTTGGATTCTCCTAAAGAATTAGATTATAAGATATGTGATAAAATAGAAAATAAAATAAGAAAAAAATATTGTAAAATGTTCAATCTTTCTTTTCCAAATGGTTGTGCAGTACATTGTACTTGTGGATTAGATGAAAGTTTTGAAGAGTGGGTAAAAGACAAAGAACACAAAAATAATTGTAGATTAATTCAACCTAATTTCTTATATAAGCCTACAGGATTTCAAATTATGTGCTATAAATATTTTTTAAGGGACAGTTATATGAATCAGAATATTAATTTAGATGAATTTAAAGAAATATTGAAAAATTGCGTTGAATCATATAAAAATGAATAAAACTAAAAATGGCATACCCTCTAAACCCTTATAAATCAAGGGTTTAGAAAAACGAATATTTGAATGAAATTTGCAATTTGTTATAATTTAACAAGGAGGAAATTAATTATGTTAAGTGAAACAAAAATTAAAGAATTAAAAGATAAAGTAGAACAAGGAAATGCAGCAAAAGAAATATTAAAGGAATATAATTATTTAATAGATCAAAAAGAACACTTAATAAAAATAAAAAGTTTATCTATTAATTGTAGAAAAATAAATATAGAAGTTTCTTATAATCATAGTATTGAATTTAAAGTTAATATGCCTAATTTTGCAATAAATCAAATTAACAAAATTATAGATAATGAAATAGAATTTATTAATTCTAAGTTAAATAATTATATTTAAAATGAGGAGAAATTAATAGCATGAAATTAAAAAATGAATATAAATGTGTATGCGGTTTTGAAGAATTTCATACAAAACAGAATACTAAAATAAACAATGGTATTCAAACAGGACTTTATTGTTCTAGTTGTGGTAGATGGATTAAATGGATGGGTAAAGAAGAATTTAGATTGTATGAAAAGTATCTAGAATTTATAGAAACAGAAAAAATAGAAGATGAAGAAATTGAAGTAGATGAATTTGTAGACCAATTTGATATTACTAAAGTTAGCAATGAAGATTTGCTTGAAGAGTTAGCAAGAAGGATTAGAAAAGGTGATATAAGGTAGGTGAAACTATGAATAGAGAATTACTTTATAAATCAGAAGGTGTAAAGGATTGTGTTAAATGGTTAGTTGAGCAAATTAAATTAGAACAAGAACAGCAAAATCGTTCATTGTTTTGGTATGATGATACTACAGATTACAATGAGAGAATCAATATTATGATAAGAATTAAAATATCATTAGAAAAATATGCTAAAAAGTTAAAACACCAAGCAAATGAAAGTTAATTTAAAATTGAGGTGATACTATATGCAATATAAAGATAAGAAAGGTTGTGTATGGAGTAAGGTTAGATATGATATTGACGAAGAATGGATATGGGCAGTAAAAGTTAAAGATGAAAATGGTGATAAGGTTTATAATTGGAAACCTAAAAGAATTAAAGTAGAATGGTTAGAATTAATAGAAATAGATTAATAATATAATAATATAAAAGGAGGAAGATTGAGATTTTTAGCAATATTAAATATAATACAAAATTTAGAAAGCACTATAGGAGTCTAAAAGAAAATAAAAATGCAAGAAATATTTTAACAGAAATGAAGCAAGATGAAAGCCTACATAAGAGTATACAGAAACTTAAAAAACATAAAAAGTTACATAGTTTAAATGTTGAAGATGCCACAATGAAAATATGTAGTATATTGGGAATATGATTAAAAATAAAAGGAGGATTATTAATATAATGAAAAAGTTAGATTTAAGAACTGGTATGAAAATAATATTAGAAAATAAAGATGAGTATATTGTATTATTAAATGTAGAACATAATTATAAAAATAATCAAACAGTAAATGTATTAATTAATCCAAAGTTAAATTTTATATGGGATGACCTAGATTATTTTGATGATGATTTAAGTAATAATAAATATGGTTTAAGTAATATTGTGAAAGTATATAAACCTAACCATCCTTATGATATATTTTATGAAAGTTGTGGATGGGAATTAATTTGGGAAAGAGATAAAAGTTAATAAAACATCTATTTTATTTAAATATTGAAGGAGGTGAAATTTTATGGGATATAGGAATGATTTAAACAATAATTTGTATACTTCACAAGAAACAATAGAATATGATTTTGTATATACAACGAAAGACGAGGCAATAAATATATTAAATGAAATTAGAAATAGAGTTAATGCAATTAAAGAAATTTTAGAACCAATTAAAGGCATAGAGATGATTGATGATGCGAAAAATTTATTAGAATTGTTGTCAAGAGATTTGTATTAGAATAAATTAAATTGATTAATTAATTGAAAAATAGTTCTTGACAAAATATAAATATAATTGTATACTAACAATAGTTAAATAAATAAATAAAATATACAAAGGAGAAAATACATATGATCGACATGGAGAATGAAAACGAACAAATGTTAAAAATTGATTTTGCTTTTACAGATGAATTCGGTCAGGAATCAAGATTAACTAAAACATTTACAGATGCAGTATTGGAACATGGAAGTTATTTAGAATTTTTAGTTGATGAATTTAAACATTTTATGTTAGGTGCTGGATTTTCGCAAAAAACTGTTAGTAAGATTCAAATTATTGAAGAGTAATTATGGAAAATAATGTAATAAAACCTTTCTTTGATCATGATTTTGTAAGGAGAATTATAAAATGATACTAGATTATATAAATTTTATAATAAAGGTAAATATACCCTCAATATTTTATAATTATAGTGTGTCAAATATAATTTGTTGTCATTGTAGAAATTTAGTTTATTCTGAAATATTTACAGAAGATTATTCATTTTTAGGCAAACCTAAGAATTGCTTTAAATGTGGATGTGAATTAAAAAATGGTATGGTTATGAGACTAAAATAAAATAATAAAAATAATAAAATAAAAAGGAGATTAGATTATGAAAAAATCTAAAAATACATTAAATAATGAAAGCACAGTAAATACTGTTAAAGGTTATGCTTTTTTCAATACAGAAAATGAAGTATATGTAGATGAATATTTTTCTTCTTGTGATGAATATGAATTGCCATATGTTTACAATGATATTGAGGACGCACAAGAAGCAATTGAAAATGAACATGGTATAGATATAGAAGATTTTGAGATTCATAAAATTGAATATGGGATTAAAGTCGAAGAAAAATATCAAAGAAAAATGTCTTATGTTTTAGTTGAGAACGATTAAATTATTTATGTTATAAATATAAAAATACATATAAAAGGAGATTATAATTATGAGTTTTAAATGTCAAGTATGTGGAAAAGCACAAGATGCAGGAAGTAAACCTAATAATATTGTTATCGAAACACGTTATGTTACATATCGAAATAAGGATAATGAAGGTAATGTAAAATTATCAGAAGGTACAGAGATCGTTAAGCAACTTAAAGTTTGTGAAAAATGTAAGTTAAGGGTTTATCAAGTTGATACTATTGAAAGTAAAGTGGTATAGAAAGGAAAAAATATGTTAAACATACACATGGTTAAAACAAATATAGGATGTTTTATTACAGATTGTATAGCAATAAGTGGTTATGATTATAATTATCATAAAAGTAGATTAAAAGATTTATTCTTTGATGGAGAAAAACCAGAATATACATTTTATCCTAATTGGCTAAAGATTAAACAATATCCTTTATCTATTCAACAAATGCAAACACCACCTTCTATTAATCGCAGATATGAATTAAAAGATAAGGATTTAACTTCAGAAAAACTACCATTAGTTATTAAAGAAGAAGATTATGACAAATATGACGAAGGTATATTTTCTTTGTATTCATATAAAAAAGATGAACAAGAACCAATTTTAGTTGATGTTGAATGTGATATTCAAATAGTAATGGAAGTAGATAATTTTGAATTGCCTCCAGTGATAAATTATAAAGCAATTAAAAAAGAATCTTTTTCTGATAAAAAATTTAATATAACCAATACAGATATTAAACATCAATTGTTTGATAAAATTATATTCCCAGAAGTAATGTTACATACGAGGCCATGTTCAATATCTTCACAAAATCTATATTCTTTAGTAAGACAGCATATTAAAGATAATATAGATACTAAGGTAGCAAAAATAACTTCAGATTATGATTTTTGTTTTACAGTTAAAAAGATAATTCCATTATTAGAACCAAAAACAGTATCATATACAAATATATTTGCAAGAACTAAAAAAGAAAGAAATAAAATTCAGTATAGTACAAAAACATTTAAAGAAGTAGAAATATTTGAGATGACACATAAACAATCAAGATATAGAGATTATACTGTTATTCAACCAATTAACGCAGATAATGAATTAGAATTAAAAAATAAAATTGATGAATTTTTAAGTAATTTAATTGAGATTATAAATAAACCAATGCAATTATGTCCGAATTGTAATGGAACAGGTTATATTGATGAAGTTAAAAAGATTAAACAGAGTGATTTAGTTTAATATATAAAAAGGAGAAAAGGAGATATAATATGTATAAAATTAAAATAGAAGATAATAATGAACAAAAAATAGAAATACCAGAAATACCATTTATTATAACTCACTGTGATCGCAAAAGTCATTATATTATTTCAAAAAATTCAGATAAAGATAAATATTTATTAACTGCTATTGATAATGGAATTACATATAATAATGATTATACAGAAAAAATTGTTTATGATAATTTAAATAATGGAACTTGGTTGTTGCGTAAATCTAAAATTGTAATAATATAATAGGAGATAGTATCTAGATAGTGACAGATATACTAGATATAGTGTTAAAATAAAAATAATACACTATATCTAGTATTAATATCATGATAAAAGTCAAATTTGGTGATGATTTTAGAAAGGAGAATTTTATTGCAAATTAAAGTAGAATTCACTGGTAGTTTTGGTTCACTTAAAGTATTTGAATGTCATGAATACGAAGGCAAACAAAAAATTGGATGTAAAATCATTAATATAAATCCATTAAAAGAAAAAGGTATTATTAATAGAATAAGTGACATTAGAAAAGCAGAGAAATATTTAAACACTGAAGAAGGAATGAAATTTTATATAGATGCACCACATGTAAATATTTAAAATTAATTAAAAAAGGAGAATAATTATGTATTTTGTTGAAAATAAAGAAGAATTAATTGGTAAAACTATTGCTTGTGTTAGTATGAATAGATTTGCAGAAAGAATTCTAATTGCAACTACTGATGGTGGTATTCTAACTGTAACACAATACTCAGATGATAATGATTCAGAAATTACCGTTTATAGTAAAACAAACACTAAATATTATATCCTAAATTGTAAAAAAGTTAGACCATATCTTTATGAAGATTTAATTAAATATAATGTGTTTACTAAAGAAGAATATGATGAATTGATTGATGAACATAATAAAAAGTTAAGAGAAGATAATATAAGGCAAGAAGAATATCAGAAAAAGGCAAAGTTAGAGCAATATTTAAAATTAAAACAAGAATTTGAAGGAAAAGGAGAATAATAACATGCCAAAATATGAATATAAAATAGAATTTTCTAGTGATGCAGAGAATATACTTGAAATTCTCACACGAATCACAGATACAATTAGAAATGAATTAGTACCGTATTCTAATGATATTAAACCTACTGTTACAGTTTTAGATGTAAAATAAATTATAAATAGTAAAGGAGTATAATTATGTTTTTAAAATACAGAAATAAAACATCAAATTCAATAGTTTACGCAGGAATATACAGTGAAGGATTAGAAGACGGTTTTGATTATGAACATAGAGACATGTATTTTCCAGGTAATAAAATACCATATATTAATACCTTAGAAGGTAAAGTGTATGTTTCTAAAGATGATTATATTGTTATTGAAGATAATAAGAAGTACACATGTAAATCAAGTAAATTTGAAAATGATTATGAATTAATATAAGAAGGAGAAATAATATGCAAATAGAAAGAGATTTTAAAGAAGGAAAATATGTAAAAGAAATTACAGGTAAAGAATTCAGAGAATCAGGTGCATTGTGGTTTGTTAATTCTATTCTACATTTATTCGGAATGGCAATTACATGGAATCCTGATACAGATGAATTAAAAGCAAGTATAGTTAAATTTAGAGGTTTCGGAATGGAGTATAATGATTTAGGATATAAAAATTTAAGCAATTATTTGAAAGATAATATTATTGAAATTGAAAAAGAATGTGATTAAGGAGAATATAATTTGCAAAATGTAATTAAACAAATACTAAACATCATAGGAGATGAAGAAGGTAGTAAATTAACTCTTAACATCTATCCTCCTAATGAAATATTTTTTCATATTTATGATGTTGAAATTGCAGTAGGTATTAATACTGAAGAGAAATATGCTTATGTTGATACTGAATGTATAAATAACCATTTAACAAGTAGTATGTTAAGTGAATTAGGTGAAATTGTTAAGATTATTGAAGAAAATATTGATGTTATTTTAGAATGTTTTGGCAAGTAAAATAAATATAAAAATTAAAAATGAAAAGGAGAAATGTTATTATGGAAGAATTATTAGCAATGTTGGAGTAATTAGGAGAGAATCAAGAAGTATTTAAAGTTTTAATCAAGACGCAGGTAGACAAATATAAACCATTAGTCTATGCTGTTGGTGGAGAATTATTAGAAATTTATAAAGACTATGCAGACAATAAAGAAATATTTGCAACAATGGCAAAAGTTAAAAAGAATCAATTCGATGCATATGTTGAAGTTGGTTTCACTCCAGAACAAGCAATGACTTTTTTGCTTAATGATATGACAAATATGAAAAATAATGCTAGTAAATTTGCATCAGGTGTAGGTAAAGCAAAGAAGGATAAATAATTTATCTAAGTATATCTAATTATATCTAATTAAATTTTCTCATAATCTCTAAATTTCATTAATTTTATTAAATTTTACTGATTTTTAGAGATTATGAGTTTTAAAACCCTTATAAATCAAGGGTTTACAAGATCGAATATTGTGATCAAATATGAGATTGATTATGATATAAAGTGTTGACAAGAGAGTAATAGAATGGTAATATAATAGTTAAGTGAAATGAAAAATACATTAAAAAGGAGATAATTAATATGAAAACAAATGATATAATGGAATTAGTTAATTCAGGTAAAGTATTACCAGTAGAATTTAATAAGTGTATTGAAGATTGTGAAATGAGATACGAAGAAGGCATGAGAGCATATATAATTAGTGCATCTAAAGATGATATTGATTGTATTGTATTTAAAACAGAGGAAAGAGATTTTTCAGAATATAATAAATATATTGAAAAACCTATATGGTTAAATAATAAAACTGGTTTATATGATTTAAAATGGTCAGAATTAGATGCAACATATGGAGAAACTGAATATGAAATATGGGAAGATGTAAATAGTGATATTTATAATTTTAAACTAATTGATAATAGCAAAATAGAATTGTTTAATAAGTATAAAGAAAGTGGTTCAGAATTGACTTATGTTCTATGGTTAGAAAATGAATTATTAAGTTTTAATAAAAGATAGTTCTGTAAAGGAGTATTTTATATTGTTAAAAGCAAGAAAATTTGTAGAGGAAGTAAGAGAAATAGCAAATAAATATGATTTACCATTTTTTATAGTTACAGAAGGTGCTAGTGGTGTAAATAATAATAATTATGAAGCAGTTGAAGTAGCAAGAAAAAATCATATGAATTGGGAAATGAGTAAAAATCTTAATCCATATCATGATTGGAAAGAAGAAAATTAAATACAAATGAATGATTTATCATGATTTAAAATTATGTAAATAAATAACATAAAAATAAGAAAATTAGGGCGATGACCAACATCGAAAGGAGATAAATTATGGAAAATATTTCAATTAGTTTTGGTGTGCCTGTTTTAACTGCATTACTTTCTTTTATTGGTGCAACTTATAAAAGTAAAATTGAACTTAGAAAACAATCTGAATTAAATAATACTGAACTAGAAAAAGTAAAAAAATTGTGTCAAAACGAAATAGAAAAAATACAAATACAAGCAGAATCACAAGCAGGATTATATGAAAAAATGCACAAACTGATGTAATGCAAAATTTTTTTGATTTATTGATATTTAAAAATCCTAAAATGCAAAAAAAGATAAATAATTTATTTGAAAAAGAATTTAATAAAATTAAAATTTAAACAAAAGTTACGTTTGTCATGATGTATAAAAGGAGGAATAATTACAAACTCAAATTATTATGCAGGAATTGGCTCAAGAGAAACACCTACAGAAATATTAAAACTATTTGAAAAGGTAGGATATTTTTTAGCAAAAAAGAATTTTATATTGCGATCTGGTGGTGCAGGAGGAGCAGATCAGGCATTTGAACGTGGTGCAGATAAAGTAAAAGGTAAAAAAGAAATATTTTTACCTTGGAGAAATTTTGAAGGTTCAGATTCTAAATTGATTGTTAGTGACGAAAAGGCATTTGAAATAGCAAAGAGATTTCATCCTTATTGGCATAATTTAAAACAAGGTGCTCAAAAACTCCAATCTCGTAATAGTCACCAGGTTTTAGGATGGGACTTAAATACTCCTTCTAAATTCATAATATGTTGGACTGAAAAAGGTAAAGGGAAAGGTGGAACTGGTCAGACAATTAGAATAGCAAAGGAATATAAAATACCTGTTTTTGATGCAGGAAGATTTGATAATATTGAAAATGTGAGAACAATATTGAAGGAATTTTTGATTGAGTATTCATACTTAGAAGAAGATAATTTTAAATTAAAAGGAGAATAAAATTAATACATAGGAGGATTATATTATGATTAAAAAATCATGTTATACTTGCATAAGTCATAATACATCAAAAGAAAAATTTCCTTGTGACAAGTGCCATAATCAAAACAACTGGAATTATAGATTTAGTGTTCAATCGTTGTGTTTAGTAGGAGTAGGATTAATAGTTTTTGCTATAATTGTTTTATAGTAAATAATTAATATAAAAGGAGTAAATTAAATATGGATAAATTTGATCCTGATAAAATTGATTGTTGTGCTAATTGTATAAAACAATTTAATGCTGAATTATGTGAAGGTTATTGCGAAAAAACAAGTAATGATAATTGTAAAGAAAATTATTGTTTACATAAATGCAGAGATTTTCAAAGGAAAGGAACAATTATTATTACACAAAATGAATATGATAAATTATTAGAAATTAAAAATTTATTTAACGGTATCACTAATGAGCAATATAATGAAGTTACTACTCTATTAAATGAATGGAATAAAGAAAAAGAAGAATAAATACATAAAAATGAAAATTTCCAATCTCACAAACCCTTATAAATACTATGTTTGCGAGATTGGAAATCGTTACCAAAGCAATATTTCATTCAAACTTTAGAAAGGAGTTAAATATGATATTAAATTGGGATGAATATTTTATGAGTGTTGCATATATAGCATCTCTTAGAAGTAAAGATAATCGAACACAAGTTGGTGCGTGTATTGTAAATCATAAAAATAGAATTATTAGTACAGGATATAATGGTATGCCAAATAATTGTAATGATTCAATTATGCCTTGGGAACGTGCAGAAGGTTTAAATGATAAACATTTATATGTTGTTCATGCAGAATTAAATGCAATACTACATAGTAAAACAAATTTAGAAGGATGTAAATTATATACTACACTATTTCCTTGTAATGAATGCACTAAATCAATTATTCAATCAGGTATAAAAGAAGTAATATATTTAGAAGATAAATATAAAGATCATGATAAGTTTAAAGCATCTAAATTTATGTTAGATACAGCAGGAGTTAAGCATAGGCAATTAATATCAGATGTGAACGTTGAAATTAATTTGAAGGTTGTGGAATAATTGATTTTAACTATTGAAGAATTGAAAAGTGAAATCAAGAATAAAGATACTATTATTTGTTCTGGTTGGTTTGATTTGTTTCATATTGGTCATTTAAATTTTTTAAAAAATGCTAAAAAATTAGCTGATTATTTAATTGTAGTTGTAAGAAATGATACTGATGGTAAATACATAAAAGGTGAAAATAGACCAATTATTAATCAACAAAATAGATTGGAAATTATAGATAGTTTAAAATGTGTTGATTATACAATTTTAAGTGATAATTTTACCAATCAAAATAAATTAACTAGGAAATTAGATAAAAAATCATTATCGTCATGGGATAAATACATCAGTATAATAGAAGAAATTAAACCTAATAAAGTATTTTCTTTATGGGAAACATTAGGACATAATGGATTTGGTAAATACATAGAAACATTAGGAATAAAGGTTATTTATACTGATAGATTTAAAGGAATATCAACAACAGATATTGAGAGAAAATTAAAAATTGCTAAATAAAAGGAGATAAATAAAAACATGGATATTAATTTATTTTCAAAAATAGTTAAAAAATTAGGAAAGCAAGATTTTGAGGAATTTGAATATACATACAATAATAAAATTTATGGTTTTAAAGAAATCGGAGATGAAGAATGGGATGATCAAGGTAAATATCAATATAGAATCGAGCAAGGGCAGTTAATTGAGATGGATGATAAATATAATGAAATACAAGAATTTAATTTTGGCGTTTCTCGTTCTGTGCAAAGAAATGGAAGTTATTTTACTGATTATAATTATGAATATGAGCCATATGAATTTTTTGAATTGAAAGAAGTAATTATACCTGAAGTAATAATCCCTGCACATATGGAAACTAAATGGGATAAGTTAAGTATTGATTTGAGTAAAGTAGTAGATGAAATTGAAGAAGAGAGAATTAGATTAGAGTTAGAAAAGAAGAGATTAAAGGAAGAAGAAAAAGCAGAGAAGGAAAGATTAACTAAACTATATCCTATGAATAATGCAGATATTATTAAGATGGTTAATAAAAGTTTAAAGAAAAAGAAAATTGAGAAATTTACTTTGCAAGAAATGAGAAAAGAGTATTTTGATATTGTAGTGAAGAAGAAATTAGAAAATCAAGATTGGATTGATTATCATAGGAAAATTATTTATGGTGAGTAGATTACAATCAAAAACTATAGAAAGGAATGATTTATATAGGTAATACAATTTATTCTGATCAAAAACTAATGTATTTCCCTACAGAAAAATACGAAACATATAGATTATTAGCAATATTAGGAGATTTGCAAATTGATTATATAAAAGAAAGATACATAAGAGAATATCAAGTAATCCCCAAAGAAGAGTATAATGAATTATTTATATTGTCGGCCAACAACAATATACCCATAAGATTTGTTATTTTTGACAAATGGTTAAAAGAAGAAAGATATGATTTGATTAAGGAATATTTTACAATTAGATTCGGTAGTGATAGTTATAATAATAGAAAAGAAAATTTTCCTATTACAATTTGTGATCCATTTGCAGGTTGTGCAGAATGGTTAGACACTTTTAAGTCATTCATTCAAAAAGATAAATATAGTGGTGATATATTTTTAATTGGCAATGAATTAGAGGAAAATCGTTATAATGAATTTAAAGATAATCCAAATATTGATGAAAAATATAATAATTCATTTGAAGAATTGAATTTAGCCAAAAATTCAATATCTTTGATGTTGTTCAATCCTCCATACGGAGAAACTAATAAAATTCGTAATGTAAAAAACTACTTAATCCAAATTCTAGAAAAACAAATATTATTTAACCCTCAAAACTCAAAAGACTACAAAACAGGTTATATGGTATTTGTTATCCGTAAAGATGATTTCATTGACAGTTTAGATATAATCTGTCAACATTTTGACATCCTAAAAAATGCAATATATAAAGTAAATGCAGAAGAATATGCAAAATACAAGCAATATATTTTCATTGGTAGATTAAAAAATAATCCATTCAATTTAAGTAATGTTACTGATGCAATGGATTATCAAAAACATTATAATGATATAAAAAAGATAATTGAATCTGAACCAGAGTTTGAATTAAATATGTATGATACTTACAGGATGATGAATTATCCTTACATAGACTATGAAACAGCAAAAGAAAATAATCAGTATGTTCAAGTTTCTGAAAACTATATAAGTAAAAATGATAGTGTTTGGAAATGGGTAAGAGATATTACTGAATTAAAAAATTTAGGTGAAGAAACATTAACTATTCCTAAACCACCAAAACCAGGAGAAATAGCAAACATATTGGCATCTGGTATGGTAAATGGAGATATGGATTTAGATGGAAAAGGCAAGCACGTTGTTATAGGTGGAACAAAGAAAGTAGAAAGAAAAGAAGTAAATTCATATAAAGATGAGAATGGAGAAAAGATTACTGAGACTAAAATAATTAGATTAAGTTTACCATATTTGAATATATTATGTTCAGAAAATGGTCAAATGGTAATCAAGGAATTTGGAGGATCGGAATAGATGATTCCATACATACAAACAGATGGTAAAAATAAAATTAATTGTAATTCTGATTTAATTATTTTGGATGAAAACGAACCAATATTAATTTCATTATGTGATATAAATATTAAAAATAAAAAAATATGTGCTGATTTAATTGCTCATTCTTATAATATGTCAATTAGAGATAGAGAAGATATTAATTTTAGTAAAAATCTATATGGTAGAGAAAATCATTATAGATATAAGTCTGATAGAATGGAGAATAATTTAACTCATACAGTTATTTATAATACTAAAATAAATCAGTATTGTATAAATTGGAATAATGAAGATAAGAGTGAGATTATCACAAAGTATCTAAGAAATATTCATTATTTACCTGTAACAAGTGAAATTGTTGATATTATTATTAAAGAAGAGGATAATAATAAAAGTAGTTATTATTATGGTAAATGCATTTCTGAATGTACTGTTTACACTAATAACTCAATGTTTACAGAATTAAAAGTATATAAAATTAATGTAACTTACTTCAAAGAGAAGTTAAATAATTTGAAATTAGAAGGATTTAAGGATGATTTTGATTGGAGTAAGATAGATAATATCGAGAGTTATATCTTCACTTTTTTAAAACAAATTAAAGAAAAATTGAAGAAAAATATAAAAGTTTTGTATAATCCGAATAATATTAATCCTAAGATATTTGAAGGAAAATTAAAACCATTTGATGGGCAAGTACCTGTGATTCAAGCAGGGTTAGAAGTTCTAAAGAGAGATAGAGTTGTTTATTTAGCATGTCAGCAAGGTTTTGGTAAGAGCAATATTTCTATAAAAATAAATCATTGTCATTTATTTGAAAATAATAATTATTATTCTACACTTATTGTTGCACCATCTATTACATTAACACAATGGAAAGAAGAAATAAAGAATAGTATTAAAGATAAAGTAGATATACATATAATTAAGAAAACTACAGATTTTATTAAACTATATAATAAAACAAATATGAAATTTGATAGACCAACATATTTTATCATAGGAAAAGAAACTTTTAAACTTGATTCTAAAAAGGTATCAGGAGTAAATATAAAAACTAGAGAAATAAAACGTAAAAAAGAGGTACAAAGCACATATTATTATAAAGAAGTAAAAGAAGTTAAAGAAAAAATCACTATTGCTTGTTGTCCAGATTGTGGTGTGCCATTAAGAAATGAATTAAGGAAAAAAGAAGATGTATTTTTTACTGAGAAAGATTTTCAAGGAAATCCTAAAAAATCAAATTATAAATGTTTTAATTGTGATGCAGTTTTGTGGCAAAATACCTACGATAAAACTAAGAAAAGTAGTTTGATTAGATTTATTAAAACAAAAAATATTCATTTCAATAGTGTAATTTTTGATGAAATTCATAGAAGTAACAATTCAGAATCGATCATCGGAAATGCAACCAGAACATTATTTAATTTTTGCAAAAAAATATTACTTTTAACAGGGACTAGTAATTCAGGATACAGTTCGTCTTTCCATAACATATTATTAGGATTATTTCCTAACAAACTTAAAGCAAATGATGTGATGGATATCAAACAATTTATAAAAACATACGGAACATTAATGGCAGTAAATAAAAAGAAAGATGGAGATTATTATAGGTATGGTAGAAGTGAGATTAAAGATAGTGATTATTCTGAGATCGAGGGCATAAATAGTATCGTCTATACAAAATATCTAGTAGAAAACTATATATTTGCTACATTAGATGATTTAGGAAAGGATTTGCTTGATTTAAACGAATATTATATCCCTATAAAACAATCAGAAGAAATGGAAAGAAATGAAAGAAAATTATGGGATGATATAAAATCAGCAAATGCATTTAATGCAAAAATGTATGAAGATTCAATTGTAAAGCATTATGTAAATAATCCTTTTGATTGGGATAATATTGCAATAGAAGGTAAAGATGTTATAAATATTGTTCAACCAAAATGTATTGATAATATTATATTGCCTAAAGAACAAATATTATTAGATATAATTAAAAAAGAAATATCCGAAAATAGAAAATGTTGCTTATATGTTCATTTCAATAATGGTGGACAATATATGAATGGTGATACTATTGATAAAAGAATTGAAAAATTACTTCTTAAAAATGGTATTAAAACATTTATTTTAAAGGCATCCATTAAATCGATTGAGAGAAGAGAATTATTAGAGAAAAAGAAAGATGATTTTAATGTATTAATAACCAATCCTATTGTGATTCAGGAAGGTATTAATACTGTATATATTCCAACCTATATAAATTACATACCATCATATCATGTTAATACAGTTGATCAATCAAATAGAAGAGGATATAGAGCGGTAAGTACAGTAGAAAATAGAATTTATCATTTATACTATGAGAATAGTTGTGAGAATGGGATTATAAAAAGGTATCAAAGGAAAATGGCAGAAAGTAAGGCAATTGTAGGACAATTTAATGTACAATTAGAGAATGATGATTCAATTAGGACAGCAAGTAAGTTTGGAAAGAAGATTAATGATGGTGTTGTTTAGTAAATTTAAAATTAATTTAAAAATAATACTTGACATTGTAAATATAATAGTGTAAAATATCAATATTAGCAATAAATACATAAATGATAAAATAAATTTCAAAGGAGTGATATTTTATGCAATTAGATTTACAATTAGAGAAATTAGAAGAAAGATTATTACAAATTGCAGAACCATTATCTATAATGGCAGGAGATAGGTATTTAGAAATTGCTAAGAAAAGATACAATGAAGGATTAAATTTAAAACTAGATAATCCTAGTATTGATTATGTAACAATAGCAAGGAATGGAGTATGGTCTGCATCTGGCAATGGTGTTTTTGTATCTAGTTATGAGATGATTGGGTATCATGTTGGTAGTAATAGTTTTTATGAAGGATTATTAGATAGTGGGATTGAGATAAGAGATTTAAGAGTGAAATAAAAACATGATCAAAGTTATCTTTTATCACAATATAGGTAAAATTACTAATATTAGCAATAATTATGACTTTACCTATATTAACACCTACAAAGTATTGTTATTTAAGGGTTTTCAAGCACTTTAAGAGGTGATATTATGATGTAACAGAAAATAATGTGATCAAATGAACCTTTTATCATGATTTTAGAAATAGAAATAGAAAGTTTAAAATAACTCTTGACAGAGTATAAATATAATAGTAAAATAATAATTGTCAAGAGTTATTAAATAAAAATAAAAGAAAAGAAAAGAAAAGGAGAAAATAATGTTTAGTTGGTTAAATTTTTTATTCATATTAATAGTTATATGTGTTGCAATATACTTTATATGCAATAATAAAAACAAAGAAGAAATTGCATTGATGATAATACCTGTTATATTTATTTTATATTTTGTAGTATCAGGTATCATGTGGATTTATTCAGTTTGTGATTATGAGGATATTAATATTAGACATGAGTATGGTGATAAAGAAGATATTTATTCTTTAAAGGACAATATTATTAATACTAATGGTGAATTTATTTTAGGATGCGGTAGTATAGATACTAATTTATATTATTATGCATTAGTTGGAAATGATAAGGATGGATATATTAAAAAGAAATATGATTCAGATAAAGTATATTTAATACCAGAAGAAACAAATCAACCATATTATGTTGAATTATATAAAATATACGATACTAAATATAATCATAATTTCTTTTATGGTGGTTTATTAAAACCATTTAAAAATGAATATAATCAAAAGGATTGTTTTTCTGAGAAGAAAGAATTGCATTTACCTAAAAATTATATTATCAAAGAATATAAAATTGATTTGCAATAAAATAAATCCTGTATTTGGTCATGAAATTTTAAAGGAGGAATAATCTATAAAAATAGTAGAAACAAAAAATTACTATGTCATATTCAATACAACTAAAAATAAATATTATTCAGGAATTGATAATTATAATATCTACAAAACAATATACAAATTTGATGAATCAATTAGCAATGCAGTTACTTATGACACTAGGAAAGAAGCAAATGAAGATGTGGACGAATGGGTAAATAGAAATAGTGAAGATAAATATACAGTTAAGAAAGTTAAAATAGATTATTCTATAAATTAAAAAGGAGATTGATTATGTATACAGAAACTATTTTATATGTTATATCTATAACAATTAGTTATTTCTTTTATAGATATTGTTTTATTCATATGGATAAGGTTGCAAAAGAAGTTGCACCATTGCCTATAATAATAATAATTTTAATGTTTGTTCCAATAGTAAATTTGCTATTTGGTGTAATGATGTATATGTTATTTATTGTAAATAGTAATAAAAATAAAAAATTTATTAATAAAATATTTAATATAAAAGAATAGAAAGGAGTAATAAATATGGACATTGATATTAGTAATATTCCAAAAGATAAATTTGATTTTATTCAAGGTGATATATTAAGAGTCTTGATTAAACATGGATTATTTGATGTAGAAACAATTTTATTATCTGATTTAGAAAATAATTTTATTGGTGTGCAATTAGAAATCAATACTCAAGAAATGGAGGAGTAAAATTGGATGAAGGTAAAAAGGCAAGTTTAAAAGATAGTCTTAATTTATTGTGAGATTTAATTAATTCAGTTAATAACAATGATATTGAACGTGCAAAAATAAGAATAAAAGAATATGGTTATATATCAAATCCTAAATTTATTATGGAATTGCTTGATTATTTAGAAAATTATTGAAAGGAGATAACTAATGAAAGTTAAACTTATTCTTGATTTAGATGGTGATTTTGAAGATGAACTTTCCGATAAAGAAGTAGAAGAAATCACTAAAATTGTTATAAGTAATGGTACAGAAGTTGATTCTTTAAGTAGTAAAATTGAAGTGTTAGAGATTTTAGAAAGGTAAAACAACAATGAAACATAGATTAACCTGTCCTAATTGTGGTAATAAATTTTATGATATTATATATTTAGCATCAAATCCTATGCAATATGAATATCAATGTAGAAAATGCACATGGGGAATAAGATATTTTGAAAGAGATAATTCTTTTAAGATGATATTGCAAAATGAATTAGATAATTTATATGAAAATAAAGTAGGTAAAGTTTATTTGTAAAACATGACAAAAACTCTGTTTTGTGTGAATATTTTAAGAAAAGGAGATAAAATATGAATAAAGAATACATAAATTTTTTAAATTTTAGAACAGAATTAATTGAACTACTACATAAATATAAATATGAAATATCAGGAACAGGTTTAGATGATGGTTCTATGAGTATATCAGATGAAAAAATAGTAATAGTTATATATTAAAAGATAGTTATTCTGATTACGAAGTAACAGATAATGATTATAATATATTATCTACAGATTACATACTAGAGATGTTTCCAGAGAATAATAATAATTATTTTACAAGTAATATGATTGGAGTATTTTCAAATAATTATTATAAAGTTTCTGAATTTTTTATGAAATTATATAATGAAAACAAAGATAATATTGAAAATTTCAGAAGTAACACAAATGAAATGGATTTACTATTTAAAGATGGAATAAATTATATATGGATTAAACCTAGAGATTCTTCAAGAGGTTATAGATGTAGGAATAAAGTTTATATTGATAGGAATTTAACTTTAAATGAACTAGGAAGTATTATCAAACCTGTATGTTGTTATTGCGAAAGGAAGGATATAAATATATTTTAATTTTAAAAATATAAAGCACATAAAGTGCAGAAATGGAGAAAATTATGAAACTAAATGAAACGGTAAAAATGATGAATAGTGCTGATTACAAAGAAAGGTTTAAAGCAGAATATTTACAATTAAAAATCAGAATGGATGGACTTAGTGCCATGCTTAAAAAATATGAGGTAGGTACACTTAATTTTATTCCATCATGCTCAATAGAAGTTTTAAGAGGGCAACTTATTAACATGGGAGCATATAAAAATTCTCTTATAGAACGTGCAGAAATTGAGGATGTTGACTTAGAAGTAATAAAATAAATGAAACATTTCATTCAAATAAAGGAGGAAATATTATATGTCAAAAATAAGTGATTTTATTTGTAAAGAATTTGATACAATTATTAAAGATAGTAGAGAATATCGTGCATATGAATTAGGAATGGCGAATGGGTTTTTTGAATTATATAGATATATTAAAACTGATATAGATATATTAAAACTGATATAGGAGTAGATAAAGCAAAAGAACAATTTAAATATTTTATTCAAGGAAAAGAAAGAGTTTCTGAATATTTTAATAGACTAATTGAAATTGATGAAGAACCTGTTCCCGAATGGGAAGAGAAAATGGAAAGGTATAAAGAATATAAAGAAAGGAGAAATTAATCTATTGAACACAACAATTTTTATTCCCAAAACTATCAAGGTAGGTTATCAGAATCGTAATGATACATATACAAAGAAATTAGCATACGTTATCTATTATGATCAAAAAAATGTATTACGTAAGCAAAAATCATGGGAAGGCTGGAGAGATAGCAAGATTGAACCACAAGAATTTTCAAATGAACCAACATCAGGATTTGTTTTGAATAAGAAAGTAGGAGATTATGATTCTGGATGGAGTCATCGACATGCGTATTGTAGAGTGTATGATTCAAGAGGCGATTTTGAATTTGAGATCACAATTGAAAATCTACTTTATATTCTTGAAAATGCAACGTCTACGAAAGGAAAGGGATTAGAAGGAGAATTCATTTACGGATGGAGTGGCAAGGATTTAATATTAATACCTTGTGAATCACCAGATTATAAAGAATTAGTTCAATATAATGAAATAATTCATGAGAAAAATTATGTAAAGGTTAAAGACTTGACATTAGGTGGTACATATAAAACTAAATCAAATGAAGAATATATTTATATGGGAAGATTTGATTATTACGATGATATATATGAGAGTATTCCATATGAATCAAATAGTTATTATGGTAAAACTACAAGATATAAGAGTGTAAAGAAAAATGTAAACAAAGGTAAACATCATTATTTTGTTAAAAAGTATGAGAATGATAAATATTTTAGTTTATTAGCACTAAAAAGTTTAGGAGAAAGATTTATTTCAATTATATCTTCAGAATGTGTAGATAATTATGCAGAATTATTTGACAAACTTGAATGTAATCCACATTATTCACCTATTGATGAAAGTAAGGATGAATATATTGCATATACATTTGAAGAGTTTATTGAAAAATTAAAAAATAAAATGTGGTATTTTTATTTTTATGATTCACAGAAAAATTATTTATCAGTAGATTATGCATATAAAAAATCAAAAGAAGATGAACAAAAATACCTATTACAAAATAGGAACACTTATGAAAGGTCTCAAGAATTAAGTTTTGAAGAAATATTCAATCAAACACAACCAATGTATAAAAACACATATTTAACAAATGGAAAACTATATTCGGAGGGAAAATAATATGAGTGAAAAACAAATGACAAATGATGATAAGATTATGTTGTTGAAATCTCAGATTGCAGATAAGAAGAAAGGTTTAAAAGGTAAGAAGAAATTTTCACCATTGACAAACTGTAGTATTGAATTAGATGGAGTAAGATTAAATTTACAAGTATTAAATAGAGAAGGTTTAACTCATTTATTGGTTAAATTAAATTCATATCTATTGTCTGCTGTTGATTTGGGTTTAGATGAAGAATATGTTATTTCTGGTTATTTGATTGATCAATGGATTACGGATATTAAATTAAAATTAGAGATATTGAAATATGAGGAAGAAGATAGGAAATTGAAATTACTTGAAAGTAAACTTCATGTTCTTCTCTCAAATGAAAGACAGGTATCTTTAGCAATTGAAGAAATAGAATCAATGATTTAGTAGATTTAATGTTTCTACGATACTACATATAGTATAGATATAAATTATGAATACTATATGTAGTATAAAAAAACATAACCAAACATAAATTTTGTTTCGATATTTTTTCTTGACAAATAGTAAATATAATTGTATACTAATACTAGTTAATACATTAAAAAATTAATAAATATTAAGGAGTGTTAGTATATGATTTTAAAATTTAAAGGAATGAGTCAACAATGGATGAATATTGAGCAAGTAATTCCTGGTGTTAAGCAAACATTAAAAACAATTATTCAGAAATTTTTAAAACATAGATTAGGTGGAAGTGTTTATAAAGAATCTAAGAATGTATATTGTTTAAAATCTAAAGAAATACCTGTAATTGTAATACATATTAAGAAAAATAATGACGGTAATAAATATCTGCAATTAAATTTTATTAATAATAATCCATGTATAAATAATAATATTCAATCAATTGACATTAATAATATTGAAGATTTTAGTAATGTCATTAATCAATGGTCGGAAGATTTTATTAGAAATCCGTTACCAAAGAAAGCACGTAAAGGATATGTTAGAAAAGAAATTTACTCTATTGAAGAAATATTAAGTAAAACTATTCTTGATAATACAGATAATAAATGTGTTTTAGTTAATTTTAATGGTGATATGATTAGTATGGTAAGTGATAGATATAGAACATTTATTACTAGCGGAATTAAATGTGTATATTGTGGATTAGAAGCAAAATATTTTGCAAAAGAAAAGAATCCTACATCTTCTAGATTTCATTTTAATCTATATGGGATTGATAATGACAATAAAGAAATAATGCTAACTAAGGATCACATCATACCTAAAAGTAAAGGTGGTAAAAATGAATTAACTAATTATCAAACTATGTGTAGTAAATGTAATAGTAAAAAAGGAGATAGTTTGTAAGATTAATTTTACAAAATAAAAATATAAATATGAAGGGAGAAATATTATAAGTGAGTTATAATGCATATATAGTTAAAATTAAAGAAATTAGACCACACTCAAATGCAGATAGACTTCAAGTAGTAACTGTATTTGGGAATGATGTTATTGTAGGATTGGATGCAAAAATAAATGATTTAGCAATTTATTTTCCTACAGATGGTCGTCTTAATACAGAATATTGCAGACAGAATAGACTTTTAAGAGAGAAAGATGAACAAGGTAATAATGTTGGTGGTTATATGGACGAATCTAAATGCCATGTCACTACCATTAAACTAAGAAAAGAGAAGTCCGATGGGTTGCTAATGCCATTAAAAAGTTTAGAAAAATTTACTGATATTAATACTTTAAAAGAAGGAGATGTAATTACTACTCTTAATGGGATATTAATATGCGAAAAATATATTCCTGAAGGTAAGAAGAATAAAGTAGAAGGATTGCAAAAAGAGAAAAGAAAGAAGAAAACTGATACTATTTCTTATCCATTCTTTGAAGAACACAGAGATACATCACAACTTGCTTATAATACTGCACAATTTAAAGAAGGTGATTTATGCTATGTTACTTTGAAGATGCATGGATCGAGTGGTCGTAGTTCTTATACTATTAAAGAAAAGAAAAAATTATTACCTTATTGGTTGCATAGGATATTAAAATTTGTAAAAATAGAATTACCTATTAAAAAGACATGGGATTATATTTCTGGTACAAGAAGAGTAGTATTAAAAAATTATGATAATGGATTCTATGGTAATGATAATTTTAGAAAAGAGTGGCATGATTTCTTTGTTGGTAAATTGCAAAAAGGGATTACTGTTTATTATGAAATAGTAGGATATGTAAATGAAAACCAACTTATTATGCCAGAATGTAATAATAAGAAAACAAAAGATAAAGAATTCATTAAACAATATGGTGAAACTACAAGATTTACATACGGATGCGGAGTAGGACAAAATGATATTTATGTTTACAGAATGACTAAAACAGATGAAGATGGTAATATTATTGAAATTCCTTGGGAAATTGTAAAAATATATTGTGAAAAAATGGGAGTAAAACATGTACCTGAATTCGGCAAATATTTATTTACTAATGTTGATGATTTAATGACAATAGTAAATAATTGTGTTGAAGGTAGTGATCCAATAGGTAAAACACACATTAAAGAAGGTGTGGTTGTAAGGGTAGATAATAAAGAAAAATTTACTGCATATAAACACAAATCGTTTTCATTTAAACTGCTTGAAGGGATTATTAAGGCAGATGATATACTTGATATGGAAGAAGAAAATTCTATTGTTGAAGAAGAAGTAGTATAAAATTTAAGAAAGAAGGAATTAAATTATGGATGTAATAAAATGGATTGATAATAGAACTATTTTAAAAGTCTATAGAGGAAGTCATTCATATGGAACAAATCATGAAAACAGTGATATAGATTTTGGAGGGATTTGTATTCCTCCAAAAGAATATATTATTGGATTTGAAAATTTTGAACAATATGAATGTAAAGATTATATTAATTATCATAATTATAAAGTAGAAAATAATAAAGCAGAAGCAACAATTTTTAGTTTGCATAAATTTATTAATCTTGCTTCAAATTGTAATCCAAATATTGTAGAACATTTATTTGTTGATGAAAAACATATTATTCATTGTGATGAATTTGGTGAAATACTTTTAAATAATCGTAATTTATTTTTAACCAAACGTGCAAAACATACATTTGGTGGATATGCTTACAGTCAATTGAAGAGATTAACTAATAAATTACCTGTTAACGAATTAAAACAAAGAATTAAAAATCTTAATGAACATAAAAGACAATATAATATTTATTTAACAAAATTAAATTATAAATTGGAAATTGTAAAGAAAAATATTGATGAAATTACAGACAATGATGCAGAAAAAATCATTGAAATAACTAATGAAATTAATGATTATGAGAATAGAATTGTTAATATTGATCAAGAAATTAGTAAAGTTGAAGAAGAAATGGGGAAGGGACAACATAAACATATAGGTTCACATAAAGATTTAATAGAACAATATGGTTATGATGTGAAACATGGATTGCATTTAATTAGATTATTATTAATGGGTTTGGAAATTTTAAATACAGGATATTTAACAGTTTTAAGACCAGAAAAAGATTATTTATTAGCAATTAGAAATGGTGAATATACTTTAGAACAAGTAAAATCACACGCAGAAAAATTATTTATTCAATTAGACGAAACATATGATAAATCTAAATTACCACATTCACCAGATAGAAAAAAGATTAATGATTTATTATGTGATATGGTATTACAAAGTTTTAGTAAGTTTAAAGATTGAGGTGATAATATGGAAATACCAAGAGCAGTAGAATATATACTTAGTCATTTAGAATATAATGGTTTTCAAGGATACCTAATTGGAGGCAGTACAAGAGATATTTTTAGTTATAAATGTCCGAAAGATTATGATATTTGTACTGATGCAATACCTGAACAAGTAAAATCATTATTTGTTAAATCATATGATACTGGAATTAAACATGGCACTGTTACTATTATATTGAAAGATGAAAATTATGAAGAAGTAAGTTATGAAATAACATCTATGAGAAGGGAGGGTGTATATAAAGATAATAGGAGTCCTGAAGAAGTATTTTACACAGATAAATTAGAAGAAGATGTTGCACGTAGAGATTTTACAATGAATTCTATTGCCATTGATGTAAACAGAAATGTATATGATTATTTTAGTGGATTGAAAGATATTGAAAATAAAATTATTCGTTGTGTAGGCAATCCTAATGATCGTTTTAATGAAGATTCTTTGAGGATGATGAGAGCGATTAGGTTATCTACACAACATAATTTCACTATTGAAGAAAATACTTTTAAATCTATTATTAAAAACGCATATCTTATTCAAATGATTTCTAAAGAAAGAATTAGAGATGAATTATGTAAAATATTAATGAGTAATATTCCTTCTTATGGAATTAGATTATTACAAGAAACTAGTTTATTACAATATATTATACCTGAATTATGTAAATGCGTAGGATTTGAGCAACATAATTATAATCACGATAAAGATGTATTTGAGCATATTCTATCTGTAGTAGACAATACTCCAAAAGTATTAAATATAAGACTATCTGCATTACTACATGATATTGCTAAACCTATGTGTTTTACTTTAGATGAAAATAATATTGGTCATTTCTACTACCATCATATAGAAGGAGAAAAATTAACAGAAGAAATATTAACTAGATTAAAATTTGATAATAAAACTATCAATGATGTAAAAATATTAGTTAGAGAACATATGTTTAGTTTTAATGAAAAAAATAAAATAAAAACATCTGTTATTAAAAAATTCATAAACAGAGTAGGAATTGATAATTTAGAAAATTTGTTTTGTTTACGGATTGCAGATATTAAAGGATCTAAGAATAAAGATCAAAGTAAAATAGATAATGTTGCATTTTTAGTAGGAGAATGTCATAGAATTATTGCAGAAAAACAACCATTAACAGTTAAAGATTTAAAAATCAATGGATATGATTTAATGGAATTAGGTATTGAGCAAGGGTTTATGATAGGGGAAATACTAAATGAATTGTTAGAGAAAGTTTTGGAGAATTATAAATTGAATAATAGAGATGTGCTATTAGAAATTGTTAAAAATGAATATATGGATAAATAAATGCAAAATAAAAGTTTGAATGAAAGATCCATTTGGTGTCGTTTTACCTATTGACAGATAAGAAAAATAATTGTATACTTAGGTATGATTGATAATAAAATAAAAAAGGAGAAATATAATACATATGGTAACTACCTTACCCTGCGGATGTCCAACTATTCCTATTGAAAAATTCATAGAAGTTAAGAAAAGATTATTAATAGGAGAAACAATTATAATGGACGATCCAGAAGATGAAGAATCGGAAGTAACATTTTTCCAATTGAAAGATGGCAATGTATTTTCAGTAGTTGTATTTCATGATAATACTCAAGCAACAGCTAATTTTACTATGAAAAGAACAATAGAAATTTGTAAAGAATTTTGGGATGATGGATTTGATTTTTGTAGTGGAAAACATATGAGTTTTGTAGTTAGAGAAGATAGTGAAAATGAAGAAAATTAATTAAAATTAATGGTTGACAAATGGTAAATATAATGATATACTTAGGTAAGATTAAACGGTTAGAAAAGGAGAGATTTAATTGAACACAGAATTTGAATTTATTGAATCTAAAGAACTAATTGAATTATCTCTAAGTGAATTAAAAAATTTAAAAGGTGTAAGTGTTTTAATTAAATCATTACCAGAATGGTTAAATGTAAATAAACAATGTAAATATATTGAAGAATATCGAGTGATTAATTCTGGCAATAAAATATCTCCTAAAAAACTAGATTTGCCTTGGATGTGGAATGAAAATAATTATGGGAAATATTGGATTGCGTATATTTTGTAAGTAGGAATGATTTAATGTTAATTTGCTACTTGACAGATATGAAAAATAATTGTATAATGAAGAAAGATTAAACGGTTATTAATAAAGGAGGAAGTAATTATGAGTGATAGTTTTAAAGTATGAATTACTAAATATTCGTTAACTCAGGGTATATTTGAAGTAGAAGTTGAATTTCCTTCATATAATGAGGATAAAACTTATGTAAAAGTAGTAAAAAATCAAGGTGAAATGTATTTTGGTGAGGGAAAGGATTGGCATAGGACAAAAGAATCTGCTATTAAACGTGCAGAGAAAATGAAAATTAATAAGATTGCTAATGTGAAGAAACAATTAGAGAAATTGAAGGAAATGAAATTTGAGTAGTGTGGTATAGTAGTAAAGGATAATTGAAAAGGAGGTTACATATTTGGATAAGATTCAAAGTATTCAAGAATTAGTAAAAGAATTAAATGTCCATAGAAATAATTATTACAATCTAAATAAACCAACTATTACAGATTTACAATATGATAAAATGGTAGAAGAATTATTTAATCTTGAGCAAGAAACTGGATATATTCTTTCTAATTCTCCAACAATTACAGTAGGATATGAAGTTAAAAGTAAACTACAAAAACGTACACATCCTACTTTACTCAAATCATTAGATAAAACTAAATCTATTGATGAATTAAACGAATGGAGAAAAGGTAAAGAAACTTTACTTATGCTTAAAGATGATGGTTTAACAGTAGAAGTAAATTATGAAAATGGTGAATTTACGGGTGGATATACCAGAGGCAATGGTGAAATCGGAGAAGAAATTTCTCATAATGTTAAAGTAATTAATGATTTTCCTTTATTCGTACCATTTAAAGGTAAGTTAAGATTAAGTGGTGAAGCAATTATTCATAAAGATGATTTTGAAGAAATTAATTCTAAATTGCCTGATGATGAGAAATATGCAACACCTAGAAATCTAGTTTCAGGATCAGTAAGACAATTAAACAGTGAAATATGTTCACAAAGAAAAGTATATTTTCATGCTTTTAATATTATTGAATGCAATAAAGAATTGTCTGATTCAAAATTTGAACAATTTCAATGGTTAAAATATTTAGGATTTACTTTAGTTGAACATATTAAACTTTCTACTGATATTACTGAAGATATTATTGATTCATTTAAAAATTTAGCAGAAGAAAAGAAGATACCAATAGATGGCTTAGTAGTAAGTTATAATTCAGTAAAATATTCTAATTCATTACCTGAGACCTCACATCATCCATTGCATAGTTTGTCTTTTAAGTTTTATGATGATGTCTTTGAATCAACTTTAAGAGATGTTGAATGGAATACTACAAGAACAGGTTTAATTAATCCTACTGCTATTTTTGATACAGTTATTATTGATAATACAGAAGTGAGTAGAGCATCATTACACAATTTATCATTTATCGAAGGATTGAATCTTAATATTGGGTGTAAAATATTAGTAAGTAAACGCAATTTAATTATTCCTCATGTAGAAGATAATTTAGATAGAGACAATGGTATTATGTTATATCCTGAACATTGTCCTTCATGTGGTGAAGAAACATATGTTAAAAATACTGGGACAGCAGATGTTTTATTTTGTAAAAACAAAAACTGTCAAGCACAATTACTTGACAAGATGGTTAACTTTGTTAAACGTAATGCTATAAATATTGAAGGATTATCTGAAGCAACATTAGAGAAATTTTTAAAGTTAGAATTTATTAAAACATTTGGGGATATTTATAGATTAGAACAATATAAAAGTAAAATTATCAAATTGGAAGGATTTGGAATTAAATCTTATAATAGATTGTTAACTTCGATAGAAAATTCTAAGAATGTTAAACTTGCTAATTTTATTGTTGGATTGGGTATTGAAGGAGTAGGTTCTTCTACTGCTAAATTAATTGCTAAAAAGTTTAAAACTATTCATGATTTTATTAATGCTAAAAATGTAGAATTGCTTAATATTGATGGGATAGGTGATATTACTGCTGAATCAATAGTACAGTATAGATTAGAAAATATTGATATTATTCTTGATTTAGTTGAATATATGAATTTTTCAGATAGTGAAGTTAAAAAAGAAGAAACAACAATTAAGGATAATTTCTTTAAAGGAAAGAAGATTTATGCAACTGGAAGTTTTTTACATTATAAGAAAGAAGAATTAAAATCATTATTTGAAAGTTTAGGTGCAGAATTTGCAAATGGATATGCTAAATCTTTAGACTATCTAATTGAAGGTTCTCTGAAAAGTAGTAGTAAAGTAGATAAAGCTAAAAAAGATGGAATTCAAGTTATAAGTGAAGATGAATTTATTAGAATTATTAATCAAGGGTATTAAGTATTTACCCTTGATTCAAATAAAATATGAATATAATTAAATAAAAATAAACAAAAAGGAGAAATGTTATTATGATTTTAAAAGAAGAACAAAGAGATTTATTTTCTGTACCACATGGTTATTACTTTGCACATTGTATTTCAGGTGATTTTGTTTTAGATACAGAAATTGCAGTAAAATTTGATGAATTGTATAATATGGGTAAAAAATTAAAGAATACTGTTGATTATACACCAGAAAATTGTGCTATTTTAATTGATAATGTATTTAATTTAGTAATTAAAAGAAAACATTATCATAAACCTACATATGTAAGTTTAAAGGAATCTTTAGAGGATATGATTGATAGTATTGAAACATTGGAAATTGAAAAAATAGCAATTCCATTATTAGGATGTGGTCACAATAAATTAAATTGGGATACTGTTAAGGAAATTATTGAAGATGTATTTGAGGATATTGATATTGAAATTTTAGTTTGTTATTTATAGGAGAGTTGATATGTTATTATCCACCTCAGTTAAAGTAAAATGGCATGGAAATAATAGAAAATGGTACGAGAATAAAGGACACATTTTTACTAAAATAGGTGATGAATTTGAAGTAAAGATAGAAGATTTATCAGATAATAATAACAATATAAAAGTAAAAGTAAAATGTGATTATGAAAATTGTAAGAATCCAAATATAAAATTCATAAACTACTATATTTATAAAAATAGTATACATAAACATGGCAAATATTACTGTAAAAATTGTGCCACAGAATTATTTGCAAGAGATAAAATAAAGAAAACTAGACTTAAAAACGGTAAATCATTTGAACAATGGTGTATTGATAATAATAGAGAAAATGTATTAGAAAGATGGGACTATGAATTAAATGATTTAAAACCTAGTGAAATTTTGTATTCGGCAAATAAATATATGTATTTTAAATGTCCTAGAGAATTACATAATAGTGAATTAAAAAGTATAAATGATTTTACTCATGGACAAGAAGGTTCTATGAATTGCAATCAATGTAATGCAATTATAACAACTCATCCAGAATTAGTTAGGTATTTTGTTAATAAAGAAGATACATATAAATATTCTTATGGTTCACAAGAAAAAGTTAATATAATTTGTCCAAATTGCAAACATATAAAAAATATGTATATCAGCAGTTTAGTAAAACATGGTATGAGTTGTCCTAAATGTGGTGATGGAATTAGCTATCCTGAAAAATTTATGTTTAGTTTATTAGAGCAATTATTAAATGATAATTTTCAAGCACAATTATCAAAAACAACTTTTATTTGGTGTGATAATTATAAATATGATTTTTACATCCAATTAATTAATGGGATTATTGAGACAAATGGAATTCAACATTATAAGGAATTTAATAGAAGTCAATCATTAAAAGAAATTCAAGAGAATGATAAAATAAAAAAACAATTAGCAAAAGACAATAATATTGAGAATTACATAATTATTGATTGTAGGTATAGTGAATTAGAATGGATTAAAAGTAGTATTATGAATAGTGAATTACCAACATTATTAAATTTCAAAGAAGAAGATATAGATTGGTTAAAATGTCATGAGTGTGGATTAAGTAGTTTAGTAAAAGAAGCATGTGATTTATGGAATAAAGGAATGGATAATGTATTATTAATATCCAATAAATTAAAATTAAGTAGAAGCACAATTACAAGATATTTAAAACAAGGTACTATACTTGGTTGGTGCAATTATGATGCAAAAGAAGAATTAAGAAAGGGTGGAATTTTAACAAGGGATAAAAATAGAAATATAAATAAGGAGAAATAAATGGAATATAATAACTTACAATCATTATATTTAGTTAAGGTAGAACCTAATGCAAATAATAATAAATATTATCGTCTAATTCCAGATGGTGATTATTTTGATGTAAGATATGGCAGAATTGGAGTAGCAAATTATCAGACAGCAAGATACTCTATGTCACAATGGGATAAGAAGTTAAAAGAGAAAATTAAAAAAGGGTATGAAAATAAAACTGAATTGGTCGCAGAAACTATTATTACACCAAACAAAAAGAAAGAATATCTTGATATTAATAATCCTTCTATAGCACAAATAGTAGCAAGACTTCAATCAATGGCACGACAAGCAATCAAAGATAACTATACGATAAATTCTAATTTAGTTACGGTAAAAATGATCGATGAAGCACAATTAATACTAAATAATTTGATTAACACTGATGATGTTGAATTATTTAATAAGATATTAGTTGATTTGTTTAAAACTATTCCTAGAAAAATGGGTAAAGTTAAAGATTATCTTGCAAAAACAGATAAGGATTATTCTGAAATACTTCAAAGAGAACAAGATTTACTTGATATAATGAAAGGCCAAGTTACTCAACATTCTATTGAAGGAAAAGACGAAAATGAAAACAATGTAACAAAAGTAGAAAATAATAAAACAATATTAGATGCAATGGGATTACAATTTGAAGAAGTTACACAAGAAGAATTAAAAATGATTAAGAAAGAATTAGGTGAAATTAGTAATAAGTTTTACTCTGCATGGAAGGTTATTAATTTGAAGACACAGGAAAGATATGAAAAGTTTGTTACTACTGAAAAAATAAAAGACCAAAGATTATTATTCCATGGATCACGTTCAGAGAATATTTGGGGTATTATTAATTTGGGATTAGTTTTAAGACCTTCAAAAGTGGTAATAAATGGAAAGATGTTCGGTTTTGGTTGCTACTTCGCTCCAAAAGCCATGAAATCGCTTGGTTACACATCTTTATCTGGTTCTAGATGGTCTAATGGAAATTCTAATTCTGGATTCATGGCACTTTTTAATGTTGCTTATGGCAAACCATATGATGTATATTCATTTGATAGTAAGTTTTATAATCTTAATTATGAGAATCTACAAAAAATGTGTCCTGGTGCTAATTCACTTCATGCACATGCAGGTAGTATGTTATATAATGATGAGATTATTGTTTATAAAGAAGAGCAAATGACTATTAAATATTTGATAGAACTGAGATAATATTGATATAGTAATTTTAATTATTAAGTTTACCATTCAAGAGAAAGTTTATACCAAATACAAAAAATAATTTAAACTTTCTCTTGACAATTTCATAGAATAGGAATATAATAGTGAAAGCAGGGAAGAGTTAAGAAAAGTAAGAAAAAACTAATCAGAAAGGTGTGATTATTAAAATATACAAAATATACAAAATATACTAATTTTAAAACCCTTATAAATCAATACTTTAGAGCATGTCAATTTTCTAAAAAACAACATCAATGGAATATTTTATTTAAACTTGGGTTTTAAGTTAAAATTAAGATAAAATTTAAAAAGAAAAGGAGAAATGATTTATTTATGGTAGAAATAAAAGTTAATCCGTACAAACAAATGGTTGTAGATTCTATTAATGGTGATGTTGTTATTTCAGAAACTGACAAAGTTAGATTTATAACTGAGTCTGGTGAAGTTAAAATTGGCTCTGTGGTGAAGTTGATTGGAAAAGGAGATAAACTTAAGATTCAGTTAATGCCAGAAGGTAAAGAGTGTGAGGAATTGTGGAGTATATTACAGATCGCAGATGGCAGTTTAAGATTATATAATGAAGATGATGATAGTGAAGGTGAAGATGAAGAATAGGATTTAGTGAGTTTAATAGTTAATTATTTAAATAAGCATACAGATTGTAAAAATAAAAATATAAAATTTAAAGGAGATTAGATTATACATATGAGTGACAAAATTAGAAGTTTAGTAAATATGGTTACACTATCAGGCAAAGTAACTGAAATTGAAATTAGAAAAGGCAATAATAAAAACAAATCAGCAGATATTAGTATTAAAGGTGAAATTCAATTTGGAGATACTAAAGCACATACTAGAAAATTTGAAACATATGTAGCAGAATTCAATGCAGAAGGAAAAGAAAGTAAAATGTATGACAAAATATTGACTTTTGCAAATTCGGTTAAATCTGTTGCTAAAGCAGGAGAAGATGAGGCAACAATGGTATCTATTCAAGGAGAATTTGGTACGAATGATTATATGAGTAGTAAAGATAAACTTATTGAAGGATTAAAAATTAATGCTAAATTTTTCAATGATGTTAAAGTGGATGAAGAATTTAAAGGTGTTGCAGATGTAGAGGGTTATATTCAAACTATTGCTCCAGAAGTAAAAGGCGAAGAAGAAAAAGAAACAGGTAGATTAAGAGTTACTATTATTACTACAGATTTCTTTGGTAATATTATTCCTGTTAAAAACATTATTGTACCAGCAGATTTAAGAGAAGGATTTGAAGAAGGATATCAAGAAGGTCAAACTGCTAAATTATTTGTTGACTTTATTGTTAATCAATCAGAAGGAAAACCTGTTAAAGCTGGTGGATTGGGAAAACAAAGAGTAACGCAAGGTAAATCATATGTAGAGATGATCGTAACTGGTGCTGATCCTGCATTCGATGAAGATGATGAAATGGGTATTAGTACAGAGGCTATTAGAATTGCATTATCAGAAAGAAAAGCAAAACTAGATGATTTAAAATCAAAAGGGTATCAAGGTGGAAAAGATGGGAAAAGTAGTGGTGGAGGAAAATCAGATAATAGAAAAGGATTAGGAAATGGAAAACCAAAACCTATTGAGGAAGATGGAGATATACCGTTTTAGCATTGAATTATAAATTAAATTCCAAGAGGATAATTTAGTTTTCTATAGGATATTATTATTTATCCTATAGAAAACAATAAAAATATAAAATTAAAAGGAGAAATATTATTATATGACAATAGCAAATATGGAGTTAGATTTTACACAGCCAAGTGTTACAGTAGTGGAAAAATCTTTAAAAGGTAAGAGTTTATTTATTTATGGGGATAATGGTACAGGGAAAACCGCTAATGCAGTAAAGTCTTCTAAGCCATTCGCTATCCCTTTTGAAAATGGTTTGAATGCAATAGCAGGATTGCCATATTTTAAACCTACTAAATGGGCAGATACTAAAAAAATTACTAAGCAGTTTAAAAGACCAGAAGTTAAAGCATTGTATGATACAATTTTAATTGATACTGCTGATAAAATGGGTGACATGTTAGAAAAATACATATGCAGTACATTCGGTGTGACTGATTTAAGTGAAACAGAAAATGGTGCAGGATATTTAGCAGTAACTAAATATGTGAATGAATTTATTGATAGTCTAACAGATGAAGGGTATACAGTAATCATTATTGGTCACGATACTGAAAAACAAATGAAAGATGCATTAGGTAAAAAATACACTAGAAATGTACCTAGAGGGAATAAAAGAGTTATTGCTGCAATTTGTGATGCAGTTGATATTGTCGGATACTGTCAACCAAATGGTTTCAATGAAGAAAGTGGAGAAGAAGAATTATCTACAATCTATTTAAAAGATGGCAAATATTTTAAAGCAAGATCAAGATGGATTAATATTCAAAATTCTGTTACTCCTTTTACTATGAAAGGCGTAGAAAAAGCACTTGTAGAAGCTATTAAAAAAAGTGAAGAAGAAGATGGTAGTGAGTTTTATGTTGATGAAAAAGCACCAGTCATAACTACTAAAGTGATGACGTTTGAAGAAATTTGTGATGAATTAAAAGAAACAGCAAAGCAAATTAAAGAAATTACTGGTGATTATGCTATTTATACTACTGCCGTTGAAAACAGATTAGGTGAAGGTATGAAAGTTAGTGATTGTACTGGAAAACATCAAGAAGTATTAGAAGAATTGTTAGAAGAATTAAAAGAAAAAGTATTAGAATTGCAAAAATAAATTTATTTATTCAATAGAGAGGAAATATAATAATTCCTCTCTATTTTATACTATAATACTTAGGATGATGTTATGAAAAAAGAAAAAAAGGTAAAATGCCCAATTTGTGAATCTCTTAATTATAAAGAAGAAACAATATATCATCAAAAGAGATATTATTGTAAAATTTGCTATGAAAACAAAACAAAGGAATCTGATGGTTATAAGAATTTAGTTCGATATATTTGTGAATTATATGAGATTGATGTACCAACAGGTTTTATGTTTACACAATTAAAAAATTTTAAAGAGCAATATAATTATACATATAAAGGGATGGAATTAACTTTAGATTATTTTTATAAAATAAAAACAAATAATAAACCAGAAGTAGAAAAAGGATTAGGTATTATTCCCTATATTTATGAAGAAGCAAAAAAATTCTTTATAGAAACAAGAGATATAAAAAAGAATTTAGAAGGTATTAATATTCAAGATATTATTAATAAAGTTAATACTATTTCTATAAAAAATTCAGATAGAAAAAAAGAAAGAGATTATAAAAATATAGCAATAATTAATATTGATGAAATATAATTCCATCATGGAGGTTTTTCATGTCAAAAAAGAAATTAACTAATTATGTAAATAAACAAGCAATTAGAGAAGTGTTAGGTTGTTTAATCCAAACTCCAAAATTATTAAGAGAATATAAAATATCAAAGTCTGATTTTCCTGAAGATTTTCATAAATTAATATTTGCAGCAATTAACAATCTATATAAAAATGGAATTGAAAATATTGATGCAGTAGCGATAGATGAATATCTTTCTCATTATGAAACACAATATAAAATATTTGAAAAAAATCAAGGTATTGAGTTTATCGTTGATATAGAAGAATTAGCAAGTGTAGCAAATATTAAATATTATTATGAACAATTAAAAAAGTTTTCGTTATTAAGAAGATATATGGAACATGGTATTGATGTATCAGACTTTTTTAATCCTAATGAAATTGACCCTGTAACAATTGAAAGTCAACAAGAAAAATTAGATAATAGCACAATACAAGATATAATTAATCATTTTAAAAGAAAACATTTAGAAGTTATTGCACCATTTAGTATAGGAGAAGGTAGGGATACAAAAAAAGCAGGAGTAGGAGGATTAGAACAAAAGGAAAGATGGAAAAAAGATACTGCATGGGGAATTGGGTATTCAAGTGCATATTTAACTACTGTTTTTCATGGATTAAGAAAAAGACGATTTACTGTTAAATCAGCCGGAACAGGTACAGGCAAAACTCGCACAACAATAGCAGATATAGGATATTCATGTTCCCCTGCTTATTATGACAAAAGTAAAAAAGCATGGATAAAAAATCCAAACGGGGTAGATAATGGAGCATTGTATATAGGAACAGAAATGGAATTACTTGAAGAAATTGATCCTATTTTATGGGCATATATAGCAGATGTCCCACAGGAACATATTGAATTTAATATGTATGAGGATGATGAAGAAGAAAGAGTTAATGAAGCAATTAGGATTTTAGAAGAAGAAGCAAATATATGGTTTGAGTATCTTCCAAATTATGATTCTGAAATGCTTGCTGATGTAATAGAAGAACATAAAATACAACATAATATCTCATATGTTTGGTTTGATTATATACATACAACTGTTGAATTAACTGCTGAATTTGGTTCTGAATCAAAAGTAAAGATGGTAGTTAGAGAAGATCAAATATTAGCTAATTTATCTAGTAAACTTAAAAATTATACACGAAAGTTTGATGTATCTATTGATGCTGGAACACAGGTAAATGATAAATCTAAAGATGAAAAAAATAGAGATGAAACAATTGTTCGTGGTTCAAAAGCACTTATTGATTAAAGAAATATACTTCTTCACTTTTATAAAATAAAAAATAAGAAAGGAGAATTATTGAAAAAAATAATTATTCCAGATGAAGAGAAAGATAGAATATTAATTTTATATTCACAAGGTTTTGGCTATAGAATAATACATAAAATATTAAAACCAAATTATTCAGAAGGTATAATTTTAAGATATTTAAGAGAAAGCAAAGCAATAGAAACAGATCGATTATATAGAAAATATGAATATAATAAACTATTTTTTAAAATAATAGACAATGAAGAAAAAGCATATTGGTTAGGGTTCTTATACGCAGATGGGAATGTTAGTGATAGAGAAATTAGAATAAATTTAAATTCAAGAGATAGGAATCATCTTGAGAAATTTTTACAATCAATAGAAGGTAACAACACAATTGAAGATGGAATTCAAAATTCTTTTGGAACAATAACTAATTATAGTAGAGTATCTATTAATAGTATTGAAATGATAAGAGACTTAACTAAGTTAGGATGTATCCCTAGAAAATCTCAAATATTAAAATATCCCAATGAAGAACAAGTTCCTAAATATTTAATTAATCATTTTATTAGAGGATATTTAGATGGAGATGGAAGTATAATAATTTCAAGTAAAAATCAATGGAGTATAGGGATACTTGGAACAGAATTGTTTTTAAAAGGATTGAAAGAAGAATTGCTAATTGATAATGAGATTGGTTTTGACAAAAGAAATGGTCATCCATATTTAAATTTTGGTGGTAATCTTCATGTGTTGGAAATATTATCTTGTTTATATGAAAATAGTAAAATATATTTAGATAGAAAATATAATCGGTATTTAAAATTAAAAAGTATATATAGTGAAGAAATTATAAAAGAAAGAAGTATATTTTCTAGTCGTTTACGAAAGTAATTTTGTAAATAATTAGGTGGTGAACCTAGAAATCTAGGGTGTATGTCTGACGTTTAGTGTGCTATAGGAAATGATAGTTAACAGACATGCTAACAGGGGAAGTCTAAGTCAGAAATGATATGATAATCCTGTGCCAAACTAGAATAGAGATATTCTTGAAGGTGCAACGACTATTCCGTAAGGAAGTACATTGTAGATGAAATTTCTACTTTGGAAGTGCCACCCTCCTATATTTAATAGGATGAAGATATAGTCTAGTCCCACTTTTAAATAAGTGTTAAAGTATGCTGAAAAGCAGGGTGCAAACGAAATCAGATGGTGCAATAATTGCAATGCCACCAACAGAAAAAGAATTAAAGAAAATCGAACCTATTTTAAGAAATTTATTAAATTGTCCTACTCCTAATTTAGTATATTCCATATATAAAAATAGGGGTGGGAAATGGAATAAGGTAAAAATATGGTTGTATATTGATTATGATACTATGAGAACTTATGATTTATTTGTAACAGATTATGAATATAAAATAGATAGTGAAAAGGTTAAAGGATTGAATAAAACATACATAAATATTGAAGATGATGAAATAATTTCAAATACTCCTACTGTTAAAATAGTAGATAAAAAGGAAACACAAATTGCTAATATAAACACTATTTTTTAAAAGGAAGGTGATCAATTGATTGATAAAGATTACCTTCTTGAAAATATCACAGAAGAGAATGTATTAAATATATTAGCAGATTTTAATATTGCACCACATACAACAAAAAATAATGAAATATGGTTTAAAACTGTTTGTCATGGTGGAGAGAGTAATAAACTTTGTTATTTTAGAGATTCAAAAACTTTTTATTGTTTTACTAATTGTGGTTTTATGAATATATTTTCTTTTTTAATGAAAATAATTCATGGTAGTTTTACAGATGTATTAAAAATCATTGCTAAAGAATTGGGTATAAACAATAGACAAGGATTTAATAACCAAATTTATAATAAAGAAATAAGAAGTGAATTTAGTACAATTAATAAATATCTATCTATTAGAAGAAAAAAACATAAAGAATTAATTCATTTACCTAAAATAAACAATCAAAATATTATAAATTATTTTGAAGATGATATATTTTATCAAGGATGGATAGATGAAGGTATATCTATTTCTACAATGCAAAAATTCGGAATAAGATGGTACGAATCAGGTAAATCAATAATAATACCTCATAAAAATATTAATGGTGAAATAGTAGGCATTAGAAGGAGAAGTTTATTAGAAGAAGATAAAGATAATAAATATATGCCATTAATATTAGAAGGAGAAATATATTCTCATTCTTTGAATATGAATTTTTATGGGTTATGGGAACATTTAGATGCGATAAAGAAATTTAAAAAAGTTGTAATTGTGGAATCTGAAAAAAGTTGTATGTTAGCACAAGAATTTTATGGTGAAAATGCTTTTGTTATTGCTACATGTGGATTTAATATATCGAACTGGCATAGAGATGTGCTATTGAAGTTAGGAATTAAGGAAATTATTTTAGGTTTTGATAAAGATTTTAATTTTTTAGAATTCAATGAGTACGATGAAAACGATCCAGAGTATTTAAAATTTACTAGATATGTGAATCGAATTAATTCATTAGCACAAAAATTTACTCCCTTTTTTACTACTTATGTATTATGGGATGCTGATAATAAATTATTAAATAAAAAAGATTCACCATTCGATCAAGGAAAAGAAGTTTTAGAATATTTAATGAAAAATAAAATCGAAATAACTACAAATGATATAAATTAAAGGAGGAATAATTTGGGGTTAATAACAAAAGAAAATAGATTATCAAATGAAGAAATTAGAAGAATTATTAATGAAAATTTAGGAATGAAATGGACAATAGAAAATATAAAAATAATTAATGGTAAAACGTATTTAGATTTAATAGATGACGAAGGATATCAGTATAGTAAAATTTATATTCATAATATAAAAAAATATCATTCTGTTAGTAAATTTCATAAATCCAATCCATATACTAAACAAAATATAAATAATTATTGCAAAATAAATAATTTATCAATTAGATTAAATGGCGAATATAAAGGTACAGATATAAAACTTGTATGGGAATGTTTAGAATGTAATAATACATTTAAAAGAAAATGGCCAGATGTTTATCAAGGTATAGTATCATGTTCTAATTGTGCAGATGGGTTGTCATATCCAGAAAAATTCGGATTATCTTTATTTAATCAGTTAAAAAATATATATGAAATAAATAATTATGATTATCAGTATTCACCAGATTGGATAAAACCTAAAAGATATGATTTTTATTTTGAATTAAATATAGGAAAATATATACTAGAAATGGATGGTAGTTGGCACAAAAAAGACAATAAAATGTCTAAACAAACAAAAGAAAAATCTAAAGAAATAGATAATTATAAAGATATAAAAGCAAAAGAACATGGTATTGGAATAATTAGAATAGATTGTGATAAGAGTGAATTAGAATACATAAAAAATAATATATTAAATAGTCAATTAAATAAATTATTTGATTTAACAAAAATAGACTGGTTGAAATGTCATGAATATGCATGTAAAAGTTTAGTTAAAGAAGTATGTGATTTATGGAATATTGGTGTTAGAAATACTTTAGAAATTAGTAAAATTACAAATATAAATAGAAAAACGGCCACAAGGTATTTGAAACAAGGTGCAGAATTAAAATGGTGTGGTTATAATGCAAAAGAAGAATTAAAGAAAAATATGAAGCAAACGAATGAGAAAAAGAAGAAAAGATCAGTAATTCAATTAGACTTAAATGGGAAATATATTGCTGAATTTGAAAGTATTGCAGATATTAAAAAATTAATTAAAATAAACAATTCAAGTATATCTCTTTGTTGTAATGGAAAACAACGAACTTCATATGGATTTAGATGGATGTATAAAGAAGATTGGGAAAAATGCAATGATAATATTATGCCATATAAAAGAATTTCATGGAATATTAAAAAGATTATTCAATTATCATTGAATAATGAATATATATCAGAATTTGAAAGTGCAACAGAGGCTGGAAGACAATTAGGTATAAATAATTCTCATATTACTGGATGTTGCAAGGGAAGCAAAAAAACTGCAGGAGGATATAAATGGACATATAAATAAAATTAAAATAATTATTAAATAAAAATAATAGTATTAGGAGGACATATAAAAAATACATGAAAAAATTATTATATAATGTTAAACATTTATGTAATTTTAATAAAGAATATAATTTATTAGAAAAAATATTGAAAACATCAGGTATTGAAGATATAGATAGTTTCCTTAATGTAAATATAGAGCATACACATGATCCATTTTTACTTAAAAATATAAAAGAAGGAATAAAATTATTCCATAATAATTTAAATAAGAAAATATTTATTAAAGTTGATTCGGATTGTGATGGGTACACTTCAGCAAGTTATATATACCAATTTATAAAAGATATCGCACCAGAAACTGAAATAATATATGGGTTAAATTTTAAAAAAGAACATGGATTAATATATGATGATGTTAAAAATATTGAAAATTTAAGTTTAATTATAGTGCCTGACGCTGGATCAAGTGAAGAAAGTATTAAAGAATATGAAGAAATTAAAAATAATATGAATGTACATATCCTAATTTTAGATCATCATGAGATTTGTAAAGATATTTATAATTGTGAAAATGTAACTTTAATAAATTGTATGGATGGTCAATATCCCAATTCTAATCTTTCTGGTGTCGGAATTGTTCATAAATTCTGCCTATTATATTGCAATACATACAAAATAAGTACGGAGATAGCAAATAAATATTTAGATTTAGTTGCCTTGGGTATGATAGGTGATATGTGTGATATGAGAGATCTGGAAACTAGATATTATACATTAGAAGGATTAAAAGAACAAAATAGATATAATTTACTTATTAAAGAAATAGCAAGAAAATACGAAGAAGAAATGAAGTTAGGTTTCAATATTACTTCTTGTGGATGGGTAATAATCCCAAAGATAAATAGTGTATGTCGGTATGGAAAAGATGATGAGCAAAGAGATTTATTTAGAGCGTTAATAGGTGAAGTAGAAGATAGAGAATATCAACCAAGAAGAAAAAGTAAGAATGATCCTAAACCATTAATTGAAATCCATTCTTTGCAGAAAACTATGGCAAGAGTAGCAGGAAATGTTAAAGCAAGACAAGATAAACAAGTCAGAACATTCATGGAGGAAATTGATAAACAAATTATTGAACAAAAACTAGAGAATGATAAAATTATTATATTAGATGGAACGGATATATTAGAAAAGAAATCTGTTAGTGGATTAGTTGCTAATAAATTAGTTTATAAATATAATCGTCCTATTGTAATATTAAAAAGACAAAAGAAGAATAGTGAAATCTTTGGTGGTTCTATTAGAGGATATGAAAAGGGAAGTATTAAGGATTTTAGACAATTTCTAGAAGATACAAAATTATTTGAAAAGGTGGCCGGACATAGCAACGCTGCTGGGGTCGAATTAAAACAAGATAGAGTTCAAATTGTAAGAGACAAATGTAACGAATTGCTTAAAAATGAAGAAATTATTACCACACATGATGTTGATTATGAAATATCTGCTGATAAACTTTCACCTAAAAATATCTTAGAAGTAGCTAATGCATATCAAATATGGGGAAACAAAGTTAATGAACCAACATTTGCAATCACTAATATAGATATAGTAGGCAAAGACATAGTAGGATATGGAGATAATAATATATTTATAAAATTTACATATAGAGATATTGAATTTATAAAGAAATATTGTAGTAAAGGTGAATATGCAGAAATGTCATTAAGAGATAGAAATATGTTAGGAGAAAATTTAAAATTACTAAGATTAACTGTAATAGGCAATTTTGTTTTTAATGAATGGAGTGGAGTTAAACATCCACAAGTTAAGATTAAATATTATCATGTAGAAGAAAGAAAAAGTAAAATTGATATAGATATTGACGATATATTTTAAAGAATATAAATATAATAATAAAGAAAGGAGGTTTTTATATTTATTCATTACATAATCACACATCATACTCGAATGGTAGTAGAGGATTTGCAGACTCTAGTATAAAACTAAAAGATTTAATTAAAACTGCTAAAGAATATAATTTAAAAGGTGTTTGCATCACAGACCATGAAATTTGTGGTTCATTTGTTAAAGCAAAAAAATTAGAAAAAGAATTAGATTTTCCTGTATTGCTAGGCAATGAAATATACTTAGTTAGTCAAATTCAATCTGAACAATTAAAAGAAGAATATAATAGTGAAACAATGTATTACCCTCACTTTCTTTTAATTGGTTTGGATATGATTGGCAATGATCAAATAAGAGAATTATCTACAATTGCATGGGAAAATGCATACACACAAAAAGGATTGATTAGAACAGTAACACTAATGGAAGATGTAGAAAGAATTATAGGAAATAATAAGGGGCATGTTGTAGGTTCGACAGCATGTTTGGGCAATTCATTAAATCGTTGGATTTTAGATAGAGAATTAAATGGGAATATAAAAAGAGATAGACAAATAGAAAATTATATTAATTGGGGAATTAATACATTTGGAGAAGGTAATTTCTATTTAGAGTGTCAACCTGCATATTCAGATAATATAGAGCAATGGGCAGTAAATAATTATATCTTAAAATTATCAGAAAAATATAATGTTCCATATATTATCACTACTGATTCTCATTATCTATCTAAGGAGTTGCTATCTCTTCATGCTTCTTTTTTAAATAGTGATGATAATGCTAAAGAAAGAGAAGTAGATAAATTTTATGCGACTGCATATTTAATGAAAGAAGAAGAAGTATACGAATACTTTAAACCTTTCTGGACAGACAAACAAATTGCTATTGCTATTGAGAATACTAATAAGATAGGGGATAGAGGGGAAAGATTTACTTTCAATAAAAAGCAAATCATTCCTAAAATTAAATTTGATGAAAATTGGGAAAAGAAATTTAATAAAAAAATATTCCCTGATATGGAGTATATTCAAAAAACTATTTATTCAAAATTTGAAGATGATAGATATTTAATGTATTTAATTCAAAAAGGGATAGAAAAATTAATTCCTAAAGAAGATTACGAAGAAACATTTAATAGGTTAGAAGAAGAGATAGAGCAATTTTGGAAAGTATCAGAGAAAATAGAAGATAGATTGCATGGTTATTTTATTACTGTTGCTAAAATAATAGATATTATATGGAATGAAGGAGATAGTATTGTTGGTGTCGGGAGAGGGAGCGTAGTTTCTAGTATCATTAGTTACCTTCTTGAAATATCACAAATTAATCCTTTAAAAATGCCTGTAGATATGCCATTTTATCGTTTTATTACTGAATTCAGGAGTGAGCTTGCAGATGTAGATGTAGATTCCCAAAGTGATAAAAGAGAACAAATATTTAATGCTGTTAAGAATTATTTTAATAGTATAGGTGGAGATGTAGTAAATTGCTGTACTTATACTACACTTTCAGCAAAGGCAGCAATACAAACTGCATGTAGAGGATTAAAAATAGACACTGACACAGCACAGTTAATGTCTTCAATGATTCCAATTGAAAGAGGTTTTGTATGGTCATTAAATGATACTTATTATGGTAACGAAGATAAGAATAGACCACCTGTTAAAGAGTTTAAAAATGAAGTAGATAAATATGAAAAGTTATTGGAAACCGCATTACTAGTAGAAGATTTAATAATTAATAGAAGTATTCATGCTGCTGGAGTATTTATTGTAAATGATGATTTCCATAAATATAATGCTATTATGAGAAGTGCTAAATTAGTTAGAACTAGTCAATGGGATTTACATGATTCAGAAGAGTATTATTTAGTTAAATACGATCTTCTTACAACTAAAGCATTAACTAAAATTAGGAAAACATTAGATTTTTTAATTAAAGATAATTTAATAGAACAAGGAGAAACATTAAAAGATACATATAATAATTATATAAACCCTATGAATATGCAATATGATACAGAAAAAACTTGGGAGTTAGTAGGTAATAATGAGATTATAGATTTATTTCAATTTGATACTGATATATCTGTTGATGCATTATCAAAGGTTAAACCTAAATCTATGATTGAATTAGCACAAACTAATTCATTAATGAGATTGCAACAACAACCTGGAGCGATAGAATCACCTACTGAAACTTATGCAAGATTTAAAAATGATATTAATGAAGCATACAAGGAAATGGACGAATATAAAGTACCTAAAAAAGATCAGAAAATACTTGAAAAAGTATTGGGAGATTTTAAATTTGTTGCAGATACTCAAGAAGCAATTATGGCATTAGTGAGAATACCAGAATTAACAAATTTTACAGTAAATGACAGTCACAAATTAAGGAAAGCAATTGGTAAAAAAAGTGAGACTGTATTTGAAGAAACAAGAGTGATGTTTTATGAAAAAGGTAAAGAGTATAATATAAATATTAATACTTTAAATTATATATGGGAAGTACAAGTAACCAGACAAAAAGGTTACGCATTCTCAATTTTGCATTGCATAGCATACACATTTATAGCATTACAAGAATTATATTTATATCAGAATTATTCACCTATTTATTGGAATACTGCATGTCTTACAGTAAATGCAGGAGCAGACGATGAAGACCATGACAAGACTACTAATTATGGTAGATAATTAATCTCTAGAAATTTATTATATAATGTGTGAGAATAAAATTATAAAATAATTATAAAGGAGGATGAAATAAGTATCGTAAAACCAAAAAAAATTATTGATATAAATAAAGTAATAGAATTAAAAAATAAAGGTTTTTCTAGTGAAAAAATAGCTGAAATATTGAAAGTAAGCAGAGACGTTATATTTAAAAGATTAAAAGAAAACAATATTTCTTTACAAACAATAAATAAAAATATGTTTAAAATAATTGATACAGAAGAAAAAGCGTATTGGCTAGGATTTTTATATGCGGATGGGTATGTAAATCCTAAAAATTATCAAATTGAAATAGCTTTACAAGAAAATGATTTATCACACTTAGAAAAACTAAAAAAATTTTTAAATATAAATTTAAAAATAACTTTAAGAGAATTAAAATTAAAAAATAATAAAAAATATAAAAATAAAATATATAAAAGTGCTAGATTAAGTTTTGCTAGTAAAATACTATTTAATGATTTAATTAACTTAGGTTGTACTACAGCAAAAAGTTTAACCTTGACATTTCCTAATGATGATATAGTCCCACCAGATTTAAAAAGACATTTTATGCGAGGGTATATTGATGGAGATGGTTTTTTGGTTAATACTGAAAAAACATATTGTTTTGGTTTTACTAGCACAGAAGAATTTATACATATGGCATGTCAATATTTTAATTTGAGACAATATAAATTAGATCCTAGAGGCAAAGCATTTTCTTGGCGAAGTGGTCACAAAACATTAGTTAAACAATATTTAAAATTATTTTATGATAACTCACACATATACTTAGATAGAAAATATAAAAAATATCTAGAGATGACTGCCGTTTAAAATGGAAACATTTTAAATTATAAATGCGGAATTAAGCAAGAAAGTCCTCCCTTCATTTTAAAAAATGTACAGGATAACTTGAACCGAAGGCTAGATTTAAAAATTTAGTCAGGGGCAGAGCATAGGAATTGAAACTACTTATAATAAAAGTAGAATATAATATTCCCAAGAGTCCGCATTACCTAAGTCTAAAATAAAGATATGGTAAAAACGTATGCCGAGCTAATCTATAATAGATTAGAAGTAAGGATAAAAAGCCTTACGATAACATAACTGAAAATAGCGAAAGCAATTGGTGATATTCAATATAAAGGCATTAAAGTAGCACTTCCCAATATAAATACTGCTACTTTTGGATTTAAACCAGATGTAGAAAATAATCAAATTATATTTGGATTAAAAGGAATTTGTGGCATAGGAGATTCTATAGCAAAAGCAATAATTGAGAATAGACCATATGAAAATTTAGATGATT